>Ga0182742_1000102_pt1 | contig 166689 bp, 140 predicted proteins | sample eDN5th37CBELigMG_FD_128880 | JGI IMG/M metagenome (GOLD analysis project Ga0182742, IMG submission 128880) | Enriched Miracle-Growth compost microbial communities from Emeryville, California, USA - eDNA 5th pass 37_C BE-Lig MG (version 2)... ... | reverse complement strand
TGTGACTCGGAGCGGTACAGACGGCCGCATGCCGCAGCCCGTCCCGCATCACCGAGAGCCGCTGGATCGTTCGATCGAGCTCGTCCGCCTTGGCCGTGAGCATCGCCCGGTCGATGCGGGGCCTGCCGTCCGGGGCGAACATGCGGGCAATCTCGTCCAGCGAAAAGCCTGCGGCCTGACCGAGGGCGATCAGCGCGAGCCGTTCGAGCACCTTCGCGTCGAACGAGCGCCGCAAACCCCTGCGGGCAACGGAGGCGATCAGCCCTTTTTCTTCGTAGTAGCGTAACGTCGAAGCCGGCAGGCCCGACTGCTTCGACACCTCGCCGATATCCAGCAGCTTCATCCCTTGACCTCAAGTCGACTTGAATTCGTACAGTGTGCCCACCGGCTCGCGAATGCAAGGCGAGCGTAGAACACAAAGGAGCGATCCACATGGCCGGGAATCACGAACCCAATCAGGACCAGTCGGAGCTGTGGAATGGACCTTCCGGCGCCGTCTGGGTGGAGATGCAGAATCTGCTCGATGAGATGCTGGCGCCGTTCGGCAGCCTCCTGATCGAGCACGCCGTTCGCGAAGGGACCTTGCGGGTACTCGACATCGGTTGCGGAGCCGGCGCTACGACGCTGATGGCCGCGAAGCGGCTCGGCGAACGCAGCTCGTGCCTCGGCGTCGACATTTCGGCTCCGCTGGTGGAGGTGGCGAGGAACCGCGCGCGCCAGGAAGGGCTCGGGAACGTCGAGTTCGTCCGCGCGGATGCGCAGACGCACGCGTTCGAGCCGCGTAGCTTCGACGCCATCATTTCGCGTTTTGGCGTGATGTTCTTCGACGATCCGCTGGCGGCGTTCGCGAACATCAGGAAAGCGGCGAAGGAGAACGGGCTGCTCGCGTTCATCGCCTGGCGCAGCCCCGCCGAGAATCCTTTCATGACCGCCGCCGCGCGGGCGGCCGCGCCGATCCTGCCGGACCTGCGCGCGCCGGATCCGAATGCGCCGGGGCAGTTCGCATTCGCGGATGGCGAGCGGGTCCGGGGGATCCTTGCCTCCAGCGGCTGGAAGGACGTTGAGATACAGCCGATCGACATCGCCTGTTCGGTTGCCAGGAGTGACCTGCTTGAGTACGTCACGAAGCTCGGGCCCGTTGGGGTGGCGCTGCGGGAAGCGGACGAAGACACGCGTGCGCGTACCACGGCGGCCGTGCGCGCGGCATTCGAGCCGTTCATCCAGGGTGACACGGCGCGCTTCAACGCGGCCTGCTGGCTTGTGAGCGCGCGCGGCTGAGGGTTGTTCGCCAAGCACTTCGGCTCTTTCGAGCGTGCTGGTCCCTGGCCGAGCGTTCCGCTTCCTGGCTGAGCGTTCCGCTTCTGGCTGAGCGTTCCGCTTCCTGGCTGAGCGTTCCGCTTCCTGGCTGAGCGTTCCGCTTCCTGGCTGAGCGTTCCGGTTCCTGGCGAGCGTTCCGCTTCCTGGCCGAGCGTTCCGCTTCCTGGCCGAGCGTTCCGCTTCCAGGCGAGCGTTGCGGTCCTTCGAGTCGCGTGCCGGTTCCTGCAAACGTGCTGGCCGTTCCTGCTGAGCCGGGGTTCGTAGTGGTACTCTGCGGACTGCAACGACCCACTCCGGTACAGCAGCTTGAAAGACATGATCGAGTTCAGAAAGCCCGCGGCGAAAACGGCCGTCGAGGCGCGGGCGGACGCACAGCGCATCGCGTTCGGCCCGATCGTTTTTCATGCCACGGTGGCCATGCGCCGGCTCGGAATCCTCGCGAAGCTGCATGCCAGCCCGGCCGGCATCACGCCGGGGGAGATTTCACAGGCGCTTGGGATCCCGGAGTACGGGGTCCGGGTATTGCTGGAGGTCGGCCTGAGCTCGGACATCGTCGCCGTGTCCGAAGGCCGTTTCACGCTCACGAAGACGGGGCTGTTCCTCCTCAAGGACGACCTCACAGCCGTGAATCTCGATTTCGTGGCGGACGTCTGCTACGAGGGCATGCGCTATCTCAAGGACTCCATCGTCGAGCAGAAGCCGAAGGGGCTTCAGGTGTTCGGCAACTGGAGCACGATCTACGAAGGGCTCTCGCAACTGCCGGAGGACGTGCAGGCGAGCTGGTTTGCGTTCGATCACTTCTACTCGGATCGGGCGTTTCCGGACATGCTGCGGGTTGTGTTCGAGAAGCCTGTCGCGCGGTTGCTGGATGTCGGCGGGAATACGGGAAGGTGGGCGCTGAAGTGCGTTGCGCATGATCCGAACGTGCGCGTCACCATTCTCGATTTGCCGGGGCAGCTGGAGAAGGCGAAGCGCAACATCGAGGCTGCCGGGATGTCCGGGCGCGTGGACACGCACGCGATCGACCTTCTGAGCGATGCCACTGCCTGGCCGAAGGGGGCGGATGCCATCTTCATGAGCCAGTTTCTGGACTGTTTCTCTCCGGCGCAGATCGTGAGCCTGTTGAAGCGCGGGCACGCAGCGATGGATGGCGATGCCTCGCTGTACATTCTTGAGACGTTCTGGGATCGCCAGCGCCATGAAGCCGCGGCGTTCAGCCTTCACAACACTTCGCTGTATTTCACGTGCCTCGCGAACGGGAACAGCAAGATGTATCACAGCAGTGAGATGAAGGAGTGTGTGGAGGCGGCGGGGCTCAGAATCGTTCGGGAAGTGGATGGGATTGGGGAATATCACACGCTGCTGGAGTGCAAGCGGGCGTAAGAAGCCCTCAATTCCCGGGGCGGCTCGGAAGTCGAACTCGGTCAGCCCCGCGGTGATCGTCCGGCGCGGCGGTGTCCGGACCGACACTGACGTTCTTGCGCCCGCATGGACGGGTATCTTTTGATGTCCGGTTTTCGCCGGGCAGTGCGTTTCTCCTCCGAGACGGGAAAAGGGAAACGCTCCAATGACCGCATCATCCGAATTCGCGGCGCGGCGCCTGTGCCTTGCCGCGCTGGCTGCCCTCGTCCTGCTCTTCGGCTTGCGTGAAGCAAGCGGGCAAGTAGTACCGCCCGCGCCCGTCGTCACGATATCGGCCGCCGTCAAGGAAATCCGCTTCTCCTGGACGGCGGTACCCGGCGCCTTGTACTACGTCGTCCGCGAAAGCGCGAACGGCGCCCCGTTTGCCGCGATCTCCTCGGGCATTCCGCAGCGAACCCCAGGCGAAACTATCCGATACACCCATCCCGTCTCCGTGCACCGGCACGACTGGCTCAACGCCCGCTACTTCGTCGAAGCCTGCAGCCTGATCTCGTTCCCCCTCTGCAGCCGGTCGCCCGATCAGGGCGTCGCAACCCTCGAGCTCGATGCCATCGGCACACTGCGTGCGGGCAAGTCCGCCGGCGCCGGAGACGGGTTCGGCTACTCGACGGCATTGAGCCCCGACGGACTTACGCTCGCCGTCGGCGCACCGTCCGAGGACTGCAGCTGCACCGGAATCAATCCAACCTCCACCGACGATGCCGCGCCGGATTCCGGGGCCGTTTACGTGTTCGCGAAGGATTCGCGCGGATGGGCCCTGCAAGCCCACATCAAGGCCGCAACGGTCGCGGCCGGCGATGCATTCGGCATCTCCGTCGCCCTCAGCGGCAACGGAAACACACTTGCCGTCGGCTCACCGGCGCGAAATGCCGGCAGGGGCGACGTTCATATCTTCGAACGCAGCGGCACGAGCTGGCGGCAGAGAGCCGTTCTCGCCGCGTCGAATGCCGATCTCGGCGATTCGTTCGGCTATGCCATTGCACTGAACGCGGACGGAACGATGCTCGCCGCGAGCGCCATCGGCGAGGACAGCAGCGGCACGAAAACAAAGGCGACCGGGCTCGACAACGACGAGCCCTCGTCGGGCGCCGTCTATGTGTTCTCGCGTGCGCCGGGCAGCGCGTCGTGGTCCCAGACTGCTTTCCTCAAGGGCTCTCACTCGGATGCGCTCGATGCCTTCGGCGTTTCGTTGGCGCTCAGCTCGGATGGCCGCCTGCTCGTTGTCGGCTCCGAGCGCGACGATCGTCTCGCGACGGGTGAGCACGCGCCATCGCTAACGTGCGCTCAACCGGGCCCCGACGAGATCTGCGACGCCGGATCGGTAGACATCTTCGTCAAGGATGCCGTAGGCGTCTGGTCTCACGACTCCTACCTGCGCGCATCGATCTCCGACGCGAACGACCTGTTCGGCTCTTCGCTCGCACTCAGTGGCGACGGTGCCTGGCTCGCAGTCGGCGCAGCCGGCGAAGACAGCGCGGGTTCCGGCGTGAACGGCGATGCGACGGACAACTCTGCTCCGGAGAGCGGCGCGGTGTATCTCTTCACGCGCACGACAGGGCGCTGGGACCAGCAAGCCTACGTCAAACCCTCAGATGTCGATGCGGGCGACGCGTTTGGTGGCGCACTCGCCTTCGACGCCGAGGGCAGCACGCTCGCAGTGAGCGCGCGATCCGAAGACGGATCGTCGGCTGGCGTCAGCGGTGTCCCGAACGAAGGGCTGACGGATTCCGGCGCTGTATTTCTTTTCGAACGCGCGGCCACGAACGATCAGTGGACCCAGACCCGCTACATCAAATCGCCCGATCCCTCCGCAGGCGACCGCTTTGGCGGAAGTGCTGCCCGAAGCACGATCGCCCTCAGCAGCGACGGAAGCACGCTTGCAATTCCCGCGGCTGCGGAAGACGGATCACAGGACGCGACTCCCGACTCCGGCGCCGTGTACCTCTACTGATCCCAGGAACCCACCATGAAAAACATGATGTGGGCGCTCGCCGTGGCGTGCTGCCTGATCTCCGCGTGCGGCGGCGGCGGAGGCGCTGAAAATCCCGGGACGCCACCGCCTTCTCAGTCGCCTTCTCCGCCGACGTCGGGGCAGCCTTCACAACCGCCCGCGCCACCGCCAACGGAACCGCCGTCACAACCTCCCTCACAGCCGCCATCGGAGCCGCCGTCACAACCTCCCTCACAGCCCCCGCCATCGCAGCCGCAGCCGCAACCTCCGTCGCAGCCGCCAGCGGAACCGCCTTCGCCGCCGCCGTCGGACCCGCCGTCGGAGCCCCCTTCCGAACCGCCTTCGGAGCCTCCATCGCAGCCGCCACCCGACAGCGGCAGCACGCCGCCTTCGCCACCGCAGGGCGACTACCATGTGAATGGCTCCGTGTACTCGATGGCGATCTCGCGTGATGGCAGCCGCCTCTACATTGGCGGCGACTTCACGCGCATCGGCCTGCGCACCGGCAGCTTCGTCGGGCTCTCCGAGAAGACAGGCGCCGTCGTCAGCAACATTCGGCCGGTGGACGGCGCTGTGCTGGCGAGCGCGCCGGACGGCTCGGGCGGCTGGTACATCGGCGGATCGTTCACCCAAATCGGCGATGTCGGACGCGCCAGGCTCGCGCACATACTCGCCGACGGTAGCCTCGACAGAATCTGGAATCCGAGCGTGGATGGAACCGTCGAGGCGATCGCCGTCGCCGGCGGTATCGTGTACGCAGGAGGGACGTTCGCGAACGCGAACGGGACGCCTCGCAACAACATCGCCGCGTTCAGTGTCACCGACGGCGCGGTGACGCCCTGGAATCCGGACGCGAACGGTGAGGTCACGGAGCTCGAAGTCGCAGGCACAAATGTGTACGTCGGCGGTGCCTTCAATCACATCGGCGGAGCGCCCCGCAACCACATCGCCGCGCTCGACGTCACCACCGGCCTCGCGTCGACCTGGAATCCGGATGCCAACGGCCCCGTGCTGGATCTCGCTCTCTCGAACGCACTCGTGTACGTCGTAGGCGAGTTCGATCGCATCGGTGGTGAACAGCGCAACCGCATCGCCGCCCTCGACGGCCGTAGCGGCGCAGCCACCCCCTGGAATCCGGACGCGAACTCCAGCGTGCGCTCGATTCTGGTTTCCGATTCCCGGGTCTTCGTGGGCGGCATTTTCCAGATCGTCGGAGGCGAGACTCGCAGCGGCGTCGCGTCGCTCGATGCAACGACAGGCCGCGCTCTTCCGTGGAATCCCGGCATCTTCGGTGGAAGCGTTTCGGCACTCGCGATCTCGGGCAAGACTCTTTACGTCGGCGGCACCTTCTCGGCTCTCGGCGGCGAACCCCGACGCGGACTGGCGGCCGTCGACATAGGTTCCGGTGAAATCGCGGATTGGTCGCCGGATCCGAACGGTGGCGTGAACACGCTTTCGGTCGCTGGCGAAGTCGTCTTCGCCGGCGGCGATTTCTTTGTCGCAGGTGGTGAGCCTCGCGGGTCGCTCGCTGCGCTGGATGCAGCCACAGGCGCACCGATGCCGTGGGCACCGGAGGCCTTGGGCCCGGTGTATGCGCTCACCGTTTCCGATACGACTGTATTCGCAGGCGGCGATTTTTCATCCGTCAACGGCCTGCCTCGCCTGAACCTCGCTGCGATCGACATGAGCTCAGGTGAGCCCGTTGCATGGAGCGCTCAAGCGAACAGCCCTGTACGGGCGCTCGCCCTCTCGGGCTCGACGTTGTACGTCGGCGGCGAATTCAGCGGCATCAACGGCGAGCCACGCAACGCTATCGCCGCGATCGATGTTTCCACTGCGAGCGTCAGCCCCTGGAACGCGCAGGTGACAGGGGACCGCGTATCCACCATCGCGGTTTCGGGCGAGACGATCTATTTCGGAGGCACGTTTGATTCCGTGGGAGGTGACTCACGCAACAACATCGCCGCGGTGAATGCGAACACTGGCGCTGTCACTGATTGGCGCCCGGATGCGGACGCCGCAGTCCATACGATTCTCGCTGCCGGTGATGTCATCTACGTCGGAGGGGATTTCTCGACGATTGGCGGACAGCCGCGCGACGCGCTCGCGGCGCTCGAAGCTGCTAGCGGCGCCACCACCGTCTGGAACCCCGGCGCAGACAGTTCCGTGTACGCGCTCGCCCTCGCTGGGCAGACGCTCTACGTAGGCGGCGAATTCGAGTCGATCGGTGAGAAGCGACGTCCTCGTTTCGCATCCATCGATACCGCGACCGGCTTCACCGATCTCCGGAGCGCGCACGCCAACGACATGGTGACGGGCCTCCTCGCGGTCGGCGACACGGTCTATCTCTCGGGCCTTTTCTCGAGGTTCGATGGCCGGCATCGCCAGGGATTTGCGATACACCGCCCGGAGTCGTGGGTGCCATGAGCCGCCCGCCCGGTGTTCAGCGGCGCGGGCGTTTGCCAGGCTTCGGCGCCGTCGGCGTTTGCCAGGCTCCGGCGCCGCGCAGTAGGCTGCGCCCGCGTGAGGCGCGAAGCGGACCTCGCAAAGCTCATCGAGCGCGCGCAGCTTGGCGAGCGCGTGAGCTGCAGGAGCAAGGACTAGAACGCATGTATCCCAGTCGGCCGAGCAGACGAGCAGTCACAACAGCAGTTACGGCGATGGTTCTGGGCCTCGGATTGGCAGCTCAGCCTTCTCAGGCTGCCCAGGGCTGTGTCGTCGAGGAAGAGGAGATCGTCGTCCACGGCCAGCTGTCCCGCGAAACGTTCGCCGGCCCGCCGAACTACGAAAGCGTGCAGAAGGGCGACAAGGCGGAGACGTACTGGATCATCACGATCCCGGACCCCATCACCTTCTGCCCGCTCGCGGACCCGAACGGCGCGCCGCATCCCGTCGGCAGCGTGAACCGCTTTCAGCTCGTGCTCACCGCAGACCAGCCCGGGCTCAGGCAGGCGCTGATTGCGCGGCATGCCCACGTGAAAGGCCGGATCTTCGTGGCCCACACCGGACATCACCACACGGCGGCGCTCATCCAGGTCACGGAGATCCGTCCGGGCTGAAACACGCTATCCCCAGGGTGGGCACGCGGCCCTCGCTGGAGCGCGCGGACCCGCTGGAATGCGCAGCTGCGCCGCTGAACACCCCAATCCGCGCGAAAAACGCTGTCCTGCATGGACCAAGGTCCAACTGCCTCCCCTCCCTGCAACTCCTACGCTCGTGCCAAGCCGACGGGATGGGACACGCAACGCCTCACCCCGGAAGGAGGCCTCCGATGTTCCATCAAGGCGCTCTTTTGGGAGCCGCAGCGTCCCTGAGTCTTCTTATAGCGGGATGCGCAGGCGAGCCTCGTCCGGCTGAAGACCTCGCACGCGCCAAATCTCTCGTACAGCAGGCCGACGCTGGAAACGTGCAGCGTTTCGCTGCGGCGGAGCTCAATCAGGCCCGCGACAAGCTGCAGGAAGCCGAGCGCGCGGACATGGCGAAGGACTTCGGCATCGCGCGCAGACGCGCAAACGAAGCCGCGGCGGACGCCGAGCTCGCGTCCGCTCTCGCGCGGAGCCGGGAAGTCGAGCAGACGGCGGCCGAGCAACGAAAGAGTCTCGACATGCTTCGGCAACAGATCATGAGCGGAGACCCTCTCCCGGCAGCGGACCAGCCGGAGGAAAAGCCATGAGAACCGGGCAGCTTTGTGCTGTGGCCGGAGCGGGCCTCGCTCTGATCGTGGGTTGCGCGACGAAGCCGCTGGATACGCGACCTCTCGAACAGGCGCGCTCCGAAGTGCGGGCGTTCTCTCTCAACCCGCTCGCGTCGGAGCTTTCGGGCCGCGAGTTCGCAGCGTCACGCGCTTCGCTCACCCAGGCCGAAGATGCTCTGAAGCTGGAGAATCAGGAGGACCTCGACTACTACTCCTACCTGGCTCTTCGCCAGGCGCGCACCGGCGAGGCCCGCATTGCTGAATACGAGGCCAGGCAGCGCCTCATCAGGGGCCGAAGCGAACGCGAGAAATTGATGCTCGAGGCCCGGACCAGGGAGCTCGAGGCGAAAAGCCGGCTCGCGGCACAACAGACCGAGCGCGGCATGGTGCTCACGCTGAGCGGAGTGCTTTTCGATACAGGCAAAGCCACACTCAAGCCTGGAGCTCTTCCCACCCTGGATCGCGTCGCCAGCTACATGGCCCAGTTCCCGAAGACGCTGCTGATCGTCGAAGGACACACCGACAGCCAGGGATCCGCGACGACGAACCAGGAGCTATCGGTTCTGCGCGCGCAGGCGGTTGCGGATGCACTCACCATGCGCGGTGTGCCGCGCGAACGTATCGACATCGTGGGTCGCGGGCCGGACATGCCCGTCGCCAGCAACGCGACGGCGGAAGGACGGCAACAGAACCGCCGCGTCGAGATGGTGTTCTCGGATGGCACCGGGCGATTCGCTGAAGGCGCGACGGGAGTGAACCGCTAGCGTCCCGACGCAGCACCAACACGTGGGCGCGCGCCGACGGGCTCGGCGCGCGCTAACGCACCGGACTCCATCCCTTCGGATCGAACTCCGTTATCCGCGGCGCTACTTCAGGCGTGCGCTTGCCAAGATCCTTCTCGAACACCACGCCATCCTGATTGACCATGAACGACTTCACTCCGCTGCGCCCGTAATCGGCCGGGTACGCGAGCAAGGCGAACCCTCCGGTCTGCGTGCCTTTGTCGTCGATGTAATTCTTCGCGCCCCCTGAAGCATTCGCATTCTGCTTCCTGAGAGGCACGTAGAGATATCCGTGATACGGCGTGGATCGTCCCGCCGTTGCGGCGCTGTAGCCTTCCGACTGCGCCGACGCGAGCAGCGGCCCCGCGGGACTGCGGAGTTGATCCTCTCGCACCGGCCAGTAGAGCCCGTTCTGCTTCCCCGTATCGCTCATGAGCTTCTGCGCATACTGCCCGGGAGGCTGCCCGTCATGTCCGACCGAGGCGTATTCCTCCTGCGCGCCGACGTACTCCCTGCACACTTCGATCGCTGCAAGCTCGTTGCGACCGACGCGACGGAATACGACTTCGTTCGCTCCGGCGGCTGCATTGAAATAGAAGCCCTCCTTGCTCTCGACGATCGGAACCGCGAACGGCCACTCGTTCTGGCCAACCGTCAGCGTCACCATGCCTGCCTCAACGCCGCCGAGGGAATGCCGGTTCTCGTAGGCCTGGAGAAAGCGCTGCCTCAGCGCGCGATCCGCAACCGGATCTCCCGAGGAGATGAGCTCCTGCTGGACGCCGAAAATCGCCTCCAGCCGCTGCGGATCGTCCGCACGCAGCGCCTCCATGAGTGCGGCGACGGCTGCATCGGGTGAGGCGAATTTCTCGGGCTTTTCCTTTCCCTTCACCCGCACTTCGAGTCCCGCGGCCGTGACACTCGCACGGCCGCGCGCCGTGGCCGCCGCATCGGACGCGCCGCGCTCGATCCCGCTGAACAGACCTGCCGAGGAGCTTGGTTCGACGCCATGACTGACGAGGTTGCCGCCATCGACATAGCCGCGGTGGCCCCCTCCTCCCGACTGAGCCCGCGAGACTCCGGAACCCGCCGTGGAAAGCCCGCCGACGATCAGCACGAAGGCTGCAACGCTTCCCAGCGCGCGAAGCCACCCGTTTTCTTTTCCGATGTCACACACGCTCACAGGTGCACCTCGCTATCGCGCTCGTTTGCACGATAGCAAGGCTGCTCGCGCAGGCTGAAGCTTGCCATGGGACGAAGGGGAAAGGACCCGCGAGGACAAGCGTCATCCTGGATCCGGAACCGCAAGCGCGGCCGCGAGCGGGCAGCACCGGCAGCACGTCCGATCCCTGCTGCGGCGGCTGAGCGGCGCGTCTCAGCGCTGCTGGCCCTCTTCGCCCAGGCCAGTGCGAATCTCAGTACCAGCCGCCTTCCATATTCGGTGCCAGTTTCGCGGCCCGCCGTTCACTCGCAGTCATGCCGTCGGGCGAGCCAGTGGGCTCATGCTCCGCAAGTATGCGAGCCTTGCTGGCCTCGTACTCTTCCAGGGACAGCACTCCGCTCTCCCGCAAGCGAAAGTGTTCACGCATCTCGTCGCGCAGATGCTCGGATCTCACCGGCCTGCGTGCAGCGATTGCGAGCTTGATATGCGCGGCCAGCTTGTTCGTGAAAAGCCTGAATCCCTTCTGCGCACCGAATCCGCTCGTGAACTCGAACAGCTTCGCGCGCCCGTGTGCGCTGTACATCGCAACGGTCTGAGTTGTCCGGTACGCGCAGACGACGGCAGCCGCAATCGCCATGGCCGCTACGATGCTGCACGCGACGAGCCACTCACTCGGCGCGGCGGAGCTCGCGATCCGGAACGCGATCGCGCCAGCGAGCACTCCCAAAGCCAGCGCGGCAATGAACCATCGGGACGCAAAGTGTTTCGACAACGCCAGAGTCGAATCGGCGAAGCGCAGATCCAGCGTGTACTCCGCCGCAACGGATCGCGCCCGATACGTGCGCACGACCAGGTAGTAGTAGTCGATCAGCTCCAGTTGCAGCGTTCCGCGCCTCAACCGGCTCTGAAGCTCGATGCGCGCATGCACTCGTCGTGAGCACCGCGGATGGGGAACCTTCCGCTCATCCGATTCGAGAAGGATGTGCTCCGACGCCATGGGTTACGAATAGCACGCGCATTCCGCGCGCTGTGCGCGAATTAACCAAATCCGGCCGCACTGTCGGCCGCCAGCTACAGGGTTGGGGGAGTCGACGTCGTCTGTCTGTGTCGAGCTTCTAGTGCGGAACGATATTGCTGAGCTCTTTCGTGAGCGTGGACATGTCGATCTGGGAGAGGTCCCAGCCGCGCTGGGACGCAATGTCCTTCAGCGCGTTCTTCGCATCGCCGGGATTCGTCTTCACGTACTCCATCGCCTTCTTCGCGATGTCCGGATGGGCCTTAAGATATTCGACGACTTGCTGTGTAGTGCCTGTTGCCATGATCTGCCTCCTGTAACGGCCTCGCTCCCCCACGCGCCCAGCATGGTGGAACGCCGTCCCGGGCGAAATTGGACGTAGGGTGATCTACGTTTTCCGGCTCGAAAATCACGCCACACTTGTCACTCTCACGCGCCGGAGCTTCTGCCCAAGACTGTGCCCGTTCGCCACGCACAGACTTTGAGGAGAAGCATCGTGTTCGACATCCTGCATCGGGTTGGAATAAAGGCACCGCGCGACAAGGTGTACCAGACCCTGGCGACTCCCGAGGGAGTGCGCGGCTGGTGGACCCGGGAAACCACCGGGGACAGCAAGGCGGGCGGCATGATCCGGTTCCGCTTCACGGACACGGACGGTCGCGAGCTCGGCGTGTTCGAAATGAAGATCCTGGAGCTGCACGCCGATACGAGCGTCGCCTGGCAGGTGGTGAAAGGCCCGCCGGAGTGGGTCGGGACGCGAGTGCGCTTCGACCTCAGGCAGGAAGGCGACTTCACCATCGTGCTGTTCAGGCACGAGGGCTGGCGGGAGCCGGTGGAGTTCATGCACCACTGCAGCACCAAGTGGGCGATCTTCCTGATGAGCCTGAAATCCCTCGGCGAGACCGGCAGGGGCCAGCCGAGCCCCGACGACGTCCGCGTGGGCGACTGGCACTAGGCGGCGCGGGCCCCGAACGGCTCGGGGGCGCGGAATGCGCCCTCACCCCTCGCGCCCTGCGGCCTCACGCCTCGCGCCTCGCGCCTCGCGCCTCGCGCCTCGTAGCGAATTTGCGATACAGCTCGTCCCCGATACAGCTCGTCGGCCCGGGAAGGAAAGTCGAGAGTTGTCCGCCGTCTGCGCAAGCGCCGTTAACGTAGCGAAAACGGAATCGGGAACAGTTACATCAGCCCGAACCGGCGCGGATGCGCGATGATCCGTGCCGCCATGAAGCTCCTCCCCCGTTTCTCGCTCGCCGCCCTGCTGGTCCTTCCGTCCTGGGCCGCGGCTCATTCCGCCGTTTTCGACTGCTTCAACGAGACGGACGGCCGCGTCACCTGCGAAGGCGGGTTCTCCGACGGCAGTTCGGCCGCCGGCGTGCCTGTAAAGGTGCTCGACACTCAGGACAAGCTGCTGCTGTCCGGAACCATAGACAAGGAGGGGAGGTTCTCCTTCACGCGCCCGTCCGGGGACTTCCGCGTCGTCTTCGATGCCGGGCAAGGTCACTCCGTGACGCTCCTTGGCTCTGACATCACCGACTGACGGAGGCTCCCGGGTGAATTGCCTGCGACTGGCGGCCCTGCTGCTGTCCCTGACGACGTCCTCAGCCGCGTTCGCTCACTTCCAGCTCGTCTACACGCCCCAGACGGCGTTGAAATCCGGACAGGCGACCTCGCTCGCCCTGGTGTTCACGCATCCCTTCGACGGCGGACACACCATGGACATGGGACCGCCGCAGGCCTTCTACGTCATCGCCCAGCGCGGCGACGACGCGGAGCCTCGCAAGACCGACCTGCTGAGCCATCTGAAACCGATCACCTGGACGAGCCTCACGAACTCCGGAAAGGCCTTCGAGGCCGCGCTGCCGAGGGAGGTGACGCGATCACTCGGCGACTACGTGTTCGTCCTGGAGCCGGCGCCGTACCTCGAAGCATCCGAGGACAAGTACATCCAGCAGTTCACGAAGATGATGATGAACGTCGGCGGCGTGCCCGGTAACTGGAGCGAGCGCGTCGGCCTTCCGGCGGAGATCCTGCCGCTCGACCGGCCTTACGCGAACTGGACGGGCGGCATTTTCCGCGGCGTCGTGCTGGGTGGCGACGGCAAGCCCGTCCCGAATGCGGAGCTGGAGATCTCCTACGTGAATCATCCGCCGGATCTTGCCGCCCGCCGCTTCGCGACTACAGCGCTCGTCACGGCACCTCAGGATTCGTTCGTGAACATGAGCATCCGCGCGAACGATCGCGGCGAGTTCGCCGTCGGCCTGCCGCGCGCCGGATGGTGGGGTATCTGCGCGCTCGACGTCGGGCCGCGCAAGGAATACCAGGGCAAGCCGCTGTCGCAGGATGCCGTCCTCTGGGTTCAGGCGACGGACATGAAATGAGCGGGGGCGCCGCCACATCGGTCACGTACGTGAGGCCGGCAAGTGCGAGGCTCGAAACGCTTGCGATCCTGCTCGTTGTCGCCCTGCTGATCGCCGGCACCGTCGCGCTCGCGCGAGTCAACGCGCGTGAAGAGCAGGAGAACTTCCTGCCGGACTGGCAGGTGAGCGCTTTCGACGGACTTTCGCCCGTCGACCAGGCGAACTACAACGCGCTGATGGCGGCCGGCGACATCATCCAGCTCACCTACGACGCCACCTACCGCGAAGGCGCGCCGCACTGGCTCACCGTCGAAGAAATGAGCGTGCTTGAGGATGGGATCGGCCTCGCGCCCTTCATGCGGGACGTGAGCTGGAAACAGGGCGGCGAGGTGCAGTGGCATCTGATCGCGACCTATCAGATCGACGGAACGACCGTGTACTTCGGCAACAACGGGAAGGTGCCGGGGCAGTCCGCCTACCTGCTCGTCATCGCGCATCTTCACAAGGGCGCGAGCTACAAGAACCAGTCGATCGTCTGGATTCATCGGAACGCGCGCATCGCGCCGCCGGAGAAAGTGAACATCGACTCGCTCGTGCGCAACGGGTGGAAACAGGTAGTGCCGTGGCGGGGCGAAGACGAAGTGAAGCGGATACGAGGCGACAGCTGACGATGGCCGATCACGATCGATCGATGTTTGCGGGCGCTGGCGGAACTCGTGCGGGGGACGGGGGACGGAACTGCGCCAGCGCACTGCCTGAGCGGAGAACGCCGATGCCAGCGGCGCACGCGCTGAAATCCAGCGCGGCAACGTTGGAAGATCCCACGCGTCGCAAGGTGATCGCGGTCGGGCTGCTGCTTCTTTCTTCACTCGCGATGTCGGCGCGTTCACCCGCCGCCACGAGCCGGAAACTGAAGGTCGGCACGACCCTCCATCCGTACTACAGCTTCGTCGTGAACATCGTCGGAGATCGTGCGGACGTCACGCCGCTCATCGACGCGGGGTTCAACCCGCACAACTACACGCCGCGCCCGCAGGACATGAAGCGCGCGATGACGCTCGACGCGCTCGTCGTGAACGGCATCGGGCACGACGAATTCGCGTTCCACATCATCGAAGCCGCCGGCATGAAGCAGAAGTTGCGACTCATCTACGCGAACGATGGCGTCGCACTCATCCCGCTTGCGGGCGCAGGCGGCGACGTGAGGCAGGTGAATCCGCACACATTCGTGTCCATCTCTGCCGCCGTTCAGCAGGTCTACACGATTGCCCGCACGCTGGGAGAGCTGGATCCGCCGAATGCGTCCTTCTTTCTCAACAACGCCCGCACGTACACCACCCGCCTTCGGCGCCTGAAGGCGGAGTACATGGCGCAACTCGCCGACGTCGATGTCTCACGCTTCAGCTGCGCAACGATGCATGACGCGTACGGCTACCTGATGCAGGAGTTCGGCCTGCAAGTGGCAGCGGTGATCGAGCCGCGCCACGGCGTGCAACCCACCGCGCGGCAGCTTGCCGAGACGATCGACCGCATCAAGGCAGCCAACGTGCACGTGCTTTTCGCCGAGAAGTACTTCGCGAGCAAGCTGTCGGATTCGATCAAGGCTGCGACAGGCGTGGAGATCTACTCGTTCTCGCACATCTCGGACGGCGAGTTCACCGCGGACAGGTTCGAGCAGGAAATGCGCGAGAATCTCCAGACGCTCGTGCAGGCCGTGCGTACGGCCGCGGCTGCAAAGAAGTAGCGCCGTGAACGGACCGGAAGTCAGATTCTCAGGCGTGGGGCTTTCGCTCGGCGGCACGCCGATTCTTGAGAACGTGTCGTTCGTAATCCAGCCGGGCTCGATCCATTGCCTCGTCGGCCCGAACGGCGGCGGCAAAAGCTCACTCATGCGCTCGCTGCTGGGAGAGATGCCGATCACGGGCGAGATCGCGATCGCGTGGCGTGACAGCCGGACCATCGGCTACGTGCCTCAATCGCTCGAGTTCGACCGCCTGCTGCCGGTGACCGTGAACGACTTCATGGCGCTGATCTGCCAACGGCGCCCCGCATTCTTCGGCCTCGGCAAGCGCCATCGCGCTGCCGTCGCGGCGGCACTCGATCGCGTCGGCCTCGCCGGAAAGGAGCGACGGAAGCTGGGCGACCTCTCGGGCGGCGAACGGCAGCGGCTCCTTCTGGCTCAGAGCCTGGTTCCGACGCCCGCGCTGCTGCTGCTCGACGAGCCTGTGAGCGCGATGGACGAATCGGGCGAGCGGCTCTTCGAGCAGATCGTACTGAGCCTTGCCGAGGATGGCGTCACGGTGCTCTGGATCGCGCATGACCTCGCGCAGGTTCGCCGCCTTGCCGACCACGTCACCTGCCTCAACCGCACGGTCCGGTTCGACGGCCGGCCCGATGACGTGCTCTCCGCACAGAGAATCGCGGAGGCGTATGGGCCGCACGGCACGGTCTTCGTCCCCCATCTCGCTGAAAGCGTCGCGTGACCTCGCTTTACGAATCCCTGCGCCAGACGGCGCTGCAGATGGTGTCGGACGGCACGCTCCCGATCGGCTTTGCCTACGGCTTCGTCATCAACGCGCTCATCTGCGGCGTACTCATCGGGCCGCTTCTCGGCGGCATGGGGACGATGGTCGTCGTCAAGCGCATGGCGTTCTTCTCGCAGGCGATCGGCAACTCCGCGATGACGGGCGTGGCGATAGGCGTGTTACTCGGAGAATCCGTGCAGCAGCCGTACTTCTCGATGTTCGGCTTCTGCATCCTGTTCGGCCTTCTGCTCAACTACACGCGAAATCGCACGAAGATGTCACCGGACACACTCATCGGGGTGTTCCTCGCGGTGTCGCTCGCGATGGGATCGTCCCTGCTGCTCTTCGTGTCGGCGAAGGTGAACACACACATCCTTGAAGCCGTGCTGTTCGGATCCATCCTCACGGTGAGCGACACGGACATCAATGTCCTGCTTGTCGTGAGCATCCTGTGTGTGGTCGTGGCCGTGCCGTTGTTCAATCAGCTGCTGCTCTCGAGCCTGAATCCGACGCTCGCAGCGGCGCGCGGAGTTCGCGTGCGTGTGCTGGAGTACGTGTTCATCGTACTCATCACTATCCTGACGGTCGCTTGCGTGAAGATCATCGGAGCAGTGCTCGTGGAGGCGTTGTTGCTCATTCCTGCAGCAGCGGCGAGGAACATCGTGTCGTCTGTGCGCGGGTTCGTGGCGTGGAGCATCGGGTTCTCCACGGTGAGCGTGCTGGCGGGCATTTACATCCCGATGCAGTGGGATCTCGCTCTTCCGTCCGGGGGCGCCATCGTGCTGGTGGCCGCCCTGTTCTTCGTGGTGACCACAGTGATTCGGGTCACTTCGAGTCGGTTCCGCGAGGCACGCACATGAGGGCACGCCTGTATCTCGTTGCGTTCACCATGCTCGCATGGGTTGGCGGCACGCCTGCGCAGCAGCCGCTGGGTCAGCCGCGGTCCGACGCCGAGGTGCTGGTGCTTACGGCGCTTCCCGCAACCTATTCGATCGCCACCTCGCTCGCGGAAGATACGAGCATTCGGGTCGTGAACGTTCCCATCGATGGCCGGCCCATGAGCACGCAGGCTCGCTTTTTCGAGCGGGCGCCGACGGAGGTGACGAATCAGCTGCGTCGGGCCGACGCGGTCATCACAATCGGCAAACTCTGGCGGGAGGATCCGCTGTACGCAGCGGCGCGTGCTCAGAACATTCGCGTCGTGAACATCGACGCGACGGAGCCTGTCTCAAGGACGCTGACCGGGGTCGCGCTGACTCGTGAGCCCGAGGCGCGCGCTCCGTGGGAAGCGCCGCCAGCAAGCAACGAGAACGTGGGCACGACCCGCGCATCGACCTTCTTCTGGCTCGGCCCGTCGAACACCGAGCGGGCCGCCGAGATCGTGGCGCACGATCTGGCCAGGCTCTCGCCGAAGGACGCGAATACCATCGCGCAGAATCTCGCGATGTACCGGCGCATCCTGTTCGAGCTGCAGCAAAGCTACGAGGCGCGGCTGGCCGAGCTCGACGACGTCACCGTGTTCTCGCTCTCGCCGGATTTCGTGTACCTCACGGCGGATCTCGGCCTGCTCGTCGATGGCTACTTTCTGAAACAGGAGATCGAGTGGACGCCGGCCGACTTCGAGGCGTTCACGAGCCATCTGAAAAGCCGCGGCATCCGTGTGGTGATTCACAAGCGGGATCCGGGCGGGGCCGTTCGAAAGGCGATCGGCGCCGCCGGCGCGAAACTCGTGGTCCTGCGAACGGCCGAGACGTTCTCCACCGAAGCACCGCGACCCTCGCGCGAGCAGAGCTACATCCAGGATCTGGAGACGAACCTGCGCGCCCTGCACGCGGCGCTCAGCAAGTAGGCTTCCGCGCGGACGTGTGCGGACCAGCGGCGGGATGGAATTGCGCGCCGTGGGCGGCACGGGACGCGCTGATGGCCCCGGGCTTGAGGTGTCCCGCAATCGAACCCGGGCATCGGGCGGATTTCACCGCCCGATGCCGCAGGGATCGTGAACACAAGCGAGCTGAAAGGCATCGCGCGGGACCGTGTCCGACACCCACGCGAAAGGGCTCACGCCCTGCCCGCGATCAGCTGTCCTTGTAGCTGTCGTGGCAGGCGGAGCAGGCCTTGCCCACGCCAGCGAAGGCGGGCCTGAGGGCTTTCTCGTCGCCGCTCTTGCCGGCGGCTGCCAGACCTTCGATCGACTTCACCAGCGCTTCGCTCTTCGCCTTGAAGTCCGGCATGCTGGTCCAGATGTTCTCGCGAGCCTTGGTCTTCACCCCGGTGACCGCGTGAGTATCCACTGCGAACGCGTCCGGGATCTTCGGGGCGAGCGTCGCGAGTTTCGCGGCACTGTCCTGCACGACAGCGGCGTCGTACGCGATCTTCTTCTTCACCATGTCGCCGACCGGCTCGAACGCCGTCTTGATTTCTTTGAACAAGGCCTGTCGCTGCTCGATGGCCTTCTGCTCCGCCCCCTCGGCGAACGCGCCCGAGGCAGCCGTCAGCGCCCCGAGGGTGGCGAACCCGAGGCCAACGAGGTGGAGCTTGGTACGAGATGACATATCCGATCCCTTCAAGTAAACGGAACCGCGAACCTTATCAGGCAGGCGGGCTCTTGGGGCGTGCGCCCACGCCCCCGTCCGCGACGTGAAGGATCGGCGCGGTTCGAGATCCCGCGCCGAGACGTTCCAGGCAGTGCGCCGAAGTTGAGGCCGTATGCCGGAAGGTTTCAGGCAGCGCGCTGAGGTTTCAGGCCGTATGCCGGAAGGTTTCAGGCAGCGCGCCGAGGTTTCAGGCCGTATGCCGGTTTCAGGCCGTGCGCCGGAGAGGCTTCATGCGCCGGCGCTGCACGGACCGGCGGACCGCCTTCGCAGCTCCTGTCAGGGCGCCATCCACTGCCCCGTTCAGCGCGGCGGCCCGCTTTTCCACGACCACGGTGGGCAAACCAGCCAGGACGACCTTGATCCGGCAGACGCGATCCACTCCCCCGCGAGGCCCGTTCGGGTCTTCGATACGCACGCTCACCCGCTCGATGGATCCGGAGAACGCTCCAAGCCGTCTGCCGAGCTTGCGGCGGATGAACTTGCGGTCGTCCGCAGTGAGGTCGACTTCAGCCGCGCGGATGTGTACGGGAATCGGCTCAGCGTCGGCGGCGCGCCCTCTTTTGGCTTTCGCTCTGGCAGATGCCCTGGTCGATGCTCTGGTCGATGCTTTGGTCGATGCTTTGGTCGACAGCGGGCGGGTCGGCAGGCGGGACTGGCGGGACGAGGTCAGCTCACGAAGGGGCATGAGTCTCTCCTTTGGGCACCCTGCCGGGACAGGCCCTGGCGAGGCAGGCCCTGGCGGGGCAGGCAAGGACGCTCGGGGAATCCAGGGGCCATCACATACAGGCAAAGGGTGCCGCCGCTACCGCGAATGTCTATTGGACCTACTGACGACCGAAGCGAGCTTTGACGGCCCCGGCGTTTTGGGCTCTACTCTCGCGCGGGCGCGCCGGGGCGCCTCCTTTTTCCGCGGGAAGAGCGCAGCTCACCCTTCGTTCGAAAAATCCGGTACACCTTCTTTCACGCCCGCCGCAGCGGAAAACGGGCCTCTTCGTGAAAGGAGGCTTTTCGTGTCCCGCGAACCCCATCTGGATTTCTATCGCCATCGGGCGAAGGAGCTGCTCGCCCAGGCGAAATCGGGCGATAGCGCCGCGCTCGCCCGATTCGCGCACCATCACCCCGAATTCCGGGCCGACGCCTCCCCGCCCCTCGCGCTGAACCAGGCGCAGCTTGTCATCGCCCGGGAAAACGGCTTTCCGAGCTGGCCGAAGCTCAGGGCGTACGTCGAAGCGATGGATCGTACGCGCGAGCAGTCGCCTGCGGATCGGATCCAGGCGCTCATCCGCGCGCGCGATCTGGAAGGACTCCGGGCGTTCATCGCCGGGAATCCGGAAGCACCTCATCTGCGCATCGAGCCAATGGGAGATACACCGCTGCACGTTGCGGTGGAGTGGAGGGAAGGCACCGAGGTGCTGCTCGAGGCAGGCGCGGACATCAACGCTGTATCACTGAAGTCGGATCGCACGCCGTTGCGCTGGGCGATCCACTGCGGCGGCAGCGATGGAGCCTTTGCTCTCTTTCTGCTTTCCAAAGGCGCGGATCCGAACGTGGCGAGCACGCCCGGAAGATCCACGATGCAGCTCGCGGCTTATTCGATGTCGGCACCAGTAATCCGCGCGCTCGCCGCGCGCGGCGTTGCGCCGGATGCATTCGCCGCGGTCGCGCTGGAAGACCAGCAACTGGTTCGACAGCTTGCGGGCGAAGACCCTTTGGTCCTCTCGCAGAGGATGCGCCCATTTCAGAACATCACGATCACGCCGTTGCATCTCGCAGCCTTTCACGACCTGCCTCACATGATCGACGTGCTTCTTGAGGCCGGCGCGAAACCGGACGATGCGGATGAGCATGGCCGCACGCCCATCGATCTCGCCCTTCACGGCGGAAAGCGCAGATCGTATGAACGGCTGCTCGCGCACGGATGCGCACCGGATCGCGAGCTGCTCGCGCTGGTGGGAAGCATCGAACGCTCGGAGCGGATCGCTCGCCTGCACTCCGCGATTCACGGCGGGCAGACCGATGCCGTGAAAGCCGCCCTCGCTCACGATCCCACACTGCTGAACCAGCACTTCCCGGATGTGTGGGGAACGGGCGGAACGTTCGGCGCGACGCCGCTTCACTGGGCGGCGATGGCGGGACAGATCGAAGTCGCGCGACTTCTGATCGCAGCGGGAGCAAGCCTCGAAATCCGGGACCTCACTTATGGCGGCACGCCGCTCGGCTGGGCGCGTCAGTATCGGCGTCGCGAGATGGCGGCGTTTCTGGAAGCACTCGGGAAGCAGTAGCAGGCACGGCTTGTGCTCAAGGGAGCCGCTGTCGCGGGTCCGGAAGCATCGGTAGCTCGACCGCGTCGAAGGACGCGCATCGGACTTCAGACAAGTTCCGTTCCCGCGACTGTGAATAAGCAGGCGTGCGCTTCAAAACGAGTCTCGCGAATGGGCTCGAACTCGCGATCGCGCACACTTCCGGGCACGCACACCGGATAACATCGCGCGGATTCGAAACGAACTCGACGAAAGACCGGGTGGACACCGTCGTCATCCCCACCGAGAGCTCAGCCTCACAGGGCGCCCCGTTGGATTTCCTCAGCGGTGGCGGGGAGCTCGGCGAGCTGATTCGCGCCTACGACTGGACGCGCACGCCGTTGGGGCCGCCGGCGTTCTGGCCGCAAAGTCTCAAGACGGCAGTGCGCATCCTGCTGACGTCGCGGCAACCTTTCTGGCTCGGGTGGGGTCCGGAGCTGACGTATCTATATAGCGACGAACGTTTTCGCGCCGTGCAGGAAGCGAGTCCCGACGGCTTCACCGTGCTCGAGGCGCTGCGTGACGAGAAGGGGACGATCGTCGACTTCAAGTGGGTGTATCTCAACGAGTCGGCGGCGCGCGTTGCCGGAGGCCCGCGCGATTTCTTCATCGGCCGTCGCGTGCTCGAGATTCATCCGGGCAACCGGGAGGCCGGATTGTTCGACACCTATGTCCGGGTCACGGAGACCGGAGTGCCCTGGATCGGCGAGCTGCACTACAAGCACGACCACCTCGAAGCACTCGTGCGGCTTGCCGTCGCGCGAGTGGGCGACGGCGTGGCGATCTCCAGTGTCGACATTTCCGAGCGCTATCGGGCCGAGGAAGCGCTCAAGGCGGCGGATCGCCAGAAGGACGAGTTCCTGGCGATGCTGGCGCACGAGCTGCGCAATCCGCTTGCACCGATCCGCAACGCCGGCGAGCTCCTCTCCCGGATGACGTTCTCCGATTCGAAAGCGCAGCCCGTCATCGAGATCGTGCGCCGGCAGGTGACGCACCTTTCCCGCCTGGTCGACGACCTGCTCGACGTGTCGCGCATCACCCAGAAGCGGATCGACCTCAAGAAAGAGACACTGGATGTCGCGGAGATCGTGCGACAGGCACTCGAGACGGTCGAGCCGGCAATCCGCGATCGGAGCCACGACCTCAGCATCACTTCCAGCTTCCGCCCGCTGTTCGTGCACGGTGACATGGCGCGTCTCGTACAGAGCCTCGTCAACCTGCTAACGAACGCGATCAAGTACACGGATGCTGGTGGAAAGATCCACGTCACCTCGCGTGAGGAGCGTGGCGAAGCGGTGATCGAAGTCGAGGACGACGGCGCGGGGATTCCGGCGTCGCTGCTGCCGAGGATCTTCGATCTGTTCGTGCAATCGGATCGCACGCTCGATCGCTCCCAGGGCGGGCTGGGTGTCGGATTGTCCGTGGTTCGCCGGCTCATCGAAATGCATGGCGGCACGGTTTCCGCGAGCAGCCCTGGCCCGGGACGTGGCTCGACATTCACCGTGCGGCTGCCTCTCGCCGAGCCGCCGCCCAGCGCAGATCAGAAAACGTCGTCACGGGAGGCGGTGTGCACGAGACGCATCCTGGTCGTCGACGACAACGCGGACGCTGCAAACACCCTGAGCCTGATGTTGCGCCTGGATGGGCACGAAGCCATCGCCGTCTATTCAGCGGAGGATGCGCTGGATCGCGTGCGCAGCTTTCAGCCGGATCTCGTACTGCTCGATATCGGCCTTCCCAACATGGACGGGTATCAGGTGGCGCGCGAGATCCGGCGCATCGAAGGCGCGGGGAAGGTGAAACTCGCGGCGATTACAGGCTATGGCCAGCCCGAGGACCGGGCGCGCGCGATCGAGAGCGGGTTCGACGTGCACCTGGTCAAGCCGGTGACGCCCGAGGATCTGCAAAAGATGCTTGCGTCGATCGCAAGCTGATACTCGATCGCAAGCTGATACTCGATCGCCAGCTGGCACTTGATCGCCAGCTGGTACTTGATCGCGAGCCGGTAGACGAAGCTCCGGCTGCTCCAGCACGCGTATCGCCGCTCGCGCGTTCGCGGAACGGCCCGACAGCACACTTCAGCGCGTGGGATAGTCCTTCCACTTCTTCGTGCGCGCGTTGAAAACGCGGAACGATCCGTCTTCGTTCGCCACCAGCTTGATCCAGCTCCCGTCGCTGTCGCCCACGTTCGCGATGAATTCGTCCGGATAATTGAGCTCGCGCGCATCGTCTGACTTATGCAGCTGCCAGACATTCTCGATTCCCGACGCGCGATGCAGGACCTCGAACATCGCGCGCTGTCCGCCTTTCCTCGGCGCGTTGTTGACCATCACCACGCGTGGCTGGAATGCGGCCAGCGTCGCGGGCTCCGCGGCATCGGCGGCGCCATGGTGCGCGGTGATGTACGCATCCACTCGCCCGATCAAGTTCCTCGGACACACGAGATTGAGAAGCGGCTTGCCGCTCAGATCCCCAACGTCGAGGAACGTGAACCTTCCATGGCGCACGAGGACGCCGGTGGAACGAGGATTTTCATCGGGGTCCCCCGCGGGGATCGGCTGGGCAGGACAGGCTGGGTTGGGTGAGCCACCGCCGGGTTGCGGTCGGGAGAGCGTGCCGCCGCCGGCACTCACTACGACGACTTCGACGTCATCCAATGGCAGCCGGTCGTCGGCTCGAGGCTCCATGTGCCGGGCCCCTCCCTTTCCCCGAAGCGCCGAGTACAGCGCGAAGGCGTCTCTCGTATCGGCGCTGGTCGCCGCCGCTTGCGGGTGCGGGGAGCCGTGGTCGACGAAGGCCCGGATGGGCATCAGTTGCGCGAGCTCACTCACTCCGCCGAAGTGGTCAGTGTGGAAATGCGTGATCAGCAGGAAATCGATGGCCGAAATGCCGGCGTCGTGAGCAGCGGCGAGAATGCGGTTCGCATCCCGCGCCTTGCGCGGATCGCCGGGCTTGAAGCCGCTGCCGTCGCCGGCCCACCCCGCGTCGATGAGGAGCGAGCGTTTCTCGGGCGTCACCACCAGCACGGACTGCCCGCCTTCGACATCGATGAAATAGATATCCAGCGTATCGGCAGATGCGGCCTTCGCCGGTATCCCTAAGCCGACCGCGCACACCACACCCACCAGCAGCGCGCGCAGAGCATTCGTGATCCCCATGTCCATCAGACGCCCCCGGTCCTGAGGATTTGCGAGCCGCAACTATACAGCTACGCCGCGGAAAGCTGGGTTACCTGCGAGTCGCTGCCCTTCCGACCCCCTGTATCGCGGGCGGCATGCAACTGCGGCACCCCGCGCCCGTTCTAACGGGGGTGGTGATGCCCGAGAGGAACGCACCCGTGAAAACCGGATACCTGACGCCCCTGGTCGCTTCCCTTGTCATCGTCGCGCTCTGTATCGCCAACTGGGACCTCCTGAGCCAGACCGTCAGCTTGAACTTGCTGTTCGGCCAACTCCAGGCGCCCCTGCTGGTGTTGCTGATTTTATGCATCGGCATCGTTCTGTTCTCCAGCTTGGCTGCCGCCATGCTGAGCACGCATGCCTGGAAGACGGAGCGGCGCCGGCTCGTGTCGGATCTCGACAAGGCCCGCGGTCTCGCGGAGAGGGAGGAAGAATCCCGAACGCAGGCGTTGCGAACGATCGTCGAACGCGAGTTCGTGGCGGTACGCGAGAAGCTGGATCGCATTCTTGCCAGCCAGGGCGCCGGAGTGCTGGGACGGGAGCCGTCGCGCGAGCCCGAAAAATTTTCCGATACATCGCAAGCCATCGAGCCCGAGCTCATCCCGCCGAGGACGCCCTCGCCTCGCCGGCGGCATTAACGCGTAGTTGTCTTCGGGCGGCGCGTGTTGGGGTCATCTCCTTGCGCCCGAGGACTTCCGCGCGGCGCAGCCGATCACGCCCCAGCCGCGCAGCTACCTCGGAGGTCGCGTCTGGGCCAGAATGCGCGTTTCGTTCACGCCCTGGGGTCCACGTGAGATGGCTGCACCCACCACTGCTTCTCCATCCGTCGATTTTTCCGGCCGTGTGCTCATCATCGGATGCGGCAGCATCGGGCAAGGCATCCTGCCGCTGATCCGGCGCCATATCCCACTGGAGGGCGACAGGCGACTCATCGTACTTTCCGCGGACGAGCAGGGCCGCCTGCTGGCCGAGGCGAACGGCGCTCATTTCGAGCACGCCCATCTCACGCCCGGAAATCATCGACGCATCATTCGTCGGCACGTCGGCAGCGGCGACCTCATCCTCAATCTCTCGGTCAACGTGTCGAGCCTCGACCTCGTGCGCTACTGCGCGGACGAGAACATCCTCTATGTCGATACATCCATCGAGCCGTGGCCCGGCGTTTACGCAAACCCGATGCTGGACATGGCACAGCGTACGAACTTCGCCATCCGCGAGAAGGCGCTCCAGCTCGCGGCGGAACTGGGGCCGGATTCGCCGACGGCGATCGTCGATCACGGCGCCAATCCCGGACTCGTCTCGCATTTCGTGAAGCGTGCGCTCCTGAACCTGGATCGCATCCTGCGCCAGGCAAGCGCACGGCCCACCTCGCGCGAGGAGTGGGCCGCGCTCGCCCGGGACCTGAAAATCTCGGTCATCCAGATCGCGGAACGCGATACACAGGTCAGCGACAATGCGAAGCGGCCCGGAGAGTTCGTCAACACGTGGTCCATCGACGGTTTCGTCGACGAGCTGATGCAGCCGGCGGAGCTCTCGATCGGCGTGCACGAGGGGAATCTGCCGAGGCGCGCGCGCCAGCACCGGCCCGGCTCCGGCACGCTGTTCCTGCCGCGCCCTGGCGGCGGCACTTTCGCGCGCAGCTGGACGCCGTCGGTGGGCGGTTATCAGGGCATGCTCGTCACGCACGATGAAGTGCTCTCGATCGCGGATTACCTCTCGCTGCGGGAAGGAAACCGGTTCAGCTATCGGCCCACGGTCATGTTCGTCTATCACCCGTGCGACGATGCGATGCTCTCGGCGCTCGAGCTCGAGGGCCGAGGTTGGAAGATGCAGTCATCGGCCCGACGACTGACGCAGGAGATCGTCGATGGCATGGACGAGCTCGGAGTGCTGCTCGCCGGCCACGCGCGAAATGCCTACTGGTTCGGCTCCCAGCTGTCGATCGATGAGGCGCGCCGTCACGTCGACTTCGCAAATGCCACGACGGTACAGGTCGTCGCAGGCGCGCTGGCGGCGGCCGTCTGGGCCATCCGCCATCCTCGCCGCGGCCTTCTCGAGCCGGATCAGCTGGATCACGAGGAGTGCCTCGCGGTCGCCGAACCGTATCTCGGAAAGATCACCGGCCAGTTCACGAGCTGGACCCCGCTCCAGGGACGAGGCGAGCTGTTCCCGGAGCGACTCGATGTCGACAGCCCGTGGCAGCTTCAGAACATTCGCAGCCGGCAGTGGATCGAGTAGTTCCCGGGCGCATCGCTCACCGGATCAGTGCTGGAGCGTGCTCAACGGCTCGCCGCCGTGTTCGAGGTACTTCCGTCGCCTGATACTGCGAGATCCAGGAGCGTCATGCCCAGTAGCGCTGATTCCCTGTTCTCTTTTCCGCAGTAGGGATACGTCTTGCAGCCGAATACATCGGCACTGGTCTCGATATCCAGTCGGCTGGTGCGGACGGGGTCGTGCACGAACAGCATCGCGGCGGGCTGACGTTCGTTCCCGGTCACTCCGGTAACCCAGGGCCTCACTCGAGCCTTCCACGCCGACCCCGCGGCTCGGCCGGCCGGCGGGTCGATCACACTCACCACGCCGGCTTCAGGGACTGTGTAGAGATCGGTGTACCGATAACGAACCCGCCCTGCCGCTGACGTGCTGGCGTCCAGCATTACACGCCAGCGACCTGGCTTCGGATCCTGGACAGCGACGCGCTCGCTGGAGCCATAGCCTCGACCGGCACGCACGAGAAGGCACTGCTTGCCGGTGCAGTCGAACAGGTAGAGATCGGTGTCTGTTAGGGACGCGCCTTGCCCGAGCTCGGGCCCGGCACCTGTTCCCTGAGCTCGCCCGAGTGCAGGCTCGGCGCTCATCCCCTCCACCTCGGCGACCAGAAACTCCACGCCCGCCGGCACCTCGATGTCGAACATGCGGTGCTCGCCGCGCGCCAGCTGCCCTTCAGCCCTGCGAACCGCAGCGACCCTGCCCGTGATCGCGGCCTGCTCCAGATCGCCAAGTGTGTTACTGACGCTCACCCCTAGCACTTCGTCGCCGGACAACGGCAGGGCTTTCGCATCAGCAGTGATCGACACTGCCGCCGCGGAGACTCGCAAACTCATGCTGACGGGCGGCGCAGCGCCCTGATGTGTTGCAGAGTTGGCCAGCGCGCCGAACCAGGCACCGCGGCCCGAAAAGTTGTACGTAGATAATCCCCAGACCCCGGCCTCCGGCAGCGGAATGGTCTCGATGCTTTTGCCCGTTACGGGATTGTGCTGCACATAGAAGCCCCGGTTTTTTCCGGAGGGGTCCTGCAGCACGAGGGGTGTCTCCCTGTTCGTATGCGAGACTTCGACGGTGAGCGCGCCCGCGCCCTCCGGCACGCGAACGAACACCGCCTTGCGCCCGAGAATGGGCACTTCGACCTGCTGCTCCTGGGCAAAGCCATTCGCCTTGTCAAGCTCATACGGCACGACGACAGTCACCGGAACGCGCACTGCCGGCGCAGCAGCCTTGTCGGACGCCGCTTCAGCAAATAGCTGCAACGTCGCGCTGTAAACACCCTCCTTCTGCGGTGCTATCGCGATCTCCAGGTCGACCGGCTTTCCCAGCGGCAACTGCACATCGCGCGCGACAGAGAACGCGCCGTCTTGATTCCCCTGCCAGCGCGCTGTGAAACGCATCGGGCCAGAAGGACCATTACGCCGCGTCAACGTGACCTGGCGTGTACCTCGATCTCCGGCACGCCAGCCTTCACGCTCGAATATCCCCACTCCTTCGTGTGGCGTCGGAAGCAGATGACTGTTCGCCGTTTTCACAGGCGCGACTACGTCGATGGACAGAACTTCACGCTCCTTCGCTTGCGCCTCGAGACGCTCCCACGCCGCGCCCACGCGAATGACACCCGCGCCTTGCTGGTAGGAGCCGGCACCCGGCAGATACTCCGCCGAGGCCATCAATGCGCGCTTGATGTTCTCTGGACCGTGCGACAAACCCCTCTGTTTGGCGGCACTCACGAGTAACGCGGCTGCCCCGCTGGCGATCGGAGTCGCCGCCGAAGTACCGCCCGTCACCCAGTAACCCGTCGGCAACCTGTAGAGGCCGGGCAGCGTGCTCAATGAGTCATCGCCGAGGAAACCGTCGCGCAATCCGATCATCATCGAGGGAGACAACAGGTCCGGCTTCAGGCCGCCGTTGCCCGCCGGGCCCTCGCTGCCTATCGCATGAACAGTCTCCTGCCACGGCAGGCGAACACCGAAGTGCACTCGGAAACTCTCCTGCGTGTCGTAGGCGCCGATCGAAATCGTCTCGGGCGCAATCGACGCATCGATGATCGCGCTCATGAACGACTCATTGCCCGCAGTCCAGAAACTGGGCTTGCCGTAACGACGACTCAATCGCGATGTCATTTCGCCGAGCAGGGACCGGCCATCCTTCACGACATGACCGCCCGTCGGCGGAAATGAGGCCTCGACGAGCACGATGTCGCTGCGTGGATCGGCAAAAGCAGCGATCAACGACCACGCGAAAGCGGAGAACGTAGTGCCATGACGGATCGCTATAACCTGCGCGCCGGGCGCAATGCCGTCCATGCGACCGTTGCTGCCGCGAGAGGCGGCAGCCGCGCCGGCCACCATCGTTGCATGCGGATTGCAGTCCAGATTGACGCTGAGCCACGCGCCGTCTTTCTGGATCGTGTAGGGGCGGCTTTCACGGCGCTCCGTTGTCGGGTCGTCGCGTCCCAGGACGCCAATGTCGTATGAGCCGCGATACTCACGCACCGCTTGCTCATCTGTGAAATCGCCGTCGCGATCGCTGTCGAGCCAGGCGGTTCGCTGTTCGTCCGACCACAGCACTGCAAAAGGAGTCGCCTTCTTCTGCGAGCCCTCCTGCAGCAGGGACTGATAATCGGCGGCGGACTGCGTGGTCTCCTGGCCGGGCAGGTTGATGGGCGTCAGCAGATGAGTCGGGATTTCGAGCATTCCCAACCGATAGCGCCCGGAGGCTGCAGGCGTACGGAGAACCTTACCTGCGTGTTCCAGCTGGCCGTCTTTTGCCTGCCGGCGCTCGCCGAGCTTTACCCATTGCCAGTCGGCGCGGTCGGCCTCGGCGTCGAGGCTCGCCTTCACTGCGGGGTTGTTCAACACGTCGAGAAACTTCGGCACCTCGCGACCGTGGATGTCGAGCGCGGTGCGCAGTTCCGGAAGCAACATGTCGGACATTGCTTCGACTTGCGCGATCACCACACCTCGACCGTCGAACGTCGGATGCCGACGGCGGAAGTCGCTCGCGCCAAGCGCGCTCAGCACGTCGTAGGGATGCTCCAGCGGGTAGGCGGAGAGTTTCGGAGGCCACTCCTCGGCGGCTGCTGGCGCATGAGCGCTTGCTGTCCGACCAGCGCCGGCCGGCTGCCGAGGACTTGACCCATCAGCACTCGTCGCTCGATCCGCGCCGGCTGCCTCGGGCCGCTCGGGCGCCAGCCCGCGGTACCGGTACTCCGCATCCGGTAAATCGATGCCCGCGACTTCGATCGACGGGAGTTGGAGAAACTCGCTCACCTTGTCGACAGGCAACGCCACGCTCACGAAGTCCGCCGGTTCGAAGTGATACCGCACGCGGCCACCGGCCCGGAGCGTGGCAGCGGCCACCGCCCCACTCCGACCCGGCACACTGATGACAGCCAGAGAGACCACCTTCTGATCCGCCGCCCGCAGCTCCATCAGCGCCATCGCGGAGTCCTTCGACAACCCCGCAGCAACGGCCTGCGACACGAGCAGCACGGCGCAGGCGAGAGCCATCGCCACACGGCCCGCAGCTATCCCGCACGAACGCGCAGCAATGCGCAAAGACATCGAGGCCACTCCGGATCCCGTCCTTCGATCGATACGCATACCGATGGCTCACCAGCTCTTCGCCAGCTCCAGAGAAACGTATCGCCCCAGCGGATGCCCGTTCTCCGTGTCATACCCCGGGTTCGCGTAGGACGCAGAGCGGTCGAAGATCGTGGGCGGCGGACGGTCCAGCACATTCAGCGCATTCAGCCGCACCGACAAACCGCCGCCCCACCCTCGTCCTGCCGGCACGGCGTACGCGACCGATGCGTCGACGGTCGTCCACGAGGCGACCCGCACGACATCGTCGGGCAATTGATTGTCGCGATAGCTATCGACGTAGTTGATGAACCCCGTCGCGCTCCACGCGTTGCGGCTCCAGCCAAGCGATCCCGTGAGCCGCAGATCCACCGGGAAGAACACCGTGTCGACCACGTCCACGGGCGCAACGCTTCGCGCAACCTGCTCCTCGAAGTTCAGCAGATAGTTCGCATTGAGCCCGGTGCGAAACTGGCCCGCGGTCGTGTCGAAGGCGTGCGACACGATGAAATCCACGCCCGAGACTTTCGTACCCGCGGTATTCATCAGGCGCAGATCGACCGTGGCATCGACGCTCTCCAGCGGCACGCCCGCGAGATCGACGTACTGCCCCGGGTCGTTTTGCATGAGCTGCCGGATGACTTCGAGCACGGCCGGATCGGGCGGCGAGGAATAGCGCGTCCCGATCATCGGATCGACAGAGGGCACGAGGCTGAAGCGCGCGTCGGTCAGGCGATCGACATAGTCGATGCTGAACCACGTGGCATTGATCGAGAGGCCGGGAACAGCCTGTGGGCGCAGGTCGAAACCGGCTGTCCACGTCGTCGCGTTCTCGGGCCCCAGATTCACGCCGGGCGCCTGATTCATCGAGGCGACGACTCGCCCGTCGGGCGCAAAGCCCTCCCGGAACACCAGGCCGACGGCGAACGAATCGTCGAACTGACTCAGATACGGAGCACGGAACGACGTTCCGTACGTCGCCCGCAGACTCAACCCGTCGAGCGGCTGCCAGACGAGGCCGACTTTCGGATCGGTGGTGGAGCCGAAATCGCTGTAATCCTCGTATCGCACGGCTGCGGTCAGATCCAGCCGTCGAGCCCACGGCTGTGCGTTCTCCGAGCCGATGAGCGGCATGTTCAGCTCGGTGAAGAACGCGTTGACGTCGCGGTCGCGTGCAAAAGGCCTGCTCTGGGCGATGCTCGTGCGGTGGCCGAGCACCCGCTCGAGCGATTCCGAGCGGCGCTCGACACCCACGGCAAGGCGCACGGCACCGCCCGGCAGATCGAAGATGGCGCCGTCGGCGCTCAACCCGGTGATCGAAGAATCGAGCACGTAGTTCGACGTACTGAACGCGGTCGGTCCGGCCGACTCGAGCATATAGAACTGCTCCGTGTCGGCCCGGCTATAGGTCTGGGCAAAACGGAGCGACCACGAGGGCGAGAACCGCCAATCGAACGCGAGCGTTCCGCCGAACTGCCGGGTGTCCTTGGCGCCCGTGGTCTGCGTATCCGTGAGGGGACTGTAGATGGTCGAAAAGGATTCGCGGTCGTTCACATACGCGGTGGCGAACAGCGTCACCGCCGGGCCGAGATCTTGCCGGCCGTTGAGCAGGGCACCCCATTGCTTCTGCTCGGGCAGCAGATACGACGGCCCTCCCGCGAGGGCAGTGGCAAACCCGCGATCGGAAGCATCGAGCGCGTCGCGATCGCGGTAATTGAGGGTCAGCACCGCTGAGCCGGTCTTCCAGCCCGTGCCGAACACCTGGCCGACGTTGAGCTCGTTCAGCGCGCCTTCCGTCACCGCGCCGTATCGCACCGACGACTCGGCCCCCTCGAAGTCCTCGCGGAGAATGAAGTTCACGACTCCGCCGACGGCGTCGGATCCGTAGATGGCCGAAGCGCCATCGGCGACCACATCGATGCGCTCGAGCGCGGTCAGCGGAATCGTCGACACATCGACGAACGCGCCCAGACCCGAGGCGGCGATGCGCCGGCCGTTGAGCAGCACGAGTGTGGACGATGGGCCCAGGCCGCGGAGGTTCACGCTCGTGGCGTCGTTGCTGTTCTGGTTACCGCCGTTTCGGCCGGATGCGATCACACTCGAATGCTCGGTTGCGCCGCCCGTGAAGTTCTGCGGAAGCCTGCGCAATACGTCCCCAGCGGTGGTGGAGCCGGACTCCGCGAATTCCCGGCGCGTGATGGAGACGATCGGCGAGGGCGAGCTGCTCACTCCGCGAATGTGCGTGCCGGTGACGACGACCTCTTCCACGGCGCCCTCGTTGCCGGCTCGGTCGCCTTCCCTGCCCTTTGGCGGAGATTCTTCGTCGGTGCCTGCAGGGACCGGCGATTCGCTTCGCGCGTCCGTGGCGGAGGTGCTTCCGTTGCCTGTCGGGGTGTTCTGGGCGAGCCGGAGAACGGAGGACTCAACTCCCGCACGACTCGTGGGAGGTTGCTCGCTGGCCGCCTTGGTCACGGTGATGGACGTCTCCCCTGCCACGCGATAGCGCAGTCCGGCGGGATCGAGAAGCTGGCTCAGCGCCTGCCTGATCGGCTTTTCGCCGCTCACGCCCCTGGTCGTCTCACCCGTGAGATCGTCGGACACGATGACCTGCAGGCGTGCCTGCTTCGAGAACTCGATCAACGCGCTGGAGAGGTCCTGGGCGGGGATGTTGAACGCGACCTTCTTGTCGAGATCCATGGCCAGCGCGGCCAGCGGCGTCACGAGCAGCGAGGCCAGCAGCGAGACCGAAAGTGAGACCAGAGCTTTATGAGCTCGCGCTCGAAGAGCTCGTGTTTTGCGCATTCGCATGCTCCCCATGGCCGAAGATCGGCGCTGCCGGTACACAGGAGCCCGTCGAGGGCTTTCCGACTGCCGGCCTTTTTTTAAAGTGCAGCCATGACGAGTGAGTCGACGAATTTTGAACCTTGTCCCGGAATCTTTTTTCGGCCGTCCGCGCGGACATGAGGCGCCTCGCCCTCATTTCCTCGCGCGCAGGATGATGTCGCCACTGTCCGTGCGGGTGGCGGTAATCGGGTACGCCTGCTCGACACCCGCCAGCCAGTCGTCTATGGAAGATGCGAAGGCCGTGCCGGTGAATGGCAGCGCGGCGATGTCTGGATCTTCGATCACGATCCTGCGCCGGGAGTAGCGGTTCAGGTTTTCTACCACCGACCCGAGCGGCTCGCGCACGTAGGCCAGCTCGCCGTCGCGCCAGGCGAGCTCAGTGGCGGGATTGACTCTCGCGAGCGAGGCTGTGCGGTCACTCGTCGAATACGTGAGTTGATAACCCGCCTCGGCTCGCCAGCTGACGGGACGCTTGCCACTTTCCCGGCTCTTCACCTCGACCGTGCCTTCCTCGACGGTGATGGTCACGCGCTCTTGCGCGCGACGCACGTCGAACGCCGTGCCTATCGCGGTGACGCTGACCTCGCCAGCCTGTACGACGAAGGGGCGCTCCTTGTCGTGCCGGACTTTGAAATATGCCTCGCCGCTCGACAGGTCGAGCCGGCGCTCGGGGCCGTTGAAGTCCATGTTCACGCGGCTCTGCACGCCCAGGATCATCTTCGATCCATCCGGCAGCGTGGCTGCGCGATTGATGAGTGCGGCGGACAGCTGCTGGCCGGGCGCCGAAGCGGGCGCGCTGGCATCTTGAAGGGCACCGAAAACCACGCCGAAGGCGACGACACCCAAGGCCACAACGCCCGCAGCTACCGCCCACACGCGACGACGCGAGATGAACTGACGCGCGGAGTGACAGTGCGCGAACTGAGCGTTTTCCTGGAAGCGGCTATTTGCCCGAAAGTGGTTGCTTGCGTGGAAGTGGCTGTTTTCCTGCTCGAGCAGCGCGCCTTTCTGCTGCGGGGTGAGCGCCAGTGACTCGTCCTTGAGCGCATCGAGGTCTTTCCAGTCGCGCTGGAGGCGCTCGAATTCCGAGAAGTTCGCGGGATCGGCGTCGATCCAGCGCAGCCAGTCGTTCAGCTCTGCGTCCGTCCGCTTAGGATCCTGCATCCGCAACAGCCACTGGCTGGCCTCGTCGAGTCGTTGCAGACGTCTTTGCTCGTTCGGCCTCATTGGGGTCGTCATGACTTCACCCGTTCCTTCGCTTCCGTGGCCGAATAGCCTTCGCGCCGCAGGCGGACATACACGAGCGCGCGGCCGATGAATTTGCGCACCATGCGCTCGCTCACGCCCATGAGCTCGGCGACTTCCTCGAACGGCCGGTCCTCCAGCTTGTGCAAGCGGAAGGCCTCGCGGCATCGACCGGGCAGCTCCGACACGGCACATCTCAGGAGTGCGAGCTCCTGTTCTGCCATCGCCGCCCGCTCGGCGAGCGGCTCGGCGAAGAGACTGTCGAGAGGCTCCAGCCGATCGAGCCGAGCGCGGGTGCTCCGCTGACGCAGCCGGTCGACGGCCAGGTTCTCAGCGGTGCGAAAAAGGTACGAGCGCAGATAGCTCACCGCGCCGTGTTTGGGCTCGAGTTGCAGCACTTTGACATAGGCTTCCTGGGCGACCTCCATCGCCTCCTGCTCGTTGCGCAGGCGGCTGACCAGGAAACCGATCAGGGTGCGGTTGTGCTCGCGAAATACGCCAGCGACCTGGGCAGCCCGCTCCGCGGCCGCGGGAGAGTCCTCCGCCGGCTCGGGTTTGAGACTGGGGTCCAGAGGTTTCACAACGATGCGTATCCGCGACGGCCAACGCCGCAAGGGTCCAGGGTGCCAGCTATGACGAATGAGGCCGGATTTTTGGAACCCTGAGAGCGAAATCTAGCTGAGTGCCGACCTCAGCGTGCGCTGGGGCACACTTCCGTCCAGTACTGGCACCGCCGATGCGTCTCGGGCGGCCGATCCTTACTTCAAGGTGTCGGCGCTCGACTGGATCTTTTTCATGAAGGCGCGGACGGGGTCGGCATGCCCCATTCAGGTCGGGTAGAGCTTCGGAAACCACCGCTCGACAACGTCGATCGGGAATCCAAGGCGCAGCGGCGCCCTGTGCGACTCAGACACCAGTAGCCGCCGCTCGACTAGCGCGGAGACCACTCTTCGCGCAGTTCTCTCACTTGCATCGATGAGCCCAGGCACGCGGCCCCTGTCCAGCTCACCGGTGAGCAACGCCTCACGCAGCAGCGCAAAGCTCCTCTTCGGCAACCGCCCAGCATCCTCCTCATCGCGCGCATACAGCTCCATCCGCCGCTGCAGCTCCGAGGGCTCCAGCAACTCACGCATATATCGCACCTGATCGATGCACGTCTCCAAAAAGAACTCGCAGAACTCCACGAGCGCGCTTTGAGAAAGCGCGCCTCGCCCGTCCAGATCTCCCTTCCTCGGCTCGTCAGCAGCCATCAGCAGGCTCTTGTACTGCGTCGACCGTCGGGCAAGTCCTCGAGAAACCGACCACAATGCCGAGCCAACACCGAGATCGAGCAACATCGCGTGTGCCGTGAGGCGGGCCACGCGGCCATTTCCATCCAGAAACGGGTGGATCCACAGCAATCGATGGTGAGCAGCAGCGACCGCTATCGCCTGGCGCGGTTTCGTCAGCCTGGCGGGGTCATACGCTTCTTCAAATCGAGCCAGGAACGCCGGGAGATCGTCGGCAGGCGGAGGAACATGACGTCCCACGGCGACGCCGCGCACTCTCAACTCGCCAGGAACGACCGGAAGTCTCTCACGCGTGTCCGGGTTCTCAACGAACAGGAGGCTCTCCGGCAAACGGGAACAGAACTCCCGATGCACCCATTGAATGAAGGCTCGCGATGCCGGTGGACTGGGAATGCCATTTCGGGCATCGATCATTCGCTGCACTTCGATGTGAGCGCGCGCCTCCAGCTGCAGGTCCCTGCGATGCGGGTCCGCCGAGTAATCCGCGACCAGGGCGCGATCGATGTCCCGGGGGTGGGTGTTGTGCCCCTCGATGAGGTTCGAGTAGTAGCAGTTCATCGACCGGACCAGATCGCCCACCGAGAGGCGCACGATCGGGTGCAGTTGCCCGGAAAGCTCGCTGGCTTCCCGCGCCAGGTCAAAGGCAAGGTTTTCGAGCGTGTCCGTGCCCTCGGCCGGCATGAAGGGTTCTGCTGCGTAGGTTTTCAAGGCGGGCGTTCCGGGGCGGCATCGTGGCCGGTTCGGTGGCCGGAATAATACTAGAGATTACAATGCATTGTAACCCGTTAACCGTCGTTGGTGGCCGGTTCGATGGCCGGTTCCCTGGCCGATTCAGCGGCCGGTTTGTGCCGTCGCATCGTGGGTCCGCGGCGGCTCGGGCGGACTGCACTCGCGGCTGACGCGCCTGGTGCTCGTCAAAGCGGGGACGCTGGAGGTGGAGTGAGTGGATCGTGGAATGCGCGGCCCCGCATCCCCCGAACGCGACCGTCCAGCGTCCCCTGCAAACGCCTGGCGGGAGTCGTCAGTCCGGCGCGTACGCCAGCGACAGGCTTCGAAACGCGAGATTCAGGAATGCGGACGCATCGCCCATCTCGGGCTCATATTCCTTCGCCACGCGCCTGGCGATGACGTCATCCGGGCCCATGCCCTTGTTGAGCTCAGTCATCAGCCGATCGTAAAGAGTCGCGTACATGTCCCGGTGCCGTTCGAGATCCGCGCGTGATGCCAGCGTCGATCCGTGTGCCGACACCACGCGCGTCTGGGGGCCTGCCACGGCCGCGAGCTTCTCGAACGCACGCATCGTTCCGCCAATCCAGGCGCCATTGCGGATGTCGAGAACCGGCCATCCGTTGCCTGCAAACGGACCGCCCGTCACGAGCACGTCCTGCTCGCGGAAATGCACATACAGGTCTCCGTCCGTGTGAGCCTGGGGGAGATAGCCGTAGTCGATGCGCTGGCCGCCGAAATCCAGCGAGCCGTCGCCGCGAGTCGTGCGCGACGGGCGCGCCGGAATCGGCAGCGGACCATAACTGAGCTCGGTGCCGATCAGCGGCGATTCGCGCGCCAGCCACAGGCGCGTGTTCTCGTGCGAGAAGATGTTGCCCTTCGCACGACCGACGCGCTCGTTGCTTCCGGTCTGCTCGGGGTGCCAGTGCGTGTTGATTAGCGTGTGAACGCGATTTGCACGAGTGGCCCGCCGGGCTTCGTTCAGAAGCTTGCCGGCGTTTGCCGCAAGCCCGCCATCGACGAGCAACGCCCCTTCCGCGCCGGAAAGAGCGACGACATTGCAGCCTGCACCCGAGAGCAGCGTCAGACCGCCACCCAGGTCTGTCGCCTGGATGGAGACACCGCGGGGCGAGCTTCGAGCAGCTCGTGCCGTCCCGCTCAGTGACAAAGCGGCGAATGCCACGGCACCCTCCGCCAGAAAAGTGCGGCGTGAAATACAACTCATAGCGGCGGCACGATGTGTTTGAAGTAGAGGGGAGCGGGCACGGGAGGCCACTCGCGTGGCGCTGGATCTTCGACCGTGGCACCCCAGCCGCGCAGCATCGCGGCGAGGTCTTCACGCACGGGCGGCTTCTGCTGAAGGAAGTCCACGTAGCCGCGGGAGAGTGCGTAATCCAGCGCGGTGAGCCCGTCCTTGTCTCTCGCATTCACATCCACGCCGTACGAGACCACTTCCGCCATCGCCCGTTTCCAGCCGAGCCGCGTCGCGAGGTGCAACACCGTTCCACCTCGCGTGCGCTGGAGGTGGTGCGGTATCGCCATCCGGTTCACATCCGCGCCCGCGGCGTGCAGCACGCGAAGAACCTCGAGCGCCTGCTCCTCTGTCTTCACCGGAGCCCGCAGGCGGGAGGGAATGAACACGGCCATCATCGGTGTCGTGCCATCCGCGTTACCCAGGTCTACATCCGCGCCATATTCGATGAGGAGCTTCATCGCTTCGATGTCGGCGGCTACGGCTGCGCGCAGGAGCGGTGTCGTGCCGCGCGAGATCACCTGTACCATTCCGGAGCCGGTGCGGTGAGCCGGGCGAAACGCGAGCTGCATGTTCGGATTCGCGCCGCGCTCAAGCAGCATCCGCATGAGATCGAGCCCGCCGATCTCGCTCACCCTGCCCGCCAGCCCTCGTGTTCCCGGCGGCAGCGCCCGGTGGTCCAGCGCTACGAAGAGCGGGGATTGGCCAAAGATGTCCCAGGTGTTCACGTTCGCGCCGGCGAGCACCAGGAACTTCGCCAGTTCCCAGTTGAAGTTCATCATCGCGATCATGAGCGGCGTGACGCCTTCCGGGTCCGCCAGATCGATTTTCGCGCCGCCCTTGATGAGATGCTTCGCGCAGTCGATGCATCCTTCCCGCGCAGCGTAAAGGAGTGGCGTGAGTCCGCCCGTGACCATGTCCTTCGGGCGTCCCTCTGCCGTCACGTGACGCGGAAAGTCCCGCACGGCGGAGCGGGCATCGACTTCGGCGCCCTTCGAGATCAGAAACTTCACCATCTCGGGCTGGCTACGCGCCGCCGCCCACATGAGCGCCGTCTGGCCGCCCCACTGCTCGCGGGCGTTGACGTGCGCCCCCTTCTGGATGAGCAGGCGCGCGGCCTCGACGTTTCCGGTTCGCGCAACGGCCATGAGCGCGGTCTGGCCTTCTGCGTTCGCGGACTCCGGATCCGCGCCTGCACGCAAAAGGAGACGGATCATCTCGACGTCGGCGACTTCGGCCGCGAGCTGCATGGCGGTCGCGCCATACAGATTCGTCGCCGAAACATCCGCGCCCTCTTCGATCAGGCGCCGCGCTTCATCCAGATCCCCGCGATACACCGCCCACTGCAGGGGCGTGCTGCCATCCGCGAACTGCTCTTGCGCGGGCCGCGACACCTGAACGGAGGCGAGCCCAGTTGGGGCAAGAACGATCAGGGCGGCAACGAGGCCGATTGCGCGAAATACGGGCAGACGTCCCCGATGCCCGCCCTCGCGCCGCGTACGTGTCATGGATCAGATCTCCGCGAACTGGCCGGTGCTGTCGCCCAGCTTCCCGATGGCAACCCCCGCGCGGTTCAGCATCGTCACGAGCAGGTTCGCGTGAGGCGTATCCGCCGGATACCGGAGATGCTGGCCGCCCTTGACCTTCCCCGCGGCCCGACCGAGCAGCACCGACGGCAGCGGGTTGTTGTTGTGCAGGTCGCTGTTGCTCATGTTGCTGCCGTAAAGAATGATCGAGTGGTCGAGCATCGAGCCGTTCCCGTCCTGAATGCTCGCGAGGCGCTTCGCGAGCTTCGCCACGCGCTCGGTGTGGAACTTCTGCACGCGGACAAGCTTCTGCAGCTTCAGCCTGTCGTTCTGATGATGAGACAGGGGATGAAATGCGTCCGGCACGTCCACCATGCCGAAGCTGCGCATGCTGATCTCCTTGCCGAGCATCATCGATGCGACGCGAGTCTGGTCGGCCTGGAATGCCAGGGCGATCATTTCGAGCTGCACGTCCAGCAGCTCCGTGATGTCCTCCGGCACTCCCAGTGGCGCATCGGGAAGGTCGCGCGCGGATGCGGAGCCGCCCGCCAGCTTCTGGACGCGCCGCTCGATCTCGCGGACCGAATCGAGATAGTCGTCGACCCGGCGCCGGTCGCCCGCGTCGAGGTCGCGGACGAGACTGTCCGACGACTCCTTTATGTAGTCGAGAAGACTGCCCCGCTGCCGGAGAATCGCGGAGCGTTCCTCGCTCGTGTCTCCCTGGCCGAAGAGCTGATAGAAGATCTTTCGCGGGTTGCCTTCCATCGGCAGGGGCTGGGTCGGCGTGCGATAGGACACCGTGCTGCCGTTCTCGCCGGTCAGCTCGAGCGAGGGGAGGGGTGTGTCCTGCCCGATGTGTTTCGCGGCGATCTGGTCCGCCGTGATACCGCCCTCGCCTTCGGGATCCCGGTTGTGAGGGGCGAAGCACGAGAGCCACGTCATCGCGACGAAATTGTGGGGATCGGGGCTTTCGGTGGGCTTGTTGCGCAGGCCGCTCACGACCGTGACGTGCGATCGGAACGGCTCCAGGGGTTTGAGGATCGGCGAGAATTCGAATTGCGGGCCGGTCTGCTTCGGCTCCCACTCGCTCATGATGGCGCCGTGAGGGAAGTAGAGAAATCCCACACGGGGCCGCGGCGCCGCCGCGGTCGCTGCCAGCGCGGTCGCCGCGGGGATCATCGCGTCCAGGAGGGGCAGCCCGATTGCCGCACCGGCACCCCGAAGCACAGCCCGGCGCGAAAGATGTTTGCGGGTAATGAACATGGCTAGCTCCAATTCAATGCACGGGCGCCGGCATCAGCGACGCGGTATTGTTCTGCGGGAACGCGACGACTCTCTTTCGGAACGCGTCGCCCGACACAATCCCCATGACGATCGTCTCGAACCGGTAGCCCTGAGCCGCTGCATTTCTCACGTTCGCGCGCACGGCTGGCATGTCTCTGTAGTCCAGCGATCGTCCGAGCGCGAAGGTCATGAGCCTCTCTGTAAGGGCCTGCACGAACTGGTCCGGGTTCGCCGCCAGTGCGCGCCGAAGATCGACGGGACCTGCGAGCTGCGTGCCATCGGGAAGAACTCCGGAAGAATCCACCGGCTGCCGCGTGGTTACGTCCCGCTCGCGGTACTGTCCAACCGGATCGAAGTTCTCCAGCGCGAAGCCGAGCGGATCCATGACCCCGTGGCAGCCGTGACAACTCGGATTCGCGCTATGACGCATCACCTGCTCCCGGATGCTGAGCGCCTTGCCAGGCTCACCCGGTTCGAGATTGCCGACGTTGGGAGGCGGCGGTGCGGGCGGCGTTCCCATCAGACGCTCCAGAATCCAGGCACCGCGTAGCACGGGCGCGGTACGGTCCGGATACGCGGTGAGCATGAGGATTGCGCCCTTTCCAAGAAGACCGTGTCGCGTGGGATCCGTGAGACGCACGCGGCGGAATCGGTCCCCTTTCACGTCGCGAACGGCATAGTGAGCCGCCAGCGCTTCGTTCAGAAAAGTCTCATCCGACGTCAGCAACTCCAGCACGCTGCGGTCGCTACGGAAGACGCTGTCGATGAAGAGCCGCAGCTCCTCGCGGAAGAGCGGCCTCGGATCGAGCTGTCCGCTCGCGTAGGGGAAAAGAACCGGGTCGGGAACGATCTCGTCGAGCTTCGCCACGTTCAGCCACTGGAAGGCGAAGTTCGTAACCAGCGACTCCGCGCGCGGGTCCGCGAGCATGCGCTTCACCTGCCCCGCCAGCATCGCCGGCTCATTGAGGCGGCCGCGCGAGGCCACGTCGAGAAGTTCCTCGTCGGGAACACTGCTCCACAGGAAGAACGACAGTCGCGACGCGAGCTCCAGATCATCCAGCGCACGGATGCCGTCGGGACCCGCGCCCCTTGCGGACTCCGCGCGATAGAGGAAGTACGGGCTCGCGAGAATCGCGCTCAGCGCGTCGCGGATGCCTGTATCGAAACCGCCTGCCTCACGGCCTGCGCGATAGAACGTGAGTAGCCGCTCCAGCTCACCGTCGTTGAGGGGCCGGCGGAACGCTTGTCGCGCGAGCCTGGACACGATCTGCGTTGCGCATGCCGACTCCTCCGACGGCTGGCTCGGATAGCACGAGAAAATCTTCTCGCGGCTTGCGAAGCTGCTGACGCCCTCGGTCTTCAGCGGCCCCCGAATCTGGAACGCATGTATCGCAAGCTGCCTTTCCTGGCCGCCCGTGGCGGCGACGGTGCGCAAGCGCTCCTCGCTCTCGGCCATCGAACGCTGCAGAAAAGTCACCGTGACGCGGCGTGTGCCAGCGGTGGCGTGGAAGCGGATGTCCTTGAGTCTCTTGTTGATCTCATCCGCCGCGGGGTCCTGCCCCTGGTCGATCAACTTCAGGTGCTCCGGCCCGCCGATCACGGTGCGGAAGAACTCCCGCCCGTCCAGCAACGCGATGACCGTGTTCTCGAATTCCATGTTGGGCACGAGCCGGCCCGCCGCGAGCTCTCCGATAGTGAGCGAGTACTCGCCGTCCGCGGGAAAAACGTGCTCCACGCTCATGCCGCCGCGGGTGCCAAACGGAAATCCGTCTCGATGGAAACGCTGCGTGCCGGCTCCCGGAATGCCGCGCTTCTCGACGCCGGAGATATCGCCGTAGGCCTTCATGTCCGTCGGCGGGCCGTAGATGGCGGCAACCGGCCGTGCCTTCGGATTGCCGACGGCCTGCAGGGCGATGCTGCGCGCGGCTTCGAGATACTGATCCAGAAACGCCGGCGAGACCTGGAGACTGGCGGCGATGTTGTCGAAACCATCGTGAACATCGTCCGCCGGCAGTAGTGAGCCGACGTCCACCTGCATGCCGAGCAGATCGCGCACGGCATTCGCGTACTCTTTGCGATTCAGTCGATGGATGCCGACGTTGCCTGGGCTTGCACGATCCTTGGCGGCCGCATCGAGTCGCGTCTCGAGCCAGTTGATGGTGAACGCTACTTCCTCACGCGAAGGCTGAGGATTGCCGGGCGGAGGCATGAGCCTGCCACGCAGGCGGCGCACGGCCTTCTCCCAGGTTTCCGCATCATCCGCAATCTCGTCGAGCGACAGCGCGTCGAAGGCAATGCCGCCCGCCCAATCCGTGGTGTTGTGGCACTTGTCGCAGTACTGCTCGATGACGTGCGAAGGTTCCGCCGGCTTCGCGTAGGCCGCGGAGCTTCCGGCCGGAATCGCGCCAGCCAGACACAGCGCGAAGATCAGGCCATTGCGCCTGCTCATGAATCGTTCCCCCTCGTTCGACGTCGGGGCGAACGTACACACAACCTGCACTGAAAAAAAGCCTGAGGATTTCCGCCGCTGGTGCGTAGCGCGCCGCCCGTTACGGGTTTTGGCGGCTCGTGCGTAGCACCTCCCACGCGCGAGCGAATGCGGTTTCCGCGCCTCCGTGCGTAGCAATTTTCCGCTCGACAGCGTTTCGACCGCGCAGCTAAAACGCCGCCCACATCGAGGCCGCGGCCATGTACCGCCTGCTTCGAAAACGATCCACAGACATCCGTTCGACCAGGGGGATTCGATGCTTCGCCATTCTTCGCCGCACTCCGAGCGTTCACTGCTTCGCGCCCGCGGGATTCCCGCCGTATCGGCAGCAGTGGCGATCGCTATCGTCTCGGCACACAGCCCCGCCGCACTCGCGCAGGAAGCGAGCGCTGGCGAGGAAGCCTTGCAGGAAGTACAGGTCACGGGCTCCCGCATCGTTCGCCGGGATCTCGATGCACCGAGCCCCATCGTCACGGTGGAGCAACAGGTCTTCAGCGAAACCGGCACGCTTGCAGTCGAATCCGTGCTCAACCAGTTGCCGCAGTTCGTGCCGGCGAACACGCAGTTCCAGGCCACGGACACCCAGCCGGGGCCCACGAACACACCGGGCGCCGCGACGCTGAATCTTCGCGGTCTCGGCACCAACCGTACGCTGGTGCTCATCGACGGCCGGCGTGCGCAGCCTTCGAACGCATCGCTCGTCATCGACACGAACACGATTCCGGCGGCCGCGATCCAGAGCGTCGAGATCATCAGCGGCGGCGCGTCGGCCGTTTACGGCGCGGACGCGCTCGGCGGCGTCGTGAACTTCAAGCTGCGAAACAACTTCCAGGGCGCGGAATTCGAAGCGCGCGGAGGCGTGTCGGAGTTCGGGGATGCCGAGGAGTATCGTTTCAACTCGCTCCTGGGCATGGGACTCGGTGACAGGGGCAACGTGCTCCTCGGCCTCGAATGGTCCGAACGCGGCATCGGTTATCGCAACGACCGGGACTTCTTCGAGCGCTCGCTGACCGACACGACAGTGAACGGCACGTCGCTCTTTTTCCTGCGTCCCTCGATGGAAGTGGGCGGCACGGCTTCGGGCGGCATCGTCACCGGAAACGCGCCTTCGCAGGCGGCGGTGAATGCGCTCTTCCCGAACCGTCCGGCCGGGACCAACATCGGTACATCGGGTCGGTTCTACTGGAACGAGGACTTCTCGATCTTCAAGACGACGAACGGGGGCATCGGCTTCGACGGCCCGATCGGCGAGGGGCAGTACAAGCTCACACCCGGCAACAACCTCGGCGAGAACGACATGGGCGCGTGGATGTCGACTCCGCTGGAGCGCTTCTCGCTCTTCGGTCGCGCGCGCTACAGCCTCACCGATGACATCAACGCGTTCTCCCAGGCGATGTTCGTTTCCACGAGCGTGCGCACGCGGCACCAGCCTTCACCGGCTACCGGAAGCTACGGCGCCGCCATTCCCTACGGCAGCCAGATCTATCAGCCGTCGCGGAATCCCGTCACGAACGCAACGCTGCCGGAGTATCTGCCCGGCGGCTCAAAAGGCCTCAGCTGCCCGGCGACCGGCGGCTGCACCATGTCACAGGCATTTCCGGTGTCGTCGCAGCTTGCCTCGCTGCTCGACTCCAGAGGTGCCAACGTCTACAGCCAGACTCAGTTCGATCCGAACAGCGGCTTGCCGGTGGTAACGGCCGGCGTGGATTCGGCGTGGCGTCTGAGTCAGTCGCTCACATTCCTGCCCGCTCGTTCGGTGACGAGCGACACGCAGCTGTATCAGATCATGGCCGGCTTCGATGGCAATCTCGGCCTCGGGGACTGGACATGGGAGGCGTACGCCTCGCGCGGCGAGACGCTCAACGTCACGAGCTTCACGGGATTCGCGTCCGTCGCGATGTATCGCGAGATCGTGCAGTCGGCCAACTACGGCCGCAACTACTCGGGCAGGGGCGTGGATGTAGGCCGAAAGGAGGTAACCTGCACCAGCGGCATTCCGGTATTCGAACAGTTCGAGATCTCGCCGGACTGTATCGACGCCATCCGCGTCGACGCGTCCGATCGCGCGTATCTCACGCAGGACATCTTCGAAGCGAACTTCCAGGGCGCGTTGCTCGACCTGCCGGCGGGCGAGATGCGGGGCGCTCTCGGTCTCGGGTATCGGCGCAACGAGTTCAAGTACAGGCCGGACCCCACGCGCGAAGCCGACTACATCATCGACGCGCAGGCGGGTGCTTTCGGAACCACCTCCGTGCTCGGAGAGACCTCGGTGAAAGAGCTGTACGGGGAGCTGCTGATCCCCCTGCTCCGGGACAAACCTTTCGCTCGCGCGCTGGAGCTGGAGCTCGGCGCCCGCTACTCCGATTACAACCTGGCGGGTGGGGAGCCGACCTACAAGGCCCTCTTCAGCTGGACGCCGGTGGACTTCCTCCGACTGCGCGGCGGGTACCAGCTCGCCACGCGCGCGCCCAACATCAACGAGCTGTTCCTCGCGGCCAGCAACGTCAATCCCGGGACGGGCAACGATCCGTGCCGCACGGCCGACGGCACGGTGCCGTGGGGCAACGTCGCCAGCAATCCGAACCGGGCGCAGGTCCAGGCGCTCTGCTCCGCCATCATCGGCTCCGGCAACTCGGAGTTCGACCAGGATCCGTTCAACTTCCTCCAGCCGATCAGCGACATCGAGGTCCAGCAGGGCAACCCGGACCTCGTGAGCGAACAGGGCACGACGTACACGCTGGGCATTGTCTTCCAGTCGCCGTTCGACGCGCCCGCCGCGCGCAACATCGCGGTGTCCGTGGACTACTACCAGGCGCGCATCAAGGACGCCATCCAGATCATGAGCGGCGCCACCACCTACGACCTGTGCTTCAATCGGGACGGCCGTTCGAACCCGACCTACTCCATCGACGACCCGCTGGGCATGTGCCGCCGCATCGATCGTGACGAGACGACCGGCGCCAAGTCCCGCGTCTACGTGCCGTTTACCAATATCGGTACGGTGGAGACTTCGGGCATCGACCTCGCCGCGGCCTGGCGCGCGGACCTCGCGGACATCGGCTTGTCGCTCCTGCCGGGCGTCGTGTCCTTCGACGTGTCGCTGAACTACGTCCTCAAGTTCGATGCGCAGGACTTCCCGACGCAGCCGAAGCTCGACGTCAAGGGCAGCAACAACTTCGGCGGCATCTTCGACTACCGCACGGTCACGACGCTTCGCTACTTCAACGGCGGGTTCAACGCGGGCCTGAACTGGCGTTATCTTCCGTCCCTGAAGCACGCGAACTACCCGACCAACCCCGAGACCACCAATCAGGGAACGGACGCGTACAGCATCTTCAATCTGAGCGCGGGATATGAGCTCAACGAGCAGCTCTCGCTGAGCGGAGGTATCAACAACTTGTTCGGGAAAGAGCCGCCGGTGTACGGAGCCACGCAGCTCAGCACGGCGGCCGGCACGACCCTGCCGGGCTTCTACGACACGATCGGCAGGTACTACTTCCTGTCCGCGCGCATGAAGTTCTAAGGCGTGCCGGGCCGATGATGGCGGAGTCAAGCGTCGAGCTTCGGGTGCTCGCCAGCGAATTCAGGCCCGCGCTGGAGCAGTATTTCGCACGCCGCGTGGAAAGTCGTGCCGAGGTCGACGACCTCGTGCACGACACGCTCGTGCGCCTGCTGCGCCAGCCGCGTCACGTGAGCCTGGATCTCGTGCGGGGATACGTCTTCCAGACCGCGAACAGCGTGCTGGTCGATCACCTGCGCCGGATCCGGGCTCGGGACGCCGCGCTCGAAGGAGCGGTCCTGCCGGAACAGGACGAGGCGGCCCCAGAGCGGATCGTGGCGGGGCGCGAGGAGCTGGCGCGGGTCGCGAGCGCGCTGATGGAGCTGCCACCGCGAACGCGGGGCATCTTCCTGCTCCGGCGGCTGGAAGGCATGAAGTACGAGGACATCGCGTCGAGGCTGGGTCTCTCGCTGAGCACGGTGGAGAAGCTCATGAGCAAGGCGGTCGCCCATCTCGGCGCCCGAATGAAGGAGGATGGATGAATCAGCGGCATGAGGCGGGCGCCGTCCACGACGACGTAGACGCCGCCGCAGCGGACTGGTGGGTGAAGCAGGATCGCGGTGCGCTCGCCGAGCTCGAAAGCGTCGAGTTCGAAAAGTGGCTCACGGATCCGCGCCATGCCCGCGCGTACAGCCGCGTGCGCAAAGCCTGCGAGGTGGTGGACGGCGCGCGGGCGGACCCGACCTTCGCGGCTCTCAGGCAAGCGGCATTGGAGATCCCGCGTGCGCCCCGCTGGATTCGCACGAGCGTAGTCGTGGGTTCGCTTGCGGCCGCCTGCGCGGCCGTTGCCATCGGGCTTGTGTGGCTACGACCGGCTTCCGCGCCAGAGGCACCTGCCGCCGCCGTTGCCGGCACAGGCACGTATCGCACTCAGGTCGGCGAGCAGCAGACCGTCACCCTGAGTGACGGCAGCCGCGTCACTCTGGATACGATGTCCGCGCTCGATGTCGCTTTCACGCCTTCGACGCGGCTTGTACATCTTCACAGCGGGCGCGCGCGGTTCGAAGTGGCGCACGATGCCGCCCGCCCATTTGTGGTACAGGTCGGCACGCATCGGGCTCGCGCGCTTGGAACGGCTTTCGACGTGCGCCTGAACGGGGAAGATCTCGACATCCTGCTCGTCGAGGGCAGCCTCCTTGTGGAGCCGCTGTCCCCTCGCACGGGAAGCGGCGGTGCCGCGACGGAACCCACGGCGGTCACGCTCGCACCCGGCCAGCGCTTCACCCTCAGCGCGGGGCGTTCCCGCGTCACCAGCGCCGAAGTGAAGCGCGAGACGCTCTGGCTCGATGGATTCGTCGCGTTCGACGACCAGCGCCTCGACGTCGCGGTTGCGGAGATGAACCGCTACGCAGTCAGCCCGATTCTTATTCGGGACCCGGCTGTCGCGTCGATGAGGATCAGTGGCATCTTTCATACCCGGCAACCGCAGCGGTTCCTTGAAGTGGTGAAAGGTTTGCTGCCGGTCGAGGTGCGTCGGCAAGCCGACCAGAGCGCCGAGATCGTGCCGAAGGGGGACCATTGATCGCTATCGCGTGACCGGGCTTCCGGAGCGGGCGGCACTGAGGGGGGCCGCTTGTGATTCGAGACGCGCACCGCATCGGCTGCGTCATGGCCGCCGTTGCCGCACTTTGCCTGCAGGCTGCGGAGACGCGGGCGCAGGCTTCCGCCGCTGAGGGTCACGTCGCATCGTCGGCAGGCCCGACAGCGGCGAGCGCCACGCCCGCGCGCATCGACATTCCCGCGCAAGACCTTGCCTCTGCCCTGCGCGAGCTCGGCCGACAGACCGGCGTCAGCATCGGCTTCTCCCCTTCCCTCGTGCGCGGACTGATTGCGCCCGAAGTTCAGGGCCAATACACCTCTCACGAAGCCGCATCACTCCTGCTCGCTGGTACGCAACTCTCGGTTCGCAGCGTAGACGGTGGCGCACTGATCGTCGAAGGCACTGACACCGCTACGGCGCTGGAGCTGCCTGAAGTCCAGGTCACGGGATGGCGCATCCCGCAGCCGTTCGAGGACGCGCCGTCATCCATCGTGTCGTACTCGGCCGCTTCTCTCCGGCGCAGCGGACCGGGCACGCTCATGGACGGCCTTTCGCTGCAGACGCAGTTCATCAACAACGCGACGGCCGTCGGCTTTTCCGACGGCGCTTCCGGATCGAGCGGCGCGAGCTATCTCAATCTTCGAGGCATCGGCTCGGGTCGCACGCTCGTGCTGGTCGACGGTCGACGTGTGGTCCCGAGCAATCGTCGCGGATACGTGGACATCAGCCTTCTGCCCGAGTCGCTGATCGAGCGAGTGGATGTTGTCACGGGAGGTGCCTCGGCTGCCTACGGTTCCGACGCCGTGAGTGGCGTGGCAAACGTGGTGCTGGAGACGAACCTCACTGGTTGGCGCCTCAGCGCGCAAGAGGGCGTCACCTCTCGCGGTGACAACAGGAACGGCAAATGGTCGGCGGCATTTGGATCGCCGCTCGGGTCCCGTGCACACCTGATCCTTGCGGCCGAGCGTTTCGAGGCGGACGGTATCGAGAGCTACGAGAGCCGCGAGTGGTTCCGCAGCTGGGGGAACATCGTCAACCCCGATCCGAACGGTCCGCGCGAGATCACCCTGCCGGGGCTGAATTCCCGCGCCTATACGAACGGCGGGCTCATCGTGTCCGGACCGCTCGCCTACACGCAGTTCCTGACTGGAGGCGTGCCCGCTCCGTTCGAGCCCGGCACGATCGTCGGCACCATCAACCAGCAGGGCGGGAGTGGCTTCGATGCAGGCTCGCAGCTCTGGATCACACCGGACCTGAATCGAACCCACTTCTTCTCCCGGCTCGTCTATGAGGTCGCGGACGATCGCGCGCTCACACTGCAGGCCATGCATGCGCGCAGTGAAACGGTGTTCGGGGGCCATCCGCAGGCGTTCTACACAACAGCGCTCGCCACCATCCAGCGCGACAACGCTTTCCTTCCCCGATCGATCGGCGAACGCATGGACGAGGCGGGAATCAGCTCGTTCATGCTTGCGCGCATGTCCTCATCGCGGGACATCGGCGCATCGCTCATCACCAACACTACCTCGATGGACTCGTTCACGCTGAGTTACGACGATGCGTCCCGCTCGCACACGATCTCGGCGTACTACCAGTTCGGCCGGGCGAACGAGATTCGCGCGTATCGCAATGTCGGCAGGCTGGATCGGCTGTACCGAGCCGTGGATTCGGTGCTCCACCCCGTTACGGGCCAGCCTGTGTGTCGCTCGACGCTGCTCTTTCCGGACGACGGGTGCATACCCCTGAACCTCTTCGGCGATGGCTCTCCCTCGCAGGCGGCGAAAGACTACGTCCTCACGAGCTTCGAAGCCGACCAGGTCGTCACACAACACGTGCTCGACATTTCCGTTTCCGGAATGCTGGGCCGGTTACCGCACGGGCTCGCTTCGTTTGCCACGGGCGTGTCCTATCGAAGCGAGACGTTCGACATCGACGTCCTGCCGAAGGACCTCGCAGAGCTGCGCCTCGAAGATCCGGTGCAATACGGCTACAGCGGCGTTCCCACGCGCGATCTCGGCAGCGGCATCTTCGAACGCGCGAGCTACTGGCGGCCGAGCAACGGCAGCTATCGCGTGATGGAGGGATTCGTCGAGACACTGTTCCCCCTCCTCGCCGATGTACCGATGGCGACGAGCCTCAACGCAGCGATCGCGGCTCGCTTCGCGCACTACACGGGGAGCGGAGGCGTGTGGACGTGGAAGGCCGGCATCGACTGGCAGATCGATTCGACGCTTCGCTTCCGCACGGCACGCTCGCGCGACATGCGCGCGGGCAATCTCGCCGAGCGTTTCGACTTGAGCGGCGCTGCCGCGCGGGTGGATCGCGATCCGCTGAATCCGGACTGGGGCGGCTACGGGATTTTCGAGATCCAGGGCGGCAATCCGCAGGTGAGACCCGAGAAGGCGGACACACTCACCTACGGGGTCGTCTACGAGCCGCCGCGGCTAGCGGGATTGTCCGTGTCGGTCGATGCCTTCGACGTGAAGATCGACGATGCGATCGCGCAGCTTGGCGTCCAGACGATTCTCGATCAGTGTCACGCCGGGCAGGACATCGCCTGCTCCTTGATCCGGCGCGACCCCGTATCGCAGCGGCTGATCGAGGTCCGCAATCTTTTCGTCAACGTCGCGCGGGTTCGCACTCGCGGCGTGGACATCGAGGCGCACTACGCAAGGCCGGTTCGGCTGTTCGGGGGGCATGAGCGCATCGAGCTGCGCGGCGGAGCCAATCGCGTCTTCGAGCTCTCCACGACCGTACTGGGAGGAAGCACCATCGACCGGGCGGGACAGACCGGGCGGGGGATCACCGCGCCCGACTGGCGCGTGAACTTCATGGCCACCTACACGCGGGGTCCACTCGACGTCTTTCTCGAGCAGCGATACATCGCCTCTGGCGTGCGAGATGTCACGCTGATCGAAGGGGTCGACATCGACGACAACACCGTCAGCGAAGCGTGGTACACGTCCATCGGAGCGAGCTACCGGGCTGCGCTACGCGGCGGCGAAGTCGAGATGTACGGTACGGTGAACAACCTCCTGGATACGGACCCTCCGCGCGCGCCTACGACCAGCGTGTTCGGCACGACGCACACCAACGAAGAGCTGTTCGATCCACTGGGCCGCCGCTACGCGCTCGGCCTTCGCTTTCGCTTCTAGTCCAACCTGAAATCGGCGTCCGTCGGGGAAGTACCTTGCCCGAGCTCGGGGGACGCTTCCGTCCAGCACCCGCACTGACGGTGCGTCTCGGGCGGCCGATTTTTACTTCAAGGTGTCGGCGATCGACTGGATCTTGTTCATGAGGGCGCGGACGTGGTTCTGGACATCGCGCTTGTCGACGGAGGTCAGCCGGCGGTCTCGCAGGACTTCGCGGCCGTTGATGATGGTGATGCGCACATCGCGAGGACTCGCGGCATACACCAGTGCGGTGTAGGGGTCGTACAGCGGCACCATGCTGGTCGATGTCGTGTCGACGACGATCAGGTCCGCGAGCTTGCCCTTCTCCAGCGAGCCAAGGCGATCCTCCAGATGCAAGGCGCGCGCGCCGCCGATCGTCGCCAGCTCCACTACGTCGATTGCCGGCATCGCCGTACGATCGTGGTTTGCAAGCTTGTGAACCTTCGCGACGTATCCAAGCTGGCCGATGACGTCGAGCGTGTTCCCGCTCATCGCTCCGTCCGTCCCGAGTCCCACGCGCACGCCCGCCGCACGCAGTTTCAGCACCGGCGCCACGCCCTTTGCGGACTTGATGTTCGCAACCATGTTGTGGGCCACGCCGACGTCATTGGCCTTCAGCAACGCGATGTCGCCATCCGTGAGGAAGATGCAGTGCGCGGCGAGGAAGCGCGGGCTGAGAAGCCCGAGAGAATGCAGGTATTCGACAGGCGTCTGGTTGTACTTCTCCTTCAGCTCCGCCACTTCATAGTCCATCTCGGAGACGTGCATGCTGACGCGCAGATCCAGCTCCCTCGAAAGCGCCGCGGCCTGCCGGATCTGCTCCGCCGTGTTCCCGTAGGGTGAGTGCAGGCCGATTGCGGGAATGATCAGCGGATCGTTCCGATGGGCTTCCGCGAACTTCCGCACGGGCGCGAGATCATCGTCCCTCACACCGTAGGTGATGACGCCGCGAATGCCGATATTCTGGGCGGCACGTGTCGTGGACTCCGGGTGCGGATAGCTGTCCACGAACGTCGTGACGCCGCCTTCAACCATCTCCACCAGGCCGTGCAACGCGCCCCAATACACGAGGTCCGCGTCCACGACTTTTTCTTCGAGCGGCCAGATGAACCGCCGCAGCCGATCCGCCACGTCGTCCCCGAGCCCGCGAAACACGGACATCGCGGCGTGCGTGTGCGTGTTGATCATGCCGGGCATCACGATGTCGCCCTTGGCGTCGATCACGCGCGACGCCTTGAAGGCACGGGCAACCACCGCGGGACCCACCGCGACGATACGGTCGCCCCGGATTACGACGGCTCCGGGTGAAAACACATCGCGCTGGTCGTTCATCGTGACGACCATCGCGTTCGTGACGATGATGTCCGCCCGCTCGACGGCGAGCGCGGTGGCCCCGAAGAATGGCAGCAGCACAGCTACCGCCAGCAGCGCCCATCGAGGCGTCTTCGGGGCGCGCTGCCCGACGAAGGCGCGCCCTTCGCGCTCTTCGATGGACACCGGCAGCTCACCAGAGCTCGGCGTGCCCGGCAGCCTCGCGCCCGAACCGAGCAACGGACTAGAACCTCTTGGTTGCATCCAGATAGATAAACCGCGGCAGGTAATAGCTCGTGCGCTCGGCGTAGCCCGTGGAGCTGCCCGTGAGCGGCGGCTTCTTGTCGAACAGGTTGTTCACGCCGAGCGTCACCTTCGTCATGTACGGAAAGTGGTACGACGCCTGGAGCCCCGCCACCGTCTGCGAGTCTACGCGCAGGACGCTGGGCGCCAGGTCGTCGAAACTGGAAACGTAGTCCGCCGTAACGACCGCTCCCCAGTCGCCCCGATTCCAGCTCACGCTGCCACTACCCCGCGTGCGCGGCACTTCGTATGTACCGGCCGTGTCGACCGTGGGCAGATCGCGCCGTGACTGGATCCGCGTGTGCAAGACCCTGCTGCCGGACGCGCGAAACGTGAACTCGCCGAGGCTCTCCGAGCCGAACCTGTACTCGGCCGCGAGGTCCAGGCCATCCGTGGACGCCGTTCCGAAGTTTCCTATCACGGTGCGGATGCGGATCAGCTCGCCCGGCAGGCCGTTGGCCAGATCGCTGGCCGTCGGCGCGGCCCGATCGACGAACCCGGGAAACAGATCGGGATTCGCGAGGACCACATTCGCGGCAGCTGGCGGGCCGATGCGGTCTTCCACTTCGATCTCGTAGTAGTCGAGGCTGAGCGAGAGCCCCTCGGCGAAGGAAGGCCGGAACAGCACGCCGTAGTTCCAGGATTCGGACTTCTCCGGTCTGAGCTCGGTATTGCCGCCCGAAACGACCTGCCGCTGACCGGTCGCACCGTCGTTCACATTAGAGCCGGGCCTACCTGCGCGGAGCGGATCGGGAAGATTGAACGCCACGCTCGTGGTCTGGGGCTGATACAACTCCGCAAGCGACGGCGCACGAAAACCCTTGCCCCAGGATGCGCGCAAGGTGATCTGCTCGCCCAGCGGCTGCCAGCGCAGTCCGATCTTCGGCACGGCGGTGTTGCTGAAGCCCGCATCGCTGTAATGCTCGGCACGGCCGGAGAGATTGAGGTCGAGTGCGTGCAGCGCCGGAATCCCGTTTGCCGGAGAAGCGAGCGGCACGCTGATCTCCGCATACGCAGCTTCCGCGCGTCGCGTGCCTCGCGACTCGCCCACGGGCGTGGACTGGTTCAGGAGCTGATCGTCGCTGCGCTTGTCACGGAAGCGCTCCTCGCGCCATTCCGCGCCGATGGCGAGATTGACGGTGCCGGTGGGCAGCTCGAACACGGCTCCAGTCGCCTTCACACCGACCGAAAGCAGGTCCGTAAACGCGTCGCGCGTGGCGTTGGAGCGCAGCCGGTCGATCGTCTCCGGCGAGTTACGAACGCTGCCGTTGGTGAAGAGATTGAGGGCAGTGGCAGGGTTGGGATCCGCGAGCGCCGCATTCACCGCGGCTTGCGAAAGCCATCCGCCCGCAAGATCGTTGTGAGACGTCGCATGGTTGTAGAGGACCGATGCATCCCACGACCATGTGCTGCCGAATCCGCCCTTCAGTCCTGTCACCACACGAGAGAACTCGTTCGTGGTCTCGGTGATGCGCGGACCCGCCTCGGTAAATCTGTAAACGAGATTGGCACCGGCCGCGGGACTGTTCGTCACCGTCACGCCGAAGGGGTTGTAGACGGCATCGGCCGGCAGAATCACGGTGTTGAGATTCGTGATCGGACTTGCCGAGAGGAATTCGTCGTTCGTGTTGCGCTGGTAGTTCAGCTCCGCATAGGCGGCGAGCGATGAGCCCAACTCATACGTGGCGTTGGCAAGCGCACCCGCACGAGTGACGCGAGGTTGCGGCATCAGCTCTGCGTTGATGTCGTAACGATTCTGCGGATCGGTGGCCGGCGTGGTGTTGAAGACGGGCGATGAAGTGCCCGAGCTACCATCCACCGTGAACGTACGATCGGCGGCTGGCGTGCCGGCCGGAACGACCTCGCCAGTAATGGGATTGATCGCACCGACGGGTACGATGAACGTACCGGGATTGGAGCCGTTCGAAAGCGCAACGCGTTTCGGCGACAGCTGGCCGTACTGGATCCGCTCCTGGTGCATGTAGTTGCCGAGAGCGAAGAACTTGAAGTTGCCGAGTGTGGTGCCGCCAAAGGCGCTCGCCTTGAAGGAACTGGCGGAGATGTCGCCCGGGAAATCCCCGGCATACGTACGCAGCGTGACGCCGTCCGCCTGATCCTTGAGGATGAAGTTCACCACGCCCGCGACGGCATCGGCACCGTAGAGCGCCGAAGCTCCGTCCTTCAGCACTTCCACGCGCGAGATCGCGTCGACAGGAATCATGTTGATGTCGACGAACTGAATGGTTCCCAGCGCGGCGGCGCTGCCACCCTGCGCAAAGGGCGCAGGCGACACGCGACGGCCATTGAGCAGGACGAGGGTCGAGTTCGCTCCCAGTCCGCGCAGGGAAACGGCCGCTGTACCGGGAGAGGAAGTGTTCACGCGGTTTTCGCCGAACCCTTCCGCGCCGATCTCGGGAATCTTCTTCAGAAAACCCGCGAGACTGCTCACTCCGCTCTCTTCGATTTCGACGGAGGTCGCGATGCGCAGATTCGTGCCGCCTCGGGACTCGCCGCCGCGCAGGTGCGAGCCGGTAACGACGACTTCCTCCAGCGACATCGCGTTCTCCGCCGACGAATCGCCCTGCGCGGAAGACTCGGACGATGCGGTGGAAGCGCCTCCCGCCTGCGCGAGCCGCATGCGGCCGGAAAGAGGTCCGTTCGATTCGATCCGGGACGCGGGCGGGCTGCCCTTCGCGGGGAGCGTGGATTTCGGCGGCGACGCCGGCGCGATTGGCTCTATCGTGACCGTGTGATCGTTGAGGTAGCGGAACGTCAGGTTCGTTCCTGCGAGGAGCTGGGTGAGTGCTTCGTTCGCCGTCAGCTCGCCGGTCGCGCCGGCGGTGCGCCGATCCTGAACGACTTCTGGCCGGAAGACGATCTGGAACTCACGCTCTTTCGCTAGCCGCTGGAGCGCGGCGGCCAGCCCTTGCGGCTCGATCCGCGTCGGTTTGCGGGTTGCGGCCTGCGCCTCCGTGGCCGTTGCAAGACTCAACATCGACAGACACATCGCCGAAGCGACAACCAGCGCGCGCATGACCACTCCCGTAAGTGCCAGACGTTTTGAAAAACGAACGAATGACGCCAAGGAGGGGTATCGCATCGAAAGTGGCTACTGCTTTTTTCGCGAGACGATGACTTCCGAAGCGGTCTGCTCGAGCTGTATCTCCGGTTGTTCCATCAGGAACTGCACGAGCGAGGTGGGATCGGAAGAAGAGAAGACGCCGCTGATGGGAAACGCCTGGATCTGCGCGTCGGCGATGACGATGCGCCGGAAGTTGTAGCGGTTGAATTCGGCCGCAACGTCCCCGAGCGCCGACGCATCGAAAACGAGCCGCCGATGGGTCCATGCCGTTGCGGCTTCTATGTTGGCTCGCTTCAGTCGCGCGATCTCGTTCGGCGCGACTACCGCCTGCTCACCCGCGGCCAGCTGAATGGAGGTCGCGCGCAGGGAGCGGGGTCGATCTGCGTTTGTTGTCGGTTCGGCAGGCGTCGGCGACGACGACGGCGACGCGATATCCACAGGAGACGCCGTCCGGATCTCGACCCGCCCCTCGACAACCGAGACCACCGTGCCGCCCGGCTTCACGTAGACATCGAATTCGGTGCCGACGGCTTGCACCTGAGTCCCGCCACTGCGCACGACGAAGGGCCGCTTCGGATCCTTCGCCACACGAAAGAGCCCCTGTCCTTCCAGCAACTCGATCGCACGCTCCTTATCTGACAGCCGCACTTGCAGCCGCGAACGCGCGTTGAGCTCGATGCGCGATCCATCGATGAGCGCTATCGAGCGCTGCTCGCCGATGCCGGTGGAATACACCGTGGGACGTCCCGTCTCCCACAACACCGCAACGATCGCGGCAGCGGCAACAGAAGCCGCGAGCCAGAAACGACGCGCAGGGCGTGGAGCTCCCGAAGACGCCGCCGACGAAGCTGCCCCTGAACCGGCCAAACCCGCAGCAGCAGCCGACGAACGGCCCCCCGAACCCTCGGCCCCCTCAAACGCGACGACGTTTGACTCCGAACGTACACGAGCGATGAGCGTTCTCGCGTCCAGCGGACGGGAGTCGAGCGCCGCCGCCTCCGCCCAGATGGACGTGAGCTCGAGGTAGATCCGCACGTGCTCGGGCGATTGCAACAGCCACTCCGAGAATCGCGCACGCTGAGTGGCGTTCCCCCCGTCGTCGCGCAAGGCGACAAACCACTCCGCCGCTTCTTCGATCGAGCTCATGCTGTGACACCCCTACGCCTCTATCCCCTGCACCCGGGCGAGCTTGCGCTTGCAGTGGCCAAGCGCCTTCGCCAGGTATTTCTTCACCATGTCACGCGATACCCCGAGCTCTCCGGCAATTTCTTCGAGGGTGTATCCATCCCGCCGGTGCAGAAGCAGGGCGGCCTGTGCCTTCGGCGAAAGCTTCTCGACTACGCGAGCGAGCGCCTGAATCCGCTGCTGACGATCTGCCGTCTCCGAAGGATCGTCGTCGGGGACGGTGTGCAGCTCACCGAAGATGTCGCCGATGTCCACCACGATGGGCGCGGCGGTCTGGCGCAGCGTGTGCTCGCTGAGAAGGTGGCTCGCTACGGTGAAAAGGTACGCCTCGGGATTGCGGATCAGCTCGTGTCGATCCATTCGCAGGAGACGCAGGTACACCTCCTGCGCAAGGTCCGGCGCGTCGCCCGCGTTACGCAGGCGCGCGGCCAGAAACCGTCGCAGCCGCTGGCCGTACTGGGACGCCACGCCCGCGACGAAGGATTCCTGATCGTTTTTCTTCCGCTCCAAGCCCGACCCCACGCGATCACCGGGCGGATTAGAGCGGTGGGGTCGGAAAAGTGGCTACTTAAAATTTTTCATCCATGATGTCCCTGAAGCGTGATGTCCCTGAAGCGTGCGTGCGTCAGGCATTCGCCAGCGTCTGCAGTCTCCCTCGACGATTCGGCGCAGCGTCTTGCTCATGCCCATGAAGGATGCGCCTGGGAAGGCGAGCTCCGCCGATACCGCCGGAGCACCGGGAATGCCGCAGACTCACTCCTTGCCGAGCACGAATCTCCGTTTCGCCGCTTCGACGGCACGCTCGGAACCGGCGTCCGGGTCGCGCAGGATTCGCTCCGTCGCACTTGCATGCGCCCGGATGGCAGCGTCGGCACTCTCCGCCGCCTTCTTTAGAACCGGCCCGATGACTTCTTCGCCGAGGGCGACGAGCGCGCGGCTCAGGCTGAGCTGCACATCCCGGTCGCCGCGGCCGAGCTGTGTAGCCAATTCCTCGGCGAGATCCTTCACCTGATCAGGTGGCACGAGGATGACAGCGGCGCGCCATGCGCTCCGGGCAACTTCGTCGTCGGGGTCGCGCAGCAGGGACTGCGTAATCGCGGGCCATGAGCCGGGGTCCTTGATCTTGGACAGCGTGTGCAACGCCTGGCTCCGAGCCTGAGCGCGCTCCGAGCTCAGCTCCCCGATCAGTCGCGGCACGACGATCTGTGAGGGGAGACGGATCAACGCCCAGGTGAGCATGTCGCGCACGTAGAAGTTCGGCTCGATCGCGCACCGCTCCACAAGGATTTCGAGCAGAGCCGGGTCGGGATCGGAGCCGATCGCGAGAACGGCCTTGAGCCGCACAGACTCATCGCTGGCGGCCAAAGCGGTGATCAGGTGTGTGTTCACGTCCTGTGCTGATGTGATGCGTCGGACAAAGGAGGTTGTTGAGTTTGACCATCCTCGGCCAACGCTTCCAGTGCCGTTGGCGCTTCTCGCCGGGTGCCTGGCGGCCGCCGCGCCGGCCGTCGTGGCGGCCGTCGTGGCGGCCGTCGGGTCGGCGGGTTGCGTCCGACCCGGCTCCCGGTCGTACGCTGCTCACTCGTGATCACGCCGAGCATCTCCAGCCGGGACTCGACTCCGCGAGTCGTACGACCATGCCGGGCGGCGACCTGCTCCAGGTCTTCTCCGCTCCTGAAGGCCTCAACCAGCTGATCCTGCTCTTCAGGGGTCCATGCCTTCCCCACCGTCCCGGGCTGATGTTTGCGCCGGCCGGGACGCGAGGCGCGCTCCTCGAGAGCCGAGCAGCCCGCGAGCATTGCCCGGATGACATCGGCATGTTGCAGGATGGTTCCGGGCGCAAGGTCGTGCTGTGTGAACGGGTCTACGCCGTTCACAAGCGCCTGCAGGATCTGACGTGCCTGTTGATCTCTCATTCGACCTCCCTCCTGTTCTACCGCCACCTCGTTGCGGGTCATGGCGACACATTCGTGCCGTAGAGGAGCCAGTTGATTTGTGTGCCCGTGAGCTCGCAGATCGAGCGCAGGTCCGACGCGTTGGGTTCTGACGCGCCACGAATCCACTTTCGTAGCGCGCCTTCCGATCGTCTGATCGCAGTCGCTGTCATCGAGATCGATCCGTAGGACTCGATCGTCAGACGCAGCCGATCCGGCAGCCCTTCGATCCTTTGCAGGACTCGCTTCGCACGCTTCGTACGTCTCGTGCGCTTTGCTTTCATGCTTCGCTCCTCCCTGTTTTCGAATTCACGCGGTCACGCGGGCCTGACGAATTCTACCTTCAAGAGCCGAGCCGAAAGCACGACGCGATCCGCCGCATTGCAGGCCAATCCAAGCTGACGCGGCATGCTTCACTCCTGCGGATTGAGTCACGCACCCCGCGTAGGAATTGCGAGCGCAATAGCTAGTGGAGATCTACTACGGTTCCAAGCGAGCCGGAACGCCAGCGCGCATCGACACTGCGCACTCCGTGCAGAGCGAACCAGTCAACTTCCAGTGTAGAAACCGCGCATCATGCCGCCCCTCAAGCGAGAGATCGCAACAGTGAAGCCGGATGCATGTGCGCAAGCGGTTTACGGCAGAACGTGAATCGCATGGGCGTTCGGGATGGGTCCATACATGAACGAGTGACAAACACACTCCAATCGGTACACTCGCACTCAACGACTGATTCGATGTCGGCGCGCCACCCCACCTCAATACGCGAGATTCGTCATGACAAACATCGTTGACGCAGATCGTTTTCGAACGAGGCATTCAGCGCGCGCCACCGGCGGAAGTGATGGAGGCAATATGGACGATGTTCTTCGGCGTCTGGGCATTGTCGAATCGCTGGTCGCCGGGACGCGCGAGGATGTGAGTGCGATGAAGGAGACGCTGCCCCATCTGGCGACGAAAGCGGACATCAACGAAGTGAAGGCAGTCAGCGCGCTCGAAGTGAGGATCGTTCGCTGGATCGTGGGCACAACCCTCACCGCCGCATCGGTTGCGTTTGCGATCGCGAAGTTTGTGGCGTAGCTACCTGAGACGCCCCAGGGATCCGCGCCTTGTCAGCAACCCGGCAGGCCGCCTCCTTCGGCGACCTCCGACCCGATGCCCCGCATGTTCGCCTGACGCTCGGCTTTATCCTGCGCGGTGACGACGGGCGGCTCCGTCTTGCGCGGATACACGATCATGTTCGCGCGCCTGCCCATCCACTGCTGCTCCAGAGGGACGAGGGTCCATCTGCTGTCGCGAAGCCGGTACTCGCGATGCGGGGGCCGCGGCCGCCCCGCCTCGATGTACTGGGGACAGCTTCCGATAAGCGTCACGAGAACGAACTCGTTAGTGGCCAGGTCGAGATCGAGAAGCACGAGGAACTCGCCTCTGCCTTGCCATTCCGGAGGCGCCGACTTCCCCGTGCTTGCTGGCAGACGCAGCTCCGTTGACCTGGTGGCGTATTGTTTCGCCTGGCCCCATGCCTGCACTTCTTCCCAGAGGACCTCGCGCTCCACAGTGATCCTGCGTCCGTCACCGAGCACCACTTCCTCGCGCCACGCCGCCTCCGTCGTCGGAGCGCAAGCGACAACCGTCAGGCACACAACACTGGTTCCGATTGCCCGCATCAGCGAAGCACCCGCTAGCGCGATGAGTCGCATTGTCATTAGCAACCAACCCCCGATCTCGGAAGGAGCCTTGTCACACGCCTGCGGCGCCCCTGAGCGAGGCGTCGCATGCATCCGGGCAAGCGCGATTCAAGTCGTCGGGTAGAGCTTCGGGAACCACCGCTCAACGACGTCGATCGGGAACGCCCACCGAGAGGCGTACGATCGGGTGCAGCTGACCCGAAAGCTCGCTGGCTTCCCGCGCCAGGTCAAAGGCAAGGTTTTCGAGCCCTTCCGCGCCCCCGGCCGGCATGAAGGGTTCCGGGGCGTACGTTCTCAAGGCGGGCGTTCCGGGCGGCACCGAATGGCCGGTTCGAGGGCCGGAATAATACTAGAAAATACAAAGCATTGTAACCCGTTACAACGCCTTTATGGCCGGTTCTTTGGCCGGTTCGTAAGCGCCGCACGCCCACTCAGGGCGCATCTAGCTGCTGCGCTCCTTCCCCACCGCGCGTGATCTCCACGCTCGCATCCCCATGCCGCACCACCTTCACCGGCATGGTGGCTTCCAGCCCCGCGAGCCACCCATCGATGTTGTTTCGGAACACGACGCCCGTGACTCGCAGATCCCCCACCTCCGTATCGCCAATCACCAGCGCCCGCGACGAATGCCGCGCAAGATCTGCGACCACCTGCGACAGCGGCTCGTTGAGGTACTGCAATCGTCCGTCGCGCCATCCCGCGACCGAGTCCGCATCCACTGCCGCGACGACACGCGCGCTTCCATCCGCTCTCACATTGGTCTGCTCTCCGGCGTTCAGCACTTGAGGCGCGCCCGAGCTAGCCCGGACTTCCACGGCCCCTTCAGCTACCGCGATCACCGCCCCATCAGCGGTCCGTCGAACGTTGAAAGCCGTACCCACGGCGGTCACAAAAGTGTCCCCCGCACGCACGACGAACGGTCGCGCAGGATCCTTCGCTACCTGAAAGAACGCTTCGCCTTCATCCAGTGAAATCTCCCGCGAACGATCCGCGAACTTCGCCTCCAGCGTAGTACGGCCACCCACTTCGACAGTGGAGCCGTCAGGCAACGCAAGCGTCCGCGTCTCGCCAACAGCTGTCTCGACGCCGATTGCGGGCCTGTGCAACGCCAGCCACGAACCCACCATCGCCGCCACGGCGACACTCGCCGCAAGCCCGAAAATCGCCCATCGCCCGCCGAGACCCAGGCCCCGGCGCCGCTGCCTCCATTCCGAAACACTCTGTTGTCCGGCGTACCTGTCCGACGCGACTTCGCTATCCGCCGGCCACCGCGGCGGTATCGTGACCGCGTCGCTCATCTCCCACAACGATTCGATCTTCTCGAACGCATGTCGATGCGCAGGATCCTGCGCGAGCCACTCCTGCCACTCGGCAATGCGCTCCACCGGTACATCATTCGACCGCACTTCAAAGAACCATTCGGCAGCCGCCATCAGCACCGGATCCTTTTCGAAGCGCGCCTGCAATGTCCTGTCCATTGACATCACCCCCTTGACGCAGAGGCCGCGTCCAGTCCGGCGCGGCAATAAAGCGTGGCGCGCACGACATACATGCGCACCATCCGTTCGCCGAGGCCCATCTGGGCCGCGATGTCGGCGAATTCGAGACCATGGACCCTGTGCAGCAGGAACGCGCGCCGGCACTTCGGCGGCAGCTCTTCCAGCAGCTGTTCCAGCAGCCTTATCTCTTCCGCCCCCGCCGCGGATTGCTCCGGCGTGGCGATCGTCCCGAGCTCCTCGAGCAACGCGCCGGTCCTGGCCGCGCGTCGCACCGTCCGCTCGTGGCGGATGCGATCCACCGCGATGTTCGCGGCGGTCTTGAATAGAAACGCCCGCAGGAAACTCACCGCGCCCGGCCGATCCAGGTTCAGGAGCCGTGCGTACGCTTCCTGCGCGACTTCCTTCGCCTCCTGCTGAGAGCGCAGCCGCAGGGCGAGAAAGCGGATCAAGGCCTCGTTATGTTCGCGGAACAGCTGAGCGATCAGCTGCCCACGATCGGCGCTCGCAGGCGCATCCGCTGCGGATTCGTGCATCCTGCGGGATTCAGGCTCGCTCATGGTGCATACACGACACTCGGTGCCGTGGTTCTCCTTCAGTCCACGGCTTGAGACGGATGAGCCGGGATAAATTGAAATGCGCGTGTTACTTCTCGAGAACCCTGCAAGACGAATGCAAAACCGCTCCCCTCATCCGTCTAGAGCGCATTCGACAAGAAAACACCGGGGAGCGGGTTATGCTGAAGTCCCACAATGCTCGAAGAGTCCTGCGGCTCATGCGAATAGGGTCGGCGAGTGTCGCAGGATGCGTGCTCCTTTTGAACGGCGTGTCGGCGGCGGCGATCGATTTCTCGCGCCCCTTGCAGTTCCACATCACCCCACAGCAGCTGTCGACGGCGCTGGTCGAGTTCTCGCGGCAGGCGGGGGTGCAGTTCGCTGCGCCGGGCTCGGGGCTTGCGGAAGCGCGCTCCGGCGGCGTGAGCGGCGAGCTCCGTCCGGACGCGGCGCTGAACGAGCTGTTGAGAGATACAGGTTTCGTCTTCCGCATCATCGACGAAGGCACGGTTGCGATCACTCCGGCAGGCTCGAAGACCAAATCCAGCACCGCGACTGCGAGCACCTCTGGCGGGCGCAACAGAAGACTTGCGCAGGTCGCGGACAATCCGTCCAGCGCGGGGCCTGCCGAAACAACCGGACCGGTAGCTTCCTCCGATACGCGCCAGTCCTCCTCCACGAAAGAGGACCCGGAGCTGAACGAAGTCCTTGTGAGCGGCCGCCGCATCGACGGACTCAACAACAAGGGCCTGCTCCAGAGCGGCGAGAACGCCGCGCTCTATCATGAGGTCGTCACCAGCGAGGAAATCGAGCGGCTGGGCATTTCCAGCATCGAGGAGCTGTTTCGATACATCCCGCAGACGAGCTCGGCATCGACAAGCCTGCAGGCGCCGGCGGGAAATACGCAGACGAGCGGCGGGCTCTCGAGCAAGGCTTCGACGATCGGCCTGCGGGGCTTCGTGTCATCGCAGACCGTCGTGCTCATCAACGGGCGCGCTCTTCCGCGCAGTGGCGTGTTCGAGAGCGGCGGTGCGGACCTCGGGCGCATACCCATCGCGGCCATCGAGCGCGTCGAAGTGCTGCCGTACGCCGGCTCGGCAATCTACGGCGCCGGCGCCATCGGCGGCGCCATCAACATCATCCTGCGCAAGGAGTTCTCGGGTCACGACCTGAGCACGTACATCGGCACGACGACCGAAGGCGGCGGAGACGAGGTGCGCCTCAACTATGTCGGCGGCACTACGTTCAACGAGGGCAAGACCAACATCACGGCGACGCTCAGCTACCAGCACCGCAGCGCGCTGCGCGCGGGCGATCGCGACTATCTCGACGAGGCGCTAAGGCGCTACGGTCCGGATTCGACGGCAGTGGATGGGCAGGGTGTGCGACTCTTCGAATCGTTCATGCTGCCCGCCTTTGCCGCCGCACCCGGCACGATTCTCGTCGGCCGGGCACCGGGCGAGCCGGTTAACGACCTGGGAATCCCGGGCGCACCCGGCGTGCGTTTCGCGGCAATTCCTGCCGGCACAACGCCGGAGCAAGCGCTGGCGCTCACGCCCGAATCCTTCGCCGCGACGGCGGGCGAGGCGAATCTGTCGCCGCGCTTCGCGCGCTCGGTTCTCTACGAGCCGGTCGACTCGTACAACCTCAACGCCCAGTGGGGACATCGGTTCGGCGACGGCGAGCTGGAGGCCTACGGAGAATTCGCGCTCGGCCACAACCGGAAGGACTACTCGACGGTCCAGCAGATCGCGATCGATCTGTCCGAGACCGATCCGCTGAATCCCTTCCGCACGGAGGTCACGCCGGGTTTCGTCGGTCGTCCCATCAAGATCATCCTGGATACGCCGGATCTGCCGGACCCGTCCGTGCTGTATGAAGACGAGTACGCGCGCACGGTGCTGGGCCTCAAGGGCCGCCTTACGAAGCGGTGGCAATGGTCGGCGGACGCGGTTTTCGACTACGCCCACAGCAGTGTCGATTCGAAGAATCCCATCGAGAATCTCACGACGCTCACGAGCCTCTCGCCGTTTGCCGATCCCGGCCCCGCCGCGCCCGCCGGCACTCGCAGGGCGATCTACCCGGTGCTCGCGGATCACAGCCTTTACCCCATCGCGGCAGCGGACGCCGGAAACTACTTCGGCTACGTCCGCCACAGCACAACGCACAGCCGGCAATGGGAAGGAAACGCCCGGGTGCTGGGCACTGTCTTCGAGCTGCCTGCCGGGCCGCTGCAAACGTCTCTCGTCGGCAAGTATCAGTATTGGGACTTCAGCTACGGCCAGCACTTTTCGGGGAGCGACGACTGGTCGCAGCTCATCAATAACGCGCCTCTCGACCCGGCCCGGAGCGGCACGCCCGCGACGCGAAAGGTGCTGCAAGGTGCAGTGGAAATCAGCATCCCCATCATCAGCCGCCTCTGGCAGCCGCTGCCGATTGAATCGTTCGAGCTGCAGGGAAGCTTCTCGCGCGAGAAGGACCGCAGCAGCAGTGTCGATCCCGACGATCTGCCCTTCTCCGACGAGCAATCCGCGAGCAGCAGCGTAATCGCCGCGCGCCTTCAGCTCACGCGGGACGTTGCGTTCCGCGGCTCCTATTCGGAAGGGTTCTTTCCGCCCGAGTGGTCGGCGGTAGGTACGCCGATCAACACGATCATGCTGCCAGGCTTCTTCCCGGACCCCCGGCGCGGCAACACGCTGCAATTCTTCGAGCCGGGCGCACCGATGATGACGATCCAGCAGGGCGGAAATCCCGACCTGATTCCGGAGACGGCGGAATCCACGAACATCGGCATCATGCTCACGCCCCGACTCCTCCCGGGCTTCTCGCTGAACGTGGACTACTGGCGTATCGAAAAGGTCGACGCGGTGGTATTCACGTCGTTCGTCGACATCATCTCGAACCCCGACGCCTACGGGTTCCTGATCACCCGCGCACCGCCGAGCGCCGAGGACGTCGCGCGGGGCTGGGAAGGCTTCATCACCGGAGTCGACGCGCGAGCGTTCAACGCCGCCATCACGCGAACGGAAGGCTTCGACGTGAAGCTGCGGTATCTGCTCGATACACCCTCCCTCGGCAGCTTCGACCTGATGGCCGGCGGAAGCTTCACCGATCACTTCGATTTGCTTGCTACGCCGAACTCGCCATCGGTCGACACCGCCGGAGGCAGCGGTCCACTGCGATGGCGAGCGAACAGTTCTCTCGCCTGGACCAGGCGTGCGTGGTCCGCCACGGTGACTGGCAGATACACCGGCTGGCGCTCCACGGGCACGACGGCGCCCTCCGAGAGCTACCCGGGCGCATTCCCGCTCGATGGCGATCGCATCCCGGACTCTCTGCGCTGGGACATTCAGCTCGGCTACGAGATTCCGAGGGGAAGCCTCGGATCGCAGGGCGTGGCTTCCTGGCTGGACGGCACGCGTTTCGTGCTTGGCGCGATCAATGTTTTCAACGAGAAGCCGGCGTTCGTCTCCGACGGCTTCGCCTTCTACAACTCGGCGGAGGATCCGCGTCAGCGGGTGCTCTACCTGCAGGTGAAGAAGACTCTCTGATCGACTCGGAAAAAGGACAACCCTTGCTCAATTTGTCATGTCTGCGCCCGGGCGCCGTGCTCGGGCTACTGGCGGCTGTTGCCGTTGTTCACAACTCGCCCGTTGCGTCCGCCGCTCCGGTTGCTCGCTCCGGAGCGGCCGCACCCGCGCGGGTCGCCGGTTTCAGTCACGTGAAGTCGCTGGGCGGGATCGATGAATATCGACTCGACTCCAACGGACTCTCGGTGCTGCTGAAGCCGGATCATTCCGCGCCCGTCGTTACCTTCCAGGTGACCTACCGGGTGGGATCACGCAATGAGGTGACGGGCACGACGGGAGCCACTCACATTCTCGAGCACCTGATGTTCAAGGGCAGCGAGAAGTTCAACGAAGCGGCGGGGAATGGACTCACGCAGTATCTCGGCCGGGCGGGAGCTGCGTTCAACGCGACTACTTGGCTCGATCGCACGAACTACTTCGCGACCCTGGGGCGCGACAGCCTGGAGGGCTACGTCGCCATCGAAGCGGATCGCATGCGGAACCTGCGACTGCGAGATGCCGACCTCGAGACGGAAATGACGGTGGTGCGCAACGAGTACGAGCGCGGAGAGAACGGCCCCGGCAATGCGCTGGAGAAGGAAATCTGGGCCGTCGCGTACCTCGCGCAGCCCTACCATCACTCGACGATCGGCTGGCGCAGCGACATCGAGAATGTCTCGACTGCGAAGCTGCGCGAGTTCTACGACACGTTCTACTGGCCGGATAACGCGACGGTGACGATCGTCGGTGACGTGGAGCCGGAGAAGGCGCTCGCGTTGGTTCAGAAGTACTACGGCGCGATCCCGCGGGCACCGCGCGCGATTCCCCAGGTGTACACCGAGGAACCTCCTCAGCACGGAGCCAGGCGGGTGACGGTGAAGCGGGCCGGCGAACCGGGCATCGTCATGATTGCGTACAAGGCGGTCCATGCGCGTGACCCGGACGGCCCGGCGCTGAGTGTGCTGGGCTCGATCCTCAGCCGGGGAACGAACAGCCGGCTCTCGCGGGCACTGGTGGACACGTCGCTGGCGAGCGGTGCGGACGCTGGCATTCCGCCCACGCACGATCCGGGGCTGTTCTGGGTTAGCGCCGGTCTCACGCCCACGGCGACTCACGAGCAGGTCGAGAAAGCCATCCTCGCTGAGATCGAGCGCGTGAAGAGCGACGGCGTAAGCGCGGATGAAGTGAAACGCGTCGTGAATCAGTCTCGCGCAGGCGAGGCATACGGGCGGGACGGCACGGCCGGTCTCGCGGCCGCGCTGAACGAAGGGATCGCTGTTGGGGACTGGACTCTCGTGGTCACTCACGCTGAGCGCATCTCCCAAGTCACGCCAGCGGACGTGCAACGCGTTGCGCGGAAATATCTGCGCGAAGACCAGAGCACGACGGGGTGGTTCGTTCCGGTGGAGTCCAAATGAGAGTCATCAGCTGCAAAGCGCTTCTTTGTTTCGTCATCGGCCTTGCCGTTCTGGGGAATGCCTCGGCGGCAACACCGGGTATCGCCGATCGCGCGATCCGCTCCAACGTCGAGGGAGTCGATCTCATCATCTATCCGATGGGCGCGAAGGATGTGATCACCCTCGTGGGATCGCTGCCGGCAGGCGATGTCCTCGCCGAGCAGGAGGGCTCGAATCTTGCCGCCGCAACGCTCGTCGGAATGATGCTCGACAAGGGCACGACCAAGCAGGACAAGTTTGCAATCTCGCGGCAGCTCGATGACGTGGGTGCCACGCTGGGATTCTCCGTCGGTGCGCAGACCACTTCGATTCACGGCAGGAGCCTCAAGAAAGACGTGAGGCTTCTCATCCGCCTGCTCGCAGAGGAGATGCGCTTCCCCACTTTCCCGGCAGACGAGCTCGAGAAGGTGAAGAAGCAGTTCGAAGCAGGCATCCGCTCGCAGATGGAGAACACGGACTTTCGCGTCCGGGACGCGTTCTCGCGGTACGTGTATCCGGAGGGGCATCCGAACCGGCAACTGCCGCCGCAGGAGTGGCTCACAGCGGTGAACAGCGCGACGGTTGACGACGTGAAGGCCTTCCACAAGAAGCACTACGGCCCCACGCATCTGAGGCTGACGTTTGTTGGGGATGTGGAACCGCGCGTCATCCAGGCCGAAGTACGCAAGGCATTCGGGGGCTGGTCCGGCGGGCAAGGTTTAGCCGTCCCGAGCAAAGAACAGACCGAAATGTCCGGGGAGGGAGCCGCGCGCCCGAAGAAGGGTGAGCTCGTTCGCGCGCCGAGCGAGCAGTTGATCTCGCTTGCAGACAAGGCGAGCGTCTCTGTGATGCTGGGGCAGGCGACCGGCCTGCGCTACCAGGATCCGGATCGTCTCGCGCTGAGCGTGGGTACGGCGATCCTGGGCTCGGGGTTCATCGGGCGCCTGATGTCGACGGTGCGGGACAAGGAGGGCCTCACCTATGGCATCGGCGCGGGACTCTCCGAAGACAACTTCGTCGATGGGTCGTGGGCGATTTCGGCGAGCTTCGCGCCGGCGTTGCTGGAAAAGGGAGTCGCCTCCACCCGCCGCGAGCTGGAAAAGTGGTGGCGCGAGGGAATCACCGAGAGCGAGCTCGATGTTCGCAAGTCGAACCTGATCGGCGGGTTCCAGATCGGACTGTCGACGACCTACGGCATGGCGGGCGCCATCATGGAAAGCCTGGAGCGCGGCGTAGGGATCGAGTGGCTGGACCAATATCCGAAGGCAGTCGAGGCACTCACGACGGAGCAGGTCAACGCGGCGATCCGCAAGTATCTGGATCCGGAGAAGATGGTGCTCGTCAAAGCGGGGACGCTCGATTTGCAGTGAGATGAGTCAGTCCGGCGCGTACGCGAGCGGCAGGCTTTCGATTTACCGATCCGCCGCTACGCGCCCGGCCTTCGCTTCCGTTTCCAAAAAGCGTTCCACGACGAGCCGCCCGCAGCATGCGGTGAACCGCCCAACGCCGTAGCGCGCATGCGACACAGCGGGCCTGCCCTGCTTCATCAAAGCCGCAGGGTGGAGATCGCGACTACGTGAAGATACGTAGCTTGCAATCAACCCAGTAGACTTAGCAACCATCCGTCTGTCGCGATCGTCGCGGAAAAGCGAAAGCGCACCGCGACGTCGTCGTCTCGCGCACGCATATGAAGAGGAGTGTGCGTCGTGCCATGCGAGGCATGTCGTCAGACGGTGTGAATGGAGTTCTGACGCTCCCCCCGCCTGGAGCGGAACTGCCGTTGATTTTTTATCAGTTTAGGGGATTAGACGGTGAATCGAATCTATACGGTTTCAGTAGCAACTCAGGTTGGCGCAGCCGTGACGGACATCCTGGGTGCAGCAAGGTCCAGGAGGCTCGGCGCGCGCAGGCAGGCTGCGTGGGCTGTCGCCCTCGTGGGCCTGGGGGTCGGAACCATGGCGCATGCGCAGGACGCGCCGGGCGCCGCAACCGGGGACGACTCACTTGAGGTCCAGGAAGTCACGGTGACCGGCTCGCGCATCAGGCGGACCACGGACTTCGACACGGCGAACCCCACGACGGTTGTCGATGCCGAGTACATGCAGAATCTCGGCATCGTGAACGTCGGCGACGTGGTGAAGCTCATGCCGGCGAACCTCTCGAACAACACTCCGCGCACCACAGGTAACGCGAACTTCTTCATCGGTTCGACCATCGCGAACCTGCGCGGCCTGAATCCGTACTTCGGCAGCCGCACGCTCAACATGGTGAACAACCGGCGTTTCGTGCCGACGAACCAGGGCGACGGCGTCGACCTGAACTTCATCCCCTCGACCCTGATCGAGCGCGTGGACATCGTGACGGGCGGCGCCTCGGCGGCGTACGGCTCCGGCGCGATTGCCGGTGTGCAGAACATCTTTCTCAGCCGCAACCTCGAAGGCGGGAAGGTGCAAGTCGACTACGGCGAGACCGGTGACAGCGACGGTGGCGAGAAGCACGTCGGGTTCGCTTACGGCTCGAGCGTGTTCGGCGATCGTGGCCACTTCGTGCTCGGCTACGAATATCAGGACACGGAAGCGGTGGGCTGCATCAATGCGCGTGACTGGTGCCGTGAGGGCAACGGCTTCTACAACACCGCACCGAGCACGAACGGCACACCCGTTCCGCAGTTCACGCTCGGCCAGGATGTGCGCGCGAACCAGATGAGCACGACTGGCGTGTTCTTCAGAAACGTACAGGGCGTCACGCAGACCTTCCAGGCCGATGCTGCTGGCACCGGCGTCCTCCCCTTCAACATCGGCAGTGGCAACACCACGTCGCCGCAAAACCTGGTGACGGGCGGCGATGGTCGTCCGGTGTACCTCTACACGAACCTCAGCACGCCCGTGAAGCGCAACGTAGGCGCGGCCACGTTCACGTACAGCCTCACGGATACAGTGAATCTCAGCGTCGATGCGTCGTTCGGCAAGGTGGAAAGCACGAACATCACCGGCGCCTCGGACGCGACGAACCAGCGCGTGTACGCGGACAACGCGTTCCTCACGCCGGCTCTGTCGACCGCCGCGGCAGGCGCGTTCGATGGGCGTAACTTCGCGCTCCTGAGCAAGGACTGGACTGCGCAGCTCGACTCGCACACGGACTTCACAACGCAGGTGAAGCGAATCGCCATCGGCCTCGACGGCAAGTTCGGCGACTCCTCCTGGAGCTGGGATGCGTATTACCAGTACGGCGACACCAAGCGTCAGCAGTTCGTGGCCGACGCTCGTCGCCAGACCGCGTACCTCATGGCAACCGACGCCGTTCGCGACAATGCCGGCAACATCGTTTGCCGCGTGACGCGCGACGGATATGCCGCTGCTTCGGCGTTCAACCCGTCGTACGCCAATCTGCCGGCCGATGTTGCCGCCCAGATCGCTGCCGGCTGCGTGCCGCTCAATGCGTTCGGCACTGGCGTCATTTCGGCGGACGCAAAGGCATACGCGTTCGGCTTCCTCGACGAGCAGCTCGACTACGAGCAGCAGGTCGTTGCGGCCAGCGCTTCGGGCAATCTGTTCGAGAACGGCTTCGGCACCGGCGCGGGCCCGATCCAGGGGGCCATCGGTATCGAGTACCGCACCGAGAAAGGCGTGAACCTCGCACGTCAGGACGTGTCGGACGCCGTCCGCCGCGACTACCCCACGCAGTACAGCGACTCCTTCGCCGGCGACGTGGATGTGACCGAGGGCTTCGTCGAAGCGAACCTCCCGGTGCTCCTGGGAGCAACGTTCGCCCAGAAGCTCGAGTTCAACACCGCGGCTCGCATCTCGCGATACGAGAACCAGGGCAAGTTCGGCACGGACGGCTCCTCCGCCACGCGCAACATCTTCACCTGGAAGATCAGCGGAATCTGGGATCCGGTGGATTGGCTGCGAGTTCGCGGTAGCCAGTCGCGCGACGCCCGCGCGCCGAACTTCCGCGAGCTCTACTATCGCCAGGTGCTCACGCAGGGCGGTCCGTTCAACTTCTGCGGCCCGGCGGGCAGCAACCTGGACCCGTGTAACTACGACCTGCGCGGCAACGTGCAGCTGAACCCGGAGAAGGCGGACACGACGACGATCGGTCTCGTGTTCACGCCGAAGGAGTGGGTGCCGGGGCTGCAGCTGGCGGCGGACTACTTCCGCATCGACCTGAAGGACTCCATCAATCAGGGCAGCTCCCGCGTCGTGCTGGATTCGTGCAACTACGGACTCGGCGATCCCGCGGCCTGCGCGGCGCTCACGCCGGACGGCACGACTTACACGGTGCCGAACAACCCTGCGTTTGCGGGCCGCGTGCTGCCGGGTTACGAAACCGGCATCTTCAACGCGTACAACGGGGAAGGATACGTCTACAAAGGCGTGGACATCACCGCGACGTATGTCTGGGCGATCAACGACGTCGACACGATCAACTTCCGGTTGCTCGGTACGCGCATGATCGATCAGCGCTATCAGACGCTCGCGACGCTGCCTGAGTACAACGTGGTGGGCCAGACCGGTACCGCAAACAACTTCCTGACGGACTACCAGCCGGCACCGAAGTGGCAGGGCAACCTCGTCGCGACGTGGAACCATGGACCGATCACGGTGACCGGCCAGGGTCGCTTCGTCAGTCACGGCACGTTCAACTACCGTGGCGCCACGGCGAACCCGGACGGCACGTTCCCGCCGCTCACCGGTCCGCTGCTGAGCGGCGCGACGCTGAACGTCAATCGCGTGCCGAGCTATGCGGTGTTCGGGCTGTCAGGCTCGTATCAGTTCGAGAACATCGGCCCGGCGAAGACCTTCCAGGTCTTCGCGACGATCGACAACCTGTTCGACCGCGATCCTCCGATCGCGGCCGGTAACGGCGCGAACGCGAACGGCGGCACGAACCCGATCTACTTCGACACGCTCGGACGGTTCTATCGCCTCGGTATCAGGACGAGCTTCTAAGCCCTCCGAACGATCGCTTCGACACATTCAGGGCCGCATCCGGAAAACGGGTGCGGCCCTTTCTTGTTCTGCAGTACATAGCGGAAGCGCCGCATAACGCGCCAGCTACAAGAGCCGAGAAGATCACGAACGCAATGGTCGTGATGCGCGACGAGCCTGACTATTTCAGGATGAGTAGCCAACCACGAATTGAGAAGTAGCCGGGCCCTTCGGCGGCGAACCAAAACGACCGAGGCGGCGAGAGATCACCTGTTGAAGAAGCGGACGTGTCTCTCGGTTTGCTCCGCGGACCCTGATGGAAGCGTTGAACCGAATGGCGCCCAGCACCTCGGCCAGACGCCCTACAAACTCATCCGCGAAAGATGGACTCGGGTGCGCGCCAGTGAAATCCAGCACCACGAAGGCGGACTCCTTCAACCGTTCCAGGACGAACTCGCGCGCGGCGGCACCGCTCTCCCGCGTCGCAAGAGAGCGAAACTCTCGCACCAGAACTTCATTCGAAGACATCGGAATCCTCGTCAGCTCGCGGCCAGCCTGCATAGACGGCGCTGATGTCGAGCGGCCTGTCGGTGCTCCACTCCAGCAGGACGATAGTCCCTGGGCCAGGTATGGCGCAACTTCCGTTCCCTCGCAGTTCGACCTGAAGCTCGGAACGCCTCATCCCCCGACAGCACAATCAGGTTACCTCCATGGTTTTGCATAAGCTGCCGCGCCAACGTCAGCCCATAGCCTGAGTGACGTCCTTCCGGCTTTCCGGTCACTCCAAGCTCGGTCGCCAAGGCGTTCGCGTTCTCGACAGCGAGGCGTCCGGCGTAGGCTGGATTGGCGCTGAGGGAAGCTCGAATGCCTATTCCGGTATCCACAACAGCTACCTGCGCAAGGCTTCGGGCCGGCCACGACTGCGCACAGGCCAAGCCGCAGATGGTCTCGCTCATCTGCGAATGGAAGAAGCAATTGCCAAGAATCTCGGAGAGCGTTGTTCCGATTGCCCGAAGAGTAGCTGGCTCGCTTGTGCCGCACTGCTGGAAGACTTCCGTGATGCCATCTGCTGCGATCTCTGCGCTGTGCTCTGACGTGATCGGCGTCAGGGGGAAGAAGCGTCGCCCCCGCGGCCATTCGGGCAATTCGCAGCGGGATCTGCTGCCAACAATGAAATCAAGGCGGCGATCTTCCCCTTGGCATTTCACACCGGCGAACAAAACTGGTTTCCACGGATCGCAAAAACGCCTGAAAAACAAGGCGAAAATGGAACGAACGCGCGAATGATGTGGAGGCTTCGCCAAGCGCGCATTACCTTCCGCAGGCAATCGCGAATGCGACGATTTCGAATGACGTCGAGCAACTCATTTCCAGTGAAGGAACGGTCTCATGAGTAAGCATCGAACACTGCAGGCGGCGCTTCTGGTTTTGTGCACGCTGTCTCTCCCGGCATTTTCAGATACAGGGGACATCTCGAAGAGCTCGAAGGTCGCGGTATACACCGAGGCCCAGGCGGCACGTGGAAAAGTCGCGGTCGAGTCGTCCTGCGCAATCTGTCATCTGCAGAACCTTCGGGGACGAGTTGGCGCGGAGGATGAAGAGCCTGCGATGCAGACGTTGCCACGCAAGTTTCAGGACTTCATCAAGACAGGATACGTGCCCCCACTCGTCGGCGAGGAGTTCCTGGCGAAGTGGAGCGGCAAGCCCGTTGTGGAGTTCGTCACGCACGTCGCCGGCGCGTCGAAGAGCTTTCCGACGGCGGGCATGGACGAGCAGACGTGGGCCGAAATCGGTGCATATCTGCTTCAGATGAACGGCGCGCCCGCTGGAGACCAGGAGCTCACCGCTTCCACGACTGCAACGGTCGATGCCGTAGTGGGTCCGCTCAAGGTGGCTGCTGCCCGGTAGCCGCGAGCGTCCACCGGAAATCCGATCGAAGGAGCGCCACCAGTCAACGGGCGCGATCCCTGAACAAAGAGTACGCGAGCGGCCGACCCCCGCCACCCGAGGAATCTCCCCCCTATTCCTCCGCAACAGCGGGTTGCGTCGGCCGCTCCCTTAACCCGGCGGGTCCCGCTTCGACGAGCCATTCGAGGGATCCGACGATCTTCTTGAGCTCCGTAGAGCGATTGTCCGCGCGGTATCCCACGGCCAGCTCGATCACCGGTTGTTCGCCTTTCATCGGCCGGCTCACGACCGACCATGGCAACAACGGCTCGACGTACGCCGGAAGCATCGTGACGCTTCGGGTCGAAGCGACCAGCGACATTCCCATCGGCGCATTGTCGAGGAACTGCGTGGGCTTCACCGTCACGCCGTGAGCCCGAAAGTAGCGATCCACGATGTCGCGCAGAACATGCGGCACATCGGAGAACCCGATGAAAGGCTCGGCGGCGAGCTCAGCGGGATCGATGGATTTCTTGCGCGCCAATCGATGGTCGCTCGGCAGGATGGCCACGATCCGTTCGCGCGCGATGACGTGATACTTGACGTTGGGCCTGGGCTCGACGCGCAGAAATCCGAGATCGACTTCCCCGCGTTCCAGCGCATCCGCCAGATCCGGCGAGTAACGACTCGTGACCTTGAAGTCGATGTTGCGCAGATCGCCGCTCAGCATCTGCGTGACACGCGGCAGCCAGTCCACCTCCTGCCCATGAATGAACCCCACTGTGAAAGTAGGCTTGGGTGGATGCGCGGCGCGCCTCGCCGCGGCGATGGCCTCGGCGGCTTGCCCCAATGCCAGACGGGCATGGTCGAGAAAAGCGCGGCCGGCCGGCGTCAATTGCACTCCGCGTGCGCTCCGGGTGAAGAGCTCCGCCCCGACCTCCTCTTCGAGATCGCGCAATTGCCGGCTGAGCGAGGGTTGGGCCGTGTACAGCCGTCTCTCCGCCGCCGCCGTGAGATTTCCCTCTTCGGCCACAGCCACGAAATAGCGAAGATGCCGGAGTTCCATGAGCGATACCTGACAGGTATTGCTCGTCAATTTACAAAGTCTTTTTTCGCGTAGCAAATCCGGCTTACTGTCCCGACCGTCGATGCAGAGAAATCAACGATCGGACTTCGCGGGCTGGCGGCGCTGCCGAGGCCGGGCAACCATCAGACGCTGGAAGGGACCTCCCAACCCGATCCGGTAGACATCGTGGTCACAGACTGCGAAACGGGAACGAAGGCTGGCTCGAACGACCGTGGCCGCGCCTGTCGTGCGCGATCACGCGGAATCCGTTCGAGGCGAGATGAAATGCCTGCGCCTCCCAGCTGTCCGCGTTGAGCGGCCAGCCGTGACTCAGGATCACGGGCTGACCGCTTCCCCAGTCTTTGTAGTGGATACGCGTTCCGTCCTTCGTCGTGATCGTGTTCATGGCTTGTTGACTCCGGAGCGGCATCAACGAAATGGGAGAGTTGCTGAAGCGCTTGCGGATACGGGCGCGACCGCGAAGGTTAAAGGGAATGCGGTAGATGACGTACTCAAAAGGGCGCATACGCGACGCCGAGCTGGAAACCCACATCCTGCGTGTTGTTGACGTTCTGCACGTTCTCGTTGAGCGCGACGGTGATCAACACGTTTCGGATGCGATGCCGGACTCCCAGGCTGTACTGGTATTTCGTGGCGATCAGCTCATCGAGATTCGTCTGACGGCGCGAGTAGACGCTCTTGCTCGCGTACGCCTGGAAATTCACGTTCGTGTTGCGCGTGAACTGGAATTCGTAGCCCAGGATCGCCGTTGGAATCACCTGATAGTCCTGCTGCACGGGCAAGCGAGCGCCCGCGTAGTACACGGCGGCAGCGGATGCGTAGAAGGCATTGCGGCGACCCAGTCCTTGCAAAGAAGCCTGCACGCCGTAATCCGTTCTGCCACTGGAGATCAGCGCGCGCCGTCCCTGCACTGGCAGTTTCACGGCACCTTCCAGCGTCAGATGCCATCGTGGCGAGAGCCAGAAACCGGCATAACGCGCACCGATCACGGGATCTGTAAGTCCGCCATTCGTGGGCCAGTCGCCGAGGTACACCAGCTGCGCACCGTTCAGGTCGTAGACAAGGTTCATGTCGTTGCGCGCCAGCGCCGGCCTGCCGAACGTGCTGAAGCCGAAAGTTTCGTGAAACTTCTCGATGGTCCAGTCCATGAAGCCACCATCGAAGGACACCCAGCCCACCGTGCCGTAGGCGGACCAGTTGTCGGCGAACTTGTAGTGAAAGGTCATCTCGAAGAGCGCCTGCTCCATGTCCATTAGGTAGTTCTCTCCGGGCAGGGCGCGAATCTCCTCCACGCCTTCGGGAGTAAGGCGATGCCGGCCGCGGTCTTCGCGCGAAAGGAGGTATTGCTCCACTTCGCGACTCATCGCCCACGTGTTCTGTGCGGCGACCTCGGCTTCGACGGCCCAGCTCCCCGTGTCGAGGGACACCGCGTGCGGCGGGCGCATGTCCAGGCGCACGAAACCGAATGGGGTGAGATCGCGGGAACGCAGCAGCCCATAGAACCTGCCCTCCTGCGCCATCGCGCCGATGGGCAGAAGGGGGATCATGAGCAGCGCGAGCTGAATCAGGCGTTTCATATCGGCTACCTCTTCTTCGTGTTGAAGGCAGGTCCCCTGCTTGCCTGCGTCAGGCTCCGCCCGCCTTCCGCTTGCGCGGAGTGCCGGGCGAAGCCGCGCAGTTCCGTCAACGAATCGCTTCCAGCACCGCCGCCGCCAGGGGAGCCGTCGAAGCGGGGTTCTGGCCGCTGATGAGGTTGCGGTCCTTCACGATGAAGGCGCCCCAGTTCGGCCCCTTCTCGTACACGGCGCCGTTCTGCCGAAGCGTGCTCGCGAGCAGCCACGGCGCGTTGTCCGCGGTGCCGAGCTCGACCTCTTCTTCGTCGCCGAAGCAGGTCATCCGGCGGCCTTCGAAGAGCCACCTGCCGCTCTCGTCTTTTGCGGGAAGCAGCGCGGCCTGGCCGTGGCAGACGGGGGCGATGATTTTCTGCGCGCGATCCGCTTCGACGATTACGCGGCCCATGTCCGGATCCTTGTACAGGTCCTCGACGGGGCCATGCCCGCCGGGGATGGCGATCACGTCGTAGCGGCTCGTGTCGACCTCCGCGAGAACGAGGGGCTTCGCCAGGCGGGCCTTGTTCTTCTCGAGGTAGGCGCTGAAGCGGTCGGCGTGTTCCTGGCCCACCAATTTGGGGTTCATGCTGTGGGGGTCGATCGTGGGCGCGACGCCGCCGGGAGTGGCGATGTCCACGTTACACGTCTTCGAGAACTCCTCGTCCATCACGACGAACTCTTCGGCCCACACGCCGCTTGCGTACTTGCTGCCATCGGCGCGAGTCCACTCGGACGCTGCCGACAGAACGATCAGGATGTTTTTCATGGCACGGGCTCCTTACTGCGCTGGAAGTCGGTTGGTATTTGAGGCGACTTCAGTGTCGTGGGAAGGAGGCGGTCAGAGTTGCCAGATGATCTTGGGTGTTTGCCTGATCCTGTTATGGGTGGGCGCGCGATGCATTGGTTTTCCGCAAGCGGTTGGCGCTTGCGCGGGTGGCGGCTCACTTGAACTTCATGAGCTGCGGGCGCTTGCGTAGGCGGCGGCTCACTCGAAAGCGTCCGGCGGGGGACGCTCAAGCCGTCCATGGACGCTCTTCGGATGTTCCATACATCCGAAGCCCCCGCCGGACGCTTTTCGAGCGAGCCGCCGCTTCAGCGCCGCTGGGGCCGCGCAAAACGCGGGCGGATGCGAGGCTGATAGGTTTGCGAGACTCTTTTTTCCTAGGCCACCGCAGAGTGCCTGGTGGCGGAGATGTCTTTGGCGGGTGGGCGGCCGAATTTGCGGTGGTAGTCGCGTGTGAATTGGGGGACGCTTTCGTAGCCGACTGCGAAGGCTGCCGTGCTGGCGGAAAGGCCTTCGGAGATCATCAGGCGTCGGGCTTCGATTAGACGTAGTTGCTTTTGGAATTGCAGTGGGGAGAGCGAGGTTACTGCGCGGAAGTGATGGTAGAAGGAGGAAGGGCTCATGTCGGCGGCAGCTGCGAGGCGCTCGACTGGGAGGCGCTTCGAGAAGTCGGAGCGGAGTACGGCTACTGCTCGAGCTACGCGTTGTACCTGGCCTTCGGGGAAACCCAGGCGGCGGATTGCGGGGCCGTGTCGGCCGGCTAGTAGCCAGTAGTGCATTTCGCGTAGGAGTTGGTCCTTCAGGATCGGTAATGCAGCCGGGCGATCGGTCAGGCGCATCAGTCTTAGCGCTGCGTCGGCGACTTCGGAGTCTGTTGGCTCGACGCGGACGTGCGCGCCTGGCGCTGGCGGTACGTCGTTCATGGCGGCTGCGAGCTCGGAAGTTGTCGCCACGTCCAGGTCCAGCACGAGGGAGAGATAGGGTTCGGCGAAGCTCGCGCGAACTACCTGGCTCACAACTGGGACGTCTGCGGTAATCAGCAATGAATCGCCTGCTGTGAATGAGAGAGTGTGGCTTCCGGTGGTGACTTGCTTCGCTCCCTGCACTACGAGACAGACGAGCGGCCTGGAGATGGCGTAGTCGAGGCCTGAAGGCTTGAGAGCGCGAATGACGGTGAGGCCGGGAATCGGCGTGCGTGCGATGCCTGGCGTGTCAGCATAAGCCTCTGCGTAGCGTCGAACGGCATTGAGCAGTGTGTCCTTCATGATGAGCGATCCTATCGCGCTCACGATGCGCCAATAACGTGCGCTGGAGAAACAGGCAAAGATCGAGGAGACTCTGGCAACGCTCTCCGGTTCGACAGGCCGATATCTGGCGCGCCGCCTGCAGCACTAGATCGATGCGCTCTCATCTCAGAGCCACCGGAGAAATCGACAAACAACGCGGAGGTTCTGGCAACTACGGCTCGATGGCGAAACCGATACTGGTCGCGTCCACCAATCCAATCAGGAGCTGACCATGAGCAAGATTGCCATCGTGACCGGCAGCAGCCGCGGCCTCGGCCGCAACACTGCCCTCAACATCGCCCGCAAGGGAAGCGGCGTCGTCATCACCTATCACAGCCGTCGCGACGAAGCGCAGAAGGTCGTGTCGGAGATCGAGGCTCTCGGCGGAAAGGCCGTCGCCCTCCAGCTCGATACCAGCGACGTGAAAAGTTTCGATGGGTTCGTCTCGCGCCTGCGCACGGCGCTGCGCGACACCTGGCAGCGGGACACGTTCGATCACCTCGTCAACAACGCTGGCCACGGCGAGATGGCGTCGATCCTCGAAACGACCGAGGCCCAGTTCGACAAGCTGATCAACGTCCACTTCAAGGGCGTCTTCTTCCTGACACAGAAGCTGTTGCCTTCGATGGCTGACGGCGGCCGCATCGTCAACCTTTCCTCGGGACTCACGCGCGTTTCCTATCCGGGATTCTCCGTGTATTCCGCGGCGAAAGGCGCCATCGAGGTGCTCAGTGTTTACATGGCGAAGGAGCTGGGTAGCCGCGGCATCGCCGTGAATACCGTCGCGCCGGGCGCCATCGAGACGGACTTCCTGGGCGGCGCGGTTCGCGACATCCCGGATCTCAACAAGGCGTTCGCCGACATGATCGCGCTCGGTCGCGTGGGCGTGCCGGACGACATCGGCCCGATGATCGCGAGCCTGCTCACCGAGGACAACCGCTGGATCACCGCCCAGCGAATCGAAGTCTCGGGCGGCCAAGTGATCTGAGCATGCAAGCTCAACAGCTGAGGGTCACGAACGTCATCGCACGTTCGTGACCCTCGCCCCCCATTCGCAATTGTCCCTTTCTGATTACAGGAGCACACGCTCATGTGTACTCGTTGCAACGACCCCAACCACCTCCACGAAGTGAATCAGCCTGAGCGACGGAAGTTTCTGCTCGCCGGCGCAACCGGGATCGCCGCTGCTGGAATGGCCGCGATGCCGATCGCGGCAAATAGCGCCACGCGGGCGCGGAACGAGAATCCGCCCGCTCCGACGAGCCCGTTCGAAACTCGTGCTTTCGGGACGACCTCAGCCGATCAGGCCATCAGGGAAATGCGGATCCGGCGCCGGCCCGTCGGTCCGAAGGACGTGCTCATCGACGTGCTCTACACCGGCATCTGCCATACGGACGTTCACCTGGCTCGCAATCACTGGCCTGGCTTCTTCCCGACGCTCTGGCCCGTCGTGCCCGGCCACGAGATAGTCGGGCGGGTCGCGGCGATCGGTTCGCAGGTCACCAAGTTCAAGGTAGGTGACACTTGCGGCGTCGGATGCCTCATCAAATCCTGCGGTGAGTGCGAGAACTGCAAGGCGGATCACGAACAGTACTGCCTTCGCGGCGGCCCGACGCAGACATACAACTGGCCCGACAGCGACTTCGAAGGCCACACCCTCGGCGGCTTCTCCGATCGCATGGTCGTTCCCGAGCACTTCGTCCTGCGCGTTCCCGCGGGCGTCGACCTTCCGGCGTTTGCGCCTCTGCTCTGCGCGGGACTCACGACGTTCTCGCCGATGCAGCGCTGGAAGATCGAACGCGGACAGCGTGTCGGTGTAGTGGGCCTCGGCGGCCTCGGACACATGGCGGTGAAGTTCGGCGCGGAGCGTGGTGCGGAGGTGACGGTCTTCACGACGTCCGCCGAGAAGGTTGCGGATGCAAAGCGCTTCGGAGCTCGTGATGCAGTGGTGTGGACGGACGGTGCAGCCATGCAGAAGGTGGCGGGACAGTTCGACTACGTCATCGTGACGATTCCTTACGCGTATGAGGTTGGGCCTTTCGTCAACCTGCTGAAGACGCGCGGAACGCTCATCAACGTCGGCAACATGGAGCAGTTGCAGGAGGTCAGTGGCGCTGGGCTGGTGTTCACCGGCAAGCAGATCGCTGGCTCACTGATCGGAGGCCTGGCCGAGACGCAGCAGGTGATCGACTACTGCGCAGCTCGCAACATCAAGGCGGACATCGAGCTGATTCGCCCGAATCAGATCAATGCTGCCATGGATGCCATCGTGGCCAAGCGCGCACGTTACCGGTTCGTCATCGACATGACCTCCGGACGTCGCTCAGCGTGAGAAACCGCCTGGACAGCCGGTCGCCGGTGACATTCCCCAGTTGATGGGCGTGTCGCCGACGATCGGTTTTTCATGAAAGGGGGCGACTACTCGATCGCCGCATGAAGCCGCAGCCGAACCCGGCGCTGCGCGAGGCTCAGCTAACTCAAGCAGCAGATGCGGTCGCGCCGTTGATGATCGGGTCGCGCCGGACGCGCGGCTGTATCTCTACGGTAACCGGCAGCGAGCTGATGGAAGGCCCCAGGTCCAGTGCCGTGCTGGCTGCTTCCTGCCCTGCCCGCGTCCTCGCAACCGATGTCTCGCGGACCGGGGGAAGCCCGAACATGCGCCGATAGTCGCGATTGAACTGGGAGACGCTCTGGTATCCCACGGCGTACGCAGCGCTGCTTGCGGACGCCCCTTCGGAGAGCATCAGGCGCCGCGCTTCGATGAGGCGCAACTGCTTCTGAAACTGCAGCGGCGTCATCGACGTGACTGCCCGGAAATGCTGGTGGAACGCCGAAGTGCTCATTCCCGCCATCTCGGCCAACTGATCGACCGGCAGCGACTTCGCGAAATCCGCGCGAATCAACGCGACGGTGCGCGCTACGCGACGCGCAGCAGAGTCCTGCCTGCTCAGGTTCTTGATTGCCGCTCCGTGCTCGCCAGCCAGCAGCCAGTAGTGCAGCTCACGAAGCAATGGGCCCATCAGCAGCGGCACCGACTCCGGGCGCCGGATGAGGCCCAACAGGCGGGATGCAACGGAAGCCACCTCATCGTCGGTCTTCTGCACTCGTCCGAGGCTTGGGTCGGTAGCGACTACCGCATCCATGTCCGCGCTCACGCTGGTTATGAGTGCAACATCGAGCTCGATCAGCAATGCGACGTAGGGTTCCGCGAGACTGGCGCGTGAGACCCGGTTGATAGATGCGACGTCTGTGGCGAACAACAGCATCTCACCAGGACCTGCTTCCGTGCTCCGACGGTTTGCCGCGACATTCATCTTTCCCTGCAACACCAGACAGATCGTCGGGCGACCATTGATGTTCGGAAGCTCGCGCGGCCCGGTGACGCGGATGACGCTCAAGCCCGGGATCGGAGTCCTTGCGATGCCAAGCTTATCGGCATGAGACTCGGCGTAGCGCCGGGCTGTATCGACGAGCATGTCGTTCATTGTCGGCCCTCGCTCAGCACTGCGCTGGCGGGAGCCCGGCGGATGTCGGGATGTGGGCTCGCATCGTCGTCCCGGTTATTTCGCTCGATTCATTCGAGGCGAGGAACGTGATTGCGGAACCGACGTATCGAGAGCTCGTGCGGGCACGGCCGATCTCGATTACGTTGACGCGAACGCCTCGCGGCTTCAACGCCTCGGCGAGGCGCCTGGCCTGCCGTGCGATCGTTTCCTGAAGCGAGCGGCTTGCCGAAGCTGCCGATGACGGCGCTCCGGAAGTGAGATACATGAAGATGACGCTGGAGCCCTGATTCAGGATGGGAAGCAGCAGTTGAATCAGGAGAAACGGGGCGCTTTCAGGCGAAGCGACTGACTCCTCGAAGGCGAAGGTAGCGCCCGCATCGTCAGAGGGGGCCGAGCCTTCGGAGCAGTCCACATTCAGCACCAGGATGTCGAGACGATCGCCGACGATCTTTCGGGTCTGCCGGGCCAGCTGCTGCTGACCCTGCGCGGTCAAGGTATCCACCGCGACCGCCCCGGCGACACCGCCGGCCGAGAGGATCGCGCGGACGAGGGCCTCGATCTTGGCAGCCGAATGCCGATCGTGGATGAGCACCCGGGCACCGGCGCTTGCGAGTGCCGTTGCCGCCGCAACACCCTGGGCATCGGACGCGTCTGTTACTAGAGCCGTTTTTCCGCTGCAGGAAGCCACGCCGCGATCCTCTGGTAGTCCCGGGAAAGCCCTGTCTCTGTGGGATCGGCACCTCCCGGTACCGATGCCTCCGGAGCAACTCTCCGATTCGACGGGTGCAATCTAGTGGGCCATTGCAGCGTTGAGAAAGACTTTGTGTCGTGGCCGGCCATACCTCCGAGGCATGGGAGAAGGAGAGGCCCTCAATCGCCGGGCGGCTCAGGCAGGAAGCGGCAACGCTCTGACCTCTGCGCTCTGCGCTCTGCGCTCTGCGCTCTGCGCTCTGCGCTCTGCGCTCTGCGCTCTGCGCTCTGCGCTCTGCGCTCTGCGCTCCGAGCTCTGCGAGCCGCCCGGCGGTTGAGGGTTTTGTCGGCTGGTCAGCCGCTCACGGGATCTGCAGGACGGCCTTGATATCGGGCCAGGATTTCTGGCCGTTCGACTGCATTTCCGCCGCCAACTCGGCTGGCATCCACTTCAGGAACGCCGCCTCGAAGGTCGGCCGCTGACGGACTCGCGCGAACCAATTCTCCACGCGCGGCAGCCGGCCGTTCTGCCACATGCCCTGCATCGAAAGCGCGGCGAGGCGGTTTACGTACGGCGTCATGGCGATGTCCGCCATTGAGAATGTATCGGCAACGAGCCAGGCGCTTGTCTGGAGCGCGCTCTCCATCTTGTGCAGATAAGCGTCGTACAGCCGGATGCGATCGAGCGCGCCTGGCGCCTCGATCCCATGCTGGATCCATTCCCATTTCTGGCGGCGTGCGGCCAGGCCTTCACTGCCGCCCTGCTTGAGAAAATCCTCGAACCCACCCACGCCATTGCGAAGGATCGTGTGCCGATGGGACACGATGTAGGTAATCGCTGAGCAGGCAGGATGCAGCTCCTCATCCACTGCCTTCGTCCACAGCCGCACCTGTGCCCGCTCGCGCGCGCCCTGCGGGTAAATGGGGACCTGCGGGAACATCTCTTCCACGTATTCGCAGATCACCGTGGATTCGGCGAGCACGAAACCGTCGTGCACGAGGACGGGGACTACGGCTTTCGGATTGAGCGCCAGAAACTCGGCACTGAACTGCTCTCCCCGGAAGATATCGACGACATGGCCACGCCAGGGCAGGCGCTTCTCTTCGAGCGCAAAGCGAGTCCTGGCGGCGCACGCCGAGGAGCCGTGGTGATACAGCGTGAGCACGTCGGCGAACTCTCGTGTTTTAATACGGTCGTTCTATAATGCATGCCGCCCGGGGCATTCGCAAGAACCCTTCGATCCGAAGAGATGGTGACAAATGGCGAGACCCAGAGAGTTCGATGAGGAAGCCGTGCTGGATACGATGATCCAGTGCTTCTGGAAGCACGGCTATGAAGCCACGTCCGTCAAACATCTCATCGACAAGACGGGCCTTACCGCAGCAAGCCTCTACAACGCGTACGGCGACAAGCGCGGGCTGTTTCGAACCGCACTCGAGCGCTACGTGGAAAACAGCATCGCGGCGCGAATACAGCGATGCTCGGCCCTGCCCCCGCGCGAGGCGATCGAAGCCTTTTTCGCGGAAATCCTGAGCCGCTCGCTGAACGACAAGGAGCACAAAGGCTGCATGCTCGTGAACTCCGCGCTGGAGGTGGCCCCTCACGATCGCGAGTTCCAGAAGCTGATCGACGGCGTGCTCGGCCATCTGGAAGCATTCTTTCTCGACTGCGTCAAACAAGGCCAGGCAGACGGCAGCATCAGCCGCGCTGTACCCGCACAGAAGCTCGCCCGGCATCTGCTTGGCATGCTGATGGGCGTTCGTGTCCTGGCCCGCGTTCGGCCCGAGCGCGCGGTACTCGAAGGGGCCATCGCACCGACGCTCGCGCTGCTTAACCCGTAGGCGCCCCGGCCGACGGGCCGAGCCATGCTCGTGACAGATCGACGTCGCCTGCTTCGACCCCCCGCGCTGCACTACCGAACCGCCATCAGCACAGCACCAGGAGATGTCTGTATGAAACTGCGCTCACCGCTCCAATCGCTTCTCACATCACCGCTGCCGATTCCCGCGAGCTGGTACGCCATCCCCCTGCGACTCATCGTCGGCTACGGTTTCCTCGCGCATGGATTCGCAAAGTTGTCACGCGGCCCGGACCACTTCGTCGGAATACTCCAGGCAATGGGTCTACCGTTCCCCGATTTGCTCGGATGGGCCACGGTGCTCGTGGAGATCGTCGGTGGCGCGCTGATTCTGGTTGGCGCATTCGTACCCGTCGTAGCGATTCCGATGATCGCCGTCCTGCTCGTCGCAACCTTCACCGTCCATCTTCCGAATGGATTCAGCTCCATCAAGCTCCTTGCATTCGACGCGACGGGCGCGCACTTCGGGCAACCCGGCTACGAGACGGATCTGCTCTATGTGGCCGGGCTGCTGGCGCTCTGTATCGCAGGAGCAGGGCCGCTCTCGATCGACAACTGGATCAACAGCAGAAGACGTGCGCGCGAACCCCTCGCGCACTGAACGCACAGCCGCCCGCCGCAATTTTCGCTCTCCCGCCGCAGCCTGCTGCGGCAGTGGCCGCAACCCCTTGCGGCCACCAACCTCCCGATACCTCCTCCCGTTTCGCAACTTCTTGATACAGCACGATTTGCCCTGCTGGCATAGCTGTTGCTCCGTAGAGCCGCGCGACCCCTCGCAAAAGTTTTTTCTCACAACTCAGGAGATCTTTGATGAATACGAAGTCGGCAATCCTCGCGGCGGCAATCGGTCTCGTCGCGTTCGCGGGCAACGCGGCGTTCGCGCAGGAAGACGCGAAGTCCGATAACACGGAGAAGTGCTATGGCGTCGCGAAGGCGGGCAAGAACGACTGCGCTGGCGCTGCGCACGCCTGTTCGGGCCAGAGCAAGAAGGACGCGGACGGCCGCGAATGGATCAAGGTGCCCAAGGGCACCTGCGAGCGCCTCGTCGGCGGCAGCCTCACGGCCAAGAAGTAAGGAGACGCACGCAAATGCCTGGGCGCGCGCCTCTCACCCTCACACCCACCCCTGCGAAAGCGACTCTCCCACTGTCGCCTGTGGGTGAGAGGCTGCGCGCCGGCATCGGCCTCCGGGCCGTTCATCACGAAGAGATTCTGCGCACCTCCCCGAACGTGTCCTGGTTCGAGGCACACAGCGAAAACTACTTTGCGCAAGGAGGCGCGCTGAGGCGAATTCTTCCGGCGATTCGTGAGCGCTATCCGGTCAGCCTTCACGGCGTCGGGCTGTCGCTCGGCTCGACGGATCCGCTGGATCGCAGTCATCTCGCGCAGCTAGGGCGCCTCGTTCGCGAAATAGATCCAGTGTTCGTCTCCGAGCACCTGTCATGGAGTTCTGTAGACGGCCGCTTCACTAACGATCTGCTGCCGTTGCCGTACACCGAGGAAGCTCTGCGGCACATGATCTCCAGGGTCCGGCAGGTGCAGGATTTCCTGGGCCGCGAGATCCTGATCGAGAACGTCTCCAGCTACATCGAGTTCTCAAGCTCACAGCTGACAGAATGGGATTTTCTGGGCGCCCTGGCGCATGAAGCGAACTGCTCGATCCTTCTGGACGTAAACAACGTCTACGTCAGCGCGATGAATCACGGCTTTGACGCTCGCGCGTACCTGAACGCGATTCCGCGGCATGCTGTGCGCGAGATACACCTCGCCGGTCACAGCATTCGCCGTATCGGCACGCGCGAGATTCGTGTCGACACGCATGACGGACCGGTTTGCGATGCCGTCTGGGCGCTGTATGCGGCCGCTGTTCAACGCTTCGGACAGGTGCCCACGCTCATCGAATGGGATTCGAACATTCCGGCCCTCGCGGTACTCACCGCCGAGGCTCGCAAGGCCGATCGTGTAGCGGGAACCTGCCGTGTTCGGGCTGCGTGAGCTGCAACGGTCCTTTACTGCGGCACTGTTCGATGACGCATCCACCGTCGTGCCCGCAACGATCAGCGCCCCAGATGGGGAGGAAGCCGGGCGCTTCGACATCTACAGAAACAACGTTCGCGTCGGTTTCGAGAAGGCGCTTGCGATTGCCTTTCCGGTCCTCGAACGCCTGATGGGCGAGGAGTATTTCCGGCAGATCGCCGAGGAGTTCAGGCTCGCGCATCCCTCGCGGGCGGGAGATCTCCATCACATCGGCGGGCCATTTCCCGGCTTCCTTGCGCAACGATTCGATGCAACGGAGTACGCATATTTTCCCGATGTTGCCGAGCTCGAATGGGCGTATCAGGAAGCGCTCGTCGCGGCGGACGCGGCCCCCATTGCGGCCGAGGCGCTGCGCGATGTCGCTCCTTCCTGCTACGAGACGATCCGGCTTTCGCTCGATCCGTCGGTACGCCTGGTTCGCTCCGATTTCCCGATCATTCGAATCTGGAGCGCGAATCAACCAGGGAGCCCGGCGGACGAGATCATCGACCTGCGCGGCGGTGGCGATAACGTTCTCGTCCTCCGTGCGCGCGAGCACGTCGAGTTTCACCGGCTTTCGCCGGGCGAGTTCGCTCTCCTCCATGCCATCGCCGCCGGCATTCCATTGGGCACGGCCCTCGATGCAGCGCTGTCGGTCGATACCCGGTTTGACCCCGGTCCTGCGCTCCATCGCTTCTTTCGACTGGACCTCTTCACCGCGCTTGCCACCGACACTTTCGATTTCCGAGGGACACGACCATGAACGCGCTTCTGAAGCTCACTGACCTGCACGCCGCAGCCGGGCGCCTGCTCGACAAACTGCAACCCCTCACCCTCCTCGCCGCCCGTCTGTATGTCGCGGACGTGTTCCTGCGATCCGGATGGCTCAAGGCGACGAGCTGGGAGACGACGCTGGGCCTTTTCAGGGACGAATACCGTGTGCCGCTGCTTTCGCCCGAGCTTGCCGCCGTCGCCGGCACCGTTGGCGAGCTGTTCTTTCCGGTGCTGCTCGTCCTCGGTTTCCTGGGGCGGCTTGGCGCGCTCGGAACCTTTGCCGTGAACGCGATGGCGGTCGTTTCCTATTCACACGTCCTGCTTTCCGAAGGGTTCGAAGCGGCGCTCGGGCAACACATTCTCTGGGGCGTCCTGCTCCTCGGCCTGATCGCGTTCGGCCCGGGCAAGATCTCCGTGGACGCCTGGCTGGAGCGCCGTTCGGCGGCGCGCTGCCGCCCGCTCGCCCCGGCGCTTTCGTGATACCGTTGGAGGCCTCAACAAAGCCCCAGAAGCCGTAGCCCACATGGCTGAACAAGAGGCATTGAAGCTGCTCCGTGCGCTGGATGAAGGCGTCGCAGCCAGAACGGGCGCCGCCTTCTGCCCGCATCTCGTCAGCGCGCTCGCGCAGACTCTCGGTGCGAGCTGCGCATTCGCATCCGAGTTCGTGCACGAGTCCTATGAAGCGCACGTGCTTGCGTTCTGGTGCGACGGCTCTTTCGGCGAGAACTTCGTCTACCCGCTCGCGGGCTCTCCCTGCGAATGCGTTCTCGACAACGAGATCGTTGCGTTTCCCCGGAACGTTCAGAAGATGTTCCCCGCCGAGCGTGATGCTCTCGCGGAGATCGGTGCGCAGAGTTATCTCGCCATTCCGCTGTGTACGGAAACAGGCAAGGTGTGCGGGCATCTCGCCGTCATCGATCGTCACGAACGCGACTGGAGCGAGGTCGATTTCGAGATCCTGAAGATCTTCTCGACCCGCGCGGGCGCGGAGCTCGAGCGCCGCGACTACGAGAAACGCCTCGAAGCGATGAACGTCGCGCTTCAGAAGGCCAATGGGCAGCTTCGGCGCGAAGTGACACAGCGTATCGAGATCGAAGAGCAGCTCGCGACGAACACCCTGCGCAACGAGCAGGTCACGGAGCTCATCCGCGTCATCACGTCCGGTGTCACTGCCAAGACCGGCAACGAGTTCTTCCGTGAGCTCGTGCGTGCCCTTTGCGAGGCGCTGAAGGCGCATACCGTATTCGTTTCCGAAATAGATAGTGTGAAGTACGAAGCCAACATCCTGGCGCTGTGGTCCGGCGGACAGTTCGGACCGATTGGCGCATTCAACCTTGCCGGCACGCCGTGCGAAAGCATCATGGACGGTGACATCGCGTGCTTCCCGAGCCGAGTTGCCGAGCTTTTTCCCGCTGCCCGGCCCGTTCTGGAACAGCTTGGAACGCGGAGCTATCTCGCGATCCCCATCATGGACGACCAGCATCAGATCGCCGGCCATATCGCCGTGCAGGACCAGCGCGAACGCGACTGGAACGAAACCGACTTCGGCATCCTGCGCCTGTTCTCGAACCGGGCGGCCGCCGAGCTGAAACGACGCGGACACGAGCAGATGCTGGAGAACGCAAACAGCCAGCTCCAGCGCGCCAACGCAGCCCTGCGAAGGGAAGTGGCGAGAAGGCTGGAGATGGAGGAGCAGCTGGCTCGCGCGAAGAGCGAGGCGGAAAGCGCTCAACGCGTCGCAGAAGCTGCCAGCAACGCGAAGAGCAACTTCCTCGCGCACATGAGCCACGAGTTGCGCACTCCGCTCAACGGAATTCTGGGATACACCCAGCTCCTGAAGCGGGACGGCTCACTCACCGCGGCCCAGCTCGAAAACCTCAGCGTGGTGGAGCGCTCGGGCGAGCATCTGCTGATGCTGATCAATGACCTGCTCGATCTTGCGAAGATCGAAGCGGGACGGCTGGACCTGCATGCCAGCCTGTTCGATCTACCGGTGCTCGTGAAGCACGCCGCGGATGTCGCATCGGTGCGCGCGCGTCAGGCAGGCCTGAGCTTCGCCACTCATGCAGCGGACGACCTTCCCGCGCAGGTCCGCGGCGACGAGCGCGCCATCCGCCAGGTTCTCTTCAACCTGCTCGGGAACGCCGTGAAGTTCACCGAGACAGGCAGTGTCGAGTTGCGGGTTTCCGCCACTCCCGCGGGAGATGGGCTCTGCCGCGTCCGGTTCGAGATCGAGGACACAGGCCGAGGTATTGCGCCGGGGGATCTGCAGAACATTTTCGAGCCCTTCAACCGTGGCGAAGCGGATCATCGCGTGGAGGGTACTGGGCTGGGGTTGTCCATCACCCAGCGGCTGGTCACCGCGATGGGAGGCACGCTGAACGTCCGAAGCGAGATCGGCAAAGGCAGCACTTTCATCGTCGAGCTAAATCTGGGGCTGGTCGCTGAGCCCGCGGCCACGGCTGCCTTCGCAGACCTCGCCAGCGACGCGACGAAGATGGACGGTTCGGTAGCGACCGAGCTTTACGACCTTGCGATGAAAGGCGACGTCACCGAGCTCCTGATCCGCCTGGACTCCGCGAAGGAGCGCGACGCCGGTGGTGCCCCACTCTACGAAGAAGTCCGGCGCCTGGCGCGGCAGTTCGACATGCGCGGTGTACGCCGGGTGCTGCAGCGGGTGAGCGAGGGCCACCCATGAGCGACACACAGGGCAGCACATCGATCCTCGTGGTCGATGACACGCCGGCCAACATCGGCTTCCTGCTGGAAACGCTGTCGAAAGCAGGCCACCGCGTGCGCGTGGCCACCGATGGCGAGAGCGCGCTCGAACAGGCGCAGTATTCGCCGCCATGCCTGATCCTGCTGGACGTCATGATGCCCGGGATCGACGGGTTCGAAACCTGCCGACGCCTGAGGCGCATTCCGAAGCTCGCGCAGATCCCCGTCATCTTCATGACCGCGTTGTCGGACGCGCAGGACAAGGTGCGCGCCTTCGAGGCCGGCGCCAACGACTACATCACCAAGCCCTTTCAGTACGAGGAAGTCGTTGCGCGCGTGCAGACGCACCTGTCCCGACGCATGCTGGAAAGAAAGCTGGAGGAGGCGAACGCGGAGCTTGAGGCCCGCGTCGCCGCGCGCACGTCGGAGCTCACTTCGGCGCTCGCCGAAGTCGAGCGGCTGAAGAGCCGCCTGCAGCAGGAGAACCGGTATCTCAAACAGGAAATCATCGAGCAGGTGAGCTGCGGTGAGATCGTCGGCTCAAGCCCGGCCTTGCAGGCCGCCCTGCGCAAGGTCGCGCTGGTGGCGCCTACGGACTCGACTGTGCTGATTCACGGTGAAACGGGAACCGGCAAGGAGCTCATCGCGCGCGCCCTGCACGAAGCCTCTCCGCGTCGCGACCGTCCGATGGTGAAACTGAACTGCAGCGCCATTTCGGCAGGACTCGTGGAGAGCGAGCTGTTCGGTCACGTGAAAGGCGCGTTCACGGGTGCGAGCGATCGTCGCATCGGCCGGTTCGAGCTGGCGGACGGCGGGACGCTGTTCCTCGACGAAGTGAGCGAGTTGCCGCTCGAAACGCAGGCGAAGCTGCTGCGCGTTCTTCAGGAGCGGGAGTTCGAGCCTGTGGGCAGCTCGCGCACGGTGAAGGTAGACGTGCGGGTTATCGCCGCCACCAACCGCGATCTGCAGATCGATGCGGAGAACAAGCGGTTTCGCGCGGACCTCTACTACCGGCTCAACGTCTTCCCGATCGAGCTTCCGCCGCTGCGTGAGCGTCCTGATGATATCGAGACCCTCGCCCGACACTTCATGCAGCGCATGGCTCGCAAACTCGGGAAGCCGCTCGACCGCATCGATGCCCAGGCGCTCGAGAAGCTGAAGCGGCACACCTGGCCCGGCAACATTCGCGACCTTCAGAATACGATCGAGAGAGCGGCGATTCTCGCGACGAGCGACACGCTCACGATCGATTGGGATCTTGGGCCGGGGCCTCGGTCCGTTTCGGCTGCGACCGCCGCGGCCGTGCCCGGCGTAACGCCGACCGCGGCGGTGTCCGCTGCGAACCCAGCTTCCGCTGCCGTCGTTGCGCCCGCCACGAATGGAACGTTGCATCCCGCGGCCAACGGTGACGACTCCGGCAAGAGCGACATGACGCTGGAAGCCATGGAGCGGCAGCACATCATCAGCGTGCTTCGAAAGACGCGAGGGATCATCGAAGGACCCAACGGCGCCGCACGCCTGCTGAACCTCAAACCGAGCACCGCGCGCTTTCGGATGAAGAAGCTCGGCATCAGCCGCGCCGACTATCTCTGACCCTCACCCTCGCCGCCTTTCTCTGATGCCGCCGCAAGCGGCGACGGTCGCCCGCAATCCATTGCGGGACGCGCTTTGTCCCGCGGCTCTCCGTCTCGATAGAAGTACGCGCGTCACGTCACCTGCGTGACGTAAAAACCCTTTGTTTTCCGTGCTTTCGCAACTCCTGCGCGTGCGCTGATCGAGTTGGCATACCCGTTGCTCTATTGATCTCGTAATCGACAGGCAACGCCGGTAAACCGAAGGAGACTCCCATGCTCCGCAAGTTGACTCCGCAACTCATCGCTCCCGAGCTGATGCTCGTCGAAGCAGTTCCCGCAGAGAACGCTCGCGTCATGCGACGCGCGCCCGGCTCCTCGTCCTGGCTTCCGTCCTTCGCGCTCAATGCTGGCGCCATCGACACGGCCTCGTGGCAAACGCGCGCGGCGCGCGGCATCTCCTGGAACCGGAGCGGCAAGTTGCCTCAGCGACGAATCGCGCACTGAGCGGCGCATGCACTCCGTACACAACCAACGAACCCCGAGGAGAGTCCGCCCGATGAGCCCATTGATGAAAGTTCGTCAACGCACCTGGGCGCTGGTGCTCGCCGCCGGCGACGGTACACGCCTCGCGACGCTCACGAGGGACTCGAGCGGGCGCTCGGTTCCCAAGCAGTTCTGCTCCCTCAACGGCGGGCGGTCGCTGCTCGAAGATGCCATGCATCGTGCGCGGCAAATTGTTCCGCGCGATCGGCTGTGCGCAATTGTCGCCGCCGATCACCGACGTTACTGGCAACGTTCGCTTTGGACGCCGCCGGCAAGTAACGTCATCGTCCAGCCCCGCAATCGCGGTACCGCCCACGGAATCCTGCTTGCGGTGCTGAGCATCCTCGAGCGCGACCCGCTCGCGCGCATCGTCTTCCTGCCCGCCGATCAGTACGTGCGCGACGAAAAGGCGCTCGCTGCAAGTCTGCGCGAGGGAGCAACGCACATCACTCGCGATCCGGATGCGATTGCACTTGTCGGGATCGGGCCCGAAGAGGCGGATCCCGAGCTCGGCTACATCGTGCCCGGAGCGCCGCTCGCCGACGGCGCGCGGACCGTCGAGACGTTCGTGGAGAAGCCAGACGCGACTGTGGCACGTCGGCTCATTTCGAATGGCGCGCTCTGGAACAGCTTCATCTTCGCGGCATCCGGACCGGCTCTTCTCGGAATGCTTCGGGAGAAGCTGCCCGAGTCCACAGATGCGATGGCGACCGCCCTGGCGCGCGATGCGCGCACGGGGCGCGACTCTGCCGTTGCGGATGTGTACGAACACCTGACATCCGTAGATTTCTCGCGCGCGGTGATTCAGGGCGCCGAGACCCGCTTGCGCGTCGTCACGGCACCCGCATGCGGCTGGAGCGACCTCGGCACTCCGCAACGCGTGGCGCAGACGCTCAAGCGTATTGAAGCTGACCGGCTGGAACGCGCCGTGTCACTGCAGCGACCGCCCGCACTCACGCGCACACCTGCCTTCGTCAATCTCGCGACCGAGCACGCGCGCCTGGGTGCGTCCCTGCTCGTCGAGGGAGCCCGATCGTGAAATTTTCGCGTGCAGATTTCTCGACCGCGGACGCCGCGCTCAGCCGTGAGTGGCTCGTTACGAACGGTCTTGGCGGGTTCGCGTCCGGCACCGTTGCCCAGGCGAACACGCGCCGATATCACGGCCTGCTGGTTTCGGCGCTCTCGCCTCCGGTCGACCGCGTTGTGATGGTCTCGAAACTGGATGCGTCGGCGACCTATCGCGGCAAACGATTTGAGCTCGCGACGAATGAATACGCGAGCTCCACCCTCGCGCCGCGCGGAGAGGCACCCGAGTACAACACTGTCGACGCGACGCTCTGGTACTTCCACGCGATCGACGCATACGCCGAGGCGACCGGCGACAGCCGCCTGCTCCGTGATGTTTACCCGACGCTTCGCGAAATCGTCGACTGGCATCGGCGTGGAACGCGATACGGCATTCACGTGGATCCGGAAGACGGGCTTCTTCACGCTGGAGAGCCCGGCGTTCAGCTGACGTGGATGGACGCAAAGATCGGCGACTGGGTTGTGACGCCCCGAACGGGCAAACCCGTCGAGATCAACGCGCTCTGGCACTTCGCTCTGTCCCGCATGGCGCGCTGGGCAAGTGCGTTGTCCGACCATGCCAATGCCGCGCGTTATGCGCAGGATGCCGCTCGAGTGTCCGCCACCTTCAGCGACGCGTTCTGGAACGCCGAAGGCCGCTATCTCTTCGACGCGATCGATTGCCCGGCCGAGCACCTCATCACCGAGGCAAGAAACAGCCGCGGACAGCGGGCCGACGCCAGCCTTCGCCCGAATCAGATCTTCGCCGTCTCGCTGAGTGACGATCTGCTCCCCGCCGATCGCGCGCGGGATGTCGTCTCGACATGTGCGCGGCATCTCCTGACGCCCGTCGGCCTGCGAAGCCTGTCGCCCACCGACCCGCGCTACGTCGCCAGATGAGAAGGCGGCCCGCGCGAACGTGACGCCGCGTACCACCAGGGCACGGTGTGGAGCTGGCTGCTCGGACCCTTCGCCCTCGCTCACTACCGTGTGTACGGCGACCTGCCGCACGCGATGCGCCTTCTCGAAGGACTCGCATCGCACGTGGGCGAGGCCTGCCTCGGCTCGATCAGCGAGATCTTCGACGGCGACGCTCCCCACACTCCGCGCGGCTGCTTTGCTCAAGCGTGGGGTGTATCGGAAACGCTCCGAGCCTGGCATTTCCTCGATCGCCAGCGCCCCGCCTCCTTGCCTGCCCGCCTCTCACAAGGAGCCTGACATGACGCCCCCAACTGCAGAACACGCACGCCTTGCTGAAGCTTTCCCCCAAGGCGAAGGGTGGAAGAAATGGGGCCCGTATCTCTCCGAGCGCCAGTGGGGAACGGTGCGCGAGGATTACAGCCCCTACGGTAATGCGTGGGACTACTTCCCGCACGATCACGCGCGCAGCCGCGCGTATCGCTGGGGTGAAGACGGACTCGCCGGTTTCTCGGACGATCAGCAGCGCCTCTGCATCGGCCTTGCACTGTGGAACACCCGTGACCCTATTCTGAAGGAGCGTCTGTTCGGCCTCACGAACGGCGAAGGCAATCACGGTGAGGACGTAAAGGAGCTCTACTACTACCTCGACGCCACGCCGACGCACTCGTATCTGAAGATGCTCTACAAGTATCCGCAGAACGAGTTCCCCTACCGCGAGCTTGTCGAGGAGAACCGGCGTCGCGGAATCGGCCTCCCCGAGTACGAGCTCATCGACACGGAGGCGCTCTCGTCCGACCGATACTTCGACGTATTCGTCGAGTATGCCCAGGCGGCGGTGGACGACGTGCTCATGCGCGTCACCATTCACAACCGGTCGCAGGATGCAGCTCGCATCCACGCTCTTCCGCAATTGTGGTTCCGGAACACCTGGAGCTGGAAAAACGGAACTCCGAAGCCGCACCTGAGATTCACAAGCGGCGCGGTCGAGGCGACTCATCCCGAGCTCGGCACGTACTGGATCACCACCGACCGGGCCCCGCAGGACTGGCTCTTCTGCGACAACGAGTCGAACCCGAGGCGCCTGTGGAACGACCATGGCCGGTCCGGCTACTTCAAGGACGCGTTCCACGACGCCGTCGTCCATGGCCGGCACGAAGCCGTGAACCCCGCGCGCGAGGGAACCAAGGTTGCCGCCTGGCACGCGCTCGACATTCCCGCCGGCGGCCAGGCACAGATTCATCTGCGCCTCTCGAAGAGCCCGGACGCGATCGACGTTGCCAGTTTCGACGCCGTCTTCGCGAGGCGCATGCGCGAAGCCGACGAGTTCTACGCTCATCTTCAGAAAGGCATGGAGAGCGCCGATGCCCGCGCCGTTCAGCGCCAGGCCTTCGCTGGAATGATCTGGAGCAAACAGTATTTCTACTTCGACATTCCCGAGTGGCTCTCCGGCGACCCGACCCAGCCCCAACCGCCCGAATGCCGGAAAGACGGCCGGAACCGCGAATGGGCGCACCTCAACAACGCCGACATCATCTCGATGCCGGACAAGTGGGAGTACCCGTGGTACGCCGCATGGGACCTCGCATTCCACTGCATCCCGCTCGCGTACCTCGATGCCGAGTTCGCCAAGCAGCAGCTCGTTCTGCTGACTCGCGAGTGGTACATGCATCCGAACGGCCAGATCCCTGCCTACGAGTGGGCTTTCGGTGACGTCAATCCGCCCGTCCATGCGTGGGCAACATGGCGCGTCTTCCAGATAGACCGGCGACAGCGCGGCGGCGCTGGGGACATCCAGTTCCTGGAGCGCGTCTTCCACAAGCTGATGCTGAACTTCACCTGGTGGGTGAACCGCAAGGATGCCGAGGGACGGAACGTCTTCCAGGGCGGCTTTCTCGGCCTCGACAACATCGGTGTTTTCGACCGCAGCTCGCAACTGCCGACCGGCGGCCACATCGACCAGGCGGACGGCACGAGCTGGATGGCGATGTATTCGCTGAATCTCATGCGCATCGCGCTGGAGCTCGCCCAGCACAACCACGTCTACGAAGACATCGCGACGAAGTTCTTCGAGCACTTCCTGCACATCGCCGAGGCCATGAGCAACATCGGCCAGCAAGGCGTCGGGCTCTGGGACGACGAGGACAAGTTCTTCTACGACGTGCTGCATCTCCCGGACGGCACCATGACGCCGCTGAAGGTGCGTTCGATGGTCGGGCTGATCCCGCTCTTCGCCGTCGAGGTGCTGGAGCCGGAGCTGCTGGAGAAGGTGCCTGAGTTCGCGCGCCGGCTGGAATGGTATCTGGAGCACCGGCCTGATCTTGCACGCCTGGTCTCTCACTGGAACGTCGAGGGCCGCGGACATCGGCGTCTGCTCTCCCTGCTTCGCGGCCATCGCATGAAGAAGCTCCTCACGCGTCTGCTGGACGAGAAGGAGTTCCTGTCTCCGTACGGCGTTCGCGCACTGTCCCGCGCGCACGAGGAACAGCCATATATCTATCGTCACGATGGCATGGATCTGACGGTTCGCTATCGACCGGCGGAGTCCGACAGCGGCCTTTTCGGCGGAAACTCGAACTGGCGCGGACCCATCTGGTTCCCCGTCAACTTCCTCATCATCGAATCGCTGCAGAAGTTTCATCACTACTACGGCGACGACTTCCGCGTGCCCTGCCCGACCGGCTCGAGCAACTTCGCGACGATCAACGAAGTCGCCAATAAGCTCGCGACACGCCTTACACGGATATTCCTGAGGGACGAACACGGTCGGCGGCCGGTCTTCGCACACCAGCCGCGCCACCAGGACGATCCGAACTTCCGCGACTACATCCACTTCTACGAATACTTCCACGGCGACACGGGCCGCGGAGTCGGTGCTTCCCACCAGACGGGATGGACCGGCCTTGTGGCGAAGCTGCTGATGCCGCGCTACGCGCTCCACGCCGCCCGGTCTTCCGAAATCCAAACCCTCTCCGAAGGAGTCATCGATGGACGCTCCCGTTCGCTACACGCACCTGCCCACGCCGGTGATGCCCCGAGTTCCACCGCAGAAGCTGCTGTTGGGCCAGAAGGCCCTGGTGACCGGAGCGAGCTCCGGGATTGGGCGCGCCATCGCACTGGCACTCGGTGAAGCCGGCGCGGATGTCGTCGTCAACTACGTGAGTGGCGAAGACAACGCACTGTCGCTTGTCGACGAGATCGCCTCGAAGGGCTCCGCGGCGATCGCGATCCGCGCGGACGTGTCGGACGAGAGTCAGGTGCGAAACATGTTCGATCTGATGAAGGATCGTTTCGGGACGATCGACATCCTGGTCAACAACGCCGGGCTACAGCAGGACGCGCCGTTCCACGAGATGTCGCTCGCGCAATGGAACCGCGTGATGAGCGTGAATCTCACCGGCCAATTCCTGTGCTCGCGCGAAGCCGTGCGGGAGTTCATGCGCCGTGGCGTGAAGCCCGACGTTTCCTGCTCGGCCGGGAAAATCATCTGCATCAGCTCCGTTCACGAAGTCATTCCGTGGGCCGGGCACGTGAACTACGCCGCATCCAAGGGTGGAGTGATGCTCATGATGAAGAGCATCGCGCAGGAAGTGGCGCCGTACCGCATCCGCGTGAATTCCATCTGCCCGGGCGCCATTCGCACGCCCATCAACATGGAAGCCTGGGATACGCCCGAGGCGTATCACGAGTTGATGAAGCTGATTCCGTACAAGCGGATCGGCGAGGCCGACGAGGTTGGCCGGGCGGCCGTCTGGATCGCATCGGACTACGCGGACTACGTGCACGGCATCAGCCTGTTCGTGGATGGCGGCATGACGCTCTACCCGGGCTTCGAGACCGGAGGCTGAGACACATGGAGAGCCTTCGTGCCATGACACCTGCCGCCGCCGAACCGGGCGGCGTCGAGCGCCTCAAGCGCAACTGGCCCGAGTACCTCATCGAGGCGTGGGCGCTGGGGACGTTCATGGTGTCCGCGGGACTCTTCGCGACGCTGCTCGACTATCCAGGTTCTCCCGTGCATCGCGCGATCCAAAGCGGGGAGCTGCGCCGAGCGCTCGTGGGTATCGCGATGGGTCTCACAGCAATTGCGCTCATCTACTCACCGTGGGGCCAGCGCTCCGGCACGCACATGAACCCCGCGGTGACGCTCACTTTCCTGAGGCTGGGCAAGATCCACCGGTGGGACGCGCTCTATTACGTAGTCGCGCAGTTCGTCGGCGGAACAGTGGGCGTGCTGCTCGTAGCCTCTCTCCTCGGGTCTGCTTTCACTGGACCTCCGGTGAGCTATGTCGCCACTCTTCCCGGTCCGCACGGTTCATGGGTTGCGCTCGTATCCGAGACGTTGATCTCGTTCGTGCTGATCTACGTCGTGCTGTCGTTCTCGAATGCGGCGGCTCACGCACGATACACCGGTATCGCCGCTGGCTTGCTCGTCGCGCTATACATCGCGCTGGAAGCGCCACTGTCCGGCATGAGCATGAATCCGGCTCGCAGCTTTGCATCAGCGGCACCGGCTGGGAACTGGCAGGCCTTCTGGATCTACGTCGCCGCACCCGTACTCGGAATGCTTGCCGGCGCACAGCTCTTCCTCGTGACACAGCCGCGCACGGCGATCGGCTGCGCAAAGCTCCTCCACCCTGAGAACCAGCGCTGCATCCACTGCGGCCATCAGCCCCTATGAACAACTCCACCTACGATGCCATCGTGATCGGCTCCGGTGCTGGCGGGACCGCCGCCGCGTACCGGCTTGTCCTGGGCGGCCTGCGGGTCGCGCTTCTTGAGAAGGGCGACCATCTTCCGACGGATGGCAGCACGCTCGACATCGAGCGTGTGGTTCATCGCGGAGAGTTCCTGAGTCGAGAGGCATGGCTCGACGGTCACGGCCTGCGGCTCATGCCCGAAGAGCACTTCAATGTTGGCGGGAAGACCAAGTGGTACGGTGCCGCCCTCCTGCGCTTCTCCGATCGGGAGTTCCTGGCGGAGCCCGCGCATGACTGCTCGGGATGGCCGATTTCAGCTGGTGAGCTCGCGCCGTACTACAGCGAAGCGGAGCGGCTGCTCGGCGTACGCACGTTTGATTACGAGCCAGACCTGGCGCGACTTGTCCGACGACTTGCGCATCCGCACTCGGGCTGGCAGTGCCGCCAGATGCCGATGGGACTGTCCGCCGACATCACGTTGAACCGTGCCGAAGCGGCGCACTTCGATGGATTTGCGTCGATTGCCCGGCTGAAAGGAGAAGCTGAGCACTCTCTGATCACCCTGCTCCGCGAGCATCCCCGCTTCAAGTTGATGGTGAACGCACAGGTGCAGCAGCTCGTCGGCGCGCCCGGTTCCCCACGCACTGCATGCGGAGTGAGGCTCGCAGATGGTCGCGAGCTTCGCGCGCCCTATGTGCTGCTTGCCGCCGGCGCCCTGCACTCGCCACGCCTGCTCACACGGTATCTCGCTTCCGCCGGGCTCACTCACGAGTTGCAGGCCGCCCAGCACGTTGGCCGCAACCTCAAACTGCATCTGCTGACTGCGATGGTGGCCATCTCACCCTCGCTCAAGAGCGATCTCATCCGCAAGACGGCAGTTCTCACCAATGAGCGGTATCCGCACTCAAGCGTGCAGCCGCTCGGGTTTGACGGCGAACTGATTGGCACGCTCGTTCCCAAGGCACTGCCTGAATGGGTGCGTCGACAGGTTGGGGGGCGGTCGTACGGATTCTTCCTTCAGACAGAAGATGGCTCACATCCGGACAATCGGGTTTACGACTCGCGTGAAGCCGGGCTTCCCGTCATGGACTACGACGAGCGGCGCTGCCCCTCGGGCGCACGGGAGCACCGTGAATTCACGCGCGCATTCCAGCTCGCATTGGCTCGATGCGGCTTTCTCAGTTTCACACGACGCGTCGGGCTCAACGGAACAGCCCACGCGTGTGGGACGCTTCGCGCGGGCGATCATCCGTCGGACTCCGTTGTGGACCGCGAGGGCCGCGTTCACGGGATGCACGGTCTCTATGTCGTCGACGGAAGCGTTCTTCCCCGGTCGAGCCGCGTGAATCCCTCGCTCAGCATCTATGCCTGGGGCCTGCGCATTGGCAGCCGCGTCGCCCAGCAGTTCATGCGTGAGCGGATGCAGGCTGCGGTCGCGCGCGAGGTGGCCCATGTCGGCTAGCAGCTTCACCGCCGGTCGTCGACCTGGAGTGCGCGGAACAGGGTGCGCACTGTGCCTGCTCTTCCTCGGCCTTTGTGTCAACCCAACTGCAGCTGCAAGCCCACCCGTCCACGCGGAGGTGACGGCTGTCGATTCCGTCGGAATCACCGTGAACGACATGGGCCGGGCCATCGACTTCTACACACGCGTGCTTACCTTCGAGAAGGTCAGCGAACGCGAGGTAGCCGGCGAGCAGTACGAGCGGCTCTACAGCGTGTTCGGTCTTCGCCTGCGCGTCGTTCGCATGAAGCTCGGAGACGAGCACGTCGAGCTCATGCAGTTCCTCGCGCCTCGCGGACGGCCGACTCCCGCCGACTCGAAGAGCAACGATCGATGGTTCCAGCACGTCGCGATCATCGTGAGCGACATGGACGCCGCCTACGCCAGGCTGCGCGCCTTCCACGTGGAGCACGCATCGAGCGGGCCGCAGCGGCTGCCGGACTGGAATCCGAACGCGGGCGGCATCAAAGCCTTCTACTTCCGGGATCCGGACGGGAATCACCTGGAGATCCTGCAGTTTCCTGCTGGCAAAGGCGATCCGAAGTGGCACCGAGCGGCGCCGACGAGGGCGGATCGCCCCTTGTTTCTCGGCATCGATCACACCGCAATCGTCGTCCACAACACCGCAGCGAGCCTTCGATTCTATCGGGATCAGCTTGGACTACGTGTCGCTGGCACTAGCGAAAACTACGGCACAGAGCAGGAGCACCTGAACAACGTCTTCGGCGCGCACCTTGCGATCACGGCACTGCGCGCGCCGAAAGGTCCCGGCATCGAGTTTCTCGAGCACCTCGCGCCCCGTACCGGCCGGCCGATTCCCGCAGACACGCTCGCGAACGATGACTGGTACTGGCAGATCAACCTTCGCGTAGCCACACCGCCAACACTTCCCGACACGCAGAAGACCGACGGTGCGCTCGGCTTCGATACAGGCGTCGTGATCAAGGATCCCGATGGGCACGCCAGCCTTCTGGCGTCGGAGCGATAGTCATGCACAAGAGACTCGTAATCGTGGGCGGCGGTTTTGCAGGCATGAAGGCCGCGCAGGCGCTGGAACACACGCTACCGCCCGACTGGACCCTGACGCTGATCAGTCAGGAGAACTTCATCACGTTCAACCCGCTGCTGCCTGAGGTGGTAGGTGCTTCCATTCTGCCAGGGCACGTCATCGCGCCTCATCGGCAGATGATCCACTGCAGCCACGTGTGCATGGCTCAGGTGACGGAGATCGACACCGTCAGGCGCGAAGTGCATTACCTCGGCGAAGGACCGGGAGTCATGCGGTACGACCAGTTGGTCCTCGCCTGCGGAACGAACGCCAACCTGGACATCGTGAAGGGAATGTCGAGCTATGCCTTACCACTGAAAACGCTCGGCGATGCACTTTTCCTTCGCAACCGGATCATCTCGCGCCTGGAACAGGCGGAATTGCAGCCCGACCGGGACCATCGGCGATGGCTTCTGACGTTCGTCGTGGTCGGTGGCGGGTTCAGCGGCGTCGAGACCGCAGGCGAGCTGGTCGACTTCCTCTACGCGAGCCTGCGGTATTACAAGCGCATCCAGCGGCAGGACCTGCGGATCGTCCTGCTTCACAGCGGCGAGCATCTTCTTCCGGAGCTCTCAACTTCGCTTGGGAAGTTCACTGAACGGAAGATGCGCCAGCGCGGAATCGAGGTCCGACTGTCCGCCCGCGCCGTTCGGGTGACCGATCGGGACGTTCAGCTGGACTCTGGTGAATCGATCGCGGCGGGGACTGTCGTCTGCACGATCGGGAGTCAGCCGAACCCGCTGCTGGAGCAGATTCCAGCGATCAGGAACCGCGGCAGGATCGTGGTGAACCCTGATCTATCCGTTCCCGGAGTGGAGGGCGTCTGGGCGGCAGGCGACTGCGCGGCCGTGGTGAACGCGCAGGATTCGAAGGTGGCCCCAACCACCGCGCAGTTCGCTGAGGCCGAAGCGCGCGTTCTGGCCGCGAACATCGTCGCGAAGCTCGCGGGACGGCCCACGCAGGCATTCCGCTTCAGGCCCAAAGGGCAGTTGTCCTCAATCGGGCACAACAGGGCTGTCGCCGAGATCTACGGCTTCAGGCTCTCCGGATTCATAGCATGGTTGATGTGGCGCGGGCTGTATCTGCTGCGAATTCCCACGTTCGCTCGCAAATCCCGACTCTTTCTTGAATGGAACTGGGCGATGTTCTTCCCGCCGGACATCGTGCATCTCGGCTACCGGCGCTCGCAGCGGCGCGCACCGCAGACATTCGGTGCGCGAGAGACTGGCTGATCGCTCGCATTCGATTCATTCGATGACGTGTACATACCCCGAGGAGACTCACATGAAAGCCCCAATTGCACATCTCGCATTGTCATTCGTATTGGTCAGCACAGCGGCAGTTGCTGCCGACAGCGTGTCGTTCGGCACAGGCGGCTATGCGAACCAGCTTCGCACGCCTGAGATGATGAACAAGATCGACGCCAACAAGGACGGCATGGTGTCGAGGACCGAATGGGACGCCTGGCAGAAGAAGCTGTTCGCCATGATGGATCCCGACCACTCCGGCACTATCGACTCAAGCGAATTCACCCGCGCTCACGGCAAGGAGGTCGTCACGTTTGCAACCGGCGGGTTCGCCAACGCGCTGCGCACATCGGACACGTTCGCGAAGCTCGATGCGAATCGCGACAATCAGGTCTCCGAGGACGAGTTCGTGAGCTTCCACGGCCAGCTGTTCGACCGGATGGACACGGGCAGGAAGCTCATGCTCGGACAGAACGAGTTCTTCGGACGAGGCCCGGCTCGCTGAATCGAGCGAGGCCTGGCGCAACTCACCGAGGAGGCCCCGTAGCAGGAAGCGCGCTACTACTGCGGACGGGTGGCGCCATCATCCCGTTTCTCTCCCTTTCTGCCGGACGATTTTTTCAGCGGAGCGTCGGGCTCGGCTTCAGCCTCGATGAAACGTCGCGCGGCATCCTCCAACGATGCCGCGGATTTCTCGCGGCGTGTCGGGGAAGGAGTGAGCTCGACCTTTATCCAGCCAGGCCGGCGCTCGTCGAATGCACGGTAAGCATCGATCGCCGACTGCATGGACTCGATCTGCGTCAGGATGCTTGTGGGATCGAGCACGCCCGAACGCACGAGCTCGATGAGACGCGGAATGTATTTGCGGTGATTGCAGTTCCCCATGCGAATGGTGAGGTTCTTGTTCATCGCCTTGCCGATCGGAAACGTGATCGCCGCTTCGGGATACACGCCGATGATCGCGAGAGTTCCCGCCTTCGCGAGCGCCTCGACCGCCCACGCCAATGCCTGACTCGGCGCGTCGCCGGGTTGGAACTCGCGGGAGTCGCTACGTTCCGGGGCGATCTGTTGAACCTCCCCCTCGAACTGCTTCTTCTGCGCATCCGCCTTCGCGGCTGCCGGACCTTGATGTGCTCGCTCGGCATCGACGCCGACAGCGTCGATCGCGCGGTCCACGCCGATGCCGCCCGTAAGTTTTACGATCGTCGCGACGGGATCCTCCCGATCGAAGTTCACCGTCTCCGCGCCCTGCCGACGCGCCATCGCCAAACGATCCTCATGGTTATCGATGGCGAAGACGCGCCCGGCTCCCATCAGCTTCGCGCTGGCGATCGCGAATTGTCCGACAGGGCCGCAGCCGAAAACCGCAACGGTTCGCCCGTCGCGAACGTCCGCCAGGTCTGCGCCGAAATAGCCGGTGGGAGCGATGTCGGAGAGCAGGATCGCCTGCTCGTCGCTCACGTCATCCGGCAACTTCACGAGCCCGACGTGCGCGAAGGGAATCCGCGCCTTCTCGGCCTGCAGGCCGTGAAATTGTACCGGCGGCTTGTGGCCCGCCGAAGAACGCCGTTCCCGCTCGCTTTCCGCCAGGATTCGCGTTGTCGCATTGTGCGTAGTCACCGTTCCGGCAGTACGCGCACACACCGCACGCGATCGTGGACGGGATCACTACGCGATCTCCGACCTCAAGATTGCGAACCATCGGGCCAAGCGCTTCGATGACGCCGACGCCTTCGTGACCGAGGACCGTTCCCGGCACGACTCCCGTGAACGTGCCGCGTATGAAATGCAGGTCTGTACCGCAAATTGCCGAGGTGGTGATGCGGACGATGGCGTCGGTGGGCTCCTGGATTTGAGGCTCCGACACCTCTTCAAGGCGGATATCCCCGATCCCGTGGAAGACGACTGCTTTCATGATTGCGGCTCCTGTCCCGCTCGCGATCTGCACACGCACGTGGATGTGCTATGCGGTCAGGAGGAAAGCAACACTCGTTCCGGATGCGCCGCGCCCGCGACAGCGGTTGCTGGCGGCACGCTCCTCTGAGCGCCCGCGCACCTGCCGCTCGGAGCGCCCTTGCACTCGCCGCGCGAAAGCGCGGCGCGGTGGAGCGCTAACTGCTCTGCTTCGCGAGTGCCGCCTTGAAAGCCGCCTCTTGCTGCTCGTAGTAAGCCTTGCACCCGGCCGGGTCCACGAAGGCTTCCTTGTCACCGGCATCGAGTGCGGCACGCTTCTTCTTCAACCCATAGAAGCTGCCGTGCGAGGCGATGAACACCTCGCAAGGCAAGCTTTTCCACACTCTGAAGCTGCGCTCGTAGTCCGCGGTCTGACCGGGATACGTCTCCGTCTTTCCGAGCTTGTAACCCGGCAGCACCGAAGACGAACAATGAACGAGTGCCTGGCGCACTTTTCCCGCCACCCGCACCGGGAACGTCCACGTCGTGCAACCTTTCGTGTGTCCTCCCGTGATGTGCGCCGTCAGCATCCAGCCGCCGAGACTCACCTTGTCGCCGTCGTTCAGGATAACGTCCGGCTTGAGGGGTTCGTAGTGGTACTTCTCTTCAGTCAGGTAAGGATCGCCGCGGCCGCCGGCCGCGATGACCGCCCCATCCGCGGCGGAAACATGGAGCTTCGCGCCTGGCGCGGCCTTCGCGATTGCGGCGAGCCCGGCTGCGTGATCGAAGTGCTGGTGGGTGTTCAGAAGGATCTTCACGTTCGCCGGATCGAAGCCCAGCGCGCGGATGTTCTGCAGGACCTGACGCCCGGTTTCCGCGTCCCCTCCGTCGATCACGATCAACCCGTCGTCGCTGACCAGCAGATAAGACGCATAGTCAGCCGCACCTACATAGAACAGGCGTTCGGCGATTTCGAACGGCGGAAATGGCGCGTTCGGTGCCGACTCCTGCGCGGCTGCAAGAGGCGCATGTATCGAAGCCGTCAGCATGCACGCCAGGAATGCGGTGATCTTCATCGGGTGTACTCCTTGGCGGGCATTCTGTCGACTTCGCTGCCTCAGGGCAATTCCGCGCAGACATCCGCCGGGCATTCCTCCTGCGGGATCACCATGAATCGCCACTCCGGGTCGTGGACCAACTCGAGGTCGGCGAGATGGAACGTCGACTCGCTATCGAGTCCGACGGACATGATACCCACCGAGCTGAAAGGTGAGGACTCTTCTTCCCCTTCGCCCCCGCCGCTTTCGTGGAACCGAAGAAGGAACGAGCCGGCGCTTTCGGACTTTTCGTAAACCACGCCCGCGGAGCCGCCGGCATCGTATGCCTGCATCCGGACTTCGAACGCCACGGAGGCCCGAACCGCGAGCAGCCCGGTGTCGTTGTATTCGCGCTTCACGGTGATACGGCGACCCACCGGGCGAACCACCAACGCTCCGTGGCTCAAGTCGTCGCCCAGCTCGATCTCGAAATCGTCCTTCAGCCCATTGCCCGGCGAACCCTCCGACGCCGAGGTGACATGCACCACGCCGTTCAGCGGCCCCTTGCCGCGACCGTCCCGATAGCCGCTGAAGTAATAGGTCGCCGATCCTTCACCGAATTTCACCGGGAAGTCGTAGTCGATGCGCACGCCACCGTCTTCCACAAAGACATCATCGGATGTCGGCCGGCACTCGCTCCACGCCAGCGTTATCGTGTGCCGGCCAGTCGGCAGCGGCGTGCCGCTTGTCACTACCGAATCGTCGAGCGTCGAGCCATCGAAGCTCCCGCTGTACAAGCAGGCTTCCGCGGCCTCTACCGCACGAGGAACTCCCGACAGTATTCCGGGATTGCCGGTCAAAGCGGCGAACGACGGAACCATGAAGCCCCCGGCCATGCGGTCGGCAAGCCACAGCAAGGTGTTCGCGTAGCCGCCGGCCAGGGCCTCGTCGTCGCCGAGGTTGTCATCGAACGGGTCCAGGGAGAAGTCGCCGATGTCCTCGACGGTCACGCAGGCCTCTTCGCTCGTCACGCTGCCGGCAGCATTGCTGACAATCACGTAGTAGCAGTTGCCGTCATCGGATGGGTCCAGACCGGTCCTTAGCAGAAACGGCTCCGGCGAGCTCTTGAGAAACCCGAATGGGCCGCGCCATTCGTACGTGAGGTCTTCACCGGAGGCCACGACGAAAAACAGCGCAGAGCCGTGGTGCACGGTAGTCGGCCCGATGGGCTGCCTCACTATCTTCGGTGCGGAGGCGGAACTGATGGTGACCACCACGGTATCGGTATGACTTGCGCCGAGGTTGTCGGTAACAGTGAGCTCAAATGTAAGACTGGCGGCAACAGTCGGAGCGGTGAACGTGGCTGTCGCCGTGTTCGCTCCCGAGAGTGTCACGGGCTCGCCCGCCGTCTGTTTCCACGCGAAGCTGGCAACCGTGCCGTCCGCATCGGTGCCGGAGCCGCTCAAGGAAACGGCGGCGCCTGTCGGTACTGTCTGGTCGGTACCGGCCTGCGCAACCGGGCTCGCATTCACCGTCACCGTGACAGTGTCCGAACGGGAGGCGCCGCCGTTGTCCGTCACAGTCAGCTGGAAAACCAGGGCGCCCGATGCGTTCGGCGCCGTAAAACCTGGCGTTGCCGTGCTGGCACCACTGAGCGTGACGGTTGCGCCGCTCAACTGGGTCCAGGCGTAAGTGGCGATCGTGCCGTTTGCGTCGGAGCTGCCGCTGCCGTCGAGACTGACTGCCGCGCCGGGCGCCACGATCCGGTCCGGACCGGCGTTGGCGGTCGGGGGTGAGTTCGTCGAGTTGGGTTGTGGCGTGGAGCTCTGGGACGGGTTGTTGTCGTCGTTGCATGCGCCAAGGAGCGCGAGCGCCATGACGCTCAGGGATGTCGCCAGGGATCGAAACGTGATCATTGGGGGACCCGCCTTCCTTCTTCGTGTAGGTCGACCCACAAAGACGGAATCCGGGAGCGGGATGGCTCATCGCCGTCGCCGCGAGGAGGGTTGTACCGCCGTGCGGACAGGCGAGGGAGGCGCCCGCAGGCCGCGTCCCATCACACCAGCCGCTTCAAGGAGGAATCAGGCGGCGTGTTTCAGCAAGCAACTCGCGATAACGCGGGCCCACGTACTGCTGCATCCGGTACGCGTTCGCCGCCTGCTCCACGAGCTTCCGCGAGCTCGCCCGTTCTCCGGCCCGGTGCTGTTGCTGAGCCAGGTAGAGCCTTGTTTCAGCAAGCAGGAGGCTCTCGGGCGCATCCATGCGCTCGCGCAGGATCACGGCTTTTTCCAGATGCGGCTGCGCTTCGAGCACCCTTCCTGCGCGCATCAGGGCGACTCCGAGCAGCATGTGAGCTGCAGCCTCCTCGTCTGGCATATCGCCCCGCGAGCGTGACGACTCGATTTGCGACAACAGCGCGGTCGCAGATTGCATCACTCCCGGATCGCCCTGCATCAGCCCGATTCTTACCAGCTCGACTTCGGCGTACGCGAGATTGGGGCCGGGCTCCCCGGGCGGGTCCTTGATCTCTTCCCGCGTGCGGAGAAAGTGCGCCTGTGCGTCCCGCAACCTGCCCTGAGCAAAACTGGATGCTCCAAGCCGGTTGAGCGCCACGGCATGCCACCACGACCCCCTGCCGAAGAGCTTCACCGCTGTGTTCTGCGCATCCTGCAGCTCTTTCGCCACGAGGTCGAAGCGTCCCTGTTCCGTGTGCAGCCGGGCGAGGTGCATTTCCGGCGCGAAAAGCGGTGCGCCGCTGACCTTCCAGGCCTCGATCACTTTCTGCAGCTCCCGTTCGGCGGCAGCGTATTCGCCGCGCATCATCAGCACGCGTCCCAGATCGAGGCGCACGGGCGCGGTCAGCTGTGGATCGTCTTCGCCCTTGGCGCGCTGCTGGGCTTGCAGCGCGCTCTCCAGCACGTCCCGTGACTCCTCGCGCCTGCCGATCCAGCCGAGGAACGATCCCAGCTCGCGCCGGGCATCGATCGTGTACGGGTGCCCCGGCCCGCCCGCCTGCTCGTTTTCGACGATGGCCTTCCGCAGATAGACCTCGGCTTCCTCGTTACGCGCCAGCCAGTTCAAGCGATTGCCGATCGACTGGTAGACGCCTCCGCGCACGATGCCATTCGACTCGACCGCGCCGGATTCGAAGAGTCGCTTCGCTTCCTCGCAGTACTCGAGCGACTGCTCGAAATTCGATTCGAGCTGCGCGATCTTGGAGAGGCTGATCAGAGCCTCTATCCGCCACTCGCTGCGTGGATGATGAGCCGCGAGCACATCGCGCATGGTCTCCAGGTGACGCCGCATCCGGCCGTCGTTCGCGGTCCCCAGCCGATACGAGACTTCGGCGAGCGCGTAATGGGCAAGCGCGTACTCCAGCGCGGACCGCTGATCGTGAGCGTGAAAGATGTCCAGCGCTTCCTTCGCGCTGCGCTCCGCCGCAGGGTATTCCGCGTTCTGCATCTGGCTGAGCGAAAGACTGCCCAGCGTGTGCGCGACGGCGATGCTCGACTCGCCCAACGTACTTCGCTGGGTCGCGAGCAGGTCCTGATAAAGCGGCACCGCCTCCTTCTGCATTTCCATTGCGGAGTACAGGCGTGCCATCACTCCGAGAAGCTCCGTCCGGACATCGGGCGCATCGCGCAGGCCAGTGCGGATCTGTTGCGTGGACTGCGCGAGCAGTTCTTCCGCCGTAACCTGCCGAGCCTTCGCGCCATCCGGGTGCGACACACTGTTTCGTTCGAAAACGCCGACCAGGAAATCGCGAATGGCGTTGGCTTTTCGGGCTTCGTTCCGGGCCACGTGACCCTGCCAGACCACGCCTGCCACGCCGGCGCCGAGCGCCACCGCCACAAGCGCGGAGGCAGCCACTCCGACACGATGTCTGCGAACGAATTTGCGAGTGCGGGCCGCGAAGCTTTCCGGACGCGCCAGAATGGGTTGATGCTGAAGATGCCGGCGAACGTCATCTGCAAGCGCCAGCACGGACGCGTAGCGTGCCCCCGGCTCTTTGCTCAGGGCGCACGCGATGATGTTGTCCAGATCGCCGCGGAGCGCTCGCTGCAGGCGCCCCGCCGTCGTGGACCGCAGCACTGCAACTTCGCTCGCATTCACCGAATCCAGAGCACGACTGGGCCGCGTGGGCTCGTCGTGAAGCACCGCGCGCTCGATCTCTACGGCGTTCTTGCGCGCTTTATAAGGAAGCGTGGATGTGAGCAGGACGTGCAGCAGAACGCCCAGCGCATATACGTCCGTCGCGGTGGTGACCGGCGCGCCGAGGAACAGCTCGGGCGCCGCATACTCCGGCGTGATGAACCGCCCGGTCATACGCGTGAGCTCGGTGCGCTCGGGCGTCTCGTCGGACTCAAGCAATTTCGCCACGCCGAAGTCGAGCAGCTTTACGACTGCGTTCTCCGTGACGAGGATGTTCGATGGCTTCAGGTCCCGGTGCACGACGAGATTCGCGTGGGCGTGCGCCACCGCCGAGCAGACCTCAAGGAACAACTCCAGGCGTCGGGAAACGGACAGTCTCCGGGTATCGCACCAGCTGTCGATAGACACACCGCCGCGCACGTGTTCGAGCACGAGAAAAAGGCTTCCCGCAGGCGTAGCGCCAGCGTCGAGCAGCCGCGCGATGTTGGGATGGGTCAGGCGACCGAGCAGCTGCGCCTCGCGAAGGAAGCGCTCACGCATGGCACCGCCGAAGTGGGGATGCAGCGTCTTGATGGCGACTTCGCCCTCGTAGAGACCGTCGTCCCGCCGGGCGAGCCATACCTCACCCATGCCGCCGGACCCGATCTTCGAGAGGATGCGATACGGACCCAGCTGCGAGCCCTCGCCCAGCTCCCCAGCCGTGCCCGCGCGGGGCGGCTCGAGGAATCCTGTGCTCTCGGCATGGGCTTCCGATGCCAGCAGCGCCGCGAGCATGGAATGAAGGTGCGGCTGCGACTGCGCGATCTGCGCCAGGCGCTGCTGGCGCTCTGCCGGCGACAGCTGCAACAACTCGTCGAACCGCGCGAATGCCTCACGCCAGAGACGGGTTGCGGGGCGTTCGCGGGGGTTCATGCCAGGCCCTGCTCACTCAGGGACTGGAGCAGAAAGGCACGCGCCTTCTGCCAGTCCCGCTTCACAGTGGCGGGTGAGATCTCCAGGAACTCGGCGATTTCCTCTATCTCCATGCCCCCGAAATACCGCATTTCGACGACCCAGTGCGCCCGTTCGTCGAGCCGGGCCAGAGATTCCAGCGCGTCACCCAGAGCGAGGAGCCCAGGTTCCTGCAGGACGTGACCGGCAATGCCTGTGTTGAGCGTGATCGCTTCGCGGCCGCCGCCATTGCGCTGAGCCTTGCGTGAACGCACGTAGTCGATGACGACGTTACGCATGATGCGTGAGGCGTAGGCCAGGAAGGCACGACGGCTCTGGCCGGGCAGCTCCCCTTGCTGGGCCAGACGCAGGTACACCTCGTGCACGAGACCCGGTGCATCCAGCATCGTGAAGCGATCTGCGTGTCCGAGATGGCGCCTCGCCATCCCGTCGAGCTCTGTGTAGATGCGGGAAAAGAAGAGCTCGCGCGACACGGGATCGCCCTGACGCGCCTGATCCAGCAGCTGCGTGATCTCCCCCATATGGCGGGATGATAAATCAACGCCCTGTCAGGGAGGGTGCGAGTGGACAGTATGAGCGCGCGGACGCCCGGGTCTGGGGGGAAGCAACCGATGGGTTGTCGCGCGAACCAGCTTCCGTGAGGCTCCCTTACATTTGCCGGAACAAGTGCAGATACGTCCGACTCACCGGCAGCACCTCCTTGCGGCCCTTCAGGTGAACTTCCGCCGTTTCGTTCTGTGCGCGTGTCACATGCGCAATGGCGCTCAGATTCACGACCACCGCGCGATGGATCTGCACGAACTGCCCGGGGTCGAGCTGGGCGAGAAGCTCCTTCAGCGGCGTGCGCACGAGCGCTTCACGCGCCTCCCCGCCTTCGTCACGCCACGCAATCATCGTGTACTTCTCGCCGGAGCGGATGAAGTCGATCTTGTCGACGCCGATCAGCCGTACTGTCGACCCTACAGAAGCGCGGATCCACCGGAGTGTTTCCTTCGCCCCTGCCGACTGGATCTGCGCCGCCAGCCCCTGCAGAAGTGCTTCGGTAACGACCGTGGCTTGCGCCGTCCGCAACCGCTCCCGGACGCGCTCGACCGTTTCCGCGAGTCGCTCCGGTTCTACCGGCTTCACAAGGTAATCGAGCACACCCTGCGCAAAGGCCTGCACGGCGTACTCGTCATATGCGGTGACAAACACGACGTGCGCGCGCCGCCCGATGTGGCGCGCGGCTTCCACACCCGTCGCGCCGGGCATCTGCACGTCGAGGAAGCAGACGTCGGGCTTATGCGCATCGAAAAGCTCGATCGCTTCCCGTCCGTTGCGCGCCTCGGCCACGATATCGAGATCCGGCCAGGCGTCGGCGAGAAGCCGCACGAGTTGCCCACGGAGGAGCGGCTCGTCTTCGGCGATCAGGGCGGTGGGTCGCTGCGTGCTCACGCGTCTTGCTTCCGGGCAGGAAATTCAAGAGACGCTCGCGCGCCTCGCGGATGCATCGGTTCGAGGCGCAACTCTGCGTCGTCGCCGAATTCCAGCCTGATCCGCTCGCGCAGCGACGAAAGTCCTGATCCCAGCCCTCTCACGCCCGGCCTCAACCCTACGCCCGTATCCCTCACTTGCACGCTGCAACGACCGTCGCGCACTGACACCTCTACGTCGATGCGCCCGCCCTCTTCGCTCGGATCGACCCCGTGTCGTATCGCATTCTCCACGAGGGTCAGCAGCGCCATGGAAGGGCACCGAAAATCCCCCGCGCGCTCATCCACATGCAATGCGAACTGCAGCCGATCGGGCATTCGCATATGCATCACTTCGAGATACGCCTGCGCGAGCTCGACCTCCTGGCCTATCGTTGTCGTGGATTCTTGTAACTTCGGCACCGCCGCTCGCAGATAAGCGATCAGGCTCCGGAGCACTCCCGATGCCTGCGGCGACCCCGAGTCGACCAGCGCCTGCACGTTCGCCAGCGTGTTGAACAGAAAGTGCGGCTTCACCTGCGCCTGCAGAAGACGAAGCCGTGCCTCCGATGCCTCGCGCTCCAGCTCGCTGCGTTCGAGCTCGAAGCGCAGTGCCTGATCTCGAGCAAATACATCTCGCTGGCGAAGCATCGCCCCGAGCGCGATCCAGGGACCCAGGAGCATCCCCTCGACGATCAGCACGATGAGCCCTCGCATCTGGGGCGGCGCGTGCGCCGAGTCGATGTCGATCGCCATCGAGGCCGTGTGAGCGAGCAGCACGCCGGTGGGAACAGCGATGACCACGCCGATGAGCTGCAAGACCCAACGCGGCAGCCACGCCGGAGTCCTGCGCGGCCACTGCTCGAGCAGGCCGAAGGCCAGCACGGCAAGAAGCGTCACGACGAGTGCATGGCCAATCGTCACGGTGAGCGGCGGTGCCGTGGAAGGAAGGCCGTTCAGCGTGCCGAACAGCACCGCAAGGCCGAGTGCCAATGCCAGGCGTCTCCAGCCAAGGGCAAGCGCCAAACCCCGCGGGCGCGGTTCAGCATCCCCAACCCGGTGAGCTACCCCGAAATACATGGCTCAACTATAGATCGTAACTACGGCTACCGCCCCGATCTTGCGGGCTCGCGGACGCTGCCCTCCGTAGCTCGTCCGCTCCAGTCGTGGCTCGACCCGGGCGAATCGTAGCCCGTCGCAAGCCCGTTGGTACCGTGCCCATGAGCCTGCACAGTTCGCCGCAATCAGGGCGGCGAAGAGGGCTATTCCATGAGACTGCGGTACAAGATCGCGAACACAGCCCTTCTGCTCGTGGCGATCGCGACCATCTCCTTGCTCGTCGCGCTTAGCTACGAAGCGCCATGTGAACCCCCGCCGGTGCTCGCCGCCGGGACTCCATCGATGAAGGCAGCCGTTAGTCACTGCTACGGCTCGCCAGACGTGGTCTCGCTCGAAGACGTTCCAAAGCCGATCCCGGCAGACGACGAGGTGCTCGTGAAGATACACGCTGCTGGTGTGAATCCTCTCGACTGGCATTACGTGCGCGGAGAGCCCTACGTGATGCGGCTCCAGGCAGGTTTCGGGTCGCCGAAGGATCTGCATCTCGGCGTCGATTACGCCGGAGTCGTCGAAGCGGTTGGCAGCAAAGTCACACGATTCAAGCCGGGCGACGAGGTTTTCGGCGGGACGGGCCGCGGGACTTTCGCGGAATACGTGAGCGTGCGGGCGGAGGGGAACATCGTGCCAAAGTCTGCAAACATCACGTTCGAACAGGCGGCTGCGGTACCCGTCGCGGCAATCACCGCACTTCAGGCGCTGCGCGATGCCGGCGGAGTGCATGCGGGGCAGAAAGTGCTGATCAACGGCGCTTCGGGAGGAGTCGGCACATTCGCGGTACAGATCGCAAAGTCGTTCGGTGCGGAAGTGACCGCCGTGTGCAGCACCAGGAACGTAGAGATGGTGCGGTCCCTCGGCGCCGATGACGTTATCGACTACAAGCGTGAGGATTTCACGCGCGGCGATCAGCGCTACGACCTCATCATCGACAACGTTGGCAGCGGCTCGCTGCTGGACTATCGGCGAGTGATGCAGCCGCAGGGCATCGTGGTCATGGTCGGCTCTACCGAGAAAGGCCGCTGGCTCGGCCCCTTGAAAAGCATGATCAAGGGGAAGGTCATTTCGCCCTTCGTCAGCCAGAAGGCGCAGAGCTTCTTTTCGCACCTGGACGGCGAGGACCTTGGCTACCTGGCGGACCTCATCCAGGCAGGGAAACTGAAGCCAGTAATCGACCGCACATATCGACTGCCCGAGATCCGGGACGCGATCCGCTATGTCGAGGAGGGCCATGCGCGGGGGAAGGTCGTCGTCTCCGTGGAGACGGCAACAGCTTCACCGGAAGCACGTCAATCACACGCGATGCTGCCACGCTCGACCGCACTGCGCTCACTCAGTTACTTTGGAGTACGAACACAAGAGCGCGGCCGGTATGCACATCGCGCAGATTGCACCGCTTTACGAAGCTGTGCCGCCGAAGCTTTACGGCGGGACCGAGCGAGTGGTCGCGCACCTCTGTGACGCGCTGATCGAGCTCGGTCATGACGTCACGCTCTTCGCCGCGGCCAATGCACAGACGCGCGCCGAGCTGATCCCGACGAGAGGTCAGGCGATCCGCCTCGACTCTGCCCCGCTCAAGTCCGATCTGGCCGCCCATCTCGCGATGTTGTATGAGGTCCGCCGACGGGTCTCGCAGTTCGACATCCTGCACTTCCACACCGACATGCTGCACTTTCCGTTCTTCGAAGCCTGGTCCGCCAGGTGCGTGACCACCGTGCATGGGCGGCTCGATATCAAGGACCTCGCGTCGGCGTACACGCGCTGGCACCAGTTCGGGCTTGTATCCATATCGGACGCCCAGCGCCGTCCGCTGCCCGAGGCCAACTGGCTTGCCACCGTAAGCCACGGTCTCCCGGGAGATCTGTATCGCCCCAAGTTTGAGGTACAGGGCAAGTACCTCGCTTTCCTCGGCCGGATCTCACCGGAGAAGCGACCCGACGTCGCGATACAACTTGCCATCCGCGCGGGTCTCCCGCTGCGAATAGCGGCGAAGGTGGATCAGGCGGACGTCGTGTACTTCGAAACGTGCGTCAGGCCGCTGCTGGCCCATCCAATGATCGAATTCATCGGCGAGATAGGCGACGGGCGGAAGTCCGAATTCCTTGGCAATGCACTCGCGCTCATCGTGCCGATCGACTGGCCAGAGCCCTTCGGCCTCGTAATGATCGAAGCGCTGGCGTGCGGCTGCCCGGTCATCGCATGGGACCGCGGGTCCGTGCCGGAGATCATCGAGGACGGTGTGACAGGTTTCGTCGTCCACTCGGAGGAGGAAGCGCTCGATGCGATCTCGCGGATCGGAGAAATCGATCGGCGACGGGCACGTGCCAGTTTCGAGCAGCGTTTCTCGGCCAGCAGGATGGCGCAGGGCTACGAACGCGTTTACACAAGCCTCCTGGAGCCTCAACTAGCGATAGCTGTTGGCAGTCGAAGTGTCGGGAGCGTGTGATGAGCGCGCCCAGCGATCCCCGCGAGGCACGCGGCCTGTTGCCTCGCTTCACCCTCAAGGACACCAACACCTTCCTGCTCGCGGATGCTCTCGGCGATATCCAGGCAAGCGATGACGGGCTCTTCTCGAACGACACGCGCATCCTGTCCCGCTTTGAGCTCGAGGTGGCCGGAAGGCGGCCTTCGCTGCTCGGCGCTGCCGTCTCTCAGGACAACACGCTCTTCACGTCGCATCTGACGAACCGGCCGCTTCCTGCTCTGGGGGAGCGGTCGATACCTCAGGGGGTCATTCACATCGAACGCAGCCGTCTGCTCTGTGACGAGCGCGTGTGCGAACGCCTGAGGCTGACCAACTTCAGCGATCTCGATGCGAAGGTTCCCCTGAAGCTGCGCTTCGATGCGGATTTCGTGGACATCTTTGAAGTACAGGGCCACGTGCGGAAGGAGCGTGGAACGCGTCTGCCGGACGTCGTGAACGATGGCTCGATCTGTCTCTCCTACCGCGGCCTGGATGGGCAACTACGCGAAACACACATCAGGTTCTCGCAGATCCCGATCGCGGCCACTTCGCGAGACGCGGAGTTCATCATCGACCTGCCACGTACCTCGGTCGCGGAGCTGTTCATCGAGATTTCGATGAGGGCGGAGCACGCTGCCCCTTCGCGTGCGCGATTTGAAAGCTCGTTTCAGTATGCGACCAGTCGGAGGGAGGCCCAGTTGAAGGACTGGGTGTCGATCGACTCATCCGCGCCTCTTTTCAACAACTGGATCGACCGATCGCGCTCGGACCTCGCCTTGCTGACGACGGATCTCGATACGGGCCCTTACCCGTACGCCGGGATCCCCTGGTTCGCCACGCAGTTCGGTCGGGATGCGATCATCACTTCCTTGCAAACGCTTTGGGCAACTCCGCAGCTCGCGGCGGGCGTGCTGCGTTTTCTCGCGTCCACTCAAGCGCAGGAGGAGTCGGCATTCCGCGATTCCGAGCCCGGCAAGATCATGCATGAGACGCGACGTGGCGAGATGGCCGCTCTCAAGGAAGTGCCGTTCGGCCGTTACTACGGCGGCGTCGATACGACTCCTCTTTTCGTGATGCTTGCCGGGGCGTATGAGAAGCACACCGGCGACCGTAGCGTCATCGATGCAATCTGGAGCAACCTGCTCGCCGCAACGGACTGGATCGAGCGACGCCTCGCGCGAAGCGCCACCGGATTTCTCGATTACGCGCGCGGCGAAGATACGGGCCTCGTCAATCAGGCGTGGAAGGACAGCCACGACTCCATATTTCTGGCGGATGGCCGATTTCCGCCGGGCCCGATCGCGGTTGTCGAAGTGCAGGGATACGCGTATGCCGCGCTGAAAGCGATGGCACGGCTGGGTGTCGCACGCGGCGAGACCCGCCGCAGCGTGGCCTGGGAATTGCAGGCTGAGCGGCTTCGGGAAGCCATCGAAAAGCACTTCTGGATGCCTGACAAGGAGTTCTATGCCATTGCCCTCTCTGGCGATGGCGAGCAGTGCCGCGTACTCGCATCGAACGCCGGACACCTTCTTTATTGCGGGGTTCCCAGCCCGGATCGGGCGCTTGCGGTTGCCAGGATGCTGACGTCCGCCCGATTCGCGAGCGGCTGGGGGATCCGCACCCTCGCGGCAGGTGAAGTTCGGTACAACCCGATGGCGTACCACAATGGGTCCATCTGGCCGCACGACACAGCCCTTTGCGCAGCAGGGATATCGAAGTACGGCGGACGCGCGCTGGCCGCACGGGTTCTCACGCAGATCTTCGAGGCAGCGAACCACTTCGCCATGCGTCTTCCGGAGCTGTATTGCGGATTTCCGCGCACACCGGGGCAGGGTCCAGCGCCCTACCCCGTCGCGTGCTTGCCGCAGGCGTGGGCGTCAGGAAGCGTCTTCATGTTGCTGCAGGCAACGCTCGGTCTCGAGGTCGACGGTCCGGGCAAGGAGCTGCACATTGGCAGCCCCGTGCTGCCCGAAGGAATCGCGTCTCTCACCCTGCGAGATCTCCGCGTTTGCGATACAACCATCGACCTTGAGTTCCACCGCATTGGTGAAGAGGTGGTGCCCGCCGTCGTGAACCAGTCTCGCGACGATGTTCGTGTCCTCGCGCATCTGACGCGCCAGCCGCGGTAGGTCTCGCCTTTGCTTCGTCGGCGGCTACCACTCGCAGTTCTTGCGTTGGTCGCGATGGCGTCGGCGGCTCTGCCGACCCCTTACGCCGCGGGTCAGGAACCTGCGCTCCAGTTTCGAATCGACGAAGCGCCCTACATCAACAGCTTCGTTCGGGATGGACCCGTCGCCGCGCACCTTGTCCTGCGCTCGGGGGCTGAGCCGCGCATCATCGTTGCGTTTCCTGCTGGGAACAGCGGCGTTGGCGTGTGGTTTGAGCGGCTTGCGAAGCCGGTCAGCTGGAAGGTTCTCGCGTCACCGCGCCCGACGAGCGTCAGAGACACGCAAGGCAGGGAACTACGAGGCATCGTAACGGAGCTCGAAGCGGATGCCGCGACATTGCAGGTTCGTGGGGCGCTTCTCTCATCGGTACGTGTTCTTCGCGACTATCAGGCGCCCGGCAGCACGCTGGGCGAGGTTCTGGCCGAAGCCTCGCAGGCAGGTCATCGGGTAACCTGGGAACGGGACCGCCTCGACGGCGCTGCCGGCTACAAGCTCAGCATCGAAGTCCTGAATGGGGGGGACGTCGTCGAAGGGAAGCGCCTTCAGGCGGGGAACTCGGGCTCGCTCCGACTTCGAGTCACCGCCGTGACTGGCGAGGCGCCTCTCACGCCGATTCCTGCCGCCGAACTGCTTAACGACCGTGCGGGCTCCGATACCCGGGCAAGGCAGGTGCTCACCTTCCTCAGCTATCGGGAGAAATTTCTCGCGGGCTCGTGGCGCTTCAACACGTATTTCGGGCGAGACACGCTGATGTCCGTCGTTCTGCTCCGGCCCGCCATGCAAGCCCGTGCGATAGAGGACGGTATCGGGTCGGTGATCGAGCGACTTTCACCCGATGGCGAGGTAGCGCATGAGGAGGAAGTGGGCGAGTTCGCGGTTCTGCGCAACCGAGAAGCACGAGGGCGCGCGAGCGACGAGCCTCGCTATGACTACGGCATGATCGATGGAAGCTTCCTGCTGCCCATCGTGCTCGCAGAATGGCTGCTTGACGATCCGCGCGGACGACGGCGGGCCGCGAGCTTTCTTGCGGCTCGCACGGCCAGTGGGGAAGCCTATGGGCAAGCCATTATGCGGAACTTCGAATGGGTTCTGACGCGGACGACTCCATTCGCGCGGGATCCTGTTCCCAGAAACCTCGTCAGCATCAAGAGCGGGCGTAACACCGGGCAGTGGCGGGACAGTGAGCAGGGTCTCGGCGGCGGCCGATATCCCTACGACGTCAACGTTGCGATGATCCCCGCGGCACTCGAGTCGATTCAACGGCTGCACGCGAGTGGCCTGCTCGCTCGCTACGGAACGGCTCCGCAGCGTCAGCGGCTCGCCCAATCCCAGAAGCAACTCCGGACCTGGGAGCAACACGCGCCCGCCTTATTCGAAGTGCGGGTTCCCCCCGATGAAGCCGGCGCAAAAGTCGCGCGCTACGCGTCCCGCGTGGGTGTCGATCCGGTGCCCGTCGAAGGAGTGGGCGTCGACCGGGTGCCCGTCGAAGGGGCGCCGCTCGAGCGCCCGTCGCCAGCCCGTGAGCCTTTCCGTTTCGACGCGTTATCACTCGACGCCGCCGCTGACCCGATCCCCATCATGCATTCCGACGTCGGATTCACACTGCTATTCGGCAATCCGACAACCGAACAGCTCACTCGAGCGCTTGCCGTAATCACGCGCCAGTTTCCTGAAGGGTTGTGGACCCCCATCGGGCTGCTGGTCGCCAATCCCGCGCTGGCCGAAGATCGCCTGCAGGACGAGTTCGGAAGAAGCGCATACCACGGAACCGTCGTCTGGTCCTGGCAGCAAGCAGTCCTCGCGGCGGGCCTGGAACGGCAGCTGGCACGCCCCAACGTCCCGAAGGAGCTTCGCGAGGATCTCGCTCGTGCCCGCGCACTCCTGTGGACCGCAATCGACGCCTCCTCTTCCTTCCGCACCTCAGAGCTATGGTCGTGGTCGTTCACAGGCGGCTGCTTTCGCATAGAGCCCTTCGGCGCGAGCAGCTCGGACGTCGACGAATCCAACGCAGCTCAATTGTGGAGCACGGTCTTTCTCGCTATAAGGCACCCGTCAGAAGCCGATGTACGCAGTCACGGCCTGGACAGCCTCATTCGCCAGCGCCGATCCGGCTGTTGACCCACGGGAAGAAAAGCGACGTGAAGAAAGACAAGCGAGTCGGTGCCTACATCGCGGAAGCCCCACCCAAGGCCCGTGCTGCCCTCCGGAAGATCCGCGCGGTACTCCGCGAAGCCGCTCCGAAGGCAGAGGAGACGATCAGCTATCGCATTCCCGCCGTGCGCGGAAACGGGATACTCGTCTACTTCGCCGCATTCAAGAATCACATCGGCCTGTTTCCGCCGGTGAAGGGCGATGCCCGGCTGGTCGCCGCGCTCGCTCCCTATCGTGGCCCCAAGGGCAATCTGCGCTTTCCGCTCGACGAACCCATGCCGATCGCGCTGATCCGGCGTATCGCGAAACTTCGCGTCAAACAGGATCGGCAGAAGGGCTGAACCTGTCGCGCGAACGCTTGCGAAGCCCCGCTCCGGCAGTACGAGCACGACCGTCGATCCCACGTTGAACTGCCCATCTCGTCGCCCTGACGCGCGAGCAGCCGCGCCCGGCCTCGTTGCCGGAGGGGCGCCGGCGCACTTCGTCACACGAGCTACAGCCCGACCAGCACCTCGGCTTTTCCCTCCCGCCGCAGCACGTTGACGGCGACATCGTCGCCATGTCGGCGGAACAGAATGTCGAGCCGTGCATCGCCGACCGCGAGATTGCGCACCTTCACCCATTCCAGCATCTCGGGCAGCCGCGGGTGCTTCACCAGGACCTCTCGAGTGCCTGCATCTATCTGAAGTCCAAGGCACGCCTGCAGCAGCGCCATGGGTGCGGCGGCCGCCCACGCCTGAGGCGAGCACGCTATGGGATACAAGGTCGGCCCCTTGTCGGGACGGCGGTGAGTACCGCAGAAGAGCTCCGGCAACCGCCGCAAGTCCATGTGAGCGGCCGCATCGAACAGCCCCGTCGTCACTTTCTCCACTGCGTGAAGTGCCCCGTAGCCCGCGAGCCCGAGAGCGATCAGCGCATTGTCGTGAGGCCAGACCGACCCATTGTGATACGACGCCGGATTGAAGCGGGATTCGCCTGCGCCGATCGTCCGGATGCCCCACCCCGTGAAGAACTCACGACTGAGCAGCAGCTGCGCAAGCCGCTCGCCGCGCTCGGGCGAGGCGATGCCCGTGAACAGCAGCTGTCCGGCATTCGAGCTCCGAACCCTGCACGGTCGCTTCCTGCCGTCCAGCGCGAGCACGTAGCTCCCGAGCTCCTCATCCCAGAACCGCGCTTCGAACTTCTCCCGCAGCTCTTCCGCCTGCCCACGCAGTCGAACCGAGAGCACGGACTCGCCCAGATCGTGCGCCATCTCCGCTGCAAGCAAACGCGCGAGATAAACGTAGCCCTGCACTTCGCAGAGCGCGACAGGTGGCTTGGCGAGCGCTCCGTTGGCGTGAAAGACGGCATCCTCCGAGTCCTTCCACCCCTGGTTGGCGAGGCCACCATCGGTACGACGCTTGTACTCCACGAATCCGTCGCCATCGGCATCGCCGTACCGATCTATCCACTCCAATGCGGCTTTGACGTTCGGCCAGATCGCTTCGATGGTTTCCCGGTCAGCCGTGCGTTTCCAGTACAGCCCAGCGAGCGCAACGTAGAGCGGCGTGGAGTCGATCGAGCCGTAGTACTGCCCGAACGGCACTTCCCGGAGCCGCGCGAGCTCGCACTTGCGCGTCTCGTGCAGGATCTTGCCGGGCTCGGCGTCCCTTTCACGATCCTCAGCCGTCGCCTGATTGACGGCCAGGAACTTCAGCACGCCGCGCGCGATAGCGGTGTCGGCCCAAAGCAGCTCGATCGCGGTGATGATCCCGTCCCGGCCGAATGCGGTCGAGAACCACGGGATGCCAGCGTACGGGTACGGCCCCTGCTGTGTGTCCGTCACGAGCATGCTGATGTCCGCCATCGAACGGCACAGCACCTCGTTCACGATGGAATTCGAAGTCTCCACCGCCGCCGCGCGATGACAGGTGTCTCGCAAGGCACGACGTGCCCCGCGCACGGCTGAGAAGAACCGCCGCTCGATGGGCTGCTCGCCACTGCGGCAGTGGACGGTCGCGAAGATCACGCGCCGCCTTCTCGGCGGAAGATCGAGCTCGAACTCCGCCCGTCGCTCATGAAGCCGCGCCGGAGCGGGTTCGAACCGGATCTCGGTAGCGCGCGGGACTCCGTCCATGGAGGCGTACTCGAATCGAACCGCATCTTTCCCCGTCACGCGGCGCGTAACTGCTCCGCGACCCCCGCGCCGATGGCCGCGCACCTCGAACAGATCCGCGAAGTCCGCATCGAAGTCGAGGGCGATACGCACACGGCGGCGCTGATCGCCGTAGTTGCGAACCGCCAGCAGCTCGTAGCAGCTCGCGTTCCACAGGAACTTCATCCGCGTGATGTGGATGGTGTCCTTCGCAAGCTCCAGCCGTCGGCCGTTCGTGACATCCGGGTTCGTGAGATCCACGTCGAGAACCGCGTTGTTTCCCTGAACGGTAGAGCTCAGGAGCAGCGGCCGCGCGGACTGGATCGTGAGCCGCAGCTTCGACAGGAACCGCGTGTCCTCGTGATAGATGCCGTCCGGGCTGCCAGGCGCTGCGACGAGGTCGCCATAAGGATCGAACAGCGCGAACGTGTCGCCGTGCTTCAGGGTCCGCGCACGGCGCTCGGCCAGCGAAGACGTCGCCTGGATGTAGAACTCCGGCGGCGTCTCCGGCTGGGTCGCGGGCACGGCGAGGCTCTGCTCGGTGCTCATGGCGTCCCTCGTCTTCGCCAATCCTAGGCTGCGAGGCTCGACTGCTCGCGCGCGAGCTTCGAGTAGATGGCGAGATAGTCCTTCGCCATCCGCTCGACCGAGAACCGATGCTCGAAGCGTTCGCGCACGGCATGACGATCGAGCATGGGGAGCCGATGGATCGCATCCACCGCCTCGGGGATGGAGCTCACGATGAAACCCGTGACGCCGGGGTCCACGATCTCAGGCACCGATCCGCAGCGCCAGGCGACGACGGGCGTGCCGCAGGACATCGCCTCGATGAGCACGAGGCCGAACGGCTCGGGCCAGTCGATCGGGAACAGCAAGGCGCGGGCGTTGCCGAGGAAGTCCGACTTCTCGCGCTCGGAGATCTCCCCGATGAACTCCACGTGCGGCTCCGACAGCAGAGGTTCGATGCGCTCGCGGAAGTACACCTCATCGGCGGAGTCCACCTTCGCCGCCATGCGCAGCTTCACCCCCGCCCGTCGTGCGATCTCGATCGCCCGGTCCGGCCGCTTCTCCGGGGAGATGCGGCCGATAAAGGCGACGTAGTCGCCGGAAGGCTCGGGATTGAAACGGCAGACGTTCTTCGGCAGGCCGTGATACACCGTGCCGGCCCAATTCATGCCTTCGAGCGGCGTGCGCTGATGGTTGGATATCGAAACGAGCGGCGAATCGGAGAACGCCGCGAACAACGGCTTGTAGTCCGGGATATCGAGCCGGCCGTGCAGCGTCGTCACGACGCCCGTTGGGAGACCCGCTCGCGTGAGGGGGAAATGCGCGAAGTCGTTGTGAAAATGGATGACGTCGAACTCGTGGGCGCGCTGGCGGACCTGCTCCAGCTGCAGGACGGCGTGCGGAGCACGGTCCTGCACATTCGGGTCCAGACGGAGGGCCTGCGGAACGCAGGGGATGAGCCGGGCACTGGTCTGCGAATCCGCACTCGCGAAGAGCGTGACCTCGTGCCTTTGCCGTACCAGCTCCTCCGTGAGATACGACACCACCCGTTCCGTTCCGCCATATAGCCGCGGCGGAACACTCTCGATGAGAGGCGCGACCTGAGCAATCTTCATACCACGTTATTCCTCCAGTTCGTGCAAGAAAAAACGTGCTGAAATAACCAGCAATCGCAGCGGCTTATCCGGTTGCGATGGAGATCCTCCTGACAGGGGGTTCAAAAAAATATCGCGGCCATCGCGCGAAATTCAAGCGTCCCTCAAGGCATGGCCCCCGCCGGCAACGCGACACGACAGCTTCCCGAGCCGATGCTTGCCTCCGAGCATGGCGGCCAGATCACCGCAAAAGGACTAACCGCGACGACCCCAGCGGTCCCACGGAAGGGTGACTCTTTTCGCATGGCCCATCCGTCTTATGCATACCTGCTGAGACGGAGCGAGTCCGATGAGCCTCAAGAGCAAGAACATTGTCGTCACCGGCGGAAGCCGCGGCCTTGGCCTGGGACTGGTGGAAGCGCTGCTGGATCACGGAGCCAGGGTGACCGTTGTCGCTCGCGAGTCCGACGCGCTCAGGGCCATCGCCAGCCGGCCCGGCGTTTCCGCGATACCAGCGGACATCCGGGACGAGGGAACAGCCCAACGTATCGTTGCAGAGGTCCGGCCGGATATCCTCGTCCTCAACGCTGGCGCCAAACCCGCCATGGGGCGGCTGGATCAGATCAGCTGGGCCGATTTCTCGGCGCCGTGGGACCATGATGTCAAAGCCGGGCTCCACTGGCTTCAGGCCACGCTGAACCTGCCGCTGAATCCCGGCAGCCGGGTGCTGGTTGTATCCAGCGGCGCGGCAGTAGGTGGATCGCCGATGTCGGGCGGATACGGGGGCGCGAAGCGCATGTTGTGGTTCATGGCCCGATACGCAAATCGCGTCTCAACCCAGAAGCAGTTGGGCATCTGCTTCCAGACGATCATCCCCCGACAGATGATCCTCGGGACCGGGGTCGGCGATACTGCGGCCCGCGCCTATGCCTCCGCGATGGGAATCGAGCCTGCGGAGTTTGTAACCCGCTTCGGTGCACCGATGCCGCCCCGGAAGTTCGGTGAGCATGTGGTCGCCGTGCTGGAAGATCCGCAGTACGCCGAGGGCTTCGCCTTCGGGCTGACGGGTGACGGAGGTGTCACGATAATGGAGAAGCTCGCGGATTGAGCTCAGGGTCGCAGCCACTCGAGGCCACACGCCGGTCCGGGATTCTGGCTCGTGCCAGCCAGATGCGGCCCGAGTTGCATCGGTATTGCGCGCGATTGATGGGCTCGGTCATTGAGGGCGAAGACGTCGTACAGGACACTCTTGCCCGCGCAGTCGTGGCGCTGCAGGGACTCGAGGATCCCGCAGCCCTGCGCGCCTGGTTGTTTCGGGTCGCGCACAACCGGGCGCTCGATTTGCTGCGCGCACGCGAATTGCGCGCGTCAGAACCGATCGACGCCGCCGCGGACGTCGCCGATCCCGGCACGCCGGATCCTGTGGACACACTCGTGCAGCACGAAGCGATCAGGACCGCCGTCTCGCGTTTCACCGAGCTTCCGACGGTTCAACGAAGTGTCGTGATTCTCAAGGATGTCCTGGGCGAGCCGCTCGCAGATATTGCCGGGCTCCTCGGATTGTCCGTGGACTCCGTCAAAAGCCATCTGGCTCGGGGTCGTGCGCGTCTTCGCGAAATCAACGCACAGCAGGTAGCTCCTGCTCCGCGCCGCTCGCCCTCCCCCGCCGTCACACGTTACGTCACGCTGTTCAACCTGGGCGATTGGCGGGCGCTGCGTGCATTGCTCGCTGAGGACGTAAGGCTCCTGCAGTCCTCACATCCGGTAAGGACCGGATCGGAAGACGTCGGCCTGTTCTTCAACACCTATGCAAAACTCGACGGGATACGAGTGGCGCCAGCCTGGCTCGACGGGCGTGAGGTCATCGCGGTGTTCGATAGCGCGGACCCTGCTGCCCCTGGGTACTTCATGTGGTTGGAGTGGCGAAGCGACCGCATCGTGTTCATTCGCGACTACAGGTACGACCGGTATGTGATGCGCGACGCGGAGCTCGTTCTGGCGGAACGACCTGCTGATTCGGGAACAGCAGTGTAAACGACCGCCGGCCCCGCGCCCCACTTCCGGAAACGCACGCCCGGCCTCGCCGACGCTGTCGCGCAGCCGCACCGGGATTCATGTTGGACGAGAGACCAATTGTTCGTTTCCCTCCAACCTGCGAGAGACAGGAGCCACGCATGAGGGACGAAAACACCACGAAGCCGCCCCAACCTGAGCAGGGGTGAGGATACGAGCGATCCATGGCCGAGCACCGCACGCATCCCGCGGAAGATCGCAGTGCGCCCGCGACTCAGAATACGTTGCTCGCCATTCTTCGCTCTCATCTGGCTAATGAACGAACCCATCTTGCCTATCTGCGCACTTCGATTGCGCTCATAGGATTTGGAATCACCCTGAACCGGTTCGCGATCTATCTGATCCAGAACGCCCGCGATACAAATGAGACGACACTTACGGACGTCAAGCACGTCGGCTTCTCGATGGTTCTGCTGGGTATCGCGACGGCGCTGTGGTCCCTCTTCCGTTACAGGCGTGCCGCGCACGACATCGAGCGGCAGACCCGGCACCACGACTGGCGTGCCGTCGCCATCCTGACCATCGGCTTCATACTTCTCGGTACGACCGTCGCGGTATGGCTATTCGTCCGACAGTAGCGCAAGCAGGAGACCCGTCCGGCAATGAGAACTTGGCTGAACCTCATTTCCGAGTACACGGTCATCATCATAGATGCACTCGCGCTAGTGCTTGTGGCCGTGGGGACGATCGAAGCTTTCCTGAAGGGGACGGGCGTACTCCTCTCGTCTGCGTCGGGTCATGAGAGGCGGGACGTCTGGCTGCGATATGCGCGGTGGCTCGTGGCGGCGCTGACATTCCAGCTCGCCGCCGACATAGTCGAGTCCTCGATGAGCGCCACCTGGGAAAGCATCGGACGACTCGCCGCGATAGCCGCGATTCGCACGTTCCTGAACTACTTCCTCGAACGGGACCTGAACGAGGCGCGGGAGTTGCAGCGGCGAAAGAACGAACCGCCTACGCCCGCGGAAAAGTAATCGCCCGTTGGCCGCCGTCCCATCGCTTCAAACGGGCATCGTGCCGCCAGCCGGCCGGGCCCCTACGCATCGACCATTGGAGGTTGAGACCTTCGCCGGAATCTCTTGCGCCATGCCACGTACGGAGCTGACACAACCATTCCGACTACGAGCGCGAGCAGCACCGCGGGCAAAACGAGCTTGGCATCGGGAAAGCTGGCGGACGCGATGGCGATCGCAACCGCCGGATGCCGCGATGCTGTGGCAAGCGCCAGGACGGACCGATCTTCGGCTTGTGGGCCACCGAGCACATGTCCCACGGCAAGCCCCAGCACCGTCGCGACCAGGATCACCAACACTGTCCCGTCTCCAATCAGGGAGCGCATGGCGCCCCACGCTGAAAACAGGACAGGTATCAGGGCAATGACAAGCAGAACGACCGCGATCGCGTGGGCGACCGGCTGAACGCGCGCCGCCAGCGCAGGCCAGCGTGTACGCACGAAGATCCCCGCAATCAGCGGCAAAAGCACGGTCGTCCCAACAATCCGAAGTATCGCCGCGGCACTCACATGACGCGATCCGACGCCCAACGCCTCGATCAGCGCCATCGTCGCGGGCACGATCAGGATCGAGAACAGCGACGTCGCGACCAGGAGACCGATGGTGAAGTCATGGCTGTCGGCAAGCTTCAGCTGCTTGCCGGGCAGGAACGGCGGGACGGGCGCAACGGCCAGTGCGACCAGCGCGATCTTCACTGCGGGACGCAGATCGAACGAAGTGACGAGCCAGATCACCAGGAGCGGCAGGATGACATTCATCGAGACAAGAGATCGGAGCAGAAGCGCGGGCTTGCGGAACAGGTAGGAGGCTTCGGAGAAGTTGGAGCGCATCCCGAGCGACAGCACCAGCAGCACCAGGCTGGCCATCACTCCAATGCGTATCAAGCCTGTGGCGTCCACCGGATGCAGCTCCACAAGCGCGCGTCAGTTCGAGGCAGATCGCCTCGAAGCGCCTCGGGCAGGCGTAATACTTTCCGGCCTGCATGCCGGGGGCGGTGCGAATTCCCGAAATCCAGCCGATCGTGCGGGCGCCGAGTTGCCGGCGCCCGGTTCAATCAGTTGCCGACAGCCATCCCGATCTGATAACCCTGCTTCGCGACCTGTTCGCGCAGATGCTGGAAGCGTTCGTACTGCGTGAGCGTGATCGGGCCAGAGTAGGTTTCGCTCTGGATCTTGCGCGGCGGATACTTCGCGTAGGTCTTCATCAGATCCGCAACTGCCGCATTGATCGACACCAGCGTCCAGGTGTGCTCGGTGTAGTTGTTCATGAAGACGTCGTAACGCTCCTGCGGGTCCTGCCAAAGGTCGAACACCTGCGGAACGGTGGCGACGTAGGCATTCGCCCCTTTCCAGCCAAGGTTCGAGTCGACCGCAAGACCGCCCGTCCTGGCACCGTCGTCACCGCGCAGGTTGAAGACCGCCTTGTAGTTGCCCACACGCACGGCTCCTGGCGTCAGCTCGTCCTCCGTGAAGTAGAACCAGCTCTTGCGCTCGGACTTGCCCGTGCCGAAGAGGATGGGCGACATGTCGTAACTATCGAAGATGATCGGCTGCCCCTCGCGATCCTTCTCCGGCAGCTTCACGCCGGCAAGCGAGGCAAACGTCGCCATGTAGTCCAGGCCGCCGACGATGTCAGAGTTACGCGAGCCGGCCTTGATGCCGGGGCCCCACGCGATGGACGGAACACGATTTCCACCTTCACGCACCGTCCCCTTCGTGCCACGGAACGGCGTGTAACCCGCATCCGGATACACGTCCTGCCAGGCACCGTTGTCGGTGGTCCAGAACACATAGGTGTTGTCGGCCATGCCCAGCGAGCGGATCTTCTCCATGATTCGACCGATGCGAGTGTCGTTCTCCACAACCGAGTCGGCGTACTTGGACTTGGCGAGGGACTTTCCTTCGAATTCCGGCGACGGCATGTTGGGCTGGTGCACCTTCATGAACATCACGCTCATGAATAGCGGCTCCGATGATTTGGCATTCGCATCGAGGAATTCGAGAGCGGCCTTTTCGACGTATTCATCGTAGAACGGAATGCCCACGACGCCCTTGTCCGGCGTGTTGACATACTGACCGTTGACCTTGAAATCTTCCGTCGCGGCCTGGCCAGCCTTTCCGGAGAGCGCGCCTTTCGTCACTTTCGCAAACATCTTGCGCAGGTCCGGATCCATATCCGGGAACCACTTCTCGTCGGCATACGTGTAGGCATTGAGGTGATACAGCCCGACGTAGCGCATCTCGTCGTAGCCGTGCGCATTGGGGAGCGCGTAGTCGGACTCACCGAGGTGCCACTTGCCGGTGAAAAACGTCTTGTACCCGGCGGTCTTCAGCATCGATGCCAGCGTCCACTCGGCAGCCGGCAGGCCTCCACCCTGGCCTTGAAAGGCAACGGTCGTCATGCCGCTTCTGTTCGGGATTCGGCCGGTCAACACTGCGGCTCGACCCGGTGTGCAGCTCGGCTGCGCGTAGAACGACATGAACTGCATTCCTTCGGCGGCCATGCGGTCGAGATTGGGCGTCGGCATGCCGCGGTTCTCGCCGCCGAGGTAAACGCCGGCGTCTCCGTAACCGAAGTCGTCCGAGAGAATGAGAACAATGTTCGGCTTGCGCTGCTTTGCTTGAGCCATGACGTTTCCTTCTGGTGTGGCCGAATTCGGCGTAAACGAAACAAGCGCGCGGAAAGGAGCCGGCGCGGCTGACTCAAGCATGCACAATGATGATGCGAAATGACGTTGGACCTTGGTTTAGCGAGACGTCGCCGCAAACCAGATCAGCGCCGTTCAACGGCGGGGGCGGGATTGATCCATGATAAAAGCCGCCATCGCCTCGAGGAGCAACGAGGCGATGGCGGCGGCTAGATCTGCAAACCAGCGGTTTGAAGTGAACGACTGAGCGCCCGCTTACAGCGATCCCAGGAACGCGAGCAGAGCGTTTCGGTCCGCCGTGCTGAGCTGTTCGAACAGCTGGCGGCTCGTGGTGGCTTCACCGCCGTGCCACAGAATCGCTTCCGTCAGCGTGCGCGCACGGCCGTCGTGCAGGTAGCCGACTTTCACGCCGGGGCCCGCGACCCTTTCGGTGTACCCGATGCCCCAAAGCGGCTGGGTGCGCCACATGCTGCCCGACGCCTGACCTTCCACGAGGTTGTCCGCGAGGTCGGGCCCCATGTCATGCAACAACAGGTCGGTGTACGGCCGGATCGTTTGATTGCGCGCTTCGGCCAACTCGCTGCCTGAACCCGTCTGCACTTCCTTGAGATGGCAGCTCGTGCACTTCACCGTCTCGAAGACGCGCGCGCCGGCCGCGACCTGCGCAGGATTCACATCGAGATACGACAAAGGGGCGACGCCCTTCGGGAAACCGCTGGGCACGCTGCGCTGAGCAGGCACGCCGAGCAGGGCGACGTAGCGAGTCAGTAGCGTGAGTGTCTCTTCGGAAATGCCGCGCTCCACTTTGCTGTTGTTGCAATTGGCGGGGCCGAACATGCAGTCGCGGTTCGGATAGATCGGCGAGGTGACCGACATATCCAGCAGCGCCGCCAGTGCAACCTGATGCCGTAACGTGGCCTTGGAGGCTTTCCATCCATAGCGGCCGAGTCGCACAGCGCCGGTTTCCGGGTCGTACACGTAGTTCGCGGTGCCCTTCACACCATCCGCATCCGGCGTAGCACGAACGCGCGCCAGGATGGTGGGGTCCGGAATCGCTTCGAGCAGGCCCATGCCGATCACGGGCTGCGCGCTTCGTACCGAGTACACGCTTGGCGTCGGGGCATCGAACATCACCTTCGGTTTGCGCAGCTCGACCTGCGTGCCGTCGTTGAGCGTCACCGTTCTGGTGGTGAAGCTGCTCACGCGGACCGCGGTGCCCCAGTCGGTGCGAACGCCGTTGGTGGAAGGCTGCGAGCTCATCTGCACGGCCGCGCCGTACACCGGATGCGGCAATTGGCGGCCGTTCGCGTCGGGCTCGGCGACGCGCACCACCATCGTGTCCAGCTTCTGGTTGATGACGTTCGGCGCGAGACTACGGCCGTTATTGATGTGACAGCCGAAGCACGTGCCCTGATTGAAGAACTTCCCTTGCAGGCCCACGGCTTCCATATTGCGGTCGTTGCCCGCCTCGTTGTGGTCGCCGGTGCGCATGTCGGTGTGGAACCAGCGGCGACCTTCGACGAAGCGCTGCATGTTCCGCATGCCCACGTTGTTGAACGGCTGCTGGAAGATGAAGGTGGAGTTGTCGGCGTAGTCATAGGAGACCGAGCCGAGCCCGCCTTGCAACGTTTCCTCCGGCAACGGCTCGTTCATCAGGCGCGGCTGCACGCCGTACCACGGACGCAGGCCGGTGCCGACCACGTAGGTCCACTCGTTCGTGTAGTAGCGCAGACCGCCCGTGTCGCCGACGGCGGCCATCGCTTCGGGCGTGGAGAAGAACGAAGTCGAGACTTCGATGACATCGCCCACTTTGAGATTGCGCGCCGGGACGCTGCGGCCATCCGGCGCGAGCACGCCGTTCGCGTCGGGGCTGAGCTCGGCGTGGCCGGGGTAGTTGTCGACGGTCACGCTGCAGCCATCATTGAGCCCGCTGGGGTCGGCCAGCTGGTTTTCCGGCGGCATCGGCACGGGTGGGCAGGCCGCAAAATCCTGGCCGTACAACGAGGGATCCTTGAGTCGTCCCGGAGCCATCCAGCCGAAGCCCGTCACACCGGGGCGATCGAAGCCGCGGAAGAACGAATGGCCGCCCGCCCTCTGCGCCTGCGGGAAGTACTGGTTCACTCGCAGCGTCGGCTTCGTCACGCCGGCCACGCGGCTGTTGTCGATGATTTCGAAACCCCACGTGCGATTCTTGAAGTAGTTCGACACGAAGTTGAGATGAGCGCCCGGTCCCTTGTCGACGGGATTGCCCGCGGCGTCGACGGTCTCGTTGGGACCGTAGCCGATTTCGTTCCAGTCCTCGCCACGCTCACGCGCATGACGTGAACGACCGATCACGCCAAAGCGCGTGACCAGCGTTCCGTCGGGCAACGTGAACTGAATGCCTTCGAGCGGCGGCTCCACAGCCGGCGGCGGAGCAAGCGGCTCGCCGGCGCTGGGGAACGGCGTGGCCGAAACTGTCACCCGCGAGCCGAGCGTGTTATCGCTGCCCGGAGATTTGAACTCCACTTCGAACAACGAATAGCCATACTGGGTCGCGCGCTTCACGCCGCTGATACGCACGTAGCGGGTGTCGGCGAAGAGGTTCATGAACTCTTCCGTGCCGCCCTTGCCGCCCGCGACGTACCGAAGCTGATACCAGGTCTGGCCATCGTCGGACACGTGGATGGCGTACTCCTTGCCGTAAGCGTTTTCCCAAACGAGCTTCATGGAGCCGAGTTGGGTCTTGGCGCCGAAGTCGAACTGGATCCAGGAGTCGTCCGTCTGCGCGCTTTCCCAACGGGTGTTCGCAATGCCGTCGATGGCTTTCGCGGCGGTGTTGCCGCCCTGGCTCGTCGATGCGCTCGCGGCGACTGGCTTCACCACTACGCCCGGATTGCTCATGTCCACACCCGAAGGCAACTGCAACGTCGGTGGCGGCGGGGGCATCGTCGGCGCGCCCGACGGCAGTTCCGGAACGTTCACGGTCGGCGGAGCTTCGAGCTCCGGCTCCGGCAGGTTCTGCGCTGGGGGATCCTGGGCAGGCGGGTTCTGCGCCTGCGGGGGCTCAGTCGTTGCACTTGGCTCCGCGGGCATCATGCATCACTGCGTCGCTGAGGCGATTCATCACGCGCGATATCGGAGCACGTTCGGTCGACTGCTCATCGAGCATCCTCTAATGAGGAACGTTCTGGCCGATCTTGCGCTGGAAAGCGAGGCGGCGGTCGCTCTGGTCATGCGCCTGGCGCGTGCTTTTGATCGCCAGGGAGAGAATGAAACGGAAGCGGCGCTTCGACGCATTCTCACGCCAGTGGCGAAATACTGGATCTGCAAGCGCGGACCCATGGTGGGCGCTGAGGCGATGGAAGTGCTCGGCGGCAACGGTTACGTCGAGGAAGGGCCCATTGCGCGCCGATACCGGGAGCTGCCGCTCAACTCCATCTGGGAGGGGTCCGGGAACATCATGTGTCTCGATGTGCTCAGGGCGCTATCGCGAGAGCCGCCTGCGCGCGACGCGCTAATCGGCCTGCTGGAGAAGAGCCGCGGCAGCGATGCTCGCTTCGACCGATTCGTGGACTCGCTGCTGAGACAGATCGCTGACGCCTCTGATGCCGAATCCCGTGCGCGGCGAACCGTGGAGAACATCGCACTCGGCGTTCAAGCCTCCATCCTGCTGGAGCATGGACCGCCCGCGGTCGCTGAGGCGCTCCTGGCCTCGCGCATCACGAATGGCGCGCCTGCTGCATTCGGGACGCTGCCCGCCGGGCTGGATTTTCAGCTGCTCATCGATCGAGCCCTGATGCCCGATAGCTGAGAAGAGCCGGCGCGGACGACGAGAGTGGGATCGCAGTTCGCGCGCGCACCCTCCCGTCCCTCGAAGCTGCCCCCAGGCTGTCACCAGAACCATGGGAGGCGAAGCCAAGTAAGCGAACGAGTGGGGAAATGTATGGTGGAAAGGGAGGGATTCGAAGCGCTCTGTAAGTTGTTGACTACAAAGCTGGTCGAACCTGAAAAATTCCTCGGATTCCCCAACCGTACCCCCAACGAAGACGGGCTGGCACGATTGAGACGGCCGGCAGTATATCAAACTGGATGAACTGCCGATTCGAAGGACCGACCACGTCGGCACTGGTTCGAAGTTGAAACAACTTGTACGCTCGGGACGTAGGTCAGCGCAGGTTCAGATCCTGTGACCGCAACCGTGCAACCATTTGCCTAGCAAGCAGCTTCGGAGGGGGTCACGGTCACGAGCCGAAGACCCGGTCATCCGAAAACTGGGCTTCCAGATCGACACGCGCGCACACTCGCACGGTGTTCAGCAAAAGCCCCATGCTAAGTAGAGAGCGCGCCATCGCGCACGCGTGGCATCATCTGCTCCATGGACAGCGAACTCGCCCTCACGATAATTTCGACGTCGGCGTTCTCGGCGCTGATGACACTAGCCCTAACTCGCTCCCTCGAATGGCGCCGCAGGCGTAAGCAGGCACGAGGATATCTCGCTGGCATCCAACTCGAGATTGCCTATGCCGAGGAGTGCGCGGACGAGTACACCGCGACCATCGAAAAAGGAGCGCCAGTCTGGGCTCCGAACTACAGGACAATAACGGAGTTCACGAAGCTTCACCTACCGTCGCTAGCAGCAGAAGGGATCGTGACTGCTGCTGAGGCAAATCAACTCTTTCGATTCCTGACGCGAGCCACCGAGATCAATCGCAGTTTGGATATGTTGCAGTCACTCACGTCGGCTTCGGGTTACAAGCCGCCAGCGGAACCGACTGGAACCACGCGAGAAGAACTCGAAACAAAGCGGGCAAACCTGAAGTGTAAAAACATGCTCGGAAAAGCCGCCGACCAGCGGGTCGGATCCGCTCCGGAGGCATGGCACGCGACGACTAATGCACTCGCGCGACTCAATCGCTTCTCCGCTTTCAGATTCACGCCACAACCCGTTCAGCAGCACGCTCGAAACGAGCGAGTCTGAGTGACCGCACCCGCTATTGGCAGCGCGTTGGCGCATTGAACGTCGGCGAGCGAAGAGACTCAAGTTCGGTCTAGCGCTCCGGGAATCCTTCCGCCATCCTTCGCCGGCCCCACCGTCACCTAACGCGTACGCGCATCGAAAGCGCAGGAACACTGCAAACCGCCTCACCCGACTATCCAATAGGTTCCACTATCAGCCACTTAGTTCCAGAGTGAGAGGCTCGAAGGTGGAACCATTCCGATGACAACGTCCGACCACCGCGCCTCGGCGTGGAACTCATCCTCCACGGACAGGCTGCAGACGTCCGGGATGAATCCACCAGGAGCCGACCAGAACTGGCGTAGCACTCTTTACGCCACTGACATCCCCCGATCTCTGAACAGCCCAACGAGAGCCGGTCAGAGGCTGCAATCACGGTCTCGGCCAGACGCGTAAGCTCCTCCATGCAAGCCGTCGGAGAGCGGCCACCCGATGCTGAACGCGTTTGTGGATCCAGGGACGGAACGGTCATCGCGTTCGAGCGACGGGGGTCAAATCCACTGCGGCAGTGCTATGGCGTCGATAGAGCGCTCACCATAAGTTGCACGCATGGGATATACCATGGGAACGGTCGTTCCTGATGCGCTAGTGTCCTAAAGGTCAAACGACCTTTGCGAGTCGCGGTGGCGCTCTGCCTCGTCCACTTGTTTCGTCGGAACGGTAGGTAGCTCAGGTAAGGACTCGATCAGCCTCGGGTCATCGTTCTTGGGCGAGTTCACCCGCAGTGATGCGCGATGCGCCACCATCAGGCCAGCCGGATACTGACGAAGAGCAGTCCTTGCATCATCGGTCGACCCACTCAACCACGCGTCGCGATCCTCAGCGCGAAGAATAGCCGGCATTCGGTGCGGGTTTGTGCCGGTGTTGTGAATCTCGTGCATTAACTCATTAGCGGGCATTGTGATGATCGAAACGGATTCGATGGCGCTCCCATCTGACTTCTTCGAACGATCCCACAAGGCGGCGAACGCGAAGTACTCTTGATCAGCCAGATGAATAAAGTATGGGTACTTCCGTCCATTCGGCTCCAGATGCCACTCATAAAAGCCGCTCGCTACCTGAAGGCACCGTTGGCCTCGTTGCCATGGCCCCTTATAGGAAGGCGTGGTCTGAACAGTTTCGATCCGCGCGTTAATCGTTGAGTATTTCGGCGGCTCCCCGCCCGCAAAGTACGGGATTAGCCCCCACCGAAGCATCTCACCGACGCGGTTGCCGTTCCGGATGCGAACGACCGGGACATTCTGAGTTGGAGCGACATTGAAGCTTGGGGACCAAGGCGTGCCGTGGACCTGAAAGTACCGCTCGGCCGCCGCTGCCTGTTGGATGATGTAGCGCCCACACATTGCGCAATCCTAACCCGAATCGGACGGGTGGCTTTAGTCCCGGCGCCGCATCAGCGCCGGTTTGATGATGAAGTTTCTTCCGCCGCACTCTCTACAGACGAGCCTCGCGCGCAAGTCTCCGGTGCGACGAACCCAACGATGATGGATCCGTCGCGGGTCCAGCTTCGCGTTGTGAATGCAAAGCTCGCAAAAGATCTGAAACTGCCAACCCCAACAGTCCCGACACCAATCCTCCAAACGATCGGAGTCTTGGATTTTCGGTGGGCGTCGTTCGGGATTCGGGCTTCCCATCGCGATGGAGCATTGCGCAAGCGAAGCGCGCCATCCATCCAGCTACAATCCTCACCACTACTGTATGGCGCGGAGATGCCGAGAACAATGAAATCGCAAAGAGCAGCGGCGCGTCCTGCAGCGTGTTAAGGAACCTAGTCAGAAGCAAACCTGACGATAGCAGGGCTATGTGCGCCTTTCTCTGAGTCCAAAACCGGAGAGAGCAACTCACCGCGGCATTTATCGAGCAGCAGTTGCTGCTTGCTCGCCGGCTCGCCTCCTTCCTGCTCGTCACATGACGGTTATCCGATTGCCACCGACGTTGGACGAGCTGAGCACGCGGGTTGGCGCCTGGGCTGCGTGTCATGCATTCGTTGGCTCGTGTGTGGATCTTTGGTAGCAGGTACAAGGGTACTGCCAGAGCAGAGAGCGATCTTGACGTTGCGGTTGAACTTACAGATGAGGCTATCGTCGTGGATCAGGCACAGGCGGGGTTCAATGTGTGGCTCAGCGTGTGCGAGCAATGCCAGCAAGAGTTGGAAACTCTCACTGGCTTGCCTGTTCAGCTAGAGCAATATCACGCCACCGCGACCCCGCGCGTTGTGTCGTATGTCGCCGCGGGTAGCCGCCTTGTCTTCCAGCGCGCACCAGCCGGTTCGTAAACCGGAAGCGGTTCGAGATCTTATCGGACAACGAAGGCAGTTCACGAGCACCGGGCAGCGGCTCCGCCGCCGAAGCCACAACTAGATTTTGTGCTTTCCTATTGACGACAACACTACCTATTGTGGCATGCTCCCTTGAGCCGGGTCCTGGAGTGTTCAGATGACGAATTCCCCTCTCGCCCTACTCGCCGAAGCTCGCAAAGTGCTTGAGCGCTACATGTTCGACGGCGAGACGTGCAGAGATGATGTCGCTGAGGTCTGTCAGAAGATCGACGACGTGCTGCCAGCGCCAGCCACTCTGGCGGTTCGACCTAGCGAAGCGCGAGAAGCTGCCTAAGCAGAGAGCTTCGCGGCGCGGAGCTGCGGGTGGGGTCGCACCTCGCCCACAGGATCGCCAGGCCCGCTATCCCGCTGACCCTTAGGCGCTTTTTTCTTCCGCGGCGGCGGTCCGGTGACAACGAGCGACCTACATTATCGCTCTCCTTGATTCGCCCCCGGCTATCGCCCCGAATGTACCGCTTTGTCGCCGCCGGGGCGATTACTTCGCGCTTCGCACTCTTGTTTCGACGTTGACCCGCAGCCTTCTTCTTGGCGGACCATCGCGAACTCCAATAAAAGCGACCGAAGAGCGTCAGCAGACAACGTACTGACACGGCTTTTTGCGGTCGGAGCACTTTACAAGCGAGCCTTCGCTAGCACCCGATGGCGTGCCAAATCGTTGTAAGCTCGCTATGACCGACCCTGACGCCGAACCATGCCAGACAAAACGAAGCGGCAGGCCGCAAAGGACGCGGCCCGCACCCGTCCGCCGGTAACTTTCGTTACACCAATGGCGGCCCAGCTCGTGGATGCCCTTCCGGAAGGTCCGGAGTGGACCTACGAAGTCAAACTGGATGGATCACCCGACAAGACAATCGTTATGAATACGTGAAATCACGTGGACTGATGAAGCGGCGGGTTTCGGATCATCTCCGAGCCCTTTCAGCGCCGCTTTCAACCAATCATCCGACCTTGGTTGGCGCAGGGCTTCGCTACGGTGTCTGGGCCGTCGGGTGCGCGACCGATGCGCCTTCGGCGAAGCGCAGGAAATGATCAACCCCCGACGTGCCGCTTCCCTCAATGATTGTCACGTCCCGCCCTCGTTCGGACACAACTGCTTGCAAAGGCCTGGACATACGCTTGTGTTCGAGGAGTCTGCGATAGGTTGCGGCAAAGTGCTGCGCATCCGCCTCGGTATCCCAGGTGCTGCGAATGAGTACTAGCGTTTCACCCGTGTCTTCTCGTTCGAGAATGGCGTACCGATCGCCGCCCCATCCGGACGCAGCCTCTTCCGCTTCCGCCGCGAGACCATTCTGATTGAAGAGAATCCTCCACGAGAACTCGCCGAGCACGTTCTCATCCAGGACGGACCAATCGGCAAACAACGATTCTGCCGCGAAAGAGGGCCACTCGATGCGAACGGGTGCCTCGCCGATCTGCCACTTCTCGGGGTGAAGAATCTGTTCGGTCGAGATGGGCGGATTCTGACGGTAGAGTTTCTCGACCTCTTGCCAGCCGCCCACGGAGTGTATCGAATGGACGAACGTGACGCCTATGAGATACACACCAGCGAATGACTCGAGGAGAAAAGACGGCACGTCTTCGAGCTGCTTCAGGTCTTCGACAGCCGCCTTACCGAATATCGCCGCTCCTTTTGGACCCTTTAGCGCGTCACGCACATCTGCACGTGCGATCGAGCGTTGCGCCTCGACAATGGGCTTCATCGTTCTGGCATCCGGAACACGCCCGTGCAACTCGAACACCGAGTGCATCAGCCCCACATACGTCGCCTCACCTTCAACGACAGCCTGCCGAGCAAGCGCTTCATCGCCATTTAGGGTTCCATTACGTGTTGGATCGAGGAGATAAGCCTTCAGGTCGAAGTGCTGATCCTGGAGCGCGTGGTAGCTCTCGTGCGCATAGGTGAGAGTGCGTCGAGGCTCTGGCATCTCCCGCACGATGAAGACTGCTTTGCGGTAGGAATCGTAATACCCCCCTGCGCCCGCCACCAAAAGCCGCCGAAACACGGCGCGAAAGTCTTCGATTTCCGGCCCGGAGTAGTAACCAAGCGCACGCGCGATTTTACCGAAATCGCGAGGGAGGTTACCTCGGTCGAGCTCCCCTTCCGCGAAGACCAGGAATTCTTCGCGCGACTGCCTTGAAGCCCGGACAGGCGCCTTGAAAGACAGTTGCCGGATCGTGGCGACATCGGCTGCGGCTCGGTCGATGCGCCGCTGAGGATGCTCGGCGTAGACAGCGCGATAGGAAATGACTGCTCCAATGACAATTGTCACTGTGAGCGCGATGATTCTCGCCAGCCTCCAGCGCTGTCGCTCCATGGTTCGTCGGCTCCCCAGGCCCAGCATTCGAGGAGTATCAGGCAAGCGCGGGGCTCACGCCACCATTCAGAGTCAGCCTGCACGCAGTTCCGCTACTGTGCTGGTTGCCCACGATGCTGGCTCATTTGAGAACGGACATGTGGCTCTGGTCCGAAAGAAAATACTCGCGCGGTAGTTCTCTCCGCCTAAACCGGCCTCGCTGAACGGTCCGCTGTTGTGAGTGGCACGACGTTGCGTGAGTTCAGTTGAGATCTCAGGACCGCATTCTCCACCAGCAATCGCGCATTCTCGGAAGCAATGTGCACGACATCGTTCTCCGAAGCCTTGAGACGCTGACGGAGCTGCCGAATGGTTTCGACAAGGCGCTTGACCTCAGTTCGATGAGCTTCTTGCGCTGAGCCGGGATCTTTGCGAGCCCTTCTTCTGATGGCCTCCGCAACATCAGGGTAGTTGTTGTGGATGCACGCGGGCGTCACCCCCGCCTCGCGCGCGACCATCGAAATGTTGAGGCGGCAGCAGTCCTTCGCGATGCGCTTCGGCCGCCGATGCTCGATGCGCAGAATAGCTCGCCGGAGCTCGGCGCGCGTATCTCGCACCCGGGTCATGTTGCACTTCCGCCGTTCACGTCGATGCCAAACTCCCGAAGGACGGTCTCGGCTTCGGCAAGGTCCCGCTCGACGCGACGCTTGCCAGAAGAGCCGCAGTCAGCGGCCGTCACGAGCAGTTCGCGCTGATGAGCAAGGATGTTCTTCCAAACCGGCACGTGACCGTCATCCATCACTCCATTGCGACACTCTCGGCAACGTGTTGGCTCGTAGAGCCCCTGTCCCCCACATCCCATATCCGAGGCCAGACACCAACCATGTCCGGTGGCGCGGATGTTGACGACTTCCGCCGTATCCTCGATAAGCCTCCTGCGGGTCGTGACGGATGCCAATTGATGCTTGGCGCGAAACGCTTTGATCGGGCCGGCGGCACCGCCGATGATCATCGTGTCGTTGTCCAGCCAGTGCTGGATGATGCGAATCTTCTTCTCACGCACGGCATGTAGCACCTCGTCGAACAACTCCTCTTCTTGCTGAGCGTTCAGGGCGTAGAGCGCAGTCATGTCTAACGACCAGTGCTTGTAATGATGCTTCAGATACACGAGATCCCCGAGGACATGGTTCGCGACGTTGGCTGCGAATGTGCGACGTAATTGATGAGTGGCTAGGTCCCAGTCGGTGCCGACGTACTGGGCGAACTGCTTCATACCCTGCTTCCAGCACGACGCGGTGACACATCCGGGCAGGCTTCCGTTCTTCTTGCCGAGAAGAAGGCGATGACGATCCGCCTCAAGTTCCCTGCGCTGGTTCAGGAGCGTGGTGTACTCGCGGCTACCGGTTGGCATGGACACAAGCCGCTGCTCGATCGCGACGAGTGCCGCGCCGATCTCCGCTTGCATCGGTATCGCTAGCCGCTCCAGAATCCGTACGCATCGGACACCGACCTCCGGAATCATCCACTCGGTGTATCCAGTGTGGGTCTTGAGCGAGTGGCCGCGGAGCCAGTAGAACACCTCGCCATCGTGAGTCGACTGCCGGATGGCTCCCGTCTCAATGCTCGCGAGCTCATGGTTGCGGCAGCCCGAGACCAAGCCCAGAACGACGTAGCAGGCGGTTCGTAGCAGAACCAGGTCGGTGTGACGCCAACTGATCCTGCCAGCATCCCGCCGCTCGATGAGGCCGTCGGCCCTGTCGATGAGCTCGAGCGAACACCGAAAGAGGCGCTCAACTACGGGCGGTGGAATCAGCTTGGTGGAAGGAATGGTCTGATCCGTGTCTGCGAGCCCTGAGAGCCGGCGCGCTGAAGACTCCGGCCACGGATGAGTTTGCATCGCGTCTTCACCGTGTGCGCGGAAGACGTAGAGGGCTTCGATCGCCCAGTACGACATCTTTTGTGAGCGAGGCGCAAGCTTCTTCTGGCGGCAACGCTGTACCCATGCCGTGCAGTGGAGCGGTGTGATGTCTGCGAGCCGCTCGATGCCAAGCGAGCTCACCCAGAGCAAGAAACGCCGCAGAGATGCGACCAGCAGATAGACTGAGGTGGAGGACGGTCGAAGGCCACCGGGTCGCCCCGCTACCCAATACCGATGCGCCACGGCCTTCACGCCGGGCACGAAGCTCTGCGGCATGCTGGACCAGCAAACACGCATCGCCGACGGCTCCCTGTTCGCCGTCTTTGTATAGGGCGAGAGATCCCATACAGCGTCGCCGTAGCGGCTGAGAACGCGGTTAGTGCCGTTCTCCACGATGAACGAGATCACCGCATTGCTCTTGCAGCCGCCGGCACTCTCATCGACTGTCGAGGCAACGAGTGAGTCGAGCGAGTTAGACTGCACGCGCTGCCTCCCGGGTGTTCGGGTCGCGCCAGAATGGATGTGGTTGAACGCGCGCCTTCTCGCGTGCCGTGTTCACGCGCTCGGAATCAAAGCGGGCCGTCACCTGTTCATCGATGAGCCGTACGATCCATCCGTAGATCTTTGCCCATCGGCCTGCGCCCACACGGCTGCGCTCACTGATGAGAAACCAGTAGAAGCTGTAGAGCCGCCACAGGTCGCCTTCCTCCTCGACGAGGACGTAGCTTGGACAGCGGAAACAGCTCAAGAAATCCATGCACGCGCGCCCATCCTTCGGGGCCAGGGCCCCGGTGTAAGGATCGCGGCATCGGCCGACGGGCGTGTGCTCGGCAACGACGCTGACGGAAACGTCCGGGGTCCTCTTCTCGCTGCCACTCCACGTTGAGACCAGAGCCTCGCCCACGAACTTGTGGTTGCGCTCCATCTCTGGAGTCGGCAAAAGGTAGTGCCGGTCCGAAACACGTACGGAATGCCCCATGAGCTGCGCGACGGCGAACGGATCCCCACCCGATAGACGCCACAGCCGGTTAGCGAGTGTCTTACGAAGACGAGATACGTTGAGCCGCAATGGCGTCCCAGCATCCGATCGCAGCTCGTTCCGCTCCACAAACCGCAAGATGCAGTTCTGAAGCGTCGACAGCCCCACGAGGCGCACCGGGCCAGGCTTGTGACGCCCGCAGACATCCTCGCGAAACAGCCATACTCGATCCTTCCAGTGCTCCGGAGCCCTCGATACATACCGGTCGCTCAAACGCAGTGCCTGTCGATAGAAGAAGATCACGTCCGGGCTCACCGGAGTGCGCTCGGCACCACCCGCTCGGTACTTCATTGTGCGCAGAACCCCCCATGCCTCCTTCAGGGGATGAGGGTCGATCGCGTCACGTGTCAGGTCGAGCATGGGCGTAGGGTTGCGGCCGGTTCTCAGGCAGATGGCCATCAGCAACACGACCAGGCGATCAGACTCGTTGAGCCCTTCCTGATCGTTACAGACGATCAGCAGCTCTCTCTTTAATGCCCGACTCACGCCTTCACGCTCCGTGTCGCTGAGAGGCTGCTTCCCGGTAACGAACCTCTCGGCGTTCGGATAAGGGTTCACCGGAAACAGCTCTCTGCGCGGAGGCAAATGTCCCTTGGCGCACAACGCACTCAGCACGAACTTGACAGACGTAAATGTGCCGTACTGAGAGATGTAGGTGCTGTCTGCACGCAGCCTCTGCCAGTGAATGAATCCCTCGATAAAAGTCCGGTGTACATCCAGGAGGGTGAGCGATCTCCCGCGCTCGCTCGCCTGCTCGGTACAAAACCCGAATAAGCGTCGAAGCGCGACATGGCACGCGTTCGTAATCGTCGAGATCCGGTGTCCTCCAGAGGCTAATCGCCACTGAATGGCTCGCTGGCAGTACGCGACGACCTCATCACAACCGCGACCATAGAACGGCCCGAAATCAAACGAGCGGACCGACGCACCGCTGGTCCACGGAAAGTCGATGCGGGTGATCGCTGGTGGCACGATTACAGGATCGTCGAGGGTGCTGACTACTGTACTTCCAATCACAGCAGCGGACTTGAACTGCTTACGCGGCATGTGCGCTCCTAGAGTAGTTCACTGAGTTCCTGCTCGTGGAGCAGCATCAGGTCCACGTCGAGCTGCCGGAGCATCTGGAGATAGATCTGGGTGGTGGTGATGCTTGCGTGTCCGAGCCGATCACGGACATAGAGCAAGCCGTCCCCCTTGAACCCTCGCTCACGCAGACCTTGCAGCGTGTACGTCGCATACACATGGCGCAAAATGTGCGGAGTGACAGCGAACCCAACTCTCTGCGTCAGGCGCCGGAACACCTTCTCGATCGCCTTCTCGCTGAAGGGCGTTCCTTGTGAGGTGAGCAACAGAGCGTCACAGTTCCCCGAGCCATGTCGCGCACGACGCTGGCGCTCCATCACCGCATACCGCCAGAGATCGACTAGCAACGGTACTGGGACGTCGATAGCTCGCGCTTTGCTGCCCTTCAAGCACATATCCGCCGGACTCAGCCGCATCCGGTACTTCGCTTTCCTAACGAGATCTGCGCGCCGCATGGGATCGAAGATGTACTTCAGCGGAAACGAGCGAATCTCCTCACTGCGCAGCCCGGTCTGAAGACCCAATCGAAAGATCAGGCGATGCGTCGTGTTGGAAAGCATCGTCAGGCACCTCTTGCACTGGTCGAGAGTCAAGATGCGGAACGGCTCTACGAACTCTCTCATCAGCAGCTGCGACGAGACGCGCATGCCGCCAGACCCATCGGTGTGCGCCAGCATCCCCATGAGGTGCGGAACTCGCACGAGAACCTCCTCAAATGGAAACCGGTCCAGAATCCCTCTCGATACCGACCAGCGATACAAGCGAAGCACCGTCCGCAATCGGGCGTTTACCGTTCGACGCGATAGGCCACACTCCTTGAGCGCCCAATCACGGTAGACCTCAGCCGGATGAAGTGATCCACTGATCTCGCCTTGCTTCCAGTCGAGGCCGTTGGCGGTGACAAAACCGAAGAAGTCGTAGAGATCCCTGCCGTATCTCTTCCACGTCTTCTTGCTGCGAACCCGACCAGAGCGCAGGCAGACGTGGACCAGAAAATCGTGCGCAACCTCAATCAGCCGCATGCGGTCGTCGAGAATGAGCGGGAATCCCTTGTAGGCCACTCCGTTCAGCGTAAATGCATCACTTGCAAGAACGAGCCGCACGGCGCTCCAGTCGTGATCCGTCCACCAGGTTCAGAGTGCAGCATCGCTCCGCGGCCTTCGGCCGCGTCTGCCCTACTTCTAACAGCTCAAAGAGCGTGGATCAGAAGCTTCTTCGTTCATCTCTGGCGACGTCGGCGTCAGGGCGCGGGCTTCGTTGATCCGCTGCTGGAAGAATCCTACCGGGTGTTGAAAACCTCTGCCAGATCACGTGAAGTAATAACGAAAAGATGTAGGGTGAAGGATGGCTATCGTGCGCTGGTTCTCAAGGATGGCGCGCGAGTGGAACTCCGTTCGCGAAGAGACAACGATCTAACTCGGACGTATCCCTCCGTGACAGGAGCCGCACAGCGGCTTTTGGCTGATTCGGCAATCATTGATGGCGAGATTGTCGCTCTCGATGCAAGTGGCCGACCCTCATTCAACGGGCTGCAACACAGAGGTGCACTCGCCGGACACCGCATCGTGTTCTACGCATTCGATCTCCTGCATCTAAACGGCACAGACCTTACGAGCATGCCGCTCGACAAACGGCGAGAACGGCTGATCGATGCGATCGCGGGCTCTGGATTGCTACTATCCGTGAGCCTGCCTGGCTCACCTGCCGATATCGTGAAGAGTGTGCAGGCATTGGGGCTTGAGGGCGTTGTCGCCAAGTTAAGAACTTCGCCTTACGTTCCGGGGGAGCGATCCTCCGACTGGCAGAAACTGAAGCTGCAGAAACAGCAAGAGTTTGTGATTGGTGGCTATCGCCCCCAGGACCGCAGCATCGAGGCAGTCATTGTCGGTTACTACGAGAACGGAAAGCTGCGGTTTGCGGGCAGGATCAGAGCCGGGTTCGTCGCGCACACCCGGAAAGAGTTGTACCGCAGGCTCGCGCCCCTACATACGGACAGCTGCCCATTCGTAGACCTACCCACGAAGGAACGCTCGCGCTGGGGAGGCGGAGTCTCCGCCGAGGATATGAAGGAAATGCGATGGGTCGAACCGGACCTCGTCGCGCAAATTTGCTTCGCGGACTGGACCCCTGATGGCAGGCTTCGTGAGGCGAAATTTCTCGGATTGCGCTCCGACAAAGATCCCGGAGAAGTGCGGCGAGAATGTAAGTAGATCGGCATGATGCATGGCGCAGCCGGATCGGGAGGCGTAGGATCGCTGGCCGTTCCAAAGGGAGCTAGTTGGGTTGCGATCTGAAAGGAGCCGGGATCTGGTGCGGTGGCGTCTTCAAAACGAGCCCCTCACGCACCGCCGTCCACCATGAATCCTCGCGGCCTCCGTCCTTCCAGCGCGTTTGAGCCGAGCTAAACTCGTCGATTACAGACCCACTGCGCGTTGTCCCGCAATCGCTTCATAACGAAAATGAGCGGATGAAAGCGTGCTGCTTGACTAAGCGCCGCCGCTTCGCGACAGCAAACGGGAGCCAGCTTCGCTCTCAGCGCTTCACACCATATGTGAGCTTCCCAGAAGTCTCTGTGACGACCTTCTTTTTCACGAGCTCTTTGACGAGCTCATCCAGAGCTGCAGGATCGAGCTTCTTGGCAAACAGAGAGTCCAAGGCACTCCGTAGCTTCTTGAGCGTAAGCGTCCGGGCTGCACACGTGGACGCCGCCGCAGGTAAGTGACAGGCGGGTGAAGAGCTAAGCGGCCTCGGCGGCTGCAGCGGATGAACCACCGAGATTCCACGGCAACAGCTCAGCGATGCGTGAGATCGGATGGTCGGCGATTCGCTCGAGCACGCGACGCAGGTAGTCCTCGGGGTCGAGGCCGTATAGTTTTGCGGTCTCTACGAGGGTGTAGATGATGGCGGCCCGCTCGCCTCCGGCGTCGGACCCCACGAACAGAAAATTCTTTCGACCCAGGGCCACGCCGCGCAGCGCGCGTTCAGCAGCACTGTTGTCGATCTCGATGCGTCCGTCCTTCACATACGCAGTCAGCGAACGCCAGCGCGTGAGCGCATAGCGGATCGCCACCGCCAACGCGGACTTCTTCGAAGTCTTGGGCAGTGAGTGCAGCAGCCATGTGCGCAGATCCTCCAGCAGCGGCCCCGCACGCACCTGGCGTGCGGCGGCCCGCTTATCGGGCGGCCGTCCCCGGATCTGTTCCTCGATCCCGTACAGTGCACCGATGCGTTCGAGCGCTTCAAAAGCGATCGGGCATTTCTGGGCCTCATGGATGTCGAAGAACTTGCGCCGAACGTGTGCCCAACAGGAAGCAAGCTTGATCCGCTGCGCTTCAGGCTGGTCTTCCCGGTCGCACAGTCGCTCGAAACCCTCGTACCCATCGCACTGGAAGACGCCGTGGAAATCTCGCAAGTGCTCCTGCGGGTTCGCTTGCTTGCGATCCGGTGTGTAGGTGAACCAGACCGCAGGCGGCCGTTCATCACCGGCGGGCCGATCATCGCATGCGTAGACCCACAGCCGGCCTTCCTTGGTCGTGCCGCGGCCTGGAGACAGCACACGCAAAGGCGTGTCGTCGCCATGAACCTTGTCCGCCCCGAACACATGCGTGCGCACCGCTTCGGCCAGCGGTGAGAGCAGGTGCGCGGAAGCCCCGGTCCAGTCCGCCAACGTCGAGCGCGGCAAGTCCACGCCGGCACGGGCGTGGATCTCGCTCTGGCGATACAGCGGCACGTGATCGCAGAACTTCGACACCAGCACGTGCGCCAGCACGCTTGCATCGGCATTGCTTCGGGGAATTGGTCGTGAGGGCGCCGGTGCCTGCACGATCGTGTCGCAGGTGGCGCAGGAGAACTTCTCGCGGATGTGCCGGATGACCTTCAGCCGCTCGGGCACCATGGCCAGATGCTCCGAGACATCCTGGCCGAGATAGCGCAGCGCGCCTCCGCAACCGGGGCAGCTGCAGGGACTTGGAGCCTTGCGTTCTTCGCGCGGCAAATGGGCCGGCAGTGCCTGCCGCGCCGGTGCTTCGCCGTCGCTCAAGCGCGTAGCCTTTGCCGAGCGCGCCCTGATCTGGGTGCGGGTGGACTCGAGCTCTTCGAGTGTGAGCTCCAGCTGCTGGATCGAGCCGTCGAGCTGTTCGGAGGAACGGCCGAACTTCAGCCGCCGCAGTTGCGCGACCTGCAACTGCAGTCGCGCGATCTCGATCTTACGTTCGACCAGCAGCACTTCCTGCTCGGCGAGCCGCACATCCTGCTCGAGCAACAGCTGTTGCAAAGTCTCGATGTCGCCAGGAAGCTCACGCCGTGTTCGCACGCGGCGAAGTATATCGGCGCGACTTCAAAGCCACTAACGGTTCGTGGGTGTCGATGGCTGCGGGCGCCACGCCTTCTTCGGTCGCCGCCAGTCGATCCCTTCCAGCAGCATGGACAACTGTGCATTGGTCAGGCACACGGCGCCAGAATGAGCCTGGGGCCAGACGAAGTGGCCACTCTCCAGGCGCTTGTAGAACAGGCAAAGCCCGTCACCGCTCCACCACAGGATCTTCAGTCGATCCCCGCGACGACCCCGGAAGACGAACAGATGCCCCGAGAAGGGCTATGTGTCGCGACACATAGCCCTTCTTATGTGGCGAGCGTGAATATGCAGCCGCGCGCCGCAAGCTCGTAGCCAAGCAGTTGATTTGATGACGACGTGCTCGCGGGGCGGCGACACATAAGACTCACAAGCTCTCGAGCAGGCTCAGTACAGCATCCTTGGGTCGAAAGCGATGCGCTCGGTTGCTTTGGATGCCAGCCTTGTCCAGACCACGACGCATCATCTCGACATCCGCTGCCGCGTAACGATGGGTGGTCGCGACCTGTGCGTGTCCGAGCCAGGCCTGTATCGTCAGAAGATCAACGCCTGATTGCAGCAGGATCATCGCCAACGAGTGCCGGAACACGTGCGGCGAAACCTGCTTTCGCGCAAGCTCGGGCATTCGTTTGGAGGCTGCGGCGACGGCGCGACGCACGACATGAGTCGCACCGAAGCGCGTGAGGCGTTCTCCGCGTGAGCCCAGGAACAGCGGTACGTGTTCGTGTCGATCAACACCACGTTCGCGCAGCAGGCAGTTGATTGCGGCGACGGCATCGCTGGCCAGGGGGACGGTCCGTTGCTTGCGACCCTTGCCACGAAGCATGACTTGCGAGCGCACCCCGTCTAACGACAGATCCGCTGCCTCGACGCCGAGCGCCTCAGAGATCCTGGCGCCGGTCCGAGCCAGGAACAGCAAGAGTGTTCTATCGCGACGTCCGCGCGATGACTTTACGCCTGGGGCATCAATGAGCGCGTCGAGCTCGGATCGGGTGAGGTAGTGGGTTGCCGGAACATCAGACTTCTTGCTCGGTATCGCGAGCACGCGCTGCGCGACGCCAATCAATGCTGGATCGCTGGCTGCAATGTGATGGAAGAAAGAGCGTATCGCAGTCAGGCGTGCGTTGCGGGTGTGGATGCTGTTCCCGCGGGAGCGCTCCAGGTGAGTCAAGTACGCCAGGATCGCGTCGCGATCGAGATCCTCCACGGCGAGAGCGCACGGCTTCTTGCCGACTCGTTCTGAGACGAAGAGGACTAACAGCCGCAGGGCATCGCGGTACGTCCTTATCGTCGCTGGCGTGGCGTTACGTTGCTGCGTCAGTCGGTGGTGGAAGAAGGACTCGAGCTGTCGCGCGAGTGAAGGCTGGGCGTTCATGCCGTGCCTCCGTTATGGAAGGCGTTCGCTGAAGCCAAGTCCAATAGCTCTGACGTGGCGGTGATGTAGTAGGCCGTATCGCTGTAGCGGGCGTGCCCCAGATAGGTGGCCAGCAGCGGCAGCAACGACTGGACGTCGACCTTCTGCCGATGCCACTCAGCCAGGCGCGTGACGGCGAATCGATGGCGCAGATCATGGGGCCGAAGAGCTTTGCTCGCGTGCGCGTTGACTGCGGCGAGCGTACAGGCCTGCTCGAAACCGTAGTACAGACCTGAGCTCTTCAGGCGCGTGCCGCGAGTACTGAGGAGGAAAGCTGGCGTCTTCGGGCTGGGAAAGGCGTCGTCGCGACGACGGGCATAGTCACGCAGCGCAGTCAGAGTGGTCGGGTGGACAGGAACCAGGCGGTCCTTGCGGAACTTGGTCCTGCGGATCTGCATGACACCGCGGATCAGGTCAACATCAGAACGGTCGAGGCGCAAGGCCTCTCCGGATCGCAGCCCCGTGCTCGCCAGCAGACCGATGACCGTTGCGAGCGTTCTTCCGCGTAGCAAGGAGCCGCGCGATATCCGCTCACTCGCCGCCATGAGAGATCGGAGTTCCTGTTCGCTGAGGATCCGAGGCGGAGGAATAGCGCGAGAGCGAGGCAAGGCGCGGCGATCAAGTGACTCGGTGCGAGAATCGAACGCCGCGTGGTACTGCGCGAATCGTCGAATCACGGCGTAGCGGATGGCTTTCCCGTTGGGCGTCAGGCCGCTTGCCATGATGAAATCCAAGGCGAGAGCTTGCGACAGTGGGCCGGAGGCGCGGATGGAATGTACGTAGCGGTCAAAGGCGCGGAGAGAGGCCGCCTGTTTATGAAACTGGTAGCCGAGCGAGCGCTGCAGGTCGATGTACCTCTGGATGCTGATGGCCACCGTCCTTGCGAAGGCAGTCATGGTGCACCTCCGGGAAACGGCAGCGCGACGTCGGCGAGCTGAGGCACGGCCACCTTGACGTAGAACGACGTGGTATCGATGTTCCGATGGCCCAAGAGATCCGCCACCTCCTTGATCGGTCGTCGCTCCTCGACCAGCCGTGTGGCCAGGCTGTGGCGCAGAAGATGCGCTCCGCCCTTCCGGATCGGGATGCCAGCACGCTGCAGTCGAATGCGGACAATCCGGGAAACGGTGCCGCTGCAGGAGAACGCGCGCACAGGTGGAAGGTGCGAGAGGAATACCCTGCGCTCCGTCGTTCGAGGGCGCGCGTGAAGCACGTACTCAGCCAGTGCCGCTCCGGCCTCCTCGAGCAGCGGCACGACCCGATCGCGGTGGCCCTTGGTGCGGTGGAGCACCAACTGGCCGGTCCGCCATCGGATATCTTCGAGCTCCAACTGGCGCAGCTCCCTGTTACGCAGGCCTGTGGTGGCCAACAACAGCAGCATCGCGCGATCGCGTACACCGGACGGCGTAGTGCTCTCTATCGCGTCAATCGCGCGCCGGACGTCCTCCCATGCCAGTCGCGGCGGCAGGCGGGTCTGCCGCCAGCACGGAGTCCTCGGTACGAAGTGCGATAGGTCCCGTCTGTTGAGGTCCGCCCAGTGCAGGTATCGTAAGAACGAGCGCATATAGGCCGTCGTCGAAGATCGCGACGCATCGCTGCGGCACGCCGATAGCAGGTCATGAGTCATCGCCAGGACGTGCCTGGCGACGAGAGCGGACAAGGATCTTCCAGCGAGGTGCCTCTTCCGCCATGCCAGCATCCGGCGCGCAATCAGCGTGAGTCCTTCGCATGTCTTGGGATGCAGACCGCGAACAACGCGGAGGTGCTGCAAGTAAGCGGAAAGCAGTGGGCTGTCAGGATCGTGCTTCTGCACCCTTCGCGCAAATCGCTCAGGGAAGCAGCGCGCGGCATGACCAATGGCTACCTGCGCGGCCCAGCGTGCTGAGAGCGTTGGTCGCGCCCGCAGATAGCGATCGACGATCTGCGGGGAGATCGGCGTCGACTTGCTGCATCCACATCGGATAGCGTAGTCACCAAAGCGCGCGATACGTGCCAGATACAGCTTCGCTGAGTCGTGCTTGTATCCGATCTGCGAGAGATCGGCAGCGATACGATCGATCTCATCCCCGAGCGCACCGCCGCGAAAGCGCGCCATCACTCGTCGGTACTTAAAATAGAGATCCAACATGACCACTCCCTCCATTTGCGAACGCCGGAAAAGCCCGGCGTTGGAGAGAGTGGAATGCAAAATACTATGTGACGACAAAGAGCCCCGTTCACGGGTGATGTCGAGACTTCATTGGGTTGCGCCACATATCACCGCCCGCCACATAAGAAGGGATCCTCCGAAAGCTGCATCTGGACGAGCGCCGTGAGCCCATCAAAGCCTTTGCGCATGTCGGTCATGCCCGCGGCCAGCCAGATGCGAACCCCTGCAGGTGGCGCGATCATCCGCGCGCCAGCAGGGCAATGACGTTGGCCAGTGCCGTTGCATCCACGGGACCCTGGATGCTGATCACGCCGCCGGCGGGCAGTCGTATCTCGATCGAACCGCGCGCTGCGCGACGAACTCTCGAGGCCGCGGCCGGCTTTGTGCGGGAGACTTGTCGCTTACGTACAGGGGCCTGTGTCACTGGCAGCATGGCCATTGCCACACCTGCGTCGCGCACTTCCAGCAATCCCTGCTGGTACAGGCGTCGCCAGCAGAACAACAGGTTGGCGTTTACCTCGTACTTGCGGGCTACCACAGGCACCGATGCGCCGGGAGTCAGTGTCTCCTCTACGATCTGGCGCTTCTCTTCGATCGTCCGTCGTCGTCGCGAGCCGTTCGGCCGGCCCAATGCATCCGTCGTCATCTCTTAACCTCTACGTGTGCACTTGGAAATAGATGGACACGTAGTACGTGTCCGTCTATGCGGGCACGCATGCTCTGCTTGGCGACGCTCTTAAGCCATGTGGGATGACCGGACGCTTACTCTTGAGCGTACCCGGCCGATTGTTCGGGTTCGTATCGAGATGCTCGCGCACTTTGACGACCTGCGCCGCCAATGCTGCCGCTCCATTCTCGTTCTTCGTACTGGCCCTGGTATTTGTTTTCGTCTCTGCCGCTGAGCTATCGCCGACTTCGCTTTCCGACCCATCAACAGGAGACGTTTGTGCCAGGTCGGGATCCGCAGCCAGAGAAGAGACCAACGCTGCCGTTGTCGAGACAGCCAGCGCGGCGTCCAGCCGCCCGAATACCTCTGGTTGCGCGTCCGCACCGACGTGATGTGCAACATGGCATAAGACTCGCAGCGCTTCACCGAGAGCCAGCTCGCGATCTCGCTTCGTCATCGAAAGTTGGCCATTCATGTTTGAAAGGCGTTTGCGAGCGTCGCGAGCTCCGTCTGCGAGGTTTGCGCCTTTCCAAAGGCTCTCGATGGCGCGACGGCATTCGGCTACTGCGGCCGTGTAGTGCCCGAATGAAAGGTGCTCATTAGCACGCCGAACAAGATCCAGTGCGGCGTGGGCGTGCGTGACACCGCCCAATGGCAAGTGCACTCCGACCAGCAGTACATCAGCCGCGCCGCATTCCTTCAGCACACGAGACCAATCGCTGATATTCGCCGTCAGTTGCAGTTGATCATCGAGCGCACGTACACCATGCGACCCGTAGCTGTTTCCGCGTACATCAAGCGTGAACACCAACGAACGCCCGTGCCTCATCTCCTCTAACGCGAGCAGCTGTGGACTCGGCAAGATCAAGCGATACATCACGTGACGATCAAAGGCTTGGCCATCCCGCGTTTCATCGCACCATGCAGTCTCCGGTTCTGCCGAGCCCAATGGGATGGGTCGACCCTCACCTTCAGGGGCTACTGAAACCCAAATACGCGTCCCGAAGATGGCGATTGCCTCCCCCGCCGCGGCGAGAGGTTCCATGCGAGGGAGAAACATAACTCGGACCCGCCTTATCCCCTGGCGACCGCTCAACTGCTCAGCCCGAACACTCCCGATAGAAAGCGACTCGTAATGGATCCCCATATGCACTCCCCCGGCTACTCTGGAGCCTCCGCTGTATCTGCATTCAAACTAGAGCTCAGACATGCCATACCCGGCTGTCATCTCCGACTAAGGAGACATGCTGCCGCGGAGTTGAACATCTGCAGCGCCTCAATGACCCCATCCATCACGAAATCAAGCGCGCGCCCATAGCCATCATTGAGATGAGCGATGTCGAAGCCCATCGTTTGCAGAGTCTCCACACACTTTCCGACCGACTCGTGCGCGTCGGCGATCCGCAGATCATTGTTAAGGAACAAGGGGGCCATGCAAGCGTTTCTTGCGTCCCAACCGTCGCGCTCTTGACTCCTGCTGAAGGCATCGATCGACTCCTCATGCTCGTTCAGCTGCTGGATAACGTTTGTTAGCGCTTGGATCAGCCTGATCGTTCCAAGGTCCCTGATTGCGGCACGAGGGCATCCGGAGTTCTCAAGGAGTGACTTAAGAAATCCATTGGGCACTCGCTGCCAGACCTCATGCAGTGTCTTGCACCGGGCAAGGAACGCCTGCTGGGTCATGTCCAAAGGCGCAACCTGGGCCAGTCGGCACAGGATGGGGTACGCCCTCCATCCGTTCGCTCGCAGTTCCTCGCGCGAAAAGCCAACCAGATCGCACGCGCTCTTCTGTAGGCCGATGCTCGCGCCAAGGCTGGAAAGGTTGTCGCCCATGCATAAGAGCTGATCCACAAGCCTCTGCGTCTTTGCCACAATGTGTTCTTCGCTCGTGTCGAGATTCGCGACCTCCGCATCAGATAACGCGAATGCATGCGCGTGGAGAATCTCACGGTCTGGCTTGGGCTTGTACAGCTCCCGCATGGGCACGCGAACCAGGTTTCTCCCTACCCGAGTGCAGTCATTAAAGCACCATTGCCCTTTGTACGACGGGCTGCAGTACCAGACACCGTCAAACTGTACGGGCACCGAGTCGTAGAAGGCATTCTGCTCGTATCGTTGCAGGAACTTGTCGTTCAAGAACACGGGAGTAGCAGCAACCAAAGCATCTGCGCGATCGTGAGTCATCGGCCCTGCCACTCCAGGCCACACCAGACCTTCCGCATCTTGCTCTGGGCATAATTGGCAGGCGGCAGCTTCCACAGAAGCCCACACCTGAATCAACAATCCACCTTTGTGCTCACGAATGTCGAGTCGATACCAAGTGGGTCCCTCACTGGGTCGCAGCTCGGCATGCGACCTACCGCCCATGAGGGCACGCAGCGCCGCGTGGTCAGGCAAAAGCGTCTGGTAGAAGAACGCACGTACTGCCCTGGCGCCGCGCAGCCAGAGATACTTCCGCAGGTACTCGTTTGACATTCGCCAGTCGACATTGCGGCTCGACTGCCAGTAATACTCGCTGGATATCTCGCCTTCCGCGACCCCGAATTCAGGGAGCCTGAGATCATCGTAGATTAGCCGTTGGTGATCGTTTCCAACACATCGTGGCGTCAGCCCTAGCGTCATCCAGACTTTCTCCGCCAGATGAAAGGTAGAGAAGGAGTTGCTGCCCCAAGCGGCGACGATGTAATCATGTCCCGCAATCGATGGCGAGAATTTGGCCGCGCAGCTCTTGCCACCTGCGGGGACCGAAAACGCCACGACCGCTCTCCCGGCGCCATTCAGAACCTCGAGCGGCTCGCTGCCGCCGTCCAGGACTACGGCCGTTTGCAGATTGACGTGCTCAACATTGACGCCGTGCGGGTCCGACTCGTATTGGGAGGCAACCTGAACCTTTTGCCTTGGATCTAGCCCGATAGGCTCGAGGAGATCTCGCAGCCTTGAGGGAATGATGGCGACGGGTATGGGAAACGAGGCAACATAGTCGAACGGCATCACGCTGCTCCTTGAGCTCTTCGGCCGTTGACGATCTTTCGAACGACGCATTGGAATATCACGAGGTACCCCGCTCTCTGATCAACTCGTACGCCCAATGTGCGATCGCCTCGTTAGCCTCGATCACGTACTCCTGCGCTCTGGGATAAGACTGAAAGTATCCATCCTTCCAAGCACTCTCATCGTGGTAGGAAATGCAGGCGTTCCCAAATAATCTGCGATCCAACCGCCAGCGCCCGCGGGTCAATCCCGACGCAGTAAGCACTCTCCGCTCGTCGAACTTGAGCACACCGGCACCCGCGCATTCATCGGCACGAGATAACCGATCGCGCGCAAGGTACAGCGTGTTGGTCGAGATCGCCCGGCGTGCGGGGTGCGCATGCGGATGATGGCTCAACCACTCTGGTATTGTTCGCTGTCGGGTGAAAGGCATGACCTCACCCACCTCCAGATATCCGAAGATCAGATGCACGCCGGGGTCGCGAGCGTACTGAAGCCGCCCGCTCACTTCTAAGGTGTGCCTGAACCAGCCGTAGAATAAGAACAGGTCCCCTACTCCAACGCCTTGGTTGCGCAGATGTCCGGCCGCGGCGCCTATCTGTCCAAGCGAAGCTCGCCACCTCTGGTTTGACAACTCCACATGATCTGGGCGCTCGAGAACAGGATCGACATGCGCCCCGCGGCCAGCAATGCCCGACTCCCCGCCAAGCTCCTTCAACAGCTGGAAATAGGAACGACCGCACGGCGAGCGCAACGACGCGTACGAAACATGATCCATCGACGTAGGAATAGGCAGACTAACCAGACGGCCGTCCGGCAGTATGGGGCTCGCGCAGCCTCCGACGCTGCTATCGAAGCCTTTGCGGCTCAGGATTACTTTCATTCGGATTCACGCCAGCTGCCATCTCCTGGAGCCCACTTGTGGGGCGGACCATGGATGCGCCGGCGTCCTGCTCTTTCAAACACGTAATCGATGAATACCTTGGCACGGGACACATCTTTGGTGCGCACACCATGCGCGGACTGTCCAAGGGGAATCTCCGGACGAATCGGCTCCGGAATCACCAAGGCCTCGGAGCCAAAGTACACAAAGCGCTCCGCGATCAGAACGTTAAGGCCAGATAGATCGTGACGCTGAGACGCACCTACGCTGCACTGACCGCGCCCGTCAAAGTGATGGTCATTGTTCAGCTGGATAAAATCGCTGGGAGCACTCGCGGGTTCGCGCTTCGGCTTATAAATGTTGTCGCCGACTCGATCAATGGCCCGCAGGCTCTTCGGCTGCGGGATCTTGCGGGCAAATCGCGAATCCCGAAAGTACTGAGCAATCGGGATTTTTTCTTTCACCTGCATTAGGCAGATGAGTCGCTCACGTCCCACCGGATGCCCGCACAGCTCGCTTGAGGTGAAGCCCGCAATCCAGTCTCCCTCGTGTTTGTGCAAGCGTATGAGCGGCTTGCAAGTCGCAAGCGTAAGGCGCCCCCAGAACGGATTCGGCGCGAAACCCGAATCGTTAGTAAGTTTGTAAGCGAACAGGCGCACCTCCATGGTCCACCTACTGATGACCAGGCCAGTAGTGCTCGATCTTCCAGAGCGGCTGATCCGGCAGTGACGCACGAATCGCGCTGATCACAGCTTCGTACTGCCTGGAAGCGAAGTTCGTCCAACGTGTCTTGCGTGCCAAGTTCCAAGCCCGCCGACGGCCCCCGAACCACCCTGGACAGCTGATCGAGCAGGAGGCTGTCGACAGGGGGATGCAGCCCCTGAACTCGCACGTGCAACTCATGGCCGGCACAGACGAGACCAGCTTTCACAGGTACACGTTGACTAACTTAGCCACCACTCCGTGCGTCAATCTCATCCCTCGAGCGCCCGCAGCCTTGATCACACGTCCCCGCCAGCGTCTCTGAGCGCGATCGAACTCTTGTGGCGGCGGCAATGTATCAGGGCCCGCAAGGAGACCTGTCAAGCCCGCTGCTTCAATGATGGCCTTCGCTTGGGCCCCACTCATTCGACTGCCCTTCACCCTAGCGGCTCTGCCAGCCGCCCATGATGAGGAGCGATGCCTGTGCTCGTGGATGGAGTAGTGCACGAAAGCCTCCGTTAAGATCAGCGCGGTAAGGTCCGCTTGCTCCAGAAACGCTAGATCAAGACCCCGCGGAAATTTGTGATTCGTATGGCACTTTGTGCATAGTTTGCCTACGTTGCCGTCATTCCTATCGTGGTCGTTCCCGCGGGACTCTACAGATCGGCGAGTTCGATGCCGTACCGCTGACCCCAAGCAGGTCGACCGCTGCAGTCTCTTTGTGAACAAGCGCTATGAGATGCACACGGAGGGGTCCTTGCCTCGACGTTTAGCACGTGGAGTTCGTCACATCGAGCGGGCGGATGAGTTTATCAAGAAGTTCACTGTCGATCGTTCCGCCCTCGAGACGATCTTTCCGAGCGCATACATCCGAGACCGCGAAGAGGAACTTGAACACGGTCGGTAAGCCCGCACAGATCTGGGAAAGCTTGCGCGGCTGGCTGCCGCTGCGGTAACTCGATGGCTAGGGGAAGTTAATGCTCAACCAGAGGGCCGAGTTCTCGGCGCAAACACGTGAGCTGGTCGCGCGCCGCGCCGGCTACCGGTGCAGTCTCCCACGGTGCGGAAGAACCACAGTTGGCGCCGGCGTGCAGTCGCACCAGTCCGCCTCGATAGGGGTGGCCGCTCACATTTACAGCGCAGTCGCTGGCGGACCGCGGGGCAGCGGAGGGCTGACGCTTGAGGAATTGGCCTCCCCGGCCAATGCCATATGGTTGTGCGCCAACCATGCTGCTCTCATCGACAAGAACGAGGGCGCGGATTATTCCCCCGGAACCCTGCTGAGTTACAAACAGCTTCATGAGGCGCGGATCGCGCGCGAGCTCGAAGGAGCCTGCAGCCGCTTCGGATGGATTGACTCTCTCGCTATCCGCTCCAGTCCTCTCTTCGCCGAACCGACAAATTTCGAGCTCGGAAAGCTCTCACTACTGATCGGCGACAATGAGACCGGTAAGACTGCGCTGTGCGAATGGCTCGCAGCCGCAGTCGATGTCAGCTATCTGAAACGCTGGCGACCTATAAAGCACGGGCAACGAAATCTGGACGCAGAGGTGCGTTATCTGGATCCGGAACCCCACGCGACACGGTTCTGGTTTCCCGATGAGACTTTCCCACGGTACGAGTACGACGGACGGGAAACTGCGTTGCCCTTAGCACCGATCAGAGTGCTCTTCCCGAAAAAATTGGAGTTCCTCGCTGCTGACGAGGAGCCCGACGACCTCGCGCGGCTCTCGGACGCACTCCGAATGCATCCTCTCCAGGTACGATCCCTCTGCGAGCGCGTTTCAGCGAATGCGACGGGAGAGGTGACGCGCCTTCGGCTCGAGACTCGCGAAGACCGCGTGTTTGTCTTCGCCGACGTAAGAGGCACGCATCCGGGCCTTCCACTCCGCAACCTCTCAGGCGGCGAGTGTGATCGGGTGATGATGACGCTCGCAGCACTCGCCGCCAGTGATCTGGCGACTCGCTACCCCACGGTGCTGATCCTCGACGCAAGCTCCTACCGGGCCGACAACAGGTGGCTCCGCGCATACGGCGAGTGGCTCTCCTCGCCGACGAATGCCTTCCAAACGTGAGCGGTAAGCCAGCGGCGTCATTCCGTGCGCGCACGAGAGCGAGCACAGTCGCTTCAGTTCATGACACTGGAGCGAACGATGGAACAGACCCGACGGCGACGACGAGACGCGGACGCATGGCGTTCGGTGGTCTCCCGGTTCAACGAGAGCGGCCTGAGCGTCTCGCAGTTCTGCGAACGTGAAGGCATCGGCGCGGCGAGCTTTTATCACTGGCGGTCCCGGCTGAACTCACCGCGAACTCGGCGTAAGAGGCGGATACCAGCCGATCCGGTTGCTGCGGCCCCGCGAAGTGACTTTCTCGACCTTGGCACGTTGAGCGCCGGTTCCTCGCGCATGGAAGTGCGACTGGAACTCGGTGGCGGCGTCGCGGTTCACGTCACGCGTGGCTGATGTTCTTTCCCGAGGGCCAGATCCGCGTGCACCTGTACGGCGAGCCGGTAGACATGAGGAAGTCCTTCACGGGCCTGTACGCCCTCACGCGCGCAGGGCTACGACTGGATCCGCTGAGCGGCGATCTTTTTGTCTTCATCTCACGTCGCGCGACGATGATGAAGGTTCTGTATTTCGATCGCTCGGGATTCTGCGTCTGGGCAAAACGATTGGAGGCTGGCCGCTTCATCAGCGACTGGAGCCAGGTGCGCACGCGCGAGATGGACTGGACGACGCTGAAGTTGTTACTCGAAGGGATCGAGCCCGGACGCTTGCGCAAGCGTTTCCGATACACCTCGCCCGCGCAGAAGCGCACGTCCGCGTCATCACATGCGATACACTCCACGCATGTCGAAGGCGTCGAAGACTTCACCGAACATCGCCGAGATCGAACGCATGAGCAGCGGTGAAGTGGTATCGCTGCTGCAGTCCAAGGACGGACGCATTGATGCCCTGCTGCAGCAGGTGGAAGCGCTCACTCGCCGGGTGGACTGGTTCGAGCGCCAGCACTTTGGCTCCCGCAGCGAGCGCTTCATCGCGCAGCCGGATCCTTCACAGATGCATCTGGGAGAGGTATTCAAGCCGCAGCAGCCTGCTCCCGAGCCGCGCAAGACGATTCCCCCGCACACGCGGCGCGTGCCGCGCGATCCGGTGAACGAAGCGGCTGAAGCGATGCCGTTCTTCGATGAGTCGCGCGTTCCGGTACAGACGATCCACCTGTCCAACCCGGATATCGAGGGGCTTGCGCCAGATCAGTACGAAGTGATCGCCGAGAAGGTGAGCTATCGCCTGGCGCAGCGGCCCGGCAGCTATGTCGTGCTCAAGTACGTGCGCCAGGTCACCAAGCGCCGGGACACCCAGCAGATCAGCTGCGCGCCGGCGCCGCGCGGCGTGCTGGAGAGCAGCCGCGCCGATGTGAGCTTTGCCGCGGGGCTGCTCGTGGACAAGTTTTTATTCCACCTGCCGCTGTATCGGCAGCATCAACGCCTGGACGCCATGGGCATCAAGGTGAGCCGTCCTTGGCTCACGCAGGTGGCGCAGGCGGTCATCAGCCTGCTCTATCCGATCTACGACGCGCAGTTCGACTCGATCCGGGAAAGCCGGGTCAAGGCGATAGACGAGACCCCGATCAAGGCCGATCGCACCGACCACGGCAAGATGAAGATGTCGTACTTCTGGCCGGTATACGGCGAGAAGGACGAGGTGTGCTTTCCGTTCCACACCTCGCGCCGTGCCGAGCATGTGCGCGAGATCCTGGGCTTTCACCATGCGCCGGGCTCGGTGCTGCTGACGGACGGCTACGCCGCCTACGAAAGCTACGTGAAGAAGGTCGATCTCACGCACGCCCAGTGCTGGGCGCATGCGCGCCGGGAGTTGTTCGAAGCGCAGGACGCGGATCCTGAGGGCGCCGCCGAGGCGCTCACCCAGATCCAGCAGCTCTATGCGATCGAGGACGAGATCCGGGAGAAGAAACTCAGCGGCGATAGCAAGCGTCTGCACCGTTTGACGCATTCCAAACCGCGAGTGGAGATTTTCTTCGACTGGATCGAGCGCAAGTTCGAACAGCACGGCCTGAAGCCGCCGACTGCGTTCACGCGGGCGCTGGAGTACGCACGCTCGCGTCGCGCGGGGCTTTCGGTATTCCTCGCCGACCCGGACGTGGCGATCGACACCAATCACCTGGAGCGTGCGCTCAGGGCGATTCCCATGGGCCGCAAAGTGTGGAATTTCTGTTGGACCGAGCTCGGCGCGCAGCATGTCGGCGTGATCCAGAGCCTCATCGTCACTTGCCGTCTGCACGGGATCGATCCGTATACCTATCTGGTCGACGTGCTTCAGCGGATCGGTGAGCACCCCGCCTCGCGGGTCGCCGAGCTCACCCCACGTCTGTGGAAGACGCTCTTCGCAGACAAGCCTCTGCGGTCAGACTTGCACAACTTCAGAACCTGAGCCAGCACGTCGCTGGCCTACCGCTTACCTGGCAACAACTCTAGAGGGAAGGCCATGCTACGCAGCGACGGGACCAAGGCTTCTTCCACACTGAGGAGCGTTGATCTGCGTGTTCTCTCGTGGACGAGCGCGGAGAATCCACGGATTTCGGACGCACTTAGCCCTAGTGGCAGAACCTGGCTCAAGCGGGAAGCGATATCCGCGATCGAGCGGAGCTCGGCGGAAGCGCCGGTACGGAAGGCGCGCCGACCTTGCGCCAAGTCCTCGAATTCGATCGCATCGTCGATCATCGCGAGCTCACCAAGAGCTTGCATTTCGACGTGCACCGAGCGGTTCACGGTACCGGCACCGTTCAAGTGCGAGAACACACCTTGGCGCTTGAAGAAGCTGAGCAAGTATTCGGCCATATCACCGGAGTTCAACACCGAGCTCGCCAAAGCAGGGAGTTCGGCGAGTTCATACAGAAGTGCCGCCCGCAGACGGAACGCTCGCGCCAGATCCGGCTCCTCTGAATTAGCGCCCAACGCCTCCGAAATCTCGGCCGCAATCCGACAAAGGTCTGTGCGGTCGGTGCGAGGCCAGTCGATGGCACTTGCCAATACGGCCTCGGTGAACTGCATGAGACGATCCTCCGCTCCGGGGAAAAGGATCGCCGCCTGACGAAGACGAAAATTGACGAGTGATTGACGTACCGTGTTGAAGTCCGAGACGAAATTCGAGGCATTCGTCACGGCCGTGAGTTCCTCTCGCGTAAACATCACTTCGCTCCTTGCAGCGATGTATACACAGACTGTGCCACAGCCGGAAACGTTTCAACACAGAGCAAATCGACTTCAAAGGCTTTCTTGTTCTTTCTAGTGCGTAGGATCTGAGCTTCATCGACCGCATAAGTTGACGCATCGATAATGACAAAGCCAGCGTAGCTGGTCTTGGTTCCAGAGTAGGGCATCAACGCAGCCCGCACTCGCTGCCTATCTCCCTCCGGGATGTTTCCTAGATTATCTCTCGCGGCAGTAAGGTCGAAGCTGTGGTCTGCGACAGAGTACTTGTTGAACGATGCAAAGAGATCTGCGAAGCAAGATTGGTCGTGCTTTGAAGGTAGGCCGTCTGCAGCATTCTTCGGGCTACATTTCACCTCACCGAATACGAAGCGAAGAGGATCAGACGACGGGTCATACATCACCAAGTCCATCTTGTATCCATTCGCATTCTCGGCGGTCAGCATCGACAGCTTGCTGTACAACCGTCGGAGACCCATCACCTCTTCAGCGAAGATCGCGGCGACTATCTCGCCGAAATGCGATTCCTGGAATGACTGGGCGGTGGGTAACTTTGCGAGTGTGGTCTTTACTGCCGTGAGGAAGTATCCGGCTTTTAGGTCTGCGACGATTGCCTCTAAGGGCCGGTAGAACAGCGGAGCACGATCGGATATGTAGTCGTGAAGAGCGTGCACGCTCCCATTCGCGAGGATTTCAGAACGGTAGACGAGGCGAACACCGTCCTTCTGACCGTTGACGGGCTCTCGCTGAGCGTGAATGAAATGCAGCAATCCCTGAGACAAGTTACGACTCCCTCCGCGTCACAGCCGATTCGAGTAGTTTGTGAATCCGCGCATGGACCCAACCCAAAAAGGGAAAGGGCGGATGCGCTTTCGGTGTGCTGGCGGCTCGTCATCGAGCCCTATTCATTGTTGAATTTAGACTGCCAAGTCTCGGATCATTGTGCGCAGTATCACGCAAGTTCAAGCAAAAGCGGTACGTTGGCCCCAGTTCTGCCGACAGCTCGCAATTGAACGCGCGTGTGCAAGGAGCGGCCTAGGGTTGCCTGCAGAGAGAACCGGAGTTGGAGCCGACCTCCAGATCATTCGGAGTGCATAGCTAAGCATGAACTGCAGCGAGCCTGCGTTGGTTGACGAGACAGCCGTCGCGCGTTGCTGCCATTAGGTACACCCGGCAGAGGGAGAATCCTTCGCACAATTCCAGCCGTGTTACGCCTACAGACACCATCACCTTGCGCCCGCCAGTCACCTCGCAAAGGCCGATTCGTTGGGAGTGTATCGGTGATCATTCTTTGTGGCGGTTACCGCGTCTGTGTCGGCGCGTCCGGCGTCTGCTTGTGGGGAACCCGCCTCATCAGTTCAGCCGCAATGCACTCCCTCTCTGTCCGTGCGGGCGGCATCCGGTGCACGAACCGGCGGATGCGGTCAGCGATTTCATGCTGACCCGCCGTCTCAAGATGGGAGGCAAAGCCCAACCATCCACGCACCACCTCCTTGCGCGTCTCAACGATCCGGGACTTGCCGGCCTCGGGCGACAGGCGGCCTCGGGAGAGTTCGCGTGCTACGCTCTCGGTGCGCTCCCGATAGTGCGTGGCGTCTCCACGCTCCATCGCCCGGAAGATCCCAGTCGTCTTACTCGAGCGGGTCTGCCCGCGCACGGCTCGCTCGGTCGCGTTGGCAGGCACTCCGAGCTCGCGCAGGTATTGCGCAAAGTCGCCACGCCATTCGCGCAGGATCGCCTTCTTGATATTGAGCCGTACCCCTTGCTCGCTCATCGCCTTCACCACGACGTGCACGTGAGGCGCACCCTGGTCGGTGTGCATCGCCATCGCATACCGATGCTGGAGGGCGAATTTCTCCATCGCGAACCTTCTTACAGCGGCGCGGAGCTTGTCCGGCGGCGTGCCCTTCGGCATCGAGAAGATCAGGTTGTGGACGAGCTTCGGAGGTTTCCTGCCGGCGGCGATGGAGCGCTCGGTGTGTCGGGCGTTCGCCTCCAGATCGAGGTCCCAGTCCTCGAGTAACCCCTTCTCGAATCCCTTCCCTTCCAGCATCTCTCCCTGGTCGGACTCAACCTGTGCCTCACCCTCGCGACCGATGTACTCGATGTGGGTCTGCACTCCGCGCAACGTGCGGGCTCCGCCTGAGACGCGGACCACGACCTCGGGTACTCCTTGAACGGTGCGACCGGCATGCGCGATTTGCGCGCGCGTGAGAGGCGGCGCTCCTGGTCCTCGTCGACCGAGGCTGACGACGTCGAGCAGGGGCTCTTCTTTGCGGATATCAACGAGGCGGCGCTTCGGCATTACCCGTCTCCCAACTCTCGGAGTTCGCGCGAATCAGTTCCTTCATATGGTCTCGTAGTGCTTCGAGCGCTCGAAGCACGGCGCGCAGATCTGCGACGCTCGGCCCCTCAACCTTGCCCGTCTGATTCGAAACGCGGACGATCTGGTTCAGGTTGCGACCGATCACTCCGAGCTCTGCGACCGAACGCTTCAGTTCAGCCAGTTCCCTGTCGGGCAGCGGCCGAAGATCTCTGAGGTGTGCTCGCAACAAGATCGAAGCGTACGTCGCAGCAGCCATTCCGCGACCAGCAGCTCGTTCGCGAAGGAGCAGGTGATCCTGGGATCGGAGCCTCACGTAGAGACGCGCTCCACGCGCCACCTGTTCGACGGGCTCGGGCGTCACAAGATTCGCCGCGACCGTGCTGCCCAGCATGAGGTGCACCGAACGCTTCAGGAGTGCTGACTCAGACAATCCGAGCTCGCGCGCCAGCATCGCGAAGCGCTGCTTGATCTCGTGAGTGACCCATGTGCGAAGGTGTGTGCTGCCGCCATCCATGAGGCCACTTTGGGCCAAAGAGCCGCCGGCAGGCTATCCTGCATACATGGTGAGTTAGCCCACAAACAGGTGTTGCACGCCTTTTTCTTTCCGCCCTTCGGTCACGTTCCTGGATGCAAGCAGGTCAGTTGCAGTCGTACATCCGGCTTCGTTGTGAGAGGCGTCGCCTCCCGAGCCATCATGGAGTCCGCGCGCGGTGAGCCATACGAATACGAGGGCTTCAGTTGCCTGAGCCATGCAGGATATCGGCTTGACACCACGCCGGTCTGACCAGCTTTCCCATGAACACGATCAGGCGTTACGCACCTCTCGTGACAGGTCTTTGAAACTTACACAGGCTGTGGCATTGGCTCCCGGAACTCGAAGTCGCGCCCCTGGTACCACGTTGCCCAGATGAGACGGGCCAGCTTGTTGGCGACCGCGACCGCCGCCTTGTTGTGACCCACGCGTGCTCGGAGACGGAGACCCCAATCTCGTAAGGCGTCCAACGGCCGCCCCGCTCGCTGTGCCATGTTTGCTGAATAGAGAACGGCTCTGCCGCCGTTGACCAGCAATCTGCGCAGGTACGAGTCACCTCGCTTACTGATTGACCCCAGCCGCCGGATGTTGCCGGATGAGTGCTCCCGTGGCGTCAGGCCGAGCCACGACGCCAGGCACCGCGAATTACGAAACGTCCGGATGTCGGCAATCGACCCGGCGAACGCAGTGGCAGAAAGCGGGCCGACTCCCGGAATCTTCTGCAGCCGCTGGCAGACATCGGATTGCTCCGCGATCGCCGCCAGCTCCGCATCAATCTGCTTCAGCCGTTCCTGTGCTGAACGAATCTCCTCGACCAGACGTTGCAGAACGCTGCGGATGATCTTCGGAATGGTGGACTCGTCATCAGCGAGCTGCGCGCCGAGCTCCTTGAGTCCGCGCTGAACTCCAAGCGGAGCCAGCACGCCGAACTCACGACACAAACCCCGAAGACAGTTCACCCGATCGGTGAGCGTGCATCGCCATGCCGAGCGCACACGGTGCATGCTCTGCAACGCCTGCTGCTCGGCCGACTTCACCTGCACCGGAATGATGTCGGTCGCGCGCGCCGCCTCGAGCAACGCGGTGGCGTCGGCTCGATCGGTCTTGTTACGCCGAACATACGCCTTCACATAGAGCGGCGGCAGCAGCGAGACCTCCATTCCTCGCTCCAGAAACCACCGGCCCCAGAAGTGCGAAGTTCCACACGCCTCCATCACGATCCGAACGGGCGCGTGGTTCTGGAAGTACCTCTGCAGCTGGCTGCGGTTCAGGCGCTTGCGGTCCAACACCTTGCCCGCCTCGTCGGCGATGGCGAGCTCGAATACGTTCTTCGCAAGATCAATCGCGATCGTCTTGGCTTCCACAGACTTCCCCGGATGGTTGGTGTTATCGAATGCACCAAGCATGACTCATGCTCTGGTGCGTCACCGGCTAACTCACCATCCCATCAAATCTGTCGAATTAGCCCACAAATAGGTGTTGCATGCTCTGCGCGAACGTCGAACCACGAGCATTCACCGCGTCGATCCTCGTTTCCAGAAACTGCAC
>Ga0182742_1000100_pt1 | contig 167268 bp, 152 predicted proteins | sample eDN5th37CBELigMG_FD_128880 | JGI IMG/M metagenome (GOLD analysis project Ga0182742, IMG submission 128880) | Enriched Miracle-Growth compost microbial communities from Emeryville, California, USA - eDNA 5th pass 37_C BE-Lig MG (version 2)... ... | reverse complement strand
CGATTACGCGCTGATGGAGGCGACGACGCCGGCGCCGACGGTGCGGCCGCCCTCGCGGATGGCGAAGCGCAGGCCCTCGTCCATGGCGATCGGCGCGATCAGCTCGACGTCCATCGACACGTTGTCGCCCGGCATCACCATCTCCACGCCCGCCGGCAGGGTGACCACGCCGGTCACGTCGGTGGTGCGGAAGTAGAACTGCGGCCGGTAGTTGGTGAAGAACGGCGTGTGCCGCCCACCCTCTTCCTTCGTCAGCACGTAGGCCTCGGCCTTGAACTTGGTGTGCGGGGTGATCGACCCCGGCGCCGCCAGCACCTGGCCACGCTCCACGTCCTCGCGCTTCGTGCCGCGCAGCAGCGCGCCGATGTTGTCGCCCGCCTCGCCGCTGTCCAGCAGCTTGCGGAACATCTCAACGCCGGTCACCGTCGTCTTCGTCGTCGCCTTCAGGCCGACAATCTCGACTTCGTCACCAACCTTGACGATGCCGCGCTCGACGCGGCCGGTCACCACCGTGCCGCGGCCAGAGATCGAGAACACGTCCTCGATCGGCATCAGGAACGGACGGTCCTTCGGGCGCTCCGGCTGCGGAATGTAGGCGTCCACCGCCTCCATCAGCTTCAGGATCGCCTGCTCGCCGAGCTCCGGGTCCTTGTCCTCCAGCGCCATCAGCGCCGAGCCCTTGATCACCGGAATGTCGTCGCCCGGGAACTGGTAGCTGCTCAGCAGCTCGCGCACCTCCATCTCGACCAGCTCCAGCAGGTCGGGATCGGCCATGTCGCACTTGTTCAGGAACACCACCAGCGCCGGAACGCCCACCTGGCGCGCCAGCAGGATGTGCTCGCGCGTCTGCGGCATCGGCCCGTCCGCCGCCGACACCACCAGGATCGCGCCGTCCATCTGCGCCGCGCCGGTGATCATGTTCTTCACGTAGTCGGCGTGGCCCGGGCAGTCCACATGCGCGTAGTGCCGGTTCGCCGTCTCGTACTCGACATGCGCCGTCGAGATCGTGATGCCGCGCGCCCGCTCCTCCGGCGCCTTGTCGATCTGGTCGTACGCCGTGAACGACGCACCACCCGACTTCGCCAGAACCTTGGTGATCGCCGCCGTCAGCGACGTCTTGCCATGGTCAACGTGCCCGATCGTCCCAATGTTGCAGTGCGGCTTGTTCCGCTCAAACTTAGCTTTCGCCATCTATCGGTCACCCTGTCGGTCCAGCGCCGATACCGGCGCGCGATAACTGGTCTGGCCCATGGCCCACCGCCCGCTCCGGCATGGAGCGGGTGACGGGAATCGAACCCGCACAACCAGCTTGGAAGGCTGGGGCTCTACCATTGAGCTACACCCGCACTGCACGGCGTCCGAAACCTACGCCGCGCCGTGGCGCCTTACAACCGGGACTTCGCCCCGGCTGCGTCGCGACGCCGGTCGCGAGCAGGCCGGTATGGAGGGGGTTGGATTCGAACCAACGTAGGCGTGCGCCAACGGATTTACAGTCCGTCCCCTTTAGCCACTCGGGCACCCCTCCGCGCTTTCCCGGCCGTCGGGAGCGCCGCGCTCTATCCCGTTTTCGTGGGGGCTGTCAACGCACCCTGAACGGATCGCATGAAGAATCCGCGCCGGACCGCTTGCTTCCGCGCCGCCGATCCGCAGGATGCCGCCATGTCACGCCCGCCCCGCCGGCCTTCCGGCCCGCGCCCCCTCTCCCGCAGCCGCGCCGAAGGCCCGGCCCCCGCCCCGCACACCCGCCCGCCGCATCCGGCCGGCGGCGATCGCCCCCCGCCGCGTGGCCCACGCCCCGACGCCACCCCCGAACGCCCCACCACCCGCGAGCGCCCGGAGGCCGGCACGCACTGGCTCTACGGCCTGCACGCCGTGGCGGCCGCCCTCGGCAATCCGCGCCGCCGCCTGCGCCGCCTGCTGCTGACCACCGAGGCCGAGCAGGCGCTGCTGGCCCAGCGGCCGAAGCCCTGGCCGGTCCAGGCCGAGCGGGCGGAGCGCAACCGCTTCCAGACCTTCCTGCCCGAGGATGCCGTCCACCAGGGCGCCGCCCTGCTCTGCGAGCCGCTGCCGCCCACTCCGCTGGAGGAGGCGCTGGCCCGCTCGCGCGGCCCGGTGCTGCTGCTCGACCAGGTGACCGATCCGCGCAATGTCGGCGCCATCATGCGCTCCGCCGCAGCCTTCGGCGCGGCCGCGGTGGTGATGCAGGACCGCAACGCCCCGCCCGAGACGGCCGCGATGGCGCGCGCCGCCGCCGGCGCGCTGGAGGTCGTCCCCGTGGTGCGCGAGGTGAACCTCGCGCGTGCCATCCAGATGCTGCAGCGCGCCGGCTACTGGGTGATGGGCCTGGCCGGCGAGGCGACCAGCGAGCTGGCGAAGGCGAAGCCGAAGGATCGCCCCGTGGCGCTGGTGCTCGGCGCCGAGGACACCGGCCTGCGCCGGCTCCAGCGCGAGACCTGCGATGAGTTGGTGCGGCTGCCGATCACCGGCGCGGTGGAGAGCCTGAACGTCTCGGTCGCGGCGGCGGTGGCGCTCTACGAGCTGGTCCGGGAGGCATAACATAACGGGGAGGACACCCGGATTCAGCGGCCGTTAAGGCGTGCGCGGCATCCTGACCGCGCCGCCACCGAGGCGGATCCGATGCCAGGATGGCCCAGCTACAGGACTCCTCTCCCATGTCCAAACGGCCCATCAACTGGCACGACTTTTCCGAACAGCAGCAGCTCGCCCTGTCCCAGGAAGCGCTGCGCCGCGCCGCCGAGACGCTCGCGGGCCATGCCGAGCTGCTGGCGCGCGAAATGGAGGATGGCGCGCTGCTTGACCAGGGCGGCCCCGACGCCCTCCGCCTCTTCGCGGCCGTGGTCCGTGCCACCAGCGCCGATGCCTTCGGCCCCGTTTTGCGGGCCTGAAGGAGGCCACCATGCCTGAGACCACCGAGATCCGCATCCTCACGCCCGCGCAGGAGAATCAGGCCCGGGTCATGGCGCGACAGAACGCCCTCGCCATCCACTTTCGCCCGCTGGAGGCGTTCCTTCCGGGCGAAGGCACGGGCGCCGTTGTCGCCATCGCCCATGGTGCGGCCGCGGCGGCATGGCTGGCCGCCTTCTGACACCGCGAACCGGAAGGGGGAACCACATGCCCTCGTCGCACCTTCCGCTTGCACGCCACCGCCTGCCGCCCTACCGCCCCTCCTGACAACAGGAGCGCCGGCCATGGGCCTGATCACCGCTGCCAGAACGGCATCGCCACAGGGGGAGCCCGCCCCAGCGGGCCGTCGTCGCGCCGCCCTGCCCGTCCTGAACTGAGTCGCGGCGGCTTCGGATGGCATGGTTCCGCTGGCTGCTCCGCATCGCCCTTTGCGGCGCGCTGCTCGGGCTGGGCTTTTTCCTGGTGGCGAGGATCATGGGCGGAAACGGCGGCACCAAGCCTCTGCCGCCCGCCGCTGCGCTGGACGATGTCACGCTCTCCATGCTCGGCCATGCTGCCGGCCTCGGTGCGGCGGCCCTGCTGCTGGTTCAACTGCTTCTGCGCCCGATCCCCTTCTGGATTCGCCGCACCCTGGCCGGCGGGCTGACGGTCGGCGCCCTCGCCATCCCGGCCGTCCATCAGTCCAGCCTGTTCGTGCTGCACCAGGTCTTCCATCTGGTGCCGGAGCGCGGCTTCCTCTTCGCGCCGCTGCCCGGCAGCGGCCTGCCGGCGCTCTATGCGCTGATGCTGGTCGGCGCTTTGGGCGGCGGGGTGCTGGCCCTGGCGCTGCGCGCCGTGCACGCCCTGCCGGACCTGCTGACGGGCTTCCTCTTCGGCGCCTTCGGCCTGAGTCTGATGGGTTTCCTGCCGCGCGTGCCCGGCTTCGAGGATCCCTGGTGGCAATGGCTTGCCATCAATGGCGGCTGGGGTTGGGGCACCGCCTTCCTGATGCGTCCGCTGGCGCTGCGGGGTGGCGGGGAGTGAAAAAGGCCGGGGGAATGAATTCCCCCAGACCCCCATCTTTTTTCTTCGAGTTCCCCCCGCGGGCGGAAAGCGCAGCCCCGAACTGACAAAAAGAAGATGGGGGGCTCGGGGGGAATTCTTTCCCCCCGACCTTCCTCTCAGGGATTGAGCGGCACCCGATGCAGGCGCATCTCTCCAACATGTCCGACACGCTGCGCGTCCGCCCCGACCCGACCGATCCTCGCCTGACCCGCCGCGTGCGCGGGCTGGACCAGACCGGTGCGCCGGTCGAGGTGAGCGTCACCGTCGAGCGGCCACTGACGCTCTACCTGAACGGCCAGGAGATCGTCACCATGATGACGATCGGCGACCGGCCCGAGGACCTGGCGCTGGGCTATTTGCTCAACCAGAACATGCTGCGCCCGGACGACACCGTCACCGCCATCGACCATGACGAGGATCTCGGCGTCGTCGTGGTGCGAACGGAGCGGCCGACCGACCACGAGGCCAGGCTGAAGAAGAAGACGCTGACCTCCGGCTGTGCCCAGGGCACCGCCTTCGGCGACCTGATGGAGAATTTCTCCCAGGCCCGCCTGCCGTCCGAGGCCGAGTTGCGAACGTCCTGGCTCTATGGCCTGCTGCGGGCCATCAACACCCTGCCGACGCTCTATCTGGAGGCCGGCGCCATCCACGGCTGCGCGCTCTGCAAGGCCGACCAGCCGGTCGTCTACATGGAAGACGTCGGCCGCCACAACGCGGTGGACAAGATCGCCGGCTGGATGTTCCGCAGCGGCGAGGCAGGCGCGGACAAGATCTTCTACACCACCGGCCGCCTCACCTCGGAGATGGTCATCAAGACCGTCCGCATGGGCATCCCCATCCTGATCTCCCGCTCCGGCTTCACCGCCTGGGGCGTCGAACTCGCGCGCGAGGTGGGGCTGACGCTGGTCGGCCGCTGCAAGGGCAGCCGCTTCATCGCCCTGGCCGGGGAGCACCGCATCGTCTTCGACGCCGACCCGAGGCGGGATGGCGAGGAAAGCCCCCGCCACTGGCGCAAGAACAGCCGGGAGGCCGAGAGCCATGATGCCTGACACGCTGGGTGTCGTCCTGGCCGGCGGGCTCGCTCGCCGCATGGGCGGCGGCGACAAGCCGCTGCGGCCCCTCGGCGGCCGGCCCTTGCTGGGGCATGTGCTCGAACGGCTGCGCCCGCAGGTCGCCGCCCTATTGCTGAACGCCAATGGCGACCCCGCCCGCTTCGCCGGCTGGGACCTGCCCGTGGTGGCGGATGGCCTGCCGGACTATCCCGGCCCACTGGCCGGCATCCTGGCAGCGCTCGACTGGGCGGCGGAGAGGCGGCCCGGCCTCGCCTGGGTGGTCTCGGTGCCCGGCGATTCGCCCTTCATTCCCGGTGAGCTGGTGGCGCGGCTGCATGAGGCCCGCGCGGCCGCCGGGGTGCCGCTGGCCTGCGCCCGCTCGGGCGGCTGGGCGCACCCGCCGGTCGGCCTCTGGCCGGTGGCGCTGCGCGGCGAGCTTCGCGCAGCCCTGGAAGGCGGCGAGCGCAAGATCGATCGCTGGACCGCTCGCTTCGGCTGCACCGAGGCGGAGTGGCCGGCCTCGCCGGTCGATCCCTTCTACAACGCCAATACGCCCGAGGAACTTGCCTTCGCCGAAGCCCTCTTGCAGCAGGGAGCGGTGCCGCCCATAGCTTCAGGCGAGCCATTCCGGAAAGCGGAGCGCCCGTCATGAAAGCCTTCATCAGCGGCATTCTTGCCGCCGCCGCGATCGCCGTCGTCGCCGCCCTGGTACTGGAAGGAGAGGTGCAGCGCAGCGCCGCCGATGCCTTCCACACAGGCGGCGTGCGGCTCTCGCCCACCACGCAGCCGGAGTAACCGACTGCGGGCAGCCGTCTCGGGAGGGAAGATTTCCCTCCCCCGTCCCGGCCTTCAGTCCTCCAGATCGTCGGCGTTCGGGAAGAAGAGCTGCTGCCCGTCGATCTTGTAGCTGGCGATGGCCTTCTGGCCGGGCTCCGAGATCAGCCAGTCGATGAAGGCTTGGCCTTCCTTCACCTTCACCTGTGGGTGCTTCGCCGGGTTCACCAGCATCACGCCATACTGGTTGAACAGCCGCTTGTCTCCCTCGGTGAGGATGGCGAGGTCACGACGGTTGCGGAAGCTGATCCAAGTGCCCCGATCAGAGAGCAGGTAGGCATCGGCCGCTGCCGCGGTGTTCAGCGCCGGGCCCATGCCTTGGCCGATCTCGCGGTACCAAGCCCCCTGCCCCTGTGCCGGATCGATGCCGGCGATCTTCCACAGCCGTAGTTCCGCCGCATGGGTGCCGGAGCGGTCGCCGCGACTGACGAAGGGGGCCTTCTTCTCCGCCACGCGCTGCAGCGCCTTCACGATGTCGGCGCCCACGGCCTTCACCCCGGCCGGGTCCTCCTTCGGTCCGACGAGCACGAAGTCGTTGTACATGACCGGGTATCGCTGGGTGGCGAAGCCCTCCTCGAGAAATTTCCGCTCCGCCGCGCGATCATGCACGAAGACGACGTCGGCATCGCCGCGCCGCCCGACATCGAGTGCCTGTCCGGTGCCCAGCGCCACCACCCGCACATGGATGCCGGTCACCTTGGTGAAGATCGGCAGAAGATGGCCGAACAGGCCGGACTGCTCGGTGGAGGTGGTGGAGGCGACGGTGATGCTGGCCTCCTGGGCCGGCGCCGGCAATGCGCCCAGCAGGCCAAGCAGCAGGGGAAGGGCAGCGAGAAAACGGCGGCGCATGGTTCTGGTCCCGGGCTGGCGTTGTGCTTAGAGCAAGATGACACGGCAAACGCCGTCCCCAACCCCGTCCGCCGGACATCATCATGCATCATTTGCCGAAACTTGCCGCATCATGCCGGACTTCTTGACACTGAAAGAGGCGGCCCTCCTGCTCCGTCTCTCTGAACGCGCACTTTATGACCTCGCCCGCCAGCGCCGCCTGCCTGCGGTGTTCCTGGCGGGCAAATGGGTCTTTCCCCGCGCGCTGCTGCTGCGCTGGATGACGCGGGAGGCCGGCCCCCAGGCCGCACGGCTCGATCCGCCGCCGATCCTGGCCGGCAGCCATGATCCGCTGCTCGACTGGGCGGTGCGGCAGGCCGGTTGCGGCCTGGCGATCGCCGTTGGGGGCAGCCTGGCGGGGCTGGAGGCCCTGGCGGAGGGCCGCGCCCTCGCCGCCGCCACCCATCTGCCCGATCCGGATGGCGGGGCCTTCAACGAGGCCACCGTGCGCGACCTCCTGCCGGAGGCGCAGGCGGTCGGTCTGGTCTGGGCCTGGCGCGAGCAGGGCCTGATCCTGCCCGCCGGCAATCCGCGGGGCCTCGCCGGCATCGCCGACCTCACGCGGCCGGAGATCCGGGTCATGGGACGGCAGTCGCGCGCGGGCAGCCATCTCCTGCTGATGCACCTGCTGGCGGAGGCCGGCATACGGCTGGAGGCCATCCATTTCCTGCCGCAGCCCGCCATGGCGGAGGACGAGGTGGCCGCCGCCGTGGCCGACGGCCGCGCCGAGGCCGGCTTCGGCATCCGCGCCGAGGCGGCGGCACGAGGCCTGCACTTTCTCCCACTGGTGCGCGAGCGCTTCGATCTGGTGGCCCGCGCCCAGGACTGGTTCGGCCCGCAGCTTCAGGCGCTGCTGGCCTTCGCGCGCACGCCGGGCTTCGCCGCGCGGGCCGAAAGGCTGAGCGGGTACGATGTCAGCGCCACCGGGAGCGTGGCGTTCCGGGCCTGAGGTCCAGGGGGCGCCGCCCTCTGGCCCCCCCGCCGTTCAGCTCTCCAGCGCGGTGCGGATGGCGGCACGCTCGGCCGCTAGGTCGCCGCGCGCCACCGGCTGGCCGGCGCGGCGATACCAGTAGGCCGCATTGCCCGCATCGCCTTCCCAGCGATGCAGGTGCGCATGCACCCAGTCGCAGCCGGGGTCACCCTCATGCGCCTGCACGACCTGATGTGCTGCCTCCCAGGCCCCGGTCTCGGCATGTTCCAGGGCCACCAGGGCCGGCTTCTGCGTGCTCATTGCGGTTTCTCCCTCACTGATGCCGGGGCCAGGGGCCGCCTGGCCCCTGGCGGGGGAGTCCGAGGGGGGCGGCCCCCCCCCCTCGGCCTTATCGTTCGCAGCGGATGAACACCGTCCCCCGGTTAGCGATCTCTCCCACATCCGCCGCGCTCATCTCCTGGCCCTGGCTGGTCCCCGTGGCGGGCGCCAAGCCTGCCCGCCGCAGGAATTCCTGCGCCGCGTCACCCTTCACCGCGAAGTTCACGTTCTGCGGGATGTCCCCGATGCGCTTCGCGATGTTCTGCGCGTGCAGCTTGCTCACCACCACGCCCACCACATGGGCATGCAGGTCCAGCAGCGGCCCGCCGGAATTGCCCGGCTGTACCTCGGCGCTGATCTGGTAGTGGCTGGCATTGTTGCCGAGCCCGGCCAGCCCGTTCACCTCGCCCCGCGTCAGCTTGGGGTCCGAGGAGAGCAGCCCCGGCAGCGGGAAGCCATAGGCGATCACCCCCTCGCCCCGCCGCACCTCGGGCGCGCCGCGGAAGGCCAGCACCTCGCCGGGATTGCCGGGCACCGCCAGCAGGGCGAGATCGAGCGCGGCATCCACCTTGGCGGGCGGCACGGCGGGCAGCATCCGTCCGTCGGCGGTGCGGACGAAGATGCGGTTGCAGCCACCGACGACATGCTGATTGGTCAGCACCCGGTCCGTCGCCACGACGAAGCCGGTGCCGGAGGAAACCTTCGCCCGTGGGTTCGGCGCGCCCGGTGCCGGCTGGCTGGGAGCGGCACGCAGGTCGTTGGCTTCCACCACCACGCGCGGCTCGGCGCAGATGTCGCGGTCGCGCAGCACGGCCTCGCGGCGGTCGGCCGTCACCATGCGGATGTCGAAGCGGCAGCCCGCCTCGGCGCGGGTGCGCAGGGTGAAGACCTTTCCGGTCGGCATGGGCCGGGGGAGCGTGTTCTGGCCCCAGTTGGCCCGGCCATCGCGCACGGCATAGAGCGCGGTGGCATCCTGGCCGGTGCGGTTGACGATCTGGATCTGGTGTTCCGCCGCCGGCGCCTGGGCCATCGCGACGGCGGGAGCGGCAAGGAGGGTGAGCAGCAGGGCGATGCGGTGCATGAGGCGGGAGTTTCCGCGCCGCGCGGGCAGCGTCAATCCGCCCCTTGACCTTCCCATTATGGGAATCCCCATCTTCGCGGCATGCCGGACCAGCACCTTCCCGCCCAGACCGTCTCGCTGCCCATCACGGGCATGACCTGTGCCAGTTGCGCCGGCCGGGTGGAGCGCGCCCTGAAGCGCGTCCCGGGCGTCAGGGCCGCCCGCGTCAACCTGGCCAGCGAGCGTGCCGAGGCGGAGGGTACTGCCAGCCTCGCCGAGCTGACGGCGGCGGTGGAGAAGGCCGGCTACGGCGTCGGCGAGACCACGCAGGACCTCGCCATCGGCGGCATGACCTGCGCGAGCTGCGCCGGGCGCGTCGAGCGGGCGCTGCGCAAGGTGCCGGGCGTGCTGGAGGCTTCGGTCAACCTGGCCACCGAGCGGGCGCATCTGCGCACCCTAGCCGGGCTCGACCCCGCCCTGCTGGCGGCGGCGGTGGAGAAGGCGGGCTACAGCGTTCTGAGCGCCGAGACCGAGTCGGAGGAGGCCGCCCAGCAGGCCCGCACCCGGCGGGAGCTGGCCGAGCTGGCGGTGGCTTTCGCCCTGACCGCCCCCTTCCTGGCCGGCATGCTCGGGATGCTGTTCGGCCAGCACTGGATGCCGCCGGGCTGGGTCCAGTTCCTGCTGGCGACGCCGTTGCAGTTCTGGCTGGGCTGGCGCTTCTACCGCGCCGGCTGGGCGGCGCTGAAGGCGCGCACCGGCAACATGGACCTGCTGGTCGCCATCGGCACCAGCGCCGCCTACGGCCTCTCGCTCGTGCAGTGGCTGCAGGGCGAGCATCACCTCTATTTTGAGGCCTCGGCCGTCGTCATCGCCTTCGTGCTGCTCGGCCGCTTCTTCGAGGCCCGCGCCAAGCGTGCCACTGGCGCGGCCATCGCCGCGCTGCTGGCGCTGCGCCCCCGCACCGCCCGCCGCCTCGGCGCCGATGGCCGCGAGGAGGAGGTGCCGATCGCCACGCTGCATGTGCAGGACCGCGTGGTGGTCCGCCCCGGTGAGCGCATCCCCGCCGATGGCACGGTCGTGAAAGGCGCCTCCGGCGTGGACGAGAGCGCCCTGACCGGCGAGAGCCGCCCCGTCGAGAAGAACCCGGGCGACAGCGTCGCCACCGGCACCGTCGCGCTGGACGGGCGGCTCGTGCTGCGCGCCACCGCAGTGGGTGGCGACACCCGGCTGGCCCAGGTGGCGGCGCTGGTGCAGGCGGCCCAGGCCAGCCGCGCCCCGGTGCAGAAGCTGGTGGACCGGGTGAGCGCCGTCTTCGTTCCCGTGGTGGTGGGCATCGCCGCGCTGACCTTCCTGGGCTGGCTGCTGGCCGGCGGCGGCGTGGCGACCGCCATCCTGCACGCGGTCGCGGTGCTGGTCATCGCCTGTCCCTGCGCGCTGGGCCTCGCCACCCCGGCCGCCATCATGGCCGGCACGGGCGCGGCCGCGCGTGCCGGCATCCTGGTGCGCGATGCCGCGGCCATCGAGCAGGCCGGGCACATCACGCTCGTCGCCTTCGACAAGACCGGCACCCTGACTGAGGGCCGCCCTCGCCTTGCCGCCCTGCACCCGGCGCCCGGCACCACGCGCGAGGCGGCGCTGGCCGCCGCCGCCAGCCTGCAGGCCGGCAGTGAGCACCCGCTGGCGCGCGCGGTGCTGGAGGCCGCCGGCGGATACCCGCTGCCGGCCGAGTCCTTCCGCGCCTTGCCCGGACGCGGCGTGGAGGGTGTGGTGGAGGGCCGCCGCCTGGTGCTGGGCAGCCAACGCCTGCTGGCGGAGAGCGGCGCCGGTACCGGTGAGCTTGCCATCGCCGCACAGGCCGCCGCCGCCGAGGGACAGACCCTCTCCTGGCTGATCGATCCTGCCGGACGGCGCGCACTGGCGCTGTTCGCCTTCGCCGACATGCCGCGTCCGGGTGCCGCCGAAGCCGTTCGCGCCCTGACGGCACAGCATGTCCGCACGGCGATGGTCAGCGGCGACGGGCCCGCCGCGGCGCAGGCGGTGGCGCAGCACCTCGGCATTCCCGAAGTGGCGGCCGAGGTGCTGCCCGAGGGGAAGGCGGAGCAGGTGGCTGCCTGGCAGCGGAGCGGCGCGCGCGTTGCCATGGTGGGGGACGGCGTGAACGATGCCGCGGCCCTCGCCACCGCCGATCTCGGCATCGCCATGGGCAGCGGCACGGATGCCGCCATCGCCGCCGCCCATGTCACCCTGCTGCGCCCGGACCCGGTGCTGGTGCCCGCCACCCTCACCATCACCCGCGCCACCCTGGCCAAGATCCGGCAGAACCTGGTCTGGGCCTTCGGCTTCAACACGCTCGGCATCCCCCTGGCAGCCCTGGGTTATCTCTCCCCTGCCCTGGCGGGCGCGGCGATGGCCTTTTCCTCCGTGGCGGTGCTGTCCAACGCGCTGCTGCTGACCCGCTGGAAGGTGCGGACATGAATATCGGCGAGGCGGCGCGGCTCTCCGGCGTGAGCGCCAAGATGATCCGCCACTACGAAACGCAGGGGCTGGTGACGCCGCAGCGGCTCCCCAATGGCTACCGCGACTACGCCGAGGCCGACCTCGCGGTGCTGCGCTTCATCCGCCATGCGCGGGCGCTGGCCTTCCCGCTGGAGGATGTGCGGAAGCTCCTGGCCCTCTGGCGCGACCGCAACCGTGCCAGCGCCGATGTGCGGCAGATCGCGCTCGCCCATGTGACGGCGCTGGAGAGCAAGGCGCAGGCCATGCAGGCCATGGCAGCCAGCCTGCGCCACCTGGCGGCGCATTGCCACGGCGACGCCCGCCCCGATTGCCCGATCCTGGACGAACTGGAGAAAAGCTCATGACTGAGACCCACACCCTGAACGTGCAGGGCATGACCTGCGGCCATTGCGTGCGCGCCGTGACCGAGGCGATCCACGCCGAGGATCCGAAGGCCGAGGTGGCGGTGGATCTGCAGGGCAAGACGGTGCGCACCACGACCAGCCTGCCGCGCCGGCGCGTGGCGGAGTTGGTGGCGGAGGAGGGCTACACCGTCGCGGCCTGAGCAGGCCGCCATCTTTTTTCTTCGAGTTTCCCAGGCGGGCGGCCAGCGCCGCGCCAAGCTGATAAAAAGAAGATGGGGGTCCGGGGGAATTCCTTCCCCCGGCCTTTTTTCTTCCCGCCCCGCTGCGAACGACTCGTTCACCTTTTCCCTGCCAAAAACCTCCCACCAGCAGGAGGCAGGGTGCATGAGTGAGCTGTGGAAAGCGCCGGCGGCGCCGGAACTGCCGGGTGTGGCACCGGGCGGCCCGCGCAGCGTCTCACCACTGGCCGACTACAACCGGACGCGCTTCACCGGTTATGGCGGCACCGACGTGCATCGCGAGCAGGCGGAGCTTCCGCCCAGCCTCAACCCCATCGTTGCCCGCCTGCGCGCCGAGCTGGAGCGGCTGGCGGAAAACCATGCCGATTTCTTCGCCCGGCATGCCGAGATGGACCCGCGCGCCCTGACCCGCACCAAGGAGGGCTGGGGGGTCGCCTGGCGGCGCTGGGCGCTGAACGACATCGCCGACAAGGCGGCGGAGATGCGTGACATCTACGTGATTCATCGGGGTGACAGCTTCGGCCATCGCCTCTTCCTGGACCGGCAGGGCAAGCAGTTGCTGGCCGTCCAGCCACAGGAACCCTTCTCTCCCCTCCGGTACAAGCGGCTGACCGACGCCACCGACCTCTGCGACCTCTACGGCCCCTTCGCCCGCCTCTCCGACAGCCCGCTCGGCTGAAGCCGGCGGGGGTTCCCGCGGCGGCGCACAGGGCTACTCTGCCTGCCACGGCTCCACGCGCCCACCAGGGGCGCATCCGGGGCACGCCAGACGGAGGAACCCAAGGCCATGCTGCCGCTCGCCCGCTTCACCGTGCTCGACCTCACGCGGGTCCGCTCCGGCCCCACCGCCGTCCGCCAGCTCGCTGACTGGGGCGCCAACGTCATCAAGATCGAGGCGCCCGAGGAGATCGACACCGGCAAGGGCCTGGGCGGCGACACGCACGGCCCGGACTACCAGAACGTCCACCGCAACAAGCGCTCCATCACCCTGAACCTGAAGTCGCCGGACGGGCTGGCGGTGTTCAAGCGGCTGGTCGCGCAGGCCGATGTGGTGGTGGAGAACTACCGCCCGGATGTGAAGCAGCGCCTCGGCATCGACTACGAGTCGCTCGCCGCCATCAACCCGCGCATCGTCCTCGCCTCGATCTCCGGCTTCGGGCAGGACGGCCCCTATGCCAGGCGCCCGGGCTTCGACCAGATCGCCCAGGGCATGGGGGGGCTGATGAGCGTGACCGGCCTGCCGGGCCAGGGCCCGGTGCGCGCCGGCATCCCGGTGGCCGACCTCACCGCCGGGCTCTACACCGCCATCGGCATCCTGGTCGCGCTGCTGGAGCGGGAGCAGACCGGCAAGGGCCGCTGGGTGCACACCTCCCTGCTGGAGGCCATGGTCGCCATGATGGACTTCCAGGCGACGCGCTGGACCATGAAGGGCGAGGTGCCGAAGCAGGCCGGCAACGACCACCCCACCACCATCCCGACCGGCCTGTTCCGCACCAGCGACAGCGTCATCAACATCGCTGCCGGCGGCGGCGAGATGTGGCGGCGCATCGTCGCCGTGCTCGGCATCGAGCAGGAGGCGGCCGACCCCGACCTCGCCACCGATGCGCTGCGCTCGAAGAACCGCACCAAGACCAACGCCGTCCTCCAGGCCAAGCTGGAGACCGACACCTCCGCCAACTGGGTGGAGAAATTCAACGCCGCCGGCGTGCCCTGCGGCCCGGTCTACAGCATGGACCAGGTCTTCGCCGACGCGCAGGTGCAGCATCTCGGCCTCGCCTGGCCGGTGCAGCATCCGCAGCTCGGCGAGATCACGCTGGTGCGTCCGCCCATGCAGATCGAAGGCGTGGAGCCGCCGCGCCGGCCGACGCCGGAGCGCGGCGAGCACACCACCTCGGTGCTGCGCGAATTCGGCTTCGCCTCCGAGGAGATCGATTCCCTGCGCGCCAAAAAGGCCATCTGACCCATGCGCATCACTGCCATCCGCGACGGCGTCGCGCCGATCAGCAGCGACATCGCCAACGCCTATATCGACTTCTCCAAGATGACGGCGAGCATCGTCGCCATTACGGTCGAGGACGGGAACGGCCGCAGCGCCACCGGCTTCGGCTTCAACTCCAACGGCCGCTACGCGCAGCCCGGCCTGCTAAAGGAGCGCTTCATCCCGCGCCTGCTGGAGGCGCCGGAGGCCCTGCTCGCCACGCCCGAGGGTGGGTTGAACCCGGCCGGCGCCTGGTCCGCCATGATGCGCAACGAGAAGCCCGGCGGCCATGGCGAGCGCAGCGTTGCGGTCGGCGTGCTGGACATGGCGCTGTGGGATGCGGCGGCAAAGCTGGAGGGCGTCCCCCTCTGGCGCCTGCTGGCCGAGCGTTACCGCCAGGGCCAGGCCGACGAGAGCGCCTGGATCTACGCCGCCGGCGGCTACTACTACCCCGGCAAGGGCGTGGAGCAGCTCGTCGAGGAGATGAAGCGCTATCTCGGCATGGGCTATTCGGTGGTGAAGATGAAGATCGGCGGCGCCCCCGGCGTGCCGGTCAAGGAGGCCCTGCCGGATGACCTCCGCCGCATCGAGGCGGTGCTGAAGCTGCTCGGCGGCGACGGCTCCCGCCTCTGCGTGGACGTCAACGGCCGTTTCGGCCTGCATGCCGCCCTCGCCTATGCCGCCGCCCTCGCCCCCTATCGGCTGCGCTGGTACGAGGAGCCTTTGGACCCGCTGGACTACAGCACTCATGCCGCGCTGGCCGAGCACTACAGCGGCCCGATCGCGACCGGCGAAAACCTCTTCTCCATGCAGGACGCGCGCAACCTGATCCGCCATGGCGGGCTGCGGCCGGACCGCGACATCCTCCAGTTCGACCCCGCCCTTTCCTATGGCCTGGTCGAATATCTCCGCACGCTGGAGATGCTGGGGCAGCACGGCTGGTCGCCGCGCCGCTGCGTGCCGCATGGCGGCCACCAGTTCGCGCTGAACATCGCGGCGGGCCTCGGCCTCGGCGGCAACGAGAGCTACCCGGAGGTCTTCGCGCCCTTCGGCGGCTTCGCCGACGACACGCCGGTGCAGGACAGCCGCATCCGCATGCCCGATGCGCCGGGCATCGGCTTCGAGCGCAAGTCGGCGCTTTATGCGGTGCTGAAGACACTGCTCGACTGAAAGAGCCTGGGGGGAAGCGAACTCCCCCCAGACCCCCTCCTTCTTCTGTCAGCTTTCGGTTCCGCCGGTGGCAACGACCGCAGTCGCCGGGGCCGCTCCGGCCCCGGCGCGGGCGCGCTCCGCCAGTGCAACGAACTGATGGAAAAGAAAGAAATGGGGGGTCCGGGGGAGAATTCGTTCTTCCCCGGTTCCGCCTGCCGCCTTGGCGCCACGGCGCGGTTCCGCCACACTGGCGAAGAGCGGGGCGCATAAATCCCCGCCGGAGGAAGCGGAACCTGGATTGATGTTGCCTTTATGGGCCAGCGCGCTCATCGCGACGCTGATCGTGCAGACGGTGAGTTCCTTCGCCTCCACCGCCATCCCGCTGCTGGGTCCGCCGCTGATGGCGCGCGCCGGCCTGCCGCCCGAGAGCATCGGCTTCGTCTCCGCCCTGCTGTCCGGCGGCATCTGCTGGTTCCTGGCCTGTGGCGGGCCGATGCTCGGGCATTTCGGCGCCATTCGCACGTTGCAGATCGGGCTGGCCTGCATGGCGCTTGGTCTGCTCATGCTCTCACAGCCGCTCGGCCTGGCCAGCCTGCTTGGCGCGTTGGCCATTGGCTTCGGCACCGGCCCGAACACCCCGGCCGGCAGCCAGATCCTGATCCGCGCGGCGCCCCCGCGCCACCGCACGCTGATCTTCTCCATCAAGCAGGCCGGGGTGCCGCTGGGCGGCGCGATGGCCGGGCTTGCCATGGCGCCGCTGGTGGTCAGCCAGGGCCTCTCGGCCGCGCTCTGGATCGTGGTCGGCATCGTGCTCGCCGCCATCCTGGTCGCGCAGCCCTTCCGCCGCCTGCTGGACAGCGACCGCGGCGCCGGCCGCCCCGGCTGGGGCCGCGCGCTCTTCGCCCCCGCCGCGCTGCTGCGCTCGGTGCGGATCCTGCGCGCGCATCCCTCGCTGCCGCTGCTGACCGCGCTCGGCGCCTCCTTCTCGGTGATGCAGGCCTGCCTGATGGCCTTCACCGCAACCTACATGGTGGCCGCGCACGGCGCCTCGCTGGCCGAGGCCGGCCGCATCGTCGCGGTGATGCAGGGTGCCAGCATGCTCGGCCGGGTGGTGCTGGGCTGGGCCGCCGACCGCATGGGCAACGCGCTCCACCACCTCGTGGTGCAATCGGTGCTCTCGGCACTGGCCGTGGCGCTGCTGCTCGCCGCCGGCGGCGCCGGCCCCTGGGCGCTCTATGGCTGCGCCGCGCTGGTTGGCTTCACCGCCATCGGCTGGAACGGCGTGCATATCGCCGAGCTGGCGCGCGTCGCCCCCACCGCGCTGGTCAGCGACGTCACCTCCGCCGCCAGCCTGTTCGGCTTCATCGGCTCGATCTGCGGGCCACTGGCTTTCACCGCGTTGGTCGGCTGGAGCGGAAGCTACACGGTCGCCTTCCTCGCCGCGGCCGGGCAGCTCGCCGCCTTCGGCCTGCTCAGCGCACTGCTCCTGCGCCGCTCGGCTCGACCTGCCCCCGCCGTCACTCCGCCCGCACCCGGAAAGCCATCCGACGCACCAGGGCGTCCACCATCTGCACCGGCAGCAGCGGTGCCAGCCGCAGCGCCCAGCCGAGCGGCCGCGGAAAGACGCATTGCGGCGCGCCGCGCCGCAAGGCGCGCTCCACCCGTTCCGCCGCCGCCTCGGCACTGAGCGACAGCGGGCGCGGCCCGACCCAGCGCGCACCCATGGCGCTGTCGAAGAAGCCGGGCGCGACCAGCGTGACGCGGATGCCCTCCGGCGCCAGCCCGGCCCGCAGCGCCTCGCCATAGGCCCAGAGCCCGGCCTTGCTGGCGCAGTAGCCCGGACTGTCCGGCAGGCCCCGGAAGGCCGCAAGCGAGGCCACCAGCCCGATGGTCCCCGCGCGCCGCCGGCGCATGGCCGGCAGCAGCGGGTCCAGCAGGTTGAGCGCGCCGAGCAGGTTCACCTCCACCTGCGCGCGGGCGGCGGCCAGGCCTTCGGGCGCACCGTCAGGCCGGGTGCCGGCGGCAATGCCGGCATTGGCAATGGCGAGGTTCACCGGCGCCGTGGCATCCCACGCCGTCAGCAGCGCAGCCATGCCGGCGGCGTCGCGCACATCCTGCACACCGATGCGCGGCGTGGCACCCAGCGCCGTGCACTCCGCCGCCACCACTTGCAGCGCCGAACGGTCGCGCCCAATCAGCCCCAGCGTCACCCCCGGCGCCGCGAAGCGCCGCACCAGCGCCGCACCCAGCCCGCGCGAGGCTCCGGTGATGACGACGCTGCGGAAACCGCGCCTCATCGCCACCGCCGCAGGCGCGCGACGGTGCCTCGCAGCCAGCCCTCGAAGCCCCGGTGCAGGGTGAAGGGCGAGAGCTTCCAGGCGGAAGGGTCGTCCAGCCGCTCCAGGATCACTTCCGGCGGGCAGGGCAGCTCGGTCACCGGGTCCACATGGCGGGGGAAAAGGATCAGCGCGGCGGCGACCAGCGCATCCAGCGACAGGGCGCGGCCCCGGCGGGGCGGCGGGTTGCGGTCCTCGGTCAGGCCCCAGCCGGCATAGAAGGGCTGCCCCCAGGTGACCACTGGCACGCCACGCAGCAGCGCCTCGAAGCCTGAGAGCGAGGTCAGGGTGTGCACCGCGTCCATCTGCGGGAAAAGGGCGGTCAGCGGTGCCCCGGTCACCACCTGATCGGCCAGCGAATCGAGGATCTCCGCATTCAGCCGCCCCTTGCGAAAGCCCGCCTCCAGGTCGGGATGCGGCTTGTAGATGATGAAGGCCCCAGGATGCGCCGCGCGCACCGCCTTCAGCAAGGCGAGGTTGCCGCGGATAGCACCGCCGCCGAGTCGCACCGAGGCGTCGTCCTCCACTTGGCCGGGCACCAGCAGGCGCGGCCGGTCAGGTGCGGCGGCGATCACTGGAGCGGCGCCAGTGAGATTGTACTTGGTGACGCCGCGCGCCACGATCGCCTGGCGCAGTGCGGCGGCGCGCGCCAGCAGGTCCGGCGGAAAGTCGGCGGTGGCCAGCAGGTGCTCCAATGCGCTGGGCCGGGCGGGGTCGTAGTAGACGCCGCGGTCATCCACCGCATAGGCGGCGCCGGGCAGAAAGCGGGCGCCGAGACCCCGCGAGCGGACGAAGCCGTCCTCCACCGTCAGCACCGGCACCCCCTCGCGCGCACAGGCCTCGCGGAAGCCCGCTGGCATGGCGCCGGCCCAGGCGGCCACCGCCCCGCCCTGCCGCTTCGCGGCCGCGATGGCCTGGCGTGGCCGGCGGACGAAGTCCGGCGCGCCTCCGGCATGGGCGAAGAGCGCCGCCACGCGCTGGCGCTTCCAGGCGGCGATGCCGAAGCAGACGGCGACGCGCCGGTTCTCCTGCTGCGCCACCCGCCAGGCAGCCAGTTGGTCGAGCGCCTGCTCCAGGCGCCACGGGCGATGCAGGAAAGGATCGGCGCAACGGGTGGCAGCGATCAGCGCGGCCCAGGGCGGTCCGGGGTCCAGCACCTCGCCGCCGACCGGTACCCCGGCGGCCGCGGCGAGCAGGGCCATCTCGGGCGAGGCGCCGTGGAGATCCGCGGCGAGGTCGAGAAGGGTCCAGGGCGCAAGGCGGGAGGCCAGGACCCGCGCCCCGGCGGGTGGCTGCAGTTGCGACACCGCTTCGGCCGGTGCGGCAGGGTCGCGCGCCAGCAGCACAGTCCGGCCTCGGGCGGCGGTCAGACCAGCCTCCAGCGCCTTGCGCGCGGCGGATGCTCCGGCGGGATCGCAGGGATCGAGTATCAGGACGGCGTCCCGCAACGGCAGGCCCAGCCCTGTGGCACCAGGATCAGGCAGGCCGGGCTCGCCGCCTATTCGCTCAGCGGCGATACGGGCTGCCACGGCGCGGCCTCGCTCCAGTGCCGCAGTCCCTCCCTGCGGCGCCTCGTTCCCCTGCACCAGCAGCGCCACCGGCGCCCGCCGCCCGTTGAAGCGAGGAGAGCGCAGCGGGCCCGCGGCGTAGCGGAGACTCGGCATCTGGCCCGGTGGAGCGGGGGCGTCCTCTGGCAGGATCCAAAGCGATGCCTCAGCCGGGGAAACCAGCCGGTGCTCGGGCCAGAATGCCACCAGCCGCGACGCGTCGCATGACGCGGCCCCCGGAAAGGCAATGTCGCAGGCGGATGAGGTCTCGTAAGACGTGAATGTCATCTTTAAAGATATTTCAACCACGCGATCACGGGATGTTTTGCCAGCGGGGTTCCTGTGGGTTAGGTTCCGCGCATGCAAGATCGTGTGCAAGCCTGCGTGATCGGGAAGCCAAAACTTGGCCTTCTCCCTTTCGCCACCCGGATGCCGCTGTCCGGGCTGATGCTTCTGGCCCTGATGCTGGCTGGCTGTGGCAGCCTTCCCGGACGGGGCGGCGCCGGTCTGGAGGCGAGCCCGGCCACCGCCGCGCTGCCGCCCCCGCGCCCGGCCGATCCGCTGGCCGCCTTTGCGGCGCAGGCACAGCCCGGCCAGCAGGCGGTGCTTGCACCGAATCCGGGCGGCGCGCCTGTCACGGTGCGGCTGGTTCGCAATTACTTCGCGGCGAGCGGACATTCCTGCCGTGAGCTGGCCGTCGGCGCGGGCGCCGCGCCCCGTGCCGCACTCTATTGCGAGGAGCCCACGGGCTGGGCGGCGGCGCGGCCGCTGCTGCGCGGGGGAGCGGTGGGCCGCCCGTGATCGGTGATGTGCCCCGCCGCGAGCAGATGAGCCCTGCGGCGGCACAGCTCGGCGTCATCAGCGGCCTGTTCATCCGCGAGATGCTGACGCGCGTCGGCCGTAGCCGGCTCGGCATCCTGTGGCTGATGGCGGAGCCGATCATCCTCTCCACCATGATCTCGATGCTGCACTGGCTGAGCCGCTCGGATCTGCCGAACGGCCTGCCCGTCTTCCTGTTCTACGCGATGAGCTACGTGCCCTTCATGATGTTCCGCTCGATCGTGAATCGGGGCTCGGGCAGCATCCAGGCCAATATCTCGCTGCTGCACCACAACCGCATCACGCTGCTCGACGTGACGCTGGCGCGCAACCTGATGGAGATGATGGTCTGCGCCACCGTTATCGCGCTCTACATGCTGGTAGCCACCCTCTTCCTCGACGAGCCGCCGCATGAGCCGGCCCTGTTCGTCTTCGGGCTGCTGCTCAGTGCCCTGCTGGCAAACGGGCTCTCCATGGTGATCGGCTCGGCGCAGGTGGTCTGGGAGTGGATCGAGCACCTGGTGCATCCCTTCACTTACCTGATGCTGCCGATCTCCGCCGCCTTCTTCATGCTTTCCGCGATGCCGCCCGCAACCCGCGAACTGCTGCTATGGAACCCGCTGGTGCATGTGCACGAGATGAACCGCTGGGCCATGTTCGGCGACCGCGTCACGCCCTACTACGACATCAGCTACGTGCTGCTCTGGGCGTTGCTGCTGAACCTCGTGGGCATGGCGGGACTGCGGGTGGCGCGGCCGCGCCTGAGCATCTCCGACTGAGCCGCCATGCTCGAACTGAACAACGTCTGGAAGGTGTTCGAGAACCGCCAGGGCCGCAAGGAAGTGCTGCGCGGCATCCATGCCAGCTTCCGGCGGGGTCAGCATGTCGGCATTCTCGGCCGCAACGGCGCCGGCAAGTCGACGCTGCTGCGCGTGCTGGCCGGCGTCGAGGCGCCGACGCGCGGCAATATCCGCCGCAGCATGTCGATCTCGTGGCCGCTCGGTGGCGGCTATGGCATCCATACCAGCCTGACCGGCATCGCCAATGCGCGCTTCATCGCGCGGCTTTACGGCCTGCCGCTGCAGCGTACGGAGGAGTTCGTCGCCGACTTCTCCGAGCTCGGCCCCTACTTCCACGAGCCGGTGAAGAGCTACTCCTCCGGCATGCGCTCGCGCCTGCTGATGGCGCTTTCCTTTGCGGTGGATTTCGAGTGCTACCTGGTGGACGAAGCCCTCTCCGCCGGCGATGCGCGCTTCGCCAACAAATGCCTCGAGGTGTTCGGCATCCGGCGCCAGAACGCCGCGATGATCATGATCTCGCACAATGCCTCGCACGTGAAGCGCTACTGCGACACGGCCGCGATCCTGCGGAATGGCATGCTGGAATTCTACGAGGACGTCGATGAAGCTATCGCCGCCTACCAGGGCCTCTGACGCAGGCCTGGCCGGCATTCCCACGAGCGCGCCCGCTGGCAAGCGGCGCCGCTCGCCGCTGGTGCGCGCGCTGTGGCGGCGCCGCTTCTACCTGCTGCTCGTGGTGCTGCCGACCCTGCTGACCGCCACCTACCTCTACCTCTTCGCGGCCGGGCAGTATGTCTCGGAGGCGCGCTTCCTGGTGCGCGGCCGGCAGGAGAGCAACGGCGCCGCGACCGCGCTCGGCCAGATGATCGGCGCTGCCGGCTTCAAGCAATCGGGCGAGGAGTCGCTGGCCGTCCGCGACTATCTGCAGTCGCACGATGCTCTTCATGCACTGCAGAGGAACATCGACCTGACAGGCCTCTACCGGCGCCCGGAGGCCGACATCCTGTCGCAGCTCTGGATCGCCGATCCGCCGGCCGAGTTCCTCGAATTCTACCATCTCAGCATGAACACGGTGGAGAACGACTCGACCTCGGGCATCACCACCCTGCGCTCCCGCGCCTTCCGGCCCGAGGATGCGAAGCTGATCGCCGACGAGCAGCTCCGGCTGGCCGAAGCCTTCGTCAACCAGCTCTCCGCCCGCGCCCGCGAGGAGACGCTGCGGGTGGCGAACGAGGAGCTGAAGCGCGCCGAGCAGCGCGTGCTGGCTTCGCAGGTCGCGCTGACGGAATGGCGGCAGAGAGAACAGGCGGTGGATCCGACCCGCAGCGCCGCCATCGGCCTGGAAGGGCTCGGCTCGCTGGAAAGCGCGCTGACCGCCGCCCGCGCCGAGCTGCAGGAGAAGTCCGCCTTCATGCGGCCCGACAACTCGCATATCCTCAACCTGAAGAACCGAATCAGCTCGCTGCAATCCGAGATCGCAGCCCAGCGCCAGCGCATGACGCAGGGCAGTGCGGCGCTCCCCGGGCAGCTCGCCAGCTATGAGCGGCTGCAGCTCGAGCGGGAGTTCGCCGACAAGCAGCTCGCCTCCGCCACCGCCTCCCTGGAGACGGCACGGCTCGACGCGCAGCGGCAGCAACTCTTCCTCTCGCGCGTGGTCGAGCCGAACCTCGCCGAATACCCTCTCTATCCCCGCGCCTGGCGGATCGTGCTGAGCGTCTTCGTGGTGCTTTCGGCTCTCTATGGCATTGGCTGGATGCTGGTTGCAGGAATTCGTGAACATGCCCTCTAGTCGTGCGCTGCTCTCCGCCGCCCTGATCCTGCTGGCAGCCAGCGGGGCGCCGGCCCGGAGCCAGAATCTTCCCGCGCCGGTGCCCGCCCTCATGGGGCAGCCGCAGCAGGTGCCGCAGCTCTTACCGGAGAGCAACATCGTTAACCGCGCCGGCAGCACGACGGAGGCCGAGGCGGGCGCGACCGTCGAGGGCCCGCTGGCCGATCCGCTGCGTCCCGCGGGGCCGAGCCACACGGTCTTCGGCGCCGCGCTGTTCAGCCGCGGCGCCCCCTCCCCCTCCGAAAGCTCAAACCCGAACTACCGCCTCGGCCCGGGCGACCGGGTCAGCGTGCGCGTCTGGGGGCCTGTTGAATCCGAGGTGGTCGGCGCGATCGACCCGGAGGGCAACCTGTTCCTGCCCTCCATCGGCCCGCTGCGCCTCGGCGGTGTGCGCGCCGGCGACCTGCAGCGCACCATCGAGGGGGAAGTGCGGCGGGTCTATACGCAGCAGGTGCAGGTCTATGCGGTGCTGCTCTCCGCCAGCCAGATCGGCGTCTATGTCACCGGCTTCGTGAGGACGCCGGGCCGGCACCTGGGCTCCGGCTCGGAGACGGTGCTCGACTTCCTGCTGCGCGCCGGCGGCGTTGATGCGGCGCGCGGCTCCTACCGCAACATCGTGGTCAACCGTGGCGGCAAGGCGCTGGTGCGGATCGACCTCTATCCCTTCCTGCTGCGTGGCCAGCTGCCCAAGCTGCTCCTGCAGGAGGGCGACACCATCGTCGTCGGCAAGCAGGGCGCGACGATCTCCGCCGATGGCGCGGTGCGCAACAACTTCCTCTTCGAGGTGGACGGCCGCGCGATGAGCGGCGGCGAGCTGCTGGACCTCGCCGGGCCGCTGCCCTCGGCCACCAACGCCGTCATCCGCGGCACGCGCAACGGCCAGCCTTGGTCGCGCTACGTGGACGTGGCGCAGCTGCGCAAGCAGTCGCTGCTCGACCAGGACATCGTCACCTTCATCACCGACGCGCCCGCGCCCACCGTGCGCGTCTTCGTCGAGGGCAGCCGGATCGGCCCCTCGGTGCTGGTGGCCGACCGCGACATCACCCTCTGCCAGATGCTCGACCACATCGCGGTGGACCCGGCGCTGGCCGACACGCAGTCGGTCTACCTGCTGCGCAAGCGCATCGCCGCGCAGCAGCGCCGCGCCATCAACGAGGCGCTGGACCGGCTGGAGCGGCAGCTCTTCACCGCCACCTCCTCGACCACCGGCGTGGCCGAGATCCGCAGCCAGGAGGCGCAGCTCGTCTCCAACTACATCCAGCGCGGCCGGCGCATCCAGCCGGAGGGGCGCCTGGTGGTGATGGACAATGGCGGCCGCTGCTCGCCCGTCCGACTGGAGGATGGCGACACCATCGTGATCCCCGAGCGCTCCGACACCGTGCTGGTGGCGGGCGAGGTGATCACGCCGCAGGCGGTGCTGTGGCAGCCCAAGCTGACGATCGACCAATATGTCGAGAAGGCGGGCGGCTACACCCAGCGCGGTGACAGTGGCGGCGTCATGATCCGGCGCGCCAGCGGCCAGATCATTCTCGACCCGCGCGAGGGGCCGCGTCCGGGTGACGAGCTGATCGTCCTGCCGCAGCTCGGCGCCAAGAGCTTCCAGATCGCGCGCGACCTGCTGCAGCTCATCTATCAGTCGGCGCTCTCGGTGCGGATCTTCCAGTAATCCGCTGGTAGGAAAGGGCGGGGGAATGAATTCCCCCGCACCCCCATCTTCTTTCTGTCAGTTTGGGCACGCGCTTCCCGCCAGCGTGGGAATTGACAGAAAAGAAGGGGGTCTGGGGGAACTCATTCCCCCAAGGCTTCACCTCACGCTTCGTGCAGCGGGGTGGCCGCCACGAAGTGGCGCGCCTCCAGCAGGGCCAGCCGCTCGCCGGGCTCCTCCAGCCGGGCGAAGCCGAAAGCCCGCACGCCAACGCCGACCGGGCGTCCCCCCACATCCTGCCCCGGCTCCCGGCAATGGATCTCCAGTTGCAGCGCCTCGCCGCCAGGCGGCACGTCCAGCCCGGCCGCGACGCGCCTGCGGGCCGGCACGATCACGACCACCGGCGGCCCCGCCGGCGCGCCGTCACGCAGCGCCTGCAGCTCCACCGACTGCTCCATCTCGGCACCCTCCAGTTCCAGTTCGAGGCGCAGCGCTCCGCCCTGCCCGGCGCCGAGCGGCAGGGCGAGGAGAGCGGTGCCAGGGCGGGTCCAGCAGCCCCAGCTCTCCAGCGGGTACCAGCCCTCGCCGTCCCGCACGGTTTCCGCCACCGCCATGGCGAGGTGAGGCCGGCTCGCGGCGAGGCGGCGCAGCGGGTGGAGCCGACCGGCCGCCAGCGGCAGGCGGGGCGGCTCGCCGGCACGCAGGGCCAGGCGCTCCGCCTCGGCCAGAAGCTGGGCCGCGACCGCCCCCCAGCTGCGCAGCCGCACGGCGGCGGCACGCGCCTCGGCCTCGCCGCGGAAGGCGGCATCGGTGATCAGCCGCGTCAGCTTTTCGACGAGATCCGGCTCGCTGCCCGGCGCGAAGAACACGGCGCCGCCCTGGCCAGATTCGAGCAGGGCGGAATGGCCGGGCGTCAGCACCGCCCGGCCATGCGCCAGGCTTTCGGTTACCGGCAGGCCCCAGCCTTCATGCAGGCTGTTGTAGAGGGTGAACAGGCTGCGGTCGTAAAGCGCCGCCAGCAGCCGGTCGTCCACATCCTCCAGCATGCGCACCTTCGCACGCAGCTCCGGCGCCTGTTCCAGCAAGGTGAGCGCCGCCTCCGCCCGCCAGCCCGGCTGCCCGACGCAGACCAGCAGCGGCACCTGCCGCGCCCCCAGGCGGCGCAGCAGCGCCAGCCAGGCGCTGAACACCATGCGGTGGTCCTTGCGCCCCTCGATGGTGGAGACGAACAGCACGAAGGGCGTGCGGCCGCGCAGCAGCGCGTGGGCCAGGGCCGGGCCGGGCGGCATGGGGCGGGGGGCCGCGTCCATCCGCACCACCGCGGCAGGCGGCACCGGCAGCTCGGGCAGCAGCGCGGCGTGCAAGCGCCGCATGTCGTCCCGGGTGGAGCGGGAGACCGCCAGCACGCCTTCGGCATGCAGCGCCAGATTGGCGAACCAGCGGGCATAGCCCTGCACCGTGTTGCCCTGGCACTGCTCGGGCAGCAGCAGCGGCACGCAGTCATGCAGCAGCGGCACGTGGCGCAGCCCGTCGCGCGCACGGGCCTCGCGCAGGGCCGCGAGGAAGCCGGGCATGCCCCAGGTCCCGCCCAGCGTGACCAGCACCGCCCCGGGCGCGAAATGGAGCGGCGGCGCCTGGCTGAGCAGCGTCCCCAGCAGCCCGGCGGCCTCTCTCCAATCGGCCGCCTCCACCTCCGTGCCGCTCGCCATCAGATACGCCAGGCGGTGCAGCAGCGCGGGCGGCAGGTCGCGCCAGCCGTCCCCCTCCGGTGGCATGGCGCAGAGGCGTGGCGGCTGCGGCCCGGCCAGCGCCGCCAGGGCGATGCCGAGTTGCACCCGCTGGATGCCGCTCGGCACCCGGCGGCCATGGTGGATCCAGTTCGCCAGGTCGGTCAGGTCCAGCACGACCCCGCCGGCGACAGGCGCGGCGTGGCGCGGCTCATGCGCCACCAGCGCCAGCCATTCCACCCAGGGTGCCGTCGCCGCCGAATCCAGGGCCAGGGCCCGCGCATAGGCCTCCCGCGCCGCCTCCCGATCGCCCAGGAGCTTCTCGGCATGGCCGATCTGCAGCGGAACGTCGGCATCCTCCGGCCGCAGCCGCGCGGCGGAGCGGTAGAGCGCCAGCGCCTGCGCCACCTGCCCCGCTTCCTTCAGGCAATGCGCCTGCTGTACCTGCATGCCGGCATCGTCGGGCCGCAGGCGCAGGAAGGCGGCATAGGCCGCCGCCGCCGCCTGCCATGCGCCACGGTCGCGCAGGTTGTCGGCCTGCCGGCGCAGCTTCTCCGCCTGCCGCTCCGCATCCTCGTCCATGGCCTGCCCCTTCCACCTGCCTCCGTCTTACGGCCCGCGCTGGCCGGCCGGTCAAGTACCGGGCAACACCGCTTTCGCTTTCTCTACGAAGCATGGCTCGGCTAAATTCAACTCATGCAGCCCCGCATCTACCTCGATGGCTACAATCTCGCGCTCGACCAGGGCACCGGGGTTGCCACCTATGCCCGTAACCTGAGCTTCCGCCTCGGCGCCATGGGCGCGGAGGTGGGCGTGCTCTACGGCACCCGCGCCAGCCCCAGCCGCAACGAGCTGATCCGCGAGATCGCCTTTTTCGACAACCGGGTCGGCGAGGCGCCGCCGTTGCTTCGCTGGGTGCGCAACGCGCGGCGCACCGTGCTCGGCCCCTTCGGCGAATACGCCACCGGCGTGCCCGTCACTGGCCGGGTGGTGGCCACCACCTTCGAGAGCCGCCTGCCGCATTTCGATCATCTCTGGAACGTCGAGAACGGCTTCGTCCAGGCGATCAACCACTTCAAGCTGTTCAAGAACCGGCTGCGCGTGCGGATGCCGCGCCCGCCCGAGATCATGCACTGGACCTATCCGCTGCCGATGCAGGTGGTGGGCGCCAAGAACATCTACTGCCTGCACGACCTCGTGCCGCTGCGCCTGCCCTACACCACGCTGGACCACAAGCGGCGCTACTTCCGCCTCAACCGCATGCTGGTGCGCAAGGCCGACCACATCGTCACGGTCAGCGAGGCCTCGCGGCGCGACATCATCAACCTGCTCGGCGCCGACCCGGAGAAGGTGACCAACACCTACCAGTCCGTCGAGCTGCCGCGGAAGTTCACCGACAAGCCCGAGTCCGAGGCGCGCGACGAGATCCGCGGCAGCTTCGGGCTGGACTGGAAGGGCTACTTCCTGTTCTTCGGCGCCATCGAGCCCAAGAAGAATGTCGGCCGCATGATCGAGGCCTTCCTCGCCTCCGGCTCCGACCTGCCGCTGGTGCTGGTCGGCAAGCAGGCCTGGAAGAGCGAGGAGGAGCTGCGCCTCCTGTTCGACGACCATATCCGCTACCAGGTGCAGGAGGGCAGCATCCTGCGCACCAAGCGCAAGATCATCCTGCTGGACTACGCGCCCTTCCGCCTGCTGGTCTCGCTGATCCGCGGCGCCAGGGCCGCCCTGTTCCCCTCGCTTTACGAGGGCTTCGGCCTGCCGCCGCTGGAGGCGATGAAGCTCGGCACGCCGGTGCTGACCACCAACACCTCCTCCCTGCCCGAGGTGGTGGGGGACAGCGCCCTTACCGTGGACCCCTACGACGTCCGCGCCATCGCCGAAGGCATCCGCGCGCTCGACTCCAATGCCGAGCTGCGCGGCTGGCTGGCGGATGCCGGTCCGCGCCGCGCCGCCCTGTTCAGCGGCGAGGCCTATGAGAAGCGGCTGGGCGAGGTCTATGCCCGGCTTGGCGCGCGGCTCCCCGAGCGGGTCACCGAGGCGCCAGCCCTCGCGGCGGAGTAGGAAGCCAGGGCCAAAGAGGGGCGCCGCCCCTCCTGGACCACCCCGCCGGGGGCATCGGATGCCCCCGGCCCGCCACATTCCCTTCGATGCGGCGCGCCGGTTGCCACCACCTGTGGGAACGCATTAGGCTGCCCGCGCTCTGGCGGAGCTGAACGGCCTTAAGCCGGAAAACAACTTGCCCCGCGCGGGACGGGTTCCCGCCAGGGTCGAGCATGTCCGGTCGCCAGCAGCCTCTCCCCGCGCCACAACGCGGCATGGATGCCGCACCGGGCGCCACGGCCCCAAGCAACGGGATGCCGCACCATGAGCGAATCCAGCACCTTCCTGCCGGTCCCCGCCGCCTATGACCGCTGGGCCACCAGCTACGACCACGATGACAATCCCATGGTCTTCGCCGCCCGCCGCGTCATGGCCGGGCTGGCCACGACGGCCAGCGGCCTCGACGTGGTCGAGTTCGGCTGCGGCACCGGGCAAAATCTCTCCCTGCTGCGCCAGCACGGCGCCCGTAGCCTGTGCGGCTGCGACCTCTCGGCGGGGATGCTCGCGCAGGCCCGGGCGCGTGACCCGGCCCTGCAGCTCTGGCAGCAGGACATGGCGCAACCCCTGCCCCTCCCCGACGCGACGGCGGACCTGGCGCTGTTCTGCCTTTCGCTGGAGCATGTCGCCGCCCTGGCGCCGCCTCTCGCCGAGGCGCGGCGCGTTCTGCGGCCCGGCGGCCGGCTGGCCGTCATGGAGATCCATCCCTTCATGACGCTGGGTGGCATCGGCGCCCATTTCCGTGACGCCGCCGGAGAGGTGCGGATGCCCAGCGTTCCGCACCGCTTCGCTGATTATCTCAACGACTTCGCAGCGCTTGGCCTGCGGCTGCTCCACTGCCGGGAATGGCGCCCACGCGACCTCGGCAACGATCTGCCGACCAAGGCGCTGAAACGGGGGCCGGACTTCCCGCTCCTGGTGGAGTTCGCCCTGCTACGGGATTGACCAGCGGGTGCCAGGCGGGAACAGTCGGACACGAGGAGCCTCGGGGCGGCGTCCGTCGCGCGGACCAGATTTTTCTGAAGCGTCGCAGAACGCAAGACGAGGCTCCGCGTTTGAGCCGTCTGAAAGGAGGGCATCCGGGATGCTCCTGCACAACGGCTCGTCCAGCATCAGCCATCGCCTGCCTGCGGTCCACCAGCCGGAGGGTCATGCTACCGGCTCGCAGGCTCCGGCGCGGCTCCTCGAACCCGGCGAGACCTGCTGGGCGCTTGAACGCGCCGACCGCTTCGCGGTGATCATCGACGGGGCGGATTTCTTCCGTGCCGCCAAGGCGGCCATCCTGAAAGCCCGCCACCACGTGCTGCTCATCGGCTGGGACTTCGACGCCCGCGTGGCGCTGGAGCCGGAGGGGCAGACCCTGCCCGGCCCCAACCGCATCGGCCGCTTCCTGAACTGGGTCGCCCACCAGCGGCCCGAACTGCGGGTGCGCATCCTGAAATGGGATCTCGGCTTCCTGCGCACCCTTGGCCGGGGCGAGACGCCCTTCTTCCTGCTGAGCTGGCTGGCGGGTCGCAAGATCCGGCTGAAGTTGGACGGCGCCCATCCCACCGGCGCCGCGCACCACATGAAGCTGATGGTCATCGACGACACGCTGGCCTTCTGCGGGGGCATCGACATGACGGTCGGCCGCTGGGACACGCGCGCGCATGACCAGGATTGCCCGGCGCGGCAGAGCCCCCGCGGCAGCCCCCTCGGCCCCTGGCACGATGCGACCACCTGCGTGGACGGCCCGCTCGCCCGCCGCCTGGCCGAGCTGGCGCGCGAGCGCTGGCAGCGCGCCACCGGCGAGCGGCTTGAGGCCCCGCCGCTCGACAACGACCCCTGGCCGGAGGACCTGGCGCCGAATTTCCGTGATACCCAGGTCGGCATTGCCCGCACCATCGCGGCTTACAAGGACTACCCGCAGATCTGCGAGGTGGAGGCGCTGACCCTCCGCGCCATCGCCGCCACGCGCCGCACGCTCTACATCGAAAGCCAGTACTTCGCCTCGCGCCGCGTCGCCGAGGCCATCGCCGCCCGGCTGCGCGAGCCGGACGGGCCGGAGGTGGTCGTCATCAATCCCGATTCGGCCGATGGCTGGCTGGAGGCCAAGGCGATGGACTCGGCCCGCAGCCGGCTGCTCCGCCTGGTGCAGCAGGCCGACCGGCATGGCCGCTTCCGCATCTTCCATCCCGTCAACGCGGCCGGCCAGCCGATCTATGTGCACGCCAAGATCCTCTGCGTGGACGACACGTTGCTGAAGATCGGCTCGGCCAACCTGAACAACCGCTCGCTGGGCTACGACACGGAATGCGACGTGGCCATCGAGGCGGAGGCCAGCACCGATGCGGCACGCACCCGCGCCCTCATCACCCGGCAGCGCAATGACCTGCTGGCCGAGCATCTCGGACGGAGCGCGGAGGCCGTGGCGGCGGCGCTGGAGGCCGAAGAGGGCTCGCTGATCCGCGCCATCGAGGCGCTGAACGACGGGCCGAAGCGGCTGGTCCCGCTGCATCCGCGCCCCCTGACCGCCGACGAGGAGATCATCGCCGAGTCCGACCTCGTCGATCCCGAAAGGCCCATCAGCCTGCGAGACGAGCTGCGCGGCCTGCTTCCCGGCAGAGGCGCCGCAGGCGCCCGTGCTTGACCCGCCTCGGAGCGACATGTGACGCTCGCTCCCTGTGCGCGACCGGCATCCTGATCGCCTGCAGACTGGGCCGCCTCGCAGGAAGCGGGACGAGGAGGCGGCACGCGCGCTGACTCTCGCGCGCAACCGGCCATCAGCATGCCCCATCGGAGGCGCATGGGCCTCCCTTGCGCGTCTGCAGCGGCCCTTCCCCACCATCGGGGACGCCGAGGACATGGACGATGACGCAGAACATCTACGACAATCCGGAGTTCTTCGCGGGCTACAGCCGGCTGGGCCGCTCCGTGCAGGGACTGGAGGGCGCTCCAGAATGGCCCGCCCTACAGGCCATGCTGCCGGACCTGCGCGGGCGCCGCGTGGTGGATCTCGGCTGTGGCTTCGGCTGGTTCTGCCGCTGGGCGCGCGGGCAAGGTGCGTCGGCGGTCCTCGGCCTGGACGTTTCGGAGCGGATGCTGGCGCGCGCCCGCGCCAGCACCGCCGACCCGGCGATCACCTACGAACGGGCCGATCTGGAGCAGCTCCGCCTCCCTGAAGCGGCCTTCCACCTCGCCTACAGTTCGCTGGCGCTGCACTACATCGAGGCCCTGCCGGACCTGATGGCGCAGGTGCACCGTGCCCTGGCGCCGGGCGGGACGCTGGTCTTCTCCGTGGAGCACCCGATCTACACCGCGCCGCGCCAGCCCGGCTGGACCACGGGCCCAGAGGGCCGCAGCACCTGGCCGGTGGACGCCTATCTGAACGAGGGTCCCCGCAGCACGGACTGGCTCGCCAAAGGGGTGGTCAAGCAGCACCGCATGATCGGCACCTATGTGAACCTGCTGATCGGGCTGGGCTTCACGCTCGCCCATCTCCAGGAATGGGGGCCGACTCCGGCGCAGATCGCCGCCCGGCCCGAACTCGCGGTGGAATGCGAGCGCCCCGCCTTCCTGCTGGTCGCGGCCCGTCGCTGAGCCGCGACCGCAGGGCGCCCCGCCGCAGCCGCCCGGGCTGCGGCGGCGGTTTCAGGCGGCTTCCAGCGCCATCGGCGGCGTCCGCGCCACGCCCCAGCCCTCGGTGATCTTCTCCACCGCGCGCCCGGCGCGCAGCAGCAGTGCCTCCTCGAAGGGCCGCGCGACGAGCTGGGCCGAGAGCGGCAGCCCGTCCTCGCTGAAGCCCACGGGCATGGAGAGCGCCGGGTTGCCGGTGACGTTGAAGGGAATGGACTGGATGTTCATCGGCCCCGCCCGATCCGGCGGATATTCGTCGAAGCGTGGTGCCGGGCCGAGGGCCATGGCGGTCAGCAGCAGGTCGTGCCGCTGCAGCGCCACCCGGTTCACCGCCTCCGACAATTCGCGCCGCAGCCGCTGGGCCTGGATGTAGTCGGCCGCGCTGAGCGTCGCGCCGAGGGCGACGCGCGCCAGGAAGAGGGCGCCATAGTCCAGTGGGCGGCTGCGCAGGTCCGCCTCGTGGATCGCATAGGCCTCGGCGATCATGAGGACGCGGCCGCAGGCGCTGAACAGGTCATAGTCCGGCAGCGTCACCTCCTCGACGATGGCGCCCTGCGCGGCCAGCGACTCGGCCAGCCGCTCCAGCGCGACGCTGGTCGCCGGCGTCAGTTCCGCCGCGTTGCGGTAGAGGTTGCGCGGCAGGCCGATGCGCAGGCCCGCGACACCCTTCTCCAGTCCGGCGCGGAGGTCCGGCACGGGCCGGTCCACGCTGGCCGGATCGTTAGGGTCGTAGCCGGCGATGAGCTGTGTGGTGATTGCCGCATCCTCCACGCTGGCCGCGAGCGGTCCGCAATGGTCCAGCGTGTAGGAGAGCGGGAAGACGCCGCGCCGGCTGACCAGTCCGTAGGTCGGCTTCAGGCCGACCAGGCCGCAATAGGCCGCGGGGCCACGGATCGAGCCGCCGGTATCGGAACCCATGGCCATCCGCACCAGCCCGGCGGCGACAGCGGCGCCGGAGCCGGAGGAGGAGCCGCCGGTGACGTTCTCCAGGTTCCACGGGTTGCGCGCCGGCGGGAAAGGCAGGTCGAAGCTCGGGCCGCCAAGGGCGAATTCATGCGTCGCCAGCTTGCCGAGCAGCACGCCGCCGCCCTCCGCCAGCTTGCGGGCCACCACGCTGTCCTGCTGCGGCACGTTCTCGGCCAGCAGCTTGGAGTGGCAGGTCGTGCGGATGCCGGCGGTGTCGTAGATGTCCTTCAGCGCATAGGGAATGCCGTGCATCGGGCCACGATCGGTGCCCTGCGCCAGTTCGGCATCGGCGCGCGCGGCGTCGGCCATGGCGCGCGCCTCGGTGACCAGCACGAAGCTGTGCAGCACGGGATCGAGCGCCGCGATGCGGTCGAGATGGTGCCGCGTCAGTGCCACGGAGGTCAGGCTTCCCGCGCGCAGCCGGCGCCCGGCCTCGGCAATCGGCAAGGCGTGCAGGGGCATGTCGCTCATGGGGTGCGCTCCCGCGTCACGGTGTCCAGCACGAAGGTGCCGGCCGGCTCGGCGGCGGCGGTGCGGGCACTGCGCAGCAGCGGCAGCGCCGCCTGCAGGTCGCGGTAGCCGTTCAGCACGCCGGCATAGCGCTCCGGGGGAATGGTGATGCCGGCGCGGCGCAGCAGCAAATCCAGCTCCGCGTCCCGTTCCTCCTGGGCTTGGCTCATCCACGTCTCCTTTGCCTCGGATGCACCAGGAGACGCTAGGGCGGGATGCGAAGGATGAAAAGGTTGGGGAACCGGAAGCATCGTCAGAGGGCGGAACCAGGGGAGAATGAATTCTCCCCCGGACCCCCTCTTCTTCTTTTTTTGTCGGTCTGGCCGTGCTGGCGGCATGCTCTCACGCCGGGGTTGAAACATCCCCGGCGACAGCGGCCGGAAACGCTCCCCCGCTACCCGCGCCCGAAAACTGGCAGAGAAAAGAAGGGGGCCTGGGGGAATTCATTCCCCCAGCCTTTTCTCCTTCAGGCCAACGGCTTCTGCGGCCCATAGACCTCGGGCATGAACCCGATATCGTTCCGCGCCAGATCCTCCAGCGCGACCAGCCGGCATTCATGCCGGCCGTCCTCGTGCAGGAGGTGTTCGACATAGCCCAGCGGCTTCTCGCCGCGCGGCTCCTGCCATTCGTCGCCGACGAAGAAGGCCACGGCCGGCGCCCAGACCTGCCGCAGCCCTTCGCAGACGCCACGGTCCCACCACTGGTGCACATGGCCGGAGGCGACGAGTGCGACGTCATGCCCGGCGAGCAGGCCGAGCAGCCGCCGGCGCGGCGCCGGCTGCACCGACCAGTAGGAGGGCGTGCTCTCCGTGCTGGTGAACTCGCAGAGCGGCTTGTGCAGGAACAGCGCGACGCGCCGCCCCGCTGCCCCCGCCAGCGCCTCGGCCAGGAAGGCGAACTGCGCCTCCGCCTCCGGCAGGTCCGCGCCGGTGATCAGGCTGTTCAGCCCGATGAGCCGCCAGCCCGGCACGTCACGCAGGAAGCGATCGGTCCCGAAGACAGCGAGCCAGCGGTGCAGCCGCTCGGCATTGGCGGGCGAGGCGTCGCGCAGCTCAGGGTCGTTGCCGACATCATGGTTTCCCGGCAGCGCCACCCAGTCGAGCCCCATGGCACCGAGCCGGGCGCGGGCGAAGTGCAGGTCGTCCGCAGCCCGTTCGCCATGTGCCGAGACGTCGCCGGTATGCACCACCAGGTCCGGCCCCGCGGCACGCAGATGCGCCGCCAGGGTCTCGAAATTGCCGGTGAAGGCCGGATGCGCCTCGGAGAGGTGGGTGTCGCTGATCTGCGCGATGCGGAAGGCCATGCGCTCAGGACTTCCGCGGCAGCATGCGGCGCACCTGATCCGCCATCTCCGGCAGGACCTGCTCCGGCGTCGCGCGTTGCTCGACGATGCGGGCCATGTTGTCCACCATGGCCTGCGTCACCCGCACGCTGTTGCTTCCGGGGAAGGCATACCAGGGGACCGAGATGGCGAGCTGCCGCACGGCGGGCAGGAAGAGCGGATTCTCGCGGTAGAAGGCGCCGAGATATTTCGGGTCGCTCACCGAAATGGCGTTGCAGGGCAGGTAGCCCGTGTTCATCGCCATCAGCGCCTGTCCCTCGGGGCTGGTGGAGAAGCGCAGAAATTTCCAGGCGGCCATCCGCTTCGCCGGGTCCTTGGCGGCCAGCATGCCGGCGGCGCCGCCAGTCGGCAGGCGGCCTTTCTCCTTGTCGATCACCGGCATCCCGGTGGTGCGCAGGGTGAACTTGTCGCCCACGGCTTCCTTGGTGCCGCGCACCAACGCCGTGGTCTGGAAGATCATGCCCAGCTTGCCGGCGGCGAAGGCCTGCCGCGCCGCCGCGGCGCTGAGATTCGGCATGCCGCCCTCCTTCACCATGCGGTCGAGCAGCTTCAGCGAGGCCATCCCCTCAGGCCCGGCGAAGCCGACATCGCGCTCGTCCGGCGTCAGCATCCGGCCGCCATGGCCGAAGAGCAGCGCGGAGAACATCCAGTCGTCGCCGTTCCAGGTGTACCACATGCCCTCGACGCCATCGCCGAGCTTGTCGATGCGGCCGGCGAGCCTCAGCACGCCGTCCCAGTCCGTCGGGAAGTTGTCCGGGTCGCCGCCGGCCTGCCGCACCAGCTCCGCATTGTAGTAGACGACGGGATTGGAGGCGGCATAGGCGAGGCCGGCCTGGATGCCGCCGAAGCGCGCGAGGTCGAGCATGTTCGGCGTGTAGCCGAGCGTCGCCGGGTCGGAAGCCTCCTCCTTCAGCAGTGGCTCCAGGTCCTGCGCGATGCCGCGCTCGGCGAAGACGCGCAGGCGGTTGAAGCCCTGGTAGGAGAGATCAGGGAGCTGGTTGGTCGCGGCCTGGCGCAGCAGGAGCTGCGCGCCCTCCTCGTAGTTCGGTGTGGTGATGACGTTCACCTTGATCGAGGGCTCGCGCTTGCCGAAGGCGTCGAGGATGGCGTCGTAGCTGGCCTTGTAGATGTAGGGCTGGGCGTAGTGGACGGTGATTTCGGTCGTCCCTTGGGCACGCGCTAGGCGCGGCGCGGCAAGGGCGGCGGCGCCCAGCAGGAAGGTGGCGCGGCGGCCGATCGGGGTGGTCATGGCGATGCTCTCCTCAGCCCTTGAGGCCGGTGGTGGCGATGCCTTCCACGAAGCGCCGCTGCGCCAGCAGGAAGGCCAGAACGAGGGGGGCGGTCATGATCACGGCGGCGGCCATCAGCGCGCCGAAATCGTCGTCGCCCTCGGTGGTGCGGAAGAACAGGACACCGAGCGCCGGCGTCGCATGCGCGCCATCGCTCACCACGATCAGCGGCCAGAACAGGTCGTTCCAGTGCGCGACGACGGAGAAGATGGCGAAGGCGGTGGCGGCCGGCCAGGCATTGGGCAGCACCACGCGCCAGACGATCTCCAGCTCGCCCATGCCGTCCAGCCGGGCGGCGTGGATCAGGTCGTCCGGCAGGGCGCGGAAGAACTGGCGGAACAGGAAGATGGCGAAGACGGAGATGGTGGAGGGCGCGATCAGCGCGGTGTAGCTGTCGAGCATCCCGACCTGGCTGAAGCCGAGATAGAGCGGCAGCGCCGGCACGTGCGGCGGCACCAGCAGGCCAAGCATCACCGCGCCCAGCAGCAGCTCGCGCCCGCGGAAGTTCAGCTTGGCCAGCGCGTAGCCGGCGGGCACGGCGAAGAGCAGCTGGAAGGCCAGGATGCCGCCGCAGACGACCACGCCGTTCCAGAGGTAGTGCAGCACCGGCAGGCGCTGCCAGACCGTGCCGTAGTTCTGCGCCACCGCCAGACGCATCGGCCAGAGGCGGAGCGCGGCGGTGAAGATCTCGTCCGCCGGCTTCAGGCTGGCCGAGACCATCCAGAGATAGGGCATCAGCAGCAGCAGGCCGAGCAGTGCCAGCACGGCGAGGCGCGGCAGGTCGCGCAGCAGGGGAACGCGCCGTTCAGCCATAATGCACTCGCTTGTCCAGCACGCGCGTCTGCAGCCACATCAGCGCCAGCACGATGGCCAGGAAGACCAGCGTGATGGCCGCCGAATAGCCCAGGCGGAAATAGGTGAAGCCCTCCTGGTACATGCTGAAGATCAGCACCTCGGAGGCACGGTTGGGGCCGCCATTCGTCAGCACCTTCACCGTGTCGAAGACGCGCACGGCGCGGATCATGGTGATGGTCAGCACGAAGAGCGTGGTGGGGCCGAGCAGCGGCCAGGTGACGAGGCGGAAGCGCTCCCAGGCGCTGGCGACACCATCCACCTCGGCGGCCGAGTACATCTCGCGCGGAATGGCGGTGAGCCCGGCCAGGAAGAGCACAAGGTTGAAGCCGATATTCTCCCAGATGCCGATGCCGGCCAGCGACCACATCACCCATTCCGAGGAGGAGAGCCATTCCGGCCCGGCGACGCCGACTTCGCGCAGCAGCGCGTTCAGCGGGCCGATGGTCGGGTGCAGCAGATATTGCCAGGCCGAGGCCATGGCGACGCTGAGCGAGACCACTGGCAGGAAGAAGATGGCGCGGAACAGCGTGCGCCCGCGCGAGCCCGCCTCGATCAGCAGGGCAAGGGCCAGCGCGCCGAGGATGGAGCCCGGCGCGACCACACCGACATAGAAGACCGTGTTCCCCAGCGACTGCAGGAAGCCGCGGTCGTGCAGCAGCTCGGCGAAGTTGCCGAGCCCGATCCAGGAGAAGCCCAGCGCGCCGAGCTCGTAATCGGTGAAGGCAAGCGCAACGGCCGCCAGCGTCGGCAGCAGCAGCATCAGCACATAGGCCAGGATGGCCGGCAGGCTGAGTGCCCAGGCGGCGATGGCCTCCGCCCGCGCATGATGGTGGCGGGCCGGCGCGGCGGCGGCGGGGTTGGGCAGCCTGGCCTCAGACAAGCGCCGCCTCCGGGCGCAGCACGCAGGCCGGCCGGCGCTTGCCATCGGGTCCGAACAGCAGCGCGCGCGAGGGGTCGAAGCCGAGAAAGACCTCGGCGCCCGCGGCGAGGCGGGGGCGCTGCTCCGGCGGCAGGCGCAGCACCAGCGGGGAAGCGCCGGCGCGCAGGTGCAGCAGCAGGCTCTCGCCGAGGAACTCCACCGTCTCCAGCCGCGCCGGCAGGCCCTTCTCCGCCAGCGTGAGGTGCTCCGGCCGCAGCGCCAGGGTCAGCGGGCCGGGTGCGGGCGTCAGCAAACGCAGCGGCACCCCACCGATACGCACGCGCCCCTCCAGGTCCGCCTCCGCCGCCAGCGTGTTGATGCGCGGCGAGCCGATGAAGGTGGCCACGCGCAGATCGGCGGGGTCGTCATAGATCGCCTGCGGGCTGGCCACCTGCAGCAGCTCGCCCGCCTGCATCACCGCCACGCGATCGGCCATGGTCAGTGCCTCGGCCTGATCGTGCGTGACGTAGAGCGTGGCGCAACCGGCGCGGCGATGAATGTCCACGATCTCGCGCCGCGTCTGTACGCGCAGCGCGGCATCGAGGTTGGAGAGCGGCTCGTCCATCAGGAAGGCCGCGGGGTGGCGCACCAATGCGCGCGCCAGCGCCACGCGCTGCCGCTGCCCTCCGGAAAGCTGGCCCGGCCGCCGGTCGAGCAATGCGGCCAGACCCAGGGCCTCGGCCGCCTGCTGCACCTCCGCCGCGATATGCCCCCCCGCCGCGCGGCTGCCAGGCAGCAACGGGCCGAGCAGCGGGAGGCGTTGCCAGGCGGAAAGCCGCCGCATCGCCAGCGGCACGGCGATGTTCTGCGCCACCGTCAGGTGCGGATAGAGCGCGTAGGACTGGAAGACCATCGCCACGTCCCGCGCCGCGGCGCGCAGCGGCGTGACGTCCCGACCGCCGATGCGGATGCGCCCGGCATCGGGCGCGTCAATACCGGCGATGAGCCGCATCAGCGTGGACTTGCCGCAGCCGGACGGGCCGACCAGCGCGACGAACTCGCCCGCCGCCACCTCCAGGCTCACGCCCTTCAGCACGGCATGCTCGCCATAGCGGCGCGTCAGTCCCTCGACCGCAATTCCCGACACTCCGGCCCCCAATTCAGTCCGGGGGCCTCCTAACGCCTCTCCATGACGCTTCCGTGCCGCTTCGGAGAAGCTTCCATGTCAGAACGCAACGGCAACCTCATGGGAGCGAAAAGCGCCATTCCCAAAGAGGTGCTGAAGCAGGCCGCCGGGCCAGCGCCCCGGCGGGAGCATGGCACCGGCTCGGCCGGCCCATCGGTTCACCAGTAGGAGAACAGCACCAGGATCGCCAGCACGATGATCACCAGCGGGATGATATAGGCCCACCGGCGCCGCGGCGTCCGCACATCGATATAGCCAGGTTGCGCCTTCTGCTTCGGGTCCACTTGCTTCTGCATCATTCCTCTCGCTTTCGGCCACCGGCCGGTATCCGGCGCGATGCGCCTCTTCCACGCAACCGCCGAGCAAGGCCGAAGTTGGCGTCCATGACCTGAGCGTGACCCGCATGCCCCTGGTGAGAGGCGGAAAGGGTCTTCAGAGATGGTCCAACGCATGCATGCATCCGGCAGCCGATCGGCCGCCTTCCTGGCCGGCGCCCTGGCCCTGGGCGGCGCCGCCTGGCTGGTCGCGAAAGCGACAGGCCGCCGAAGGCCCAGCCCGGCCGCGCCGCCCACGGCACCGCCGGGTCGCGAACCCGCTGTGCCACTTTGGCTGAAGCTCGGCTACGGAACGGCCACCCCGGTCATCGCGGCGGTTTACCGGCGCGCCTATGGACCCGACAATTTCCTCTGGCTCTCCGACCTGGCACTCGCCTGCACCACCTTGGCGGTGCTCCGCGAGGACCGGCTGCTCGCCAGCATGCCGGCAGTGGGCGTGTTGCCGCTGGAACTGGCCTGGTCGGTGGACTTCATGGCGGGCGGCCGCCTGTTGGACCTGGCTGGCTATATGTTCGACCGCCGCCTGCCACGCAGGCTGCGGGCGCTCTCGCTGTTCCACCTCGCCCTGCCGCCCACGCTGCTCTGGATGCTGGCCCGCTTCGGCTATGATCGCCGCGCCCTCCCACTCCAGACGCTGCTGACCTGGACCGCCCTGCTGCTGACCTATCGGCTGACCGCGCCTGAGAAGAACATCAACTGGGCCTTCGGGCTGGGAAGCCGGCCCCAGCACACCCTATCGCCCCGCCTGTATCTCGGCCTGCTCATGCTCACCCTGCCATCGCTGGTCTTCCTGCCGATGCACCTTCTGCTGCGCCGCGCCTTTGGCGCTCCCGCGGCGGACCCGGCCCCCGGACCCCTCCGCATGCCGGATGAGACCGCCATCGACGCTCCGCCCGACTGGCAGGCATGAGAAAGACAAGGGTCGGTCATCGCATTCTTCAAAGGGCAGAGGCGGGGGAGAATGAATTCTCCCCTGGAACCCCCTCTTCTTTGTCCTGTCAGTTTTGCCGCGCAGGCGGCATGCGCTCACGCTGGGGCGGGAGCCGCCCCGGCGACGGACACCACAAGGGCGAGCGGGAATGCCCTCGCCGCGAGCGCAGGAAACTCGAAGAAAAAAGATGGGGGTCTGGGGGAATTCCTTCCCCCAGCCTTAGCCGCCCACCACCCGCCGCACCGCTTCGGCCGCCAGATCTTCGGGGACGTGGTGGCCGCCGGCGAACTCGCGGTATTCCACCGAGTAGCCGGCCTGGCGCAGGCGCGGCACGACGCGCCGGCTGCAGGCATTGATCGGCAGCACGTCGTCTTCCACCCCGTGCGAGATGAAAATATCCGGCCCTCCCTCCGCCGGCGGCGGCGCGGCAAAACCCGGCGAAAAAGCAAGCAGATGCGTGAACAGGTTGCCATTTCCCAGGCCTAGGGAGAGGGCATAGGAGGCACCGTCGGAAAAGCCGGCCAAGGCAAGGCGTTGCGGGTCCACGCGGTGGTGCAGGAAGACCTCCCGCAGTGCGGCATCGATGAAGGCCACGTCGGGGCCGAAGCCGCCCATGATGACGTCCCATGTCGCGGCGCGGCTTTCCGGCGCCAGCAGCAGCACGCGGGGAGCGGCCGGCTCGATCAGCCGCAACGCGCCAGCCGCGTGACCGCCCGCCCCGTGCAGCATCACCACCAATGGCAGAGGCTCCTCGCCTGCCCCTTCCGGGACGCGCAGGAACCCGTCCCGCCGCCGGGCAAGGCCGAGCCCGTGCAGGCCCGGGGGCAACGGCGGCATCTCCGGCGCGGGGCCGGGCCGGGCCAGCAGCCGGCCACGCCTGGCGCTGGCCTGGTCGGTGCCATAGGCGCTCATGCCCGCCCGCCCCACTTCCGCGCGGCGCCGCCTGTGGTTGGCTGGGCCATTCTGCCCTCCTCGGTGCTCTCGGGCTGCCTGGAGGAGTAACGGGCCAGAGGCATACCGTTTGCGGCGGCAGGCAACTGAATCCGGTCGGCAGGCGCTTTGTTCGCAGCAATTCGAGAGAAAGGAGAAGCCCATGGCCGGACACGGTGACGACAACCGCCACGATCCCGGCGATTCGGTGCCCGAGGGCGTCGCGCCCGCCTCTCCGCCGCCAGCGCCCAGCGCCGAGGATCTGAAGGTGAAGCGGAAGCTGGAAGATCTGGCAAGAAAGCCTGGCGACACCGCCCCACCGCCCAGGCAAGACAGCCGCTGAGCTTTGTCCGGCGACGCAGCACCGCGCCCGCTTGACCGGCGCACTGCGGCGCCCCCTTAACTGCGCCCTCCACACGGTGAAGGAGGGCCATCATCGCCCGGAAACGCGGCCTCCCCCCGGCCCTTGCAGGCTGGCAGCCCAGTCCCCTGATTCGCGCTTCGGCCCTGCTGCATGCCGGTGGCCTCGGCGCCCTCGGGCTGGCGCCCGCGGCCTGGCCTTGGGTGCTGGGTGGGCTGGCCGCGAACCACTTGGCGCTGACCCTCGCCGGCATGTGCCCGCGTTCGCGGCTGCTCGGGGCCAACCTGAACCGGCTGCCGGGCGCCTGCCGGCAGGCGGGGCAGCTTGCCCTCACCTTCGATGACGGCCCAGACCCGGAGACCACACCGCGGGTGCTCGACCTGCTGGAGGCGCATCAGGCCCGCGCCTCCTTCTTCCTCATCGGCCGCCGCGCCGCCCGCCATCCCGCGCTGGTGCGGGAGATCCTGCGGCGTGGCCACAGCGTCGAGAACCATACCGACAGCCATCCCCTGCACTTCGCCGCGCTCGGCCCCGCCGGGCAGCGGCGGGAGATCCTGCGCGCGCAGGCGGCGATCTCGGAGGCGGGCGGGGCGCCGCGTTTCTTCCGCCCGCCGGTCGGGCTGCACAGCCCTTTCACGGCCCTGGTGCTGGCGGGCACCAGTCTGCGCTACGCCTCCTGGACCCGGCGGGGCGCCGACGGCGCCATCGGCGATCCGGCACGGGTGCTGCGCCGCCTGCACCGGGCGGCGGCCGGCGACATCCTGCTGCTGCATGATGGCGACAGCCGCCCCGATGCCGAGGGCCGTCCGGTGGTCCTGGCAGTGCTGCCCCTGCTGCTGGCGCGGTTGCGTGCCGCCGGGCTCAGCCCTGTACCGCTTCCGGAGGCCGTGGACGGGCCCGCCGCGCCAGCAGCAGGGGCAGCCGCAGCAGGAAACCCAGCACCAGGCGTGCATGCATGCCGGTGAGCAGGATGTTGTCCCGCCCGTAGCGGAAGTGCGAGACGCCGCCCTCCTCCGGCTTCAGGTAGCGGACGGGCACCGCGATGCCCACCGGCGGCAGCCCGGCCCAGCAGAGCCGCACCGCCGCCTCGGCATCGAAGTCGTAGCGCCGCATCCAGCGGGTGCGGCGCATCACCGCCACCAGCGGCGCCACCGGATAGACGCGGAAGCCGAACAGCGAGTCGCCCAGCCCCACCCAGAGCGTCTCCAGATTGGCCCAGAAGTTGGAGAGCCGCCGGCCACGCACGCGCAGCGCCGGCGCCTCAGGCCCGAAGAGCGGCTGGCCGAGCACCAGCGCCTCCGGCCGCCGTGCCGAGGCCTCCATCAGCATGGGAATGTGCCCAGCCGGATGCTGGCCATCGGCGTCCATGGCCAGGGCATGAGTGAAGCCCGCCGCCTGCGCCGCCTCCAGCCCATGCAGCAGCGCCGCGCCCTTGCCGGCATTACGCGGCAGCCGCAGCACGCGCAGCCCGGGATCGGCCGCTGCCATGGCGTCAAGCGGCGCGTCGCTGCCATCCGTGCTGCCGTCCACCACCACCCAGACCGGGTTCCAGCAGGCACGAGCGGCGCGCACCGTCTCCGTCAGGATGGGGCCGGTGTTGTAGGAGGGGATCAGGACCAGATGGGTGCGCGAGGCAGGAGTCATGCCGCCTTCAGGCCACATCCTGGCGCTCCGCGCCAGGGAGGGAGGCGCGGAGGCTGCACTCCACCGCGCCGCTGAGCTCCTGGGCGCGGCCATCCGGCAGGAAGCGCGGACCGAGCCGTACGCGGCAGCGCAACGGCAGCGGCGGCCGGCGCAGCGGCGGCCAGCCCTTGCGCAGATAGGGCGTCTCCGTCTCGATCACCACCGTCTGCACCGGCGCGCCGGCGCGCTGGGCGATCACCGCGAAGGAGCGGCTGAAGGGGCCGGGCGCGGGCGTCATCGGCCCGGCGCATGGCGGGCTGCGCGTCGCCTCGGGGAAGATCAACAGCTGTCGCCCATCGCGCAGCGCCGCCGCCGCGTCGCGGATCATCCGCTGCGTGGCGTCGTTTCGCACATAGCCGGCCAGCCGAACCCCGCCGCCGAGCAGCAGGTTGTCCCACAACGAGGCCTTGGTGATGCAGACCACGCGTGGCAGGCGGGAGGTGACGAGCACGGCGTCCAGCATCGAGGGGTGGTTGGGCGTGATGATCAGCCCAGGCTCACCGCGCAGCGCGTCGAGCGCCGAGAGGTCGCAGCGCAGTGCGCCGGTCAGCCGCATGGCGCCGAGGAACAGCCAGAAGCCGCGCGAGATGCCCCACTGCCCGAGCGGCCGGCCGAGCGAAGCGGGCAGCAGCCGGTGCAGCAGCGCCGCCGGCAGGCTCCAGAGCAGGCACATCACCGCGAAAAGCAGCAGCAGCCCGTAGAAGACCACCGTCTCCCAGGCCCCGCGCAGCGGCGCCCACCGCCCCTGCGAGCGGGAGGAGGGATGGATGGCGGAGTCGTTCAGCGGCGGCCTCCCGGTTTTCCCGGACCCTAGCCGAGCGCCCCGGAGCCGGTCTATCGGTTGTGAACTCCAGCGTCGCGGCATGGTCCGCGCGGGAGACGCCCCTGGGAGACCGCCCTTGACCGAATCCCCGCGCCAGGCCGCCCCGCACCCCACCCTGCCGGCCTACTACCCGGAGGCGGCCCAGCGCGCCGGCTTCGTCCGCCGCCTCTTCGATGACACGGCGCCGCATTACGACCGCATCAACCGCGTCTTCTCCCTCGGCACCGGCGCCTGGTACCGCCGGCAGGCGCTGCGGCAGGCCGGCCTCGCACCCGGCATGCGGGTGCTGGACGTCGCCACCGGCACCGGGCTGGTGGCGCGCGAGGCGGCGCGCATCGCCGGCCCCTCGGGCTTGGTGATGGGTCTCGACCCCAGCGCCGGCATGCTGGCCGAGGCGCGCCGCGGCCTTTCCCTGCCGCTGCTGCAGGGCCGCGCCGAGTCGCTGCCGCTGGCCGATGGCAGTTTGGACTTCGTCAGCATGGGCTATGCGCTGCGGCACGTGGCCGACCTCGCCGCCACCTTCGCCGAGTTCCTGCGGGTGCTGCGGCCGGGCGGGCGGGTGCTGCTGCTGGAGATCGGCCGCCCCGGCAGCGCCTGGGGCCATGCCGCCGCGCGCGCCTATCTCGGGCAGGTGGTGCCGGCGCTCTGCCGCCTGACCGCGCCGCGCGGCCGTTCCGGCACGCTGATGCAGTACTACTGGGACACGATCGAGGCCTGCGTTCCGGCCGAGACCATCCTGCGCCACCTGCGGGAGGCCGGCTTCGCCGCCGTGGGCTGCGAGACCTCGCTCGGCCTCTTCCGGGCCTATGGCGGCCGCCGCCCCGGCTGAAGCATTCGCGTGTCCGCCTCCTCCGCCGCGCCGGCGGCCCTGCTCGCCGAGGTGTCGCGCCGCTACGCGGCGGCCTCGCGCTTCACCCGCCATTATGTGCGCGTGAAGCTGCGGCGCGACCCGGCAACCGCCGCCATCCTCGGCCTCGCCGGGGCGGAGGGTTTCGGCCATGTGGCCGATCTCGGCTGCGGGCGCGGGCAGCTCGCCCTGGCGCTGCTGCTCGGCGGCGCGGCGGCGCGCGTCACCGGGCTGGACGGCAACGCCGCCCATCTGGCGGAGGCGCGGCAGGCCGCCGCCGGGCTGGCGGCGCGTTTCGCCGTGGCGGACCTGCTGACCGCGGAGCTGCCGGATTGCGAAACCGTGCTGCTGGTGGACGTGCTCTATCAGCTTCCCGAAGCGGCGCAGATGGCCCTGCTCGCCCGCGCCGCCGCGGCCGCGCGCCGCCGCATCGTGATCCGCGCCTTCGATCCGGCACGCGGCTGGCGCAGCCGTTTCGGGCTGGTGATGGAAGCCGCGCACTGGCCCCTGTATGGCGCCCGTATCCGCCCCCTGCCCCTGGGGACCCTTGCGGCCCCCCTGGCGGAGGCCGGCTTCCAGGTCACGGTGCGCCCCTGCTGGAGCGGGACCCCCCTGCCCAACGTGCTGATGCTTGCGGAAAGGACCAATGGATGAGGTGGCTGCTCCGGGGACTCCTGTTCAGCCTGGCGCTGCTCGCGCCTGGTACCACCCGGGCGCAGGAGGCGCCCGACGCCCGCCTGCAGCCGAAAATCGAGGCCGGCCTCGCCGGCGGCGGCGGCTGGCTGCCCGACTATCCGGCCGCCGCGCAGAACCACTTCCAGGGCCTGTTCTTCCCCTATGTGATCTATCGTGGCGAGATTTTGCGCAGCGACTCGCAGGGCGTGCGCGGGCGCTTCTACAACACCGAGAGCATCGGGCTGGACCTCAGCCTCTCCGGCGCCTTTCCCGCCTCCTCCTCCGACAACGACGCGCGCGAGGGCATGCCGGACCTGGACTGGCAGGGCGAGATCGGCCCTGCCCTGCGGCTGACGCTCTGGCAGGACCGCATGGTGCGCCAGCGGGTGAACCTGGAGCTGCCGGTGCGGGCGGTGTTCTCCACCGACTGGTCCTCGGTCCACTACCGCGGCCTCGTGGTCGCGCCGGAGCTGGCCTATGAGCGGCTCAACCTGCTCGCCACTGGCGCGCGGCTGCGCGTCGGGCTGGGGCCGATCTTCGCCACCGGCCGGATGATGGACTATTTCTACCGGGTCGAGCCGCAATACGCGCGCCCCGGCCGCCCCGCCTACGATGCCGATCCCGGCTATCTCGGCACCCGGCTGCAGTTCTCCTACCGCATGCCGCTGACGCAACGGCTCTCCGTGGTGGCGGGAGGAAGGCTCGAATCCTTCCACGGCGCCACCAATGACGACAGTCCGCTGTTCCGGGAGAAGTGGAACACCTCCGTCGCGCTGGGCTTCGCCTGGTCCTTCTACCAATCGGAGGCGCGCGTGGCCTCCTCCGCCTCGCCCTTCGATTGAAGGAAAAAAGGCCGGAGGAAGGAATTCCCCCGGACCCCCGTCTTCTTTTTGTCAGTTTGGCATCGCGCGAGCCACCCGCGCGGGAACTCGAAGAAAAAAGATGGGGGGTGTGGGGGGAATTCATTCCCCCCGGCCTTTCTGCCCGCCTTGCCGGCACGAAATTCGGCGCCGTTCCGGCGATTCCTCTTGTGCAGGATTGATTTTCGCGCCCTATGTTCCGCGGCTTATGACCGGTCCAGGCGTGAAGGAGGTTTTTGCGTGAGTTCCCAGTTGGCCATCGAATCCGAGGTGGCCGCCCTGATCGTCGAAGCCCTCCATCTTGAGACCGGCGTCGGCCAGATCGATCCTGAGGCCCCTCTCTTCGGCGAGGGCCTGGGCCTCGACTCGATCGACGCGCTGGAGATCGCGCTCGCCATCTCCCGCCGTTACGGGTTCCAGCTCCGCTCGGACGACGAGCGGAACGGGCAGATCTTCGCCTCGCTGCGCAACCTCTCCGCCCATATCGAAAAGAACCGTCAGCGCTGAGCCGATGCTGCGGGCTGCCTGGCGCTTCGCTCCCATGCTGCTCGCCGGCACCGCCATCGGCGCGGCCCGGCTGTCGGGCCATGCCGGGCTCGCCCTGCTGCTCGGCCTGCTGACCCTCATCCTCGCCGCCGGCCGTCACCTGCCCCGGCCGGTCTGGCTGGCCTTGGCCGCCGCCGCCGCGGCCTGCGCCCTCGCCTGGCCGCTGCTCCGCCCGTTGGCGCCGCAGCGGTTGGCGGGGTTGCTGCCACCCGCGGGCGACCTGCTGCTCTGCGCGCATTTCGGCGCCACGCTGCGGCCCGGCCGCGAGCCGTTGATCACCCGCTACACCCGGCACGACTTCGGGCGCCTGCCGCCGGAATGCGCCGGCTACACCCGTGCCCTGACCCTGCTCTGGGCCAGCCTCTTCGCCGTTCTGGCGCCGCTGCATGCGGTGCTGCTGCTCGGCCTTCCACCGCTCGGCACCCCGCTCGACAGCGGCACGGTGCTGGGCGGCACGGCGGCCTTCATGCTTGTTCTGTTCCTCGGTGAGCACGTGATCCGCACCCTGCGCTTCCCGCAATTCGGCCTCGCCACCCCGGCCCGCACCCTGCGCGCCATCCTCTCGGCCCACCTCTCCCGCCATGCGTGACGACATCCCGACCGCGCCACTGACCGCCCGCCCTCCCGAGGCGGTGCTGTTCCGCCGGGGGGCGGAGCCCGTCACCTGCGGCCGCTTCCTGGCCGATGTCGCGGCGCTGGCTGCCCGTCTGCCGGACCGCCCCTACGTCCTCAGCCTCTGCGCTGACCGCTACAACGCGCTGGTCGGCTTCGCCGCGGCGGTGAGCCGCGGGCAGGTGATGCTGCTCTCCAGCGACCGCTCGGCCCGGCGGCAGCGCGAGATCGCCGCCGCCTATCCGGACCTCTACACCCTGGCCGATGCCGGGGATGAGCCAGGCTGGGAGGCACCACCGGAGGCGATCCGCGTCGCCCCGGCGGCCCCTGTCGGAGCGGCCGGCCCCAACCCGCGCATCCCGCTCGGGCAGATCGCGGCGATCGGCTTCACCTCCGGCAGCACCGGCGTGCCAGGGGCGCATCCGAAGCCGTGGGGCGCGTTGGTTGCCGCGGCCGAGGCCGCCGGGGAGCGCTTCGGCCTGAACCACCCGGACGGGCAGGAGACCACCGTGGTCGCCACCGTGCCGCCGCAGCACATGTACGGCTTCGAGACCACCATGGTGCTGCCGCTGCATGCCGCGACAGCCAGCCATGCCGGGCCGCATTTCTACCCCGTCGAGGTCGCCGAGGCGCTGCACGCCGCCCCTGGCCGCCGCGTGCTGGTGACGACCCCGCTGCAGATGCGCGCGCTGCTCGGCTCCGGCCAGGCCATGCCGAAGCTGGAAGCGGTGATTTCCGCCACCGCGCCGCTGGAGGCCAGCCTCGCCGAGGCGGTGGAGCGGGCCTGGCAAGTGCCGGTGCTGGAAATCTACGGCGCCACCGAGATGGGCTCGATCGCCAGCCGCCGCACCGTGGAAGGGCCACTCTGGCGGCTCTACCGCAGCGTCGCCCTTCGCCGCACGACGGAGGATGCGATGGCCGCCGAAGTCGCCGGGCTGCCGGAGCCAGTGCCACTGGCCGATGCCGTGGAGCTGGAGGGAGAGGACCGCTTCCGCCTCCTGGGCCGCCGGACGGATATCGTGAAGCTCGGCGGAAAGCGCGCCTCGCTGGCCCGCCTCAATGCCCTGCTCAACAGCATCGAGGGCGTGCGGGACGGCGTCTTCGTCGTGCCGGAGGACCTGGACCGCAATCCCGCCGCGCGGCTCGCCGTCTATGCCGTGGCGCCGGAGCGCAGCGCCGAGGCGGTCCTGGCCGAGCTGCGCCATCAGGTGGACCCGGTCTTCCTGCCGCGCGCCGTGACGCTGGTTCCCGCCTTACCGCGTGACGCCGTCGGCAAGCTGCCACAGCACGCCCTGGCGGCCCTGCGGCAGCAACTGGCTAGCACCGCCTGATGGCCGGCCCATCCTTTCCCTGGCGCCGGCGCTTCGCCGTTCCCGCCAGCCATCCCTGCCTGCCCGGGCACTTCCCCGGCCGGCCGGTGGTGCCCGGCGTAGTGCTGCTGGACGCTGTCTTCGCCGCCCTGGCTGAGGGAGGGCATGGCACGCCCACGCGGCTGTTGCGCGCCAAGTTCACCGCCCCGGTGGCGCCGGATGAGGTGGTGGAGGTCGAGTTCCGCAGCGCCGCCCCCGGGCGCGTCGCCTTCCAGTGCCATTGCCGCGGCGCGCTGGCGATGAGCGGCGAGGCCGCCCTGGAGCCGGCCACCGCATGACCTGGACCACCCAGCGGGAGCGCGGCAACGCCGCCGCGCTGAAGCTGATGGGCTGGATCATCACCCGGCTCGGCTGGCGCACGGCATGGCTGCTGCTCTACCCCATCACCGCCTACTTCTTTATATCCTCGCCCCGCCAGCGGGCCGCCTCCCGGTGCTTCCTGCGCCGCGCCCTGGGGCGCGAGCCCCGCCTCGCCGACCAGTTCCGGCACTACTTCACCTTCTCCGCCACCCTGCTCGACCGCGTCTTCCTGCTCGATGGCCGGCGCGAGGGCTACGAGATCCGCGTCGTCGGGCTGGACCTGCTGAAGGAGCGCATCGCCAAGGGCGAGGGCTGCATCCTGCTCGGCGCGCATCTCGGCAGCTTCGACGCCATGCGGGCCGTCGCCGACACCGGCTGCCCCGTGGAGGTGGTCGCGCTGATGCATGCCCAGCACGCCGCCATCAGCATGGATTTCTTCACGCGGCAGGCGGCGGGCACGCGCACCGGCATCATCCCCCTCGGCCGCCCGGACGCCATGCTGCGCGCCAAGGAATGCCTGGAGCGCGGCGGGCTGGTCGGCATCCTGGCCGACCGCACGCCGCACCGGGACAAGGTGGCGCAGGTCCCCTTCCTCGGCCGCGCCGCCGCCTTCCCGGAGGGGCCGCACATCCTGGCCGCCGTGCTGGGCGCGCCTGTCATGCTGGCCTATGGCGTCTGGACCGGGCCGCGCCGCTACGAGGTGCATTTCGAGTTCTTCGCCGAGCGGATCGTGCTGGACCGCGCCCGGCGCCGCGAGGACCTCGCCGCCGCCATCGGGCACTATGCCGGGCGGCTTGAGGAAATCGCCCGCGCCTTCCCTTATAATTGGTTCAACTTCTACGACTTCTGGCAGGAGATGGAGGCTGGATGACGTTACGCCCCTGCTCCCGCCGCGCTGCGCTGCGCCTGGCCGCCCTGCTCGCCTGGCCCGGCGCCGCGCTGGCCCAGGCCACGCCCACGCTGCAAGCCGTGATGGCCGCGCTGGCTGCCCGGCGCAGCGGCGAGGCGGACTTCACCGAGACCAAGCAGATCCCGGAACTGGACGAGCCGCTGCGCAGCACCGGCACCCTCGCATGGATGGCGCCGGACCGGCTGGAGAAGCACACCCTGGCGCCGGTGGAGGAAATTCTGCGCGTGGAGGGCGACCGGCTCTCCCTTGCCCGCCCGGCGCAGAACCTGCAGCGCAGCATGGGGCTGGACGACGTGCCGGAGATCCGCCCGCTGGTGGAATCCATCCGTGCCACCCTGGCGGGGGACCTCCCCACGCTGCAGCGGCACTTCGAGATCGAGTTCCGCCCCGAGGCGACGGGCTGGCGCATGTGGCTCACGCCGCGCTCCCTGCGCGTGCGCGCGGCATTGCAGTCCGTGGAGGTCGCCGGGCGTGGCGGCGAGCTGACCTCGCTCGTCACCCAGGGCAACGAAGGGACGACGCGGCTGGTCATCTCCCCTCGCCCAGCCGGGCGCTGAGATGGCAGCGCCGGCAAGGCTGGGGGAAATGAATTCCCCCCAGGCCCCCCATCTTTTTTCTTCGAGTTTCCCCACTTGCGGCCCAGGCGCGCCCAAACTGACAAGAAGAAGAAGGGGGTTCGGGGGAATTCATTCCCCTGACCTCTGCCCGGCATGAGTCGGCACCCCGCCGCCCGGCTGCTTGGCGCGCTGCTTGTGCTCGCCCTGCTGGGCGGCGTTCTGCTCCGCGGCATCACCTTCCGCGCCGAGATGAGCGATCTGCTGCCCCCTGGCAGCACGTCGGGCACCGAGTTCCTGCTGCGCGAGTTGCGCAGCGGCGCCGCCACCACCCTCCTGCTGGCCGGCATCGAGGGTGCGCCGGAGCCGGAGCTCGCCCGGCTCAGCCGCGCCGTGGCCGAGGGGCTGCGCGCCTCCGGCCGCTTTGCATTTGTCGGCAACGGTGTACAGGATCTCAGCGAAAGCGAACGGGACCTTCTATTTCGCTACCGCTATCTTCTCTCCCCCGCCACCAGCCCTGATTTGTTCGAGACGCCGGTGCTGCATGAGAAGATGGCAGCGCTGCTGGACGGGCTGCGCTCCGCCGCCTCGCCACTGCTGGCACGCTTCGGCTTCGCCGACCCGGCGGGAGCCTTCTTCGCGCTGCTCGGGGCGTGGATGGGCGAGAGCCATGTGGCGCTGCGCGAGGGCGTCTGGTTTGCCGAGGGAGCCGCCCCGCCGCGCGCCCTGATCATCGCGCGCGGCAAGGCTTCGGGCACGAACCTCGATGCGCAGGCGGCGGCCGTGGCGGCCTTCCACGAGGCCTTCGCGGCCGCAAGGCCAGCCGAGGGGGCACGGCTTCTGGTCAGCGGACCCGGCGTGTTCAGCACTGCCGCGGCGGCCGCCGTGCGGGCCGACGTACAGATGATCTCGCTGCTCTCCGGCCTGCTGATCGCCGCCTTCCTGTGGTGGCGCTACCGCTCATTGCTGATGCTGGCCGCCGTGGCGGTGCCGCTGCTGGCCGGCACAATGGCCGGCACGCTGGCGGTGGCCCTGGCCTTCGGCGCGGTGAACGGTGCCGCCTTCGGCTTCGGCATGACCATGCTCGGCATCATCGCCGACTATCCGGTGCTGCTGGTGACGCAGCGCCGCCCGCAGGAGCGGCTGGAGGAGACGGCGCAGCGCATCTGGCCCACCCTGCGGCTGGCGGCGGCGGCGGCCACGCTGGGGCTCAGCGCCATGCTGGCCTCAGGCTTTCCCTTGCTGGCGCAGCTCGGGCTGTTCGGCGCAGCGGGGCTGCTGACGGGGGTCGTCGTCACCCGCTGGGGCCTGCCCTGGCTGCTGCCCGGCCAGGCGATCGGGCCAAGACCCCTGCCCCTGCCGCTGGCGCGCGCCCTGGCCGGGCTGCGCGGCGCCCGCTGGCCGCTGCTGGCGGTGCCACTCGCGCTCCTGGCGCTGCTCGCCATGGGTGGGCCGCGCTGGAACCAGGACCTCAACCGCCTGAGCCCGGTGCCGCAGGCGCAGCGCGACCTCGATGCCGAACTGCGCCGCCAGCTCGGCGCCCCGGATGTCGGCACGCTGATCGCACTGCGCGGCAGTGACGCCGAGGCCGTGCTGCGCGCCGCCGAGCGGGTCGGGCAGGCGCTCGATCCGCTGGTGGCGCAAGGGGCGATCGGCGGCTTCGACAGCCCGGCGCGTTATCTGCCCAGCATGGCCACGCAGCGCGCCCGGCAGGCCATGCTGCCCGATCCGGAGGCGCTGCGCGCGGGGGTCGCGGAAGCGGCGGCGGGCCTGCCCTTCCGCGCCAATGCCTTCGACCGCTTCCTCGCCGGCGTCGCCGAAAGCCGGGCGCTGCCGCCGCTCACCCCGGGCGGGCTTGCCGAGGCCCCCGCCCTCTCCGCGCGGCTGGCGCTGCTGCTCTCGGAGCGGGACGGCGCCTGGCAGGGGCTGGTGGTGCCGAGCGGCGTGCGCGACATGCCGGCGCTGCGCCAGGCCGTGGAAGGGCTGGGCAGTCCGGACGTCCTGCTCATCGCGGTGAAGGCAGAAACGGAGGGCGTGGTGGCGGCGACCACCGCGCAGGCGCTGCGCTGGGCGTCGCTGGGCGGGCTGGCGGTCTTCGCGCTGCTTGTCCTGGCGCTCGGGCGGCAGCGCGGCGGCGCCATGGCCGGGCTGCGCGCCGCGCTTCGCACCGCCGCGCCGATCGCCGGGGCGCTGCTGGTCACATTGGCGTTGCTGGGCCTTGGTGGCCAGTTGCTGACACCCTTCCATCTCGTCGCGCTGCTGTTGTCGGCGGGGGTGGGGATGGACTATGCCCTCTTCCTCGGCAGCGCCACGCCGGCCGCCGCCGGCGATGCGGCGGCCGAGGCCGAGCGCACCCTTGGCTCGGTGCTGAACTGCACGGTGACGACGCTGCTCACCTTCGGGCTGCTGGCCTTCTGCAGCACCCCGGTCCTGCGCGGCATCGGCCTGACCGTGGCCCTCGGCGTCGCCGCCGCCTTCACCCTGGCCCTTGCCCTGGCACCCCGCCTCCGGACGCATCCTTGACCACCCATCCTTCTTCATTTCCCCCCCTGGCCCTTTCCGCCCTCACCGCCGTCAGCGCCATGGGCACCGGCCTCGCCGCCACGCGGGCGGCCCTGGAGGAACGGCACAGCGGGCTCGCTCCCTCGGCACCCGAGGACGATCTGCCCGGCACCTGGGTCGGCCGCGTGGCCGGGCTGGAGGACGTCAGCCTGCCTGCGGCGCTGGAGCGCTTCACCTGCCGCAACAACCGTCTGGCCGAGCTGGCGCTGCGGTCCGACGGCTTCGCCGAGGCCGTACTGGCAGTGCGGGAGCACCACGGGGCTGCGCGCATCGGCGTCGTGCTCGGCACCAGCACGGCCGGCATCGCCGAGACGGAGGCGGCCTATCGCCGCCGTGCCCCGGGGGAGACCGCCCTGCCCGCCGATTTCGACTTCGCCGGCACGCATGACCTGTTCTCGCTGGCCCGTTATGTCCGGGCCCGGCTCGGGCTGCGCGGCCCGGCCATGACCCTCTCCACCGCCTGCACCTCGGGCGCGCGCAGCTTCCTGGAGGGCGCGGCGCTGCTGCGCACCGGGCAGTGCGATGCCGTGGTGGTCGGTGGGGTGGACACGATCTGCCGGATGACGCTGCAGGGCTTCAACGCGCTGGCGCTGCTGGCGCAGGGCCCCACCCGCCCCTGCGCCGCCGACCGTGGCGGCATCTCGATCGGCGAGGCCGGAAGCTTCGCCCTGCTACAGCGGGCGGAGGACGCGCCGGTGGCCTCCCTGCGGCTGCTGGGGGCAGGCGCCAGCAGCGACGGGCACCACATGTCCTCGCCGCATCCGGAAGGGCTGGGAGCCGTCGCCGCCATGCGCGCGGCGCTGGATGCGGCCGGGCTGGCGCCGGAGGCGATCGACTACGTCAACCTGCACGGCACCGGCACCCGCGCGAATGACGCGATGGAGGACCGCGCGGTGTCGCACCTCTTCGGCGCCGCGGCACCCTGTTCCTCCACCAAGGGCTGGTCGGGCCATACGCTCGGCGCCTCGGGAGCACTGGAAGCCGCTATCGCGGTGATCTGCGTGGAGGCCGGGCTGGTGCCGGGCTGCCTCGGCGTGGAAACCCCGGACCCCGAATTCCGCGCCGATGTCGTGACCGCCAACCGGCATGCGCCGGTGCGGAGCGTGCTGAGCAATTCCTTCGGTTTCGGAGGCAGCAATTGCAGCCTGATCATCGGCCGCGCATGAGCGGCGCCCCGGAGATCGTGCCGGCGGCGGTGCGCTGCGGGATCGGCGGGCTCGGCCTGCTCGGCCCTGGCCTGCCGGGCTGGGCGACGAGCGAGCCCGTGCTGGCCGGCGCGGCACCCTGGCAGGAGGCGCCGCCCACGGTGCCCACGCCCGCGATGCTCGCCCCCGCCGAGCGCCGCCGCGCCAGCCTGGTGGTGCGGCTGGCGCTCGCCGCCACCGCGGAAGCGATAGCGGAGTCGGGATTCACGCCCGAGATGCTGGACACGGTCTTCGCCAGTTCGAACGGGGACGGCGCGGTGGTCGGCGCCATCCTCGACGCGCTGGCGACGCCGGGCGGCGACGTCTCGCCGACGCTGTTCCACAACTCCGTGCACAATGCCGCCGCCGGCTATTGGGGGATCGGCGCCGGCTCGATGCGGCCCTCGGTCAGCCTGGGCTGCCATGACGACACCTTCCCCCTCGGCCTGCTGCAGGCAGCGACCGAGGTGGCGGCCTGGGGACGCCCGGTGCTGTTCTGCGCCTATGACGCGCCCCTGAACGCGCCGCTGGATGCCTGCCGCCCCACCGCGGTGCCCTTCGCCGTGGCCATGCTGCTGTTGCCCGAGGGAGAGCCCGGCGCCCGCGCGACCCTGGCGCTGCGCCATCTGCCGGAGGAACCCGTCGCTGAAGCCTGCCCTCGCAGCGGCCTCCGCGCGGCGCTGGAGGCGGCCAATCCGGCGGCACGCGCCCTGCCGCTGCTGGAGGCGCTGGCGGCGCGGCAGCCGGCGCGCCTTGCCTGGACGCTGCTGGACGGGATGGGACTGGAGGCGGAGCTGGCGCCGTGCTGAAGCCACCCCTGGACCACGCCGCCATCGCCGCGCGGGTGCCGCATGCCGGCACCATGTGCCTGCTCGACCGCGCCGAGCGCTGGGATGACGACAGCATCCTCTGCCACGCCGTCTCGCACCGCGACCCGGCTAATCCGCTGCGCCGGGGCGGGCTGCTGCCGGCCATCACGGGCGTGGAATACGCGCTGCAGGCCATGGCGCTGCATGGCGCCCTCACTGGCACCGGCGAGGCGCAGCCGGCGGGCTATCTCGCCAGCCTGCGCGGCGTGACGCTCGCCGTGGCGCGGCTGGACGACCAGCAGGCCGATCTGCGCGTCTCCGCCACCGCCGTGGCGCGCGAGGCGCGCTCCTTCATCTATGCCTTCGAGGTTTCGGCGGCAGGGCGGGTGCTGCTGTCCGGCCAGGCGGCGGTGATCCTGCCGGAGGCGGCATGAGACGTGCCCTGGTCACCGGCGGGGCCAGCCCGATTGGCGCCGCCGTCGTGCGGCGGCTGGCGGCCGATGGCGCGCATGTCATCATCCACGCGCATTCCGGCGCCGCCCGCGCCAGGGATTTGGCGGCCGAGATCACCGCCGCCGGCGGCAGCGCGGAGGCGGTGGCCTTTGACCTGACGGACGCCGGGGCGACGGCCGCCGCCGCCGAGTCGCTGCTGGCGGGTGGCCCGGTCCAGATCCTCGTGCACAATGCTGGCACGCATGATGACGCGCCAATGGCCGGCATGGCGGCCGCGCAGTGGCATGCGGCGATCAGCGTCTCGCTGAACGGCTTCTTCCATGTCACCCAGCCATTGCTGCTGCCGATGATCGGCACACGCTGGGGGCGGATCATCGCCATGTCCTCCGTCTCCGCCATCATGGGCAACCGGGGGCAGGCGAACTACGCGGCCGCCAAGGCGGGGCTGACGGGCGCCGTGCGCAGCCTGTCGCTGGAATGCGCGCCACGCGGCGTGACGGCCAATGTGGTGGCGCCCGGCATCATCGAGAGCCCGGCCATCGCCGCGGTGATGAACCGCGAGCAGATCGCGAAGCTGGTGCCTGCACGACGCGCCGGGCAGCCGGAGGAGGTGGCCGAGCTGGTCGGCTTCCTCGCCTCCGACCGCGCAGGCTACATCACCGGCCAGACCATCTCGATCAATGGCGGGCTGGCCTGAGGCCGGCGAGCCTACGGCGCCGGCGCCACACGCCCGGCTAGACCGCGGATTGCGCGATGATGTGCTGCTCCAGGCGCTGGATCCAGCCGTTGTAGTTCCGGTGGATCATCGCGCCGTCGTAGTTGAGGTTGGTGCTGTCGACGTAGCGCATCGAGAAGTCGGTCGGCGTATAGGTGACCTGCACCACAGCCTGATGGGTGCGCAGGTTGAGCGTGCCCCGGATGACGCCGGGGGCCTCGTCCTCCATGATCCAGCCCAGACCGGCGCCGGCGCGGCGGATCTGCTCGGAGCGCTCCGCCAGGGGCGCCGAGCCGACAAAACGGGCATGACTGACATTGTAGATCGGAGCAGTACGGGCACAGCCGGCGAGCCCCAGCCCGGCCACGCCCAGCAGGCTGAGGGAACCAGCCAGCCCACGACGAGTCATTCCCCGCATCAAACCATCTCCTCTTCCGGCGAGAATGCGCCATGATGTCCCAGCTCAAAGGTCCCGTCACTGCTGCACCGGCCGGTGGGGCCGCTGCAGCCATCACCAGCACCGCAACTGAGGGTTCCTCTACCGATGTTGTCCAATGCCTTCACGCCTCCCTCCACCCCGGCAAATGCCCTGGCAGGCGGCGGCTGCGACGTCCTGGTGATCGGCGGTGGCCCGGCCGGCTCCACGGCGGCGGCGCTGCTGGCGGCACGCGGGCGGCATGTGGTGATGCTGGAGAAGGCGCGGCATCCACGTTTCCACATCGGCGAATCGCTGCTGCCGCAGAACCTGCGCATCTTCGAGAAGCTCGGGGTGGCGGAGGCGGTGCGCGCGATCGGCGTGTTCAAGCCTGGCGCCTCTTTCGTCTCCGACGAGCACGGCAACAAGATCTCCTTCTCCTTCGCCGACGGGCTCAACAAGGCCTATACGCACAGCTACCAAGTGCGCCGCGCCGAACTCGACGAACTCCTGTTCCGCAACGCCGCCGCAAGGGGGGCGGAGGCGCATGAGGGCATGTTGGTGACCGATGTCGCGCTCGGCGGCGCCCAGGGCTCGCGCGTCACCGCGCGCGATGCAGAGGGGCAGGAGCATGTCTGGCAGGCGCGCTTCGTCATCGACGCCTCGGGCCGCGATACGCTGCTGGCGAAGCAACAGGGCGGCAAGCAGCGCGACGCGCACACCAACACCGCCGCCATCTACGGCCATTTCCGCGGCGTCGCCCCCTGCGAGGGCTGCCCGGAGGGGAACATCACCATCCATCTGCTCGATGATGGCTGGTGCTGGATGATTCCGCTGCCGGAGGGCATCACCAGCGTCGGCGTCGTCGGCACGCCGGAGTTCTTCAAGCGCCGCAAGGGTAGCTTCGAGGACTTCCTGCGCGAGTCGCTGGAGGCGAGCCCTTCGATCCGCGCGCGGATGCAGGAGGCGGAGCTTGCCTCGCCCGTCACCACGACGGGCAACTACTCCTACCGTGCGCAGCGGATGCGTGGTGAGGGCTGGCTGATGGTGGGGGATGCCTTCGCCTTCCTCGACCCGGTCTTCTCCTCCGGCGTGATGCTGGCCATGGCCAGCGCCGAGCTGGGCGCCGAGGCGGTGGATGCCTGGCTGGACGATCCCGCCCGTGCCACGCCGCTGCTGGAGACCTTCGAGCGCAAGGTACATCGCGCCATCGGCTCGATGTCCTGGCTGATCTACCGCATCAACCGCCCGGTGCTGCGCGACATGTTCATGCAGCCCTCCAACCGCTTCCGCATGCGCGACGGCCTGGTCAGTCTTCTGGCCGGCGACGTGCACGCCAATACCAGCCGGCAACTCCCCGTGCTGGCCTTCAAGGCGGCCTATGGCATTTTCAGCCTGGCGCACCGCCTGGGCTACCGCCTGCGTGGCGGCAAGCTGCAACGCGTGGCGCCGCGACTGCCTGCCATGGCCGCCGAATGACCCGCTCAACCACGTCCGCCGCGAAAGGTTCGCCCATGCGCCGCCGTGCCACCCTTCTTCTCTGCCTCGGCCTCGCCGCCTGTGGTGCCAGTCAGGCTGATCTGGCCTATGCGCCGCCCTCGTCTCCTGCCCCGCAGCCCGGGGCACGGCCAGTGGTGGCAATCACGCAGGTCACCGACCGGCGCGAGGAGGCGCAGACAGACCCGCACTGGATCGGCGCCGTGCGCACCAGCTACGGTGCCGCGGTGAAGGATCTGAGGACGCAGCTGCCCGCGGTGGAGGAAGTCCGGCAAGCCTTCGCCAATGCGTTGCAGGCGCGCGGCCTGCTGGCGCCCGACGCCGCCGCGGCGCGCTATGGGCTTGAAGTGGACATCCTCGCGCTGGAGGCCCGCCAGATCAGCCGGCGCGCGGCCACCGCCCAGTTCCGCATCACCCTGCGCCCGATGGCCGGCGGCATGCCTGTCCTGGTGGACCAGGAGGAGGCTGCCTTCGTCGGCGGCGACCTCATCATGCCGACGACTGGGGTGTTCAGCGCGTCGAAGCCGTTGCAGGAGATCACACAGCGGGCCATGAGCGCGGCAATCGACCAGCTGCTCGACAAGCCCAGCTTCACCGCCCTGGTGCAGTAAGGTTGGGGGGAATGAATTCCCCCCAACCCCCCCTCTTTTTTCTTCGAGTTCCTGCGCGGGCGGAAAGCGTGACGCCAAACTGACAAAAAGAAGATGGGGCTCCGGGGGAATTCGTTCCCCCGGGCTTTTTTACAGCGGCAGACCCTTCACCTGCGCCAGGGCGGTCATGACGCCGCGGATTTCCGCCAGCCCGCGCAGGCGGCCGATCAGCGGGTAGCCGGGGAAGGTGCCTTTGCCCTCGTCATAGGCGATCTCGTGCCCGTGGTCGGGCCGGAAGGGAATGCGCCATTCCTCGCTGCCGGCCTGCTTGCGGCGCTGCTGCTCCTCCAGCAGCACCTGCACGACCGCCACCATGTCGGTGTCGCCGCCGAGATGCTCGGCTTCCATGAAGGACCCGTCCGGCTCCTTCGCCACGTTGCGCAAATGCGCGAACCAGATGCGGTCAGCGAAGCGGCGGGCGATGCGCGGCAGGTCGTTGGCCGGACCGGCACCCAGCGATCCCGTGCAGAGCGTCAGGCCGTTGGAGGGCGAGTCCACCATGGCGAGCACGGCGGCAATGTCCTCCTCGGTGGAAACCACGCGTGGCAGGCCGAAGAGCGGGCGCGGCGGATCGTCGGGATGGATGCACATTCGCACGCCGGCTTCCTCGGCGGCCGGAATCACCGCGCTCAGGAAGCGCGCGAGGTTCTCGCGCAGCGCCTCGGGCGGGGTCTCGCCGTAGCTTTCCAGGACAGCGCGCAGGCCGGGGATGTCGTAGCGGTCATAGGCACCGGGCAGGCCGGCCATCACATTGGCCAGCAGCTTCGCCTTGTCGCTCTCCGAAGCGGCGTCGTGCCAAGCCTTGGCGCGGGTCAGCACCGCCTCCGGCACGCCTTCCTCAGCGCCCTTCCGCTGCAGCATGAAGACGTCGAGCGCGACATACTCATGATAGTTGAAGCGCAGCGAGGTGGCACCGCCGGGCAGGGGATGCGCGAGTTCCGTGCGCGTCCAGTCCAGAACCGGCATGAAGTTGTAGCAGACCGTGCGGATACCGCAGGCCGCAAGGTTGCGCAGGGAGATGCGGTAGTTCTCGAACAGCCGCTCCAGGTCACCCTTGCCGCGGCGGATGGACTCGTGCACCGGCAGGCTTTCCACCACCCGCCAGTAGAGGCCAAGCGAGGGGTCGGCGGTGATGATGGCTTGCCGGGCGCGGATCTCCTCCTCGCTCCACACGACGCCATAGGGGATCTGATGCAGGGCGTTGACAATGCCGCGCGCACCGGTCTGCCGGATATGCGGCAGGGTGACGCGATCGTCCGGGCCGAACCAACGCCAGGTTTCTTCCATGGTGCTCTCCGCAGGATCGAAAGTCGGGGCGTTCAGGCGGCGAGGCTGGCGCGGGCGCCATCCTGCAGCAGCCGGGCATAGGCGGCGGTGACGGCCTGCACGAAAGCGGTGTTCTGCGGCAGGTCGTCACCGAAGATGGCGCTGAAGCCGAGCGCGGCACGCACCCCGGCTGCCGGCTCCGTGCCGGCGGCATCCAGCGCCTCGCGCAGCTTCGCGGCCAGCGGGTCGCGCACGTCGATTGGATGGCCGCGCTCGTCCAGGCCGCCGACATAGCGAATCCAGCCCGCCACGGTCAGCGCCAGCAGCGGGATGGGGCGGCCCCCTGCCAGCCGCTCGCGCACCGTGCCGAGCAGGCGCTGCGGCAGCTTCTGCGAGCCGTCCATGGCGATCTGCCAGGTGCGATGCCGGATCGCCGGGTTGCTGAAGCGGTCGAGCAGCTCGCCGGCATAGGTGGCGAGGTCCACGCCGGGCGGCGGCGGCACCTCAGGGATGATCTCCTCCGCCCAGAGCCGCTGCACGAAGGCGCGGAAAGCGGGGTCGGAGACGGTGTCCACGATGGTCTCGTGACCAGCAAGATAGCCGAGATAGGCCAGCGCCGAATGCGCGCCGTTCAGCAGGCGCAGCTTCATGTGCTCGTAGGGCTCGACCTCGGCAACGAGCTGCGCACCCACCTCTTCCCAGCGCGGCCGCAATCCATCCACGAAGCGGTCCTCGATCACCCATTGCCGGAAGGGCTCGTGCACCACCGGGGCGGCATCCCGGCAGCCGATGGCGCGGGCGGCGGCCTCCAGATCCTCCGGCACCATGGCGGGCACGATGCGGTCCACCATGCTGCAGGGGAACCGCACCTCTGCCGCGATCCACTCGGCCAAGGCAGCATCGCGCGCCGTGGCGAAGTCGCGCACCAGCCCGGCCAGCAACCGGCCGTTCTGCGGCAGGTTATCGCAGCAGAGCACGGTGAAGGGGCGCAACCCGCGCTCACGCCGCAGCCGCAGCGCCTCGACCAGGAAGCCGACCGCCGAGCGCGGCGCATGGGGCGCCGCGAGGTCATGGCGGATGTCCGGATGCTCGCGGTTCAGGCGGCCTCTGGCGGGGTCGTGGCAATAGCCCTTCTCGGTGACGGTGAGGCTGAGGATGGCGCACTCCGGCGCCACCATGCGGGCCAGCACCGCCGCCGGGTCCTCCGGCGCCACGAGCACCTCCCGCACGCAGCCGACGACGCGCGCAGCATCACCCGAGGCGTCGCGGCGGAGGGTGGTGTAGAGCCCGCCCTGCGGCGCCAGGCGGTCGCGCTGGTCGGGCCGCTGCAGGCTGACGCCGACGATGCCCCAATCGCCGCCGGACTTCTGCAGCACGTCCTCGGTGTAATGGGCGCCATGGGCGCGGAAGAAGGCACCGAGGCCGAGATGCACGATGCGTGGCCGCAGCGCGGCTCGGTCGTAGCCGGGGCGGGCGACACCCGCCGGCAGGGCGGCGAGGCGCCCCGGGGAAAGGCGCGGGAGGGTTTCGCTCATCTCGGGCCTCCGCTCAGTTGAAGTACAGGCTGGGCAGCCACAGCGAGATCCAGGGCACGTAGGAAACCAGCAACAGCACGATGATGTTGCAGACCAGGAACGGCCAGATGGCCCGGCTGATCGCCCCCAACGAGACGTTGGCGATGTTCGCCGCCACGAAGAGGCAGACGCCCACGGGCGGCGTGGTCAGGCCGATCATCAGGTTCAGCACGACGACGATGGCGAAGTGGATGGGATCGATGCCCACCGCCTGCGCCACCGCCAGCAGCGGCGGAAACAGGATGATCAGCGCCGCGATGGTCTCCATGAAGGTGCCGACGATCAGCAGCAGCACGTTGACCATCAGCAGGATCAGGTACTTGTTGTCGGTGACCGAGAGCATGGCCTGGGCGATGGCCTGCGGGATCTGCTCGCTGGTCAGGATCCAGCCAAAGACATTGGCGAAGCCGACCAGCAGGATCAGCGCGCCGGAGCCGATGGCGCTCTCCAGCACGATGCCCGGCAGGTCGCGCAGGCGGAAGCCCTTGTAGACGAAGAGGCCGATGACGAAGGCATAGATCGCCGCGACGATCGAGGCCTCGGTGGGCGTGAAAACGCCGCCGACAATGCCGTAGAGGATCAGCGCCGTCATCAGCAGCGCCCAGAAGGCGGCGCGGGAGGAGCGCAGCACCTCGCCAAAGCCCTGCCAGGTGCCCTTCGGATAGCCCCGCTTGCGGGACAGGATGTAGACGGTGATCATCATGCCCAGGCCAAGCAGCAGCCCGGGCACGGCGCCCGCCAGGAACATCTTGCCGACCGATAGGCCGGTCAGCGTGCCCACGATGATCATCGGCACCGAGGGCGGGATGATCGGGCCGACGGTGGAGGCCGCCGCCGTGGTGGCCGCGGCGAAGGGCGCGTCATAGCCGGACTTGCGCATCGCCGGGATCATCACCGCGCCGATCGAGGCGGTCTCGGCGACGGCGGTGCCGGAGATGCCGGCGAAGATCATCGAGCCCGTGACGTTGGCCAGGCCCAGGCCGCCGCGCACATGGCCGACCAGCGAGTTGCCGAAGCGCACGATCTGGTCGGTGATGCCGCCACCGTTCATCAGGTTGCCGGCCAGCACGAAGCCGGGAATGCAGAGCAGCACGAAGCTGTCCATCCCGGCATAGGAGTACTGCGCGATCACCGAGAGGTCGATGTCGGCGCCCAGCAGGTACACCACGGAGGACAGGGCGAGCGCGATGCCCACCGGCACGCCGAGGATGAGGCAGACCGCGAAGGTCCCGAAGAGCATGCCGACGAGCATCACACGGTCTCACCATGGGCTGGCGAGCCCTGCTGGCCGAAGCCGAGCAGGCGCATCACGGAGAAGAAGGCGAGCGAGGCCGGGATCAGCAGCATCACCGCGTAGATCGGCAGCATCGGGATATCGAGGGAGCGCGCCCGCTCGCCCTCGCTGAAGGCGACGTAGTCCCAGGCGCCGGGAAGGATGGCCAGCGAGAAGCCGAGCACCACAAGGTCCGACAGCCGCTCCGCCACCCACCGCCCCCGCGGCGGCAGCGGTGCGACGAAAAGGTCCACATTGACCAGCTCGCCGCGCAGCACCGCGAGGCCGCAGGAGAAGCCGACCAGATAGACCAGCGCGAAGCGCGCCACCTCCTCCGTCCAGGGAAAGGTGGGCACGCCGGGCACGCGGCCCAGCACCTGAATGACGACGACGCCGACCAGAACGGCGAAGGCGGCCAGCGTGCCGATGCGGCAGACCGTCCGCACCGCCAGCAGCACCGCCCCGATGAGAGCGCGCATTGTGTTGTCCTTGAACTGCCACCCCACAGGCGAAGGCGGGGGCGCGCAGCAGGCGCCCCCGGCGGCCGGTCAGGCCGTGGCCAGGATCTGCTCGTAGAGCGGGCGGATCTCGTCGGAGAGCGCCGCGGCCACCGCGGGGCGGCCCTTCGCGGCATAGGCCTCCTTGTCCACCTCGGCGAAGTTCATGCCCTTCGCCTTCAGGTCCTGCTCCAGCTGCTTCTCGTCCGCCAGGAACAGGCCGCGCTCATACGCCTGCGCCGCCTTCGCCGCCTCGGCAACCGCCTTCTGCTGCGCCTCCGGCAGGCGGCCGAGCTTGCGGCTGCCACCCACCAGGTAGATCCAGCTGACGACGTGCTCGGTGCGGTTCACCACGCTCTGCACCTCGTAGAAGCTGCCGGACTTGATCAGCGCCAGCGGGTTCTCCTGCGCGTCGATCGTGTGGTTCTGCAGGGAGGTGAAGACCTCGGAGAAGGCCATCGGCGTCGGCTTGGCGCCCAGCGCATCCCAGAACTTCACGAAGAGCGGCACGTTGGGCACGCGCAGCTTGAGACCGTTCAGCTCCTCCGGCTTGGCGATGACGCGGTTGGCCGTCAGGTTGCGCGGGCCGCGCGCGAAGTAGCAGAGCGGGCGGAGCTTGGTCTTGTCCTCGATGTTGCTGGCAATGGCCTCGCCGACCTTGCCCTGCACCACCTTGTCGAGATGCGCGACGTCCTTCACCGCATAGGGCACCGCCAGCAGCGCGGCGGAGGGTGCCCAGTTCTGCAGCGACTCGCCGGTGATGGTAAAATCCACCGTGCCGAGCTGGATGCCCTTGATCAGGTCGGTTTCCTTGCCGAGCTGCTCGTTCGGGAAGACACGGACCTCAAGGGCGCCGTTGGTGCGCTTGGCGACCTCCTCAGCGAAGTTTAGGCAGGCCTTGTGCCAGGTGTTGTCCTCGTTCGCGAGGTGGCCGAGCTTCAGCACCGTCTTGGACTGCGCGAGCACCGGGGGCGCGGCGCCGAGCGCCAGGATGGCGGCGAGGCCCTGGGTCGCGCCGCGGCGGGTGATGGTGGTCATTGTCCTGGTTCCTCCTTAGATCCGGTTCAGCCGCCGAAGGCCAGCTGCACCTTCACGGTGCTGCCGGGCTGCTTCTCGATGAGCTCGAAGGCTTCCCGCGCGTCGGCGGCGGCGAAGGTCTGCGTGATCATGGCCTCGGGGCGCAGCTGGCCGCTCTCCAGCCACTGCACGACCTGCGGCAGCAGCTTGCGGTTCAGGCGCGAGCCGACCAGGGTCAGCTCCTTCTTCACGATCTCCTGCTGGCTGATATTGCAGGGCTCGGGCGAGAAGCCGAGCAGGCCGATGCGGCCCGCCGGGCTGGCTAGGCGGCAGGCCTCCTCCAGCAGCGCCGGCACGCCGGCGGCGTCGATCACCAGGGTGGGGCCAAGACCGTCCGTCTCGCCGGCCACTGCCTGCGGCACCGCCGTGCTGCGCGAGTTCACCACCACATCGGCGCCGAAACCGCGCGCGCGCTCCAGCCGGGCGTCGTCGATGTCGGCGACGATGCAGCGCGCGCCATGCAGCTTGGCCACCTGCAGCACGGTCAGGCCGATCGGGCCGGCGCCATAGACCAGCACGGAGTCCTCCGCGCTGATCCCGGTGCGGCTGAGCACGTTGGCGGCGATCGAGAAGGGCTCGGCCAGGGCGGCGAGGGCGAAAGGCAGGTTCGGGTCCACCTTCACCGCATTGGCACGCGGCACGGCGAGGCGGTCACGGAAGCCGCCATCGCGGTGCACGCCGAACACTTCCAGGTTGCTGCACACGTTCGGCCGGCCGATGCGGCAGGGATAGCAGTGGCCGCAGTTCACGACCGGGTCCACCACCACATGGTCGCCGGCGGCGAGGTCGCTCACGTCCTCGCCGACTGCTTCCACCGTGCCGGCGAACTCATGCCCGATGATGCGCGGGTATTTCGCGAAGGGATTGGTGCCGTGGTAGATGTGCAGGTCGGAGCCGCAGATGCCGGCGCGCTCGACGCGCACGAGAACCTCGCCCCGCTTCGGCGCGGCCGGCACGGCCTCGAACAGCTCCAGGACATGTGGCGTTTTCACCGCAATGGCGACCATGCTCTCGCTCCAGCTCCCGCTGTGGTGTCAGCCGCGCGCGGCGGCCGGTCCGCGCGTCACGGCGCGGGCTTCTCGAAGAAATCGGGATTGACGCGGCTGAGCCGCTCAATGGTGGCGAAGACGGTCCGCAGATGCGCGCGCATCGCCGCCTCCGCCCTATCGGCGTCGCCGGCCAGCACATGGCCGACCAGCGTGGCGTGCTCCTCCACCAGCATGGGCGGCCAGTCGCCGCTCTGCAGCGAGAGGTAGCGAACGCGGTCGAGCTGCGCCTTCACGCCCTGGATCACCTCCCAGATCGCCGGGCGGCCGGCGATGCGCACGAAGGCGGCGTGCAGCGCATCGTCCTGATCGAAAAAGGCGTCGGATTCACCGGCTTCCAGGCTGGCGCGTTGCGCGGCGAGGTTGGCGCGCAGCACTGCCGCATCCGCTTCCGTCAGGTTCTCCGCCGCGAGGCGGATGGTGCGGCACTCCAGCGTCTCGCGGATAAACTGGCTGTCGTAGACGGCAGAAAGGCGGATCGGCGCCACATAGGTGCCGACCTGCGGGATGATGGTGACGAACCCCTCATCGGCCAGGCGGCGCAGCACTTCGCGGACCGGGGTGCGGCTGACGCCGGCCCGTTCCGCCAGGGTGGTCTCGGGGATGGATTCGCCCGGCCGCAGCACCCCCGTCAGGATCTGCCGACGCAGCATGCCGTACAACTCGCGCCCGATCGGGGCACGGCGGTGCAGGCGCAGCTCGGTGGAGACTGGGGGCACATTTCCTCCGCGGCGGCACAACTTGAATACTTGTATACTAGTATGCGTTACCGCCCGCAATCCGCCCTCGCCAGCTTGTGTTGCGAGGGCAGCGGGCCTCCAGACTTGCAACCGCTGCGCCAAGCGAGGCGTTTTTTCCATCTGCCCTGGGCTATCGGCACATCTGACGGACAAGGGGAGAAACGGGATGGTGCATCCGGCATGAGAGAGATCCGCGGTTATCTCGGCGGTCTTGCAGTGGTCCTGCTCGCTGGCGGTGCGATGGCGCAGCCGGCTGTTCCCCCCAACACCCCAGGCCCAACCGTCCCGGAGCGTATCGAGCCTCCACGTGGCGATCAGCCAGCTCAGCCGCGCCAAGGCGACAGCGTCATTCCGCCTCCAGCCGGGATTGACCCACAAATCCACGTGCCGGCACCGACCCCGCAGCCGAACACCACCCCCGTCATCCCGCCGCCGGGATCACCGGGGGGTAATCCAGGCGTGCAGCCGCGCTAGGGCGATTTCCGCCCCTTTATCCGCTCGGAAACGACGACTGGGCTGCGGCGCCGCGAGAATCCTGCCGTCGGCGCCGCGCCTGCACCACCATAAGGGAGCCATGCCATGATTCGACAAAGCCCGGGATTGGTCGCGCAGGACCCGACGGCTCCGCCAGGACCACCAAGGCCGCAGCCGCCCACGCCTCGTCCGCCGGAGCCGGGACCCGACATCCCGCAGCCACGCCCGCCCGGACCCGACATCGCTCCTCCGAATCCGGGGGCGCCGGCCCCCGGTCCCGGGCCGGACATCCCGCAGCCGCGCCCGCCGGGACCCGACATCTCACCTCCTGAACCCGGCATTCCCAGCCCTGGGCCTGGCCCGGATGTTCCGCCGCTGGCGCCGCCCAGCCCCCAGGAGCTGCCGCCCCCCGTCGCCTGACGGCGCGACGCCTTCCTGCCTCCCGAAGAATGGAAGAAGACAGGGTGCGGGTTTGTCTCCAGTCCTGTCAGGCAGTGAAGCTGGGGGAGAATGAATTCTCCCCCAGGCCCCCTCTTCTTCTTCTCTCTCTCAGTCTTGCTGCGCTGGCGGTACGCGCTCGCGCGGGGCGGAAGCTGCCCCGGCGACGGCCACCAGCAGGACATCGCGGGCGGCCTTCGGTATGGGCGTGCCCCAAACCTGACAGAAGAAGGAGGGGGCTTGGAGGAGTTCACTCCCCCAAGCTTTGCTTCAGCCAGAAGTCTGAAGAAGCCCGGACGCCCTTCGGCCTTCTCTAGCCGTTATGCCCTGCCGCCGGCGGGAAAAGCACGTCGGGGTTCATCAGCCCGGCCGGGTCCAGCGCCGCGCGGATTCGGCGCATCGTCTCCAACTCGGCGCCGCCGCGCCATTTTGCCAGCGTCTTCACCTTGATGCGGCCGACGCCGTGCTCGGCGGAGAAGGAGCCACCCAGCGATCCGGTGATCTCGTTCACCGCGTTCATCACCGCCTCGCCATGCGCCATGAACTCCACGGCATTGAGATGCGCGGGCTGCTGCAGGTTCATGTGGATGTTGCCGTCACCGAGATGGCCGATGGCGACCGGCTCGGCGCCCGGCACGATGGCCGGCATGGCCTCGAAGCAGCGGCGGATCAGCTCCGGCACGCGAGAGACGGGAACGGAGACGTCGCTCTTGATGCTGGCGCCGGCGCGGCGCTGCGCCTCCGGAGCCTCCTCGCGCAGGCGCCAGATCGCCTGGCGCTGGGCCTCGCTTTCCGCGATGACGGCATCCGCCACCTCGCCGGCTTCCAGCGCCTCCTCCAGCACGCCTTCCAGCAGTTCGCGCAATCCTGCCTGCGGACGGGAAGCAGCGAGGTCGATCAGCACGTAGTGCGGCGCCGGGGTGGCGAGCGGCAGGCTGGCCCCCTCGATCCGCGACAGCACCAGCCGCATCGCGGAACCGCTGATGTACTCGAAGGCGCGGAGCGCGGTCTCGTCACGGTCACGGAAGCGGCGGAACAGAGCGAGCGCCGCCTCCGGCTCCTGCACGGCGCAGAGCGCCAGCGCCTTGTCGCGTACCGGCGGGAAGAGGCGCAGCACGGCAGCGGTGATGAAGCCGAGCGTGCCCTCGGCCCCGATGAAGAGCTGGCGCAGGGCGTAGCCCGTGTTGTCCTTGCGCAGCCGGCGCAGCGTGTCGATCACGCGGCCATCCGGCAGCACCACCTCCAGCCCCAGGGTCAGCTCGCGCGCATTGCCGTAGCGGACCGTGGTGTTGCCGCCGGCATTGGTGGAGAGCATGCCACCCACCATCGCCGTGCCGTCGCCGCCGAAGGCCAGCGGAAACTGGCAGCCGGCCTCCGCGGCCAGATCCTGCACGGTGCGCACCACCATGCCGGCCTCCACCGTCATGGTCATGTCCACCGGGTCAAGCGCGCGGAGGCGGTTCATCCTCGCCAGCGAAACCACGACCTGCCGTCCGGAGCCATCCGGCACCGAGCCGCCGGACATCGAGGTATTGCCGCCCTGCGGCACCATCGGGACGCCCGCCGCATGGCAGAGCGCCACGGCTTCCGACAGTTCCACCGTGCTGGCCGGGCGCAGCACGCAGGGCGTGCGGCCATGATAGAGCCCGCGCCAGTCGCTGAGATGCGGTGCGAGGTCGCTGGCCTCCTCCACCATACCCTTCGGGCCCAGCCGCGCGCGCAACCGTTCCCGTAACCCCGCGGGCAGGCTTTCTTCGGCGCTCATGAATGGCTCTTTCCTCCCTCTGGCGGCACGGCAACCGCGTGCGCAGCAGCTCGATGCAGCAGTGTTCCGCCGGCCGCAAGGGTCGCCGCGAGGCAGCGGCGGGAGGCGACGCCAGGCGCAGGCCCCCCAAGGGACGGCGGCCCAAGGCGCCAGTGCGGGCGACAGCAAGGATCCAAGGTCTCGGAGAGCGCCGCGGGGCGGTTCCGGGGAAAGGATTCCTCCTGCCCCTCAGCTCCTTTCCGTCAGCTTGACACTTGCAGCATCGCCAGGATCTCGGCCACCGGCTTCGGATGACCGAGCAGGTAGCCCTGCACCTCCGTGCAACCCTGCGCGCGCGCCTGTTCCAACTGCCCCTCCGTCTCCACCCCCTCGGCCGTTGTCGCCATGCTCAGCTCCTGCCCGAGGCTGGCGACGGCGCGCACGATGGCCAGCGCGTTCCGGCCCAGGCCAGTGCCGGAGATGAAGGAGCGGTCGATCTTGATCTTGTCGAAGGGGAAATGATGAAGGCAGCTCAAGGAGGAGTAGCCGGTGCCGAAGTCGTCGAGCGCGATGCGCAGGCCCAGCGCGCGCAGGCGGTGCAGCATGCCGAGCGTGGTGGGGCTGAGGCTCAGTAGCACGCTTTCGGTGATCTCCAGTTCCAGCCTTTCTGCCGGCAGACCGGACTGCACCAGCGCCGCCGCCACCTGCTCCACCAGCGCCTCGCTCCTGAACTGCGCGGGCGACAGATTGATCGCCAGCCGGATGCCTGCCGGCCAGCTGACGGCGTCGCGGCAAGCTTGCTGCAACACCCACTCGCCCAGCGGCACGATCAGGCCGGTTTCCTCGGCCAGTGGGATGAACTCCGCAGGCAGCACCAGCCCGCGCGTGGGATGGTGCCAGCGCAACAGCGCCTCAAAGCCGCAGATGCGCCGAGTCGATAGGTCGAACAGGGGCTGGTAGTGAAGCTCGAACTCGCCCGCCCTGATCGCCTTCCGCAGGTCCAGCTCAAGCTGCTGGCGGCGGCGGAGGTGCTCGTCCATCAAGGGCTCATGCATGCGGTGCGTGCCCTTCCCATCCGCCTTGGCGCGATAGAGCGCCAGGTCGGCGTTCTGCAGCATCTGTCCGGCGCTGGCGCCTTCCGCAGGCTCCACCGCGACGCCGATGCTCGTGCCGCTGACGACGGTCTGGCCATCCAGTGCATAGGGCATCCGCAGGGCCCCACCGATGCGCCGGGCCAGTTCCTCCACCTCCTCCAGCCCTTCCGGGGCAGTCATCAGGATGCTGAACTCGTCGCCGCCCAGGCGTGCCACAACATCACTCTCGCGCACGCATCCCCGTAGCCGGGCGGCCACCACCCGCAGCAACATGTCCCCTGCCGCATGGCCCAGCGTGTCGTTGATCGCCTTGAAATTGTCGAGGTCGAGATAAAGCAGCGCGCATCCCCCTGCCGCGCCAGGGCGCATCAACGCGGCCTCGAGCCGTTCCTGGAACAACAGCCGGTTGGGCAGCCCGGTCAGCATGTCGTGCTGGGCCAGATGCGCCATGCGCTCCTGGTACAGTTCGCGCTCCGTCGCGTCCTCATAGGTCGCCACCCAGCCGCCATCGGCCAGCGGCTGGTGCGAGACGGCAATCACTCGCCCATCACCCAGCTTCTGCAGGAATCTTCCGGGCTCACGGCGGCGGATGAAGGCCTTGCGGATCTGCCAGAGTTCGTCCGCGGTGCAGCCGGGATAGTTGCCGACGGCGATGCTGTCGGCCAGCACGTCGCGGAGATGCATGCCGGGCTTCAGCGACTCTGTCGCCTGCCCGTAAAGCTCGCGGAAGCGCCGGTTGGTCAGGATCAGACGGTCCTGCGCGTCATACAGGCCCAGCCCCTGCGTCATGCTTTCAAGCGCCACCTGCAGATGGCGATTGGTCTCGTCCAGATGCGCCGTCACCGTCTCGCGCTCAATGGCCAGGGCGCAGAGATCGACGCAGGCGGTCACGATCCGCCGCTCCAGCGCGCTGGGGCCGCGACAACTGCGGTAGTAGAAGGCGAAGGTGGCGATGACGCGGCCGTCCGCCGTCTTGATCGGGCTTGACCAGCAGGCCCGAAGCCCGGCTGCCAGCGGCAGCGCCTTATACTTCGCCCAACGTGGATCATTGCCGATGTCATGGACCTCGACCGGCATGCCCCCATGCGCTGCCGAGCCGCAGGAACCCACCTCCGGGCCGATGGATAGCCCATCGAGTGCCCGGCAATAGGCCTCGGGCAGGCCGGGGCCGGCCAACGGATGCAGCCGGCCCTGCGGGTCCACCGTCAGCACCGAGCAGGTGACCGCAGGCGCGATCGCCTCGACCTGGCGGCAAATCAGGTCAGCCACCGCAGCAAAGGGCGTACCGGAGGCAATGGCGCGCAGGACCACGCACTGGAACGCCAGCAGGGACTGGTCCTGGTTCTGCAGCGCCGCCGCCACCTGCCCAGCCTCGTCCTTCAGTTCCGGCGTGCCCACTGCCACCGTGACCACCTGCTCTCCTCCTGGGTTGCCGCACAGCCCTGGCGTATCGAGATTCTAGGAGCAATGCATTAACAGGCCGTACCAGATCCCGGCCCGTTGCGCATAATTGTTCTGCCATCGCGCAGAACCTGGGCCGACTTCCACGCCCAGGAAACAGATCCCAGGGCGCGCGCGGCTGAGTACGAGAGGCTGCACGTCTCCGGACCTGGGCCGGGTGATGCCAAGGCTGACGGTGGCAGGCGACCTGCCGGGCGGCGTGCCACGAATGGTGCCGATGCCGCTTCCGGCGGCGCCACGCCCCGCCAGACTGCTTCTGCCGCGCCAACCAGTCGCGACCCAAGCCAGTCCAGGCCTTTGCTGTGTGTCGGCTTGCGCAGATCGCCGAGCTGGAGCAGCGCGGCTTGGCCAGCACGGCCAGTGCAGATAAGTGCGGGCAAAACCGATAAGGATACTGCACCAAAAATGGCGTTCTCTACTGGCGACGCCAAGAGGAAAAAGCTCCATGTCCGATGCGCAGAAATCCGGCCTCATCGTTACCGCCCACCCCGGCGACTTCGTCTGGCGCGCCGGCGGCGCCATCGCGCTGCACGCAAAACTGGGCTACCGCATGAAGATCGTCTGCCTCTCCTATGGCGAGCGCGGCGAGAGCCAAGGCGCCTGGAAGCAGGAAGGCATGACGCTGAAGGCGTGCAAGGCGGGCCGGCGCGCCGAGGCGCAGGCCGCCGCCGCAGTGCTGGGAGCGGAGATCGAGTTCTTCGACGCCGGCGACTATCCGCTGCGCCTCACCGAGGCCATGCTAGACCGGCTGGTCGACGTCTATCGCGAGGTGAAGCCCGCCTTCGTGCTGACCCATGCGCTGGCCGATCCCTACAACGTGGATCACCCGGAGGCCGCCCGCTTCGCGCAGGAAGCGCGCATCATTGCCCAGGCAGCCGGACACAAGCCGGAACAGGGCGTCACCTATGCCGCGCCGCAGGTCTTCCAGTTCGAGCCGCACCAGCCTGAGCAATGCGGCTTCAAGCCCGACCGCATTCTCAACATCACCGCGGTGTGGGACATCAAGTGGAAGGCCTTCGAGCAGCTTCCCGCGCAGAAGCACCTCTGGCACTACTACGAGCGCGTGGCGCTGAACCGCGGCATGCAGGGCGGCCGCAACTCCGGCAAGGCCATGACTTACGGTGAGGCCTACCAGACCATCTTCCCCGACGCCGTCGAGGTGCTCGCATGACGCCGTTGGCCGTCATCCGGGTCAGCGCCTGCCGGTCGCGACCACATAGGGAAGCCTCCATGGGCTCGGCGAACATGCCGCTGATCTGTGCCCGCGCAGTGACCATCCCGCGCACTGAGGCGGCGACCCTGCTGGCGCAGCCGAGAAGCGCCAGAAGGAGGGCGAGGCGCACGCCAGGCTCGCCAGCAGCATTCTCGGCCCCGGCCTTTACAACCCGCGTCCGGCACTGGAGAAAGCCGGGCTAAGCTACGTTACCTCGCTCGAAGAGGCCTGAGCGGCAGCGCCTCCCCGCGAGGCGGCGCGCGCCTGCCTTGTGGCAGCACAGCCGGCTTCCGGCACCGGCGCGGATTTGGCAGAAGAATGCCACAGCATCCGGCCAGGACATGGTGAACCCCGGCCAGGAAGGAGAACACGGCATGCTCCGCAGAAGGCAACTGGTCTTGGGCTCGATGGCGCTCGGCGCGCCTGCCATGGCGGAGACGCCGGACTGGCCGAACCGGGCCGTCACTGTGATCGTTCCCTGGCCGCCCGGCGGCCCAACGGATGTCTTTGCGCGTGTCCTCTCGCAACGCCTGACCGCCGAACTGGGCCAGGCCTTCGTGGTGGACAACCGGGGCGGCGCCAGTGGCACGATTGGGATGGCAGCGGCCTCCCGCGCCAAGCCCGACGGCTATACGGCCATCATCGTCCCCAACAGCACCTATGCCATCGCGCCGCATCTCTATCAGCTTTCCTACGATCCGCTGAATGCTTTCACCGGCGTTGGCCTGCTGGTCTCCAGTCCCCTGTTCATGATGGTGCCGCGCAACTCGCCTGCCAGTTCGGTCGCGGACTACATCGCTCTGGCGAAGAAGCCCGGCAGCCGGCAGGACTATGCGAATGCCGGGATCGGCGCCACCTCGCATCTGGCAACAGAGATGTTCCTGCAGATGGCGGGCATCGAGGTCAACGAGATCGGCTATCGTGGCGGAGGGCCGGCCATCCAGGCGGCGCTGGCCGGTGAGGCCGGCATGCTGTTCATGCCGGCGGCAGCGGTGATGCCCTATATCCAGGCTGGCGATCTGCGCGCCCTGGCGGCGACGACGACCACGCGCAGCCCCCTGGCTCCCGAGGTCCCGACCTTCCAGGAGCTCGGCTACGCCGGCTTCGAAGTGGTCGAGCATGTCGCCATGATGGTTCCCGCCGGCACGCCGGATCTGGTCCTGCGCCAGCTCAACCACGCCTGCGCCGCGGCGCTTCGCGCGGCGGACATGCAGCCGCGCCTGCAGTCCATGGCCCTGACCGTTGAAGCACGCCCCAGGGAAGCCTGGGACGCGTATTTCCGCAGCGAAAGTGAAAAGTGGCGCCATCTCGTGCAGGCGCGCGGCATCCGGATGCAGTAGGTGCTGCCCGCACCGCGCCATGAGCGTGCCCTGCGAGCAGCCCCTTGAGCAGCCTCCTGTGGGCAGAGGACGCAGCACCCCGAGCGGGGTCAAGCCGTTGCTCCATGCGGCGCGCAGCGCGCCAGGGTGGAACGGACTGTTGTGAAACGCAGCTGCCGCAGCAGGGCCAGCACCCGCCTGACACGGAATGCGGGCCTTTCCATCCTTGCCAAGTATCAGCTGAGTGACATACCAGCGGATCTGCCTGTCCTCGCTGGCTCCCACTAAACCGCCGTGCAAGTTTTCGTGAGAGTGGCTTAGCAGGCACCCGGCTCCATGAAGGCTTCCTGGGCGGGCATGCGACCGCGAGCTTGGCGGCAGGCGGTGCTAAAATCGGAGACTATCTGCGCTGGCATGCTGGCGAAAATTCTCCGCCTTATACCCGCTTGGCCACACCGAATCACCCGGACCGGAAACCACCTCGGGATGGCCAAGCCGGCTCGGCGCGACGCTCCGTCTTCTTCGCGGCCGGCGGCGCCTTCGTGGCGGCTCCGGCCACGCTTGCAGATGCTTGCATTCCACCTCCGGCCACATCATTCCAGGGCCGGTTGAGCAAGCGGCAGGCAGGCATTCTCCACGACCCCACCCTTTTGCCCGGGAATCTCAGTCAGGATCTGCCTGGCCCCGCTTGCTGCCCAGGAGCTTCTGCGGTGGATTCCCTCCTGAACTCTTCTGAACCTCGTCAAGGATAAGCGGAATGGATGAAACTGCCGTTGAGCGACTGAAGTGGATCAAGAGCCGCCGCTGGTTCTACGAGTTCGACCTGCCCGATGGCACGAAGACCCAGCATGACCTCTCGCCGCATGTATTCCCTATCCACCAGTCGCGACTGGAGAAGCTCCTCTGGGTCATCCGTGAGAAGGTGCCGGATGCCGGCTCGCTGAGCGCCTTCGACCTCGCGTCCCATGAGGGCTTCTACTCGATCGCGCTCTCCAAGCACTTCAGCCGGGTGCGGGGATACGAGTTCAGGGACTCCAGCATCTCCTCGGCGCGCATCATCACCGAAGCGGTCGGCGCGACGAATGTCGAGTACGTGCAGGCCGATCTGCAGACCATGGCGTTCGATCCGGCACAGACTGCCGACTTCGTGCTGCTCTTCGGGCTGCTTTACCATCTCGAGAATCCGATCCACACCCTGCGCCTCGCCAGCCAGATGAGCCGCAAGCACATCCTGATCGAAACCCAGGTCTATCCTTACGACATCAGCGGGCCGATCGAGGATGGCGCCTATTACAACGTCAGGCCGGTTCAGGGTGTCTTCGCCCTCTCGCCAGACTATGCCAGCAGCCGCGAAGGTGGCTCCACGGAAGTGGCGCTGATTCCATCCCTCAACGCCCTCGTCTCGCTCATGAAGAATTTCGGCTTCTCGGAAGTCATGGTGCTGCCCAGCCCCGAAGGCGACTATGAGCAGTTCCGGCGTGGCTCGCGCGTGGTGGTCTACGGCCGGAAGAAGTAATTCCGGCCCGGTCTCTGCGCCTGCCATCCTCTGCCTGAGAGCGAGGCGGGCTTCCAGCGGCGGGTGGAGGGGATGACCTTACGCCCTCTTCACCCGGCCAGATCCGTCACTCCGCCTTCGGAGATGGGGCCGCCTGAGAGACCGACAGGCGGATGTCGCGCATCGGGATGCCGATCAGTCCCTTGGACGAGATTTTTGTCACCTTGAAGAGCACCGCATCATCAATCCAGTGGTGCTGGACGTGGTCATCCTGCGTGCCCGAGGCGACCGCCACGGAGAGCGAGTAATCGCCGGCAGCCAGATAGGGCATGCGGAAGTCGAATTCGGCGGTCACGATCTCTCCCGGCGCGAGCGGCACCCGAACATCCCGGTAGGTCAGGAAGGTGTTGTCGCCGAAGAGGCTCTGGCCGAGGCGATCCTTGACGTTGAAGCCAATGATCGGCTGGTCGACCGCGCGTTCGGCGCGGCAGCGGATCTCAAGACGGACATCCTCGCCTCCCTCGAAGGAAGACAGGGGCGCGCCGTTCGCGTCCAGGAGCCGCACGCTCTCGATCGTGGCGCCCCGCTGCCCATACCAGGGGGCATCGGGATCGAAGGCGAAGACCTGGCCTTTGCCCTTCAGTCCGAGTTCCGCGAGGGCCTCCTCGCGATGGTCACGCGGAAATGCCTCCTGGCCGGCGGTAGCCTTGCGCGAGCCGCCGATACGGAAATCGTTCTCGTGCCCTTTGGAGCCTTCCACATCGGCCTGATAGGCTTCGCAGATCTCACGCGCCCCGCCGCGCGCGCGCACCATGCCGGCATCCATCCAGATCGCGGTGTCGCAGAGATTGAGGACAGCGGCCGTGTCGTGCGAGACGAAGAGCAGCGTCCCCGTTTCCTTGAACTTCCGGATGAAGCGCATGCACTTCTGGGTGAAGGCGGCGTCACCGACGGCGAGAATCTCATCCACGATCAGGATGTCGGTATCGACATGCGCCATGACCGAGAAGGCGAGCCGCGCATACATGCCGCTCGAGTAGAGCTTCACCGGTTGGTCGATGAAGTCGCCGATGTCGGCGAAGGCCGCGATCGTGTCGAAGCGCGCCACCACCTCCTCACGCGAGAGCCCCAGGATCTGGGCGGACATGTAGACGTTCTCGCGCCCCGTGAATTCGGGGTTGAAGCCCGCCCCGAGTTCCAGCAGGGCGCCTACCCGGCCTTGCACCTCCATGACGCCGCTGGTGGGCTGCAGGGTCCCGGTGATGATCTGCAGCAGCGTGGATTTTCCTGAGCCGTTGCGGCCAATCAGGGCCACCGTCTGACCGCGCCGGATCTCAAGGTCCACGTCCTTCAGCGCCCAGTACTCGTCGAAGAACTTCCTCCGACGAAAGATCATCTGCTTGAGCCTGTCCTCCGGCTTGCGGAAGATATTGTAGACCTTGTTGATGCCCTTGCCCCGGATGACGACGTCAGACGACATCCGCAAATCCTTTCCGGGTCTTCTGGAACCACCACAGTCCGAGCAGCGCGACCATCGCGCTGACGGCGAGCGCCAGGAGCGTTGAGAGGAGGCCTGGAATGTCCCCCTGGAACAGCAAGCCGCGCGCTTGTTCGAGTGGAACCGTCAGTGGGTTCATGTCGAAGATCCAGCGCACATTTTCCGGAACTGCCGCCAGCGGGTAAAAGACGGGAGAAAGGAACTGCAGCGCCGTGACCACAGGCGCGACAAACTGGCGCAGGTCGCGCAGGTAGACGCCGACCGCGCTCACGAACCAACTCAGCCCGAGAATGACGAGGCACATCGGCGCCAGCGCGATCGGCAGGAGCAATGCCTCCGGATGGGGGGCGCCGAATGTGATGATATAGAACACAAGCCAGATCACCATCGATCCCGCCGCGTTGACCAGCGCCGTGAGCAGGGCGACGATCGGCAGGATCTCCAGCGGGAAGACCACGCGCTTGATGTAGGAGGCGTTCTCGAGCACGAGCCCCGGCGAGCGCGTCATCACCTCGGAGAAGATGGTGAAGATCGTCAGGCCGGCAAACATGTAGACCGAGAAGGCGCCGACCCCTTCCTCCATCCCCGCCCCGGACCAGCGTGCCTTCAGCACTGTGCGGAACACGAAGGTGAAGGCCATCAGGTTGAGCAGGGGCAGCAGCACGAGCCAGACCAGGCCGAGGGCCGAGCCACGGTAGCGTGCCGCGACCTCCCGCTTGGCCAAGGTCCAGATCAGTCGGCGCGATGTGATGATCGTGCGGAGCCCGGATGCCACGCCGTGCACAGATGCCTGTTGGAGCAAGAGAAGACGACCTCTCCAGATACGGCCGGACGAAATCCCGGCGCCGGGACCGAGGGGTGATTAATGACCCGGCACGGGCATGGTCAAGCCTGGACCCGCCATGCGGTTGATCCGGGCAGCGGGACAGGGTAAGCTTAAGCGGGTAATTCAACCGAGCGCCCGTCGCCCCATTCAGGCCCTGTGACCGACGCCTTTCCCTCCCCTGCCGTCCCACAGGCCAGCCTGCTCAGGAAGCTCCTTCGCCGCCCCGCCATCATGGCACAGCGGGCTGCGGAGATGGCCCTGGGAGCTGCGTTTCTTTCTCCACCCCTCCAGCGGCTGCGCGCCTGGCGGCTGCAAGGCCACAGTGCGCCAGCAGCATGCCGGGCCGCGGTGGTGGTGCATCTCTATTACCCCGAGTTGCTGGACGAGGCGCTGGCAGTCCAGGCCACCCTGCCGCCCGGCTCGCCTCTTCTGATCACCGCGCCACCTGCCCAGGCCGCGCGCCTGCGGCAGGACATCAAGGGGCGGGAGAAGGTCGAGGTGCTGGAGGTGGAGAACCGGGGGCGCGACATCGCCCCCTTCATGAAGCTCCTCGCCGAGGGCCGGCTGGATGGCTTTGACGCAGTGTTGAAGATCCATGGCAAAAGGAGCCCGCACCTCCGGCACGGCGATCTGCGGCGCCGCATCTTCTTCGTCGGGCTTGCGGGGTCGCGCGGCAATGTCGCCCGCGTGCTGGAGTGCTTCAAGGAGCCAGCCACCGGCTTCGTCGGCCTTGCTTCCTATTTTCGGACCCGCCCCCTCTACTGGATGAGGAACCGCGCGCGCGTCGAGGCGCTTTGCGCGCGCATGGGCGCGCCAGCGCGGGTCGGCTTCTTCGAAGGGTCGATGTTCTGGTTCCGTCCGGCGGCCCTGGAACCGTTGCGGCGGCTCGGACTGCGGACGGAGGATTTTGAGGCCGAGGCGGGGCAGCTTGACGGCACTCTCCACCATGCGGTCGAACGCTGCTTCGTCTTGTCCGGGCTCGCGGCGGGCTACGAAGCCCGCTCGCTCTCGGGCCGTCCGCTCGTCCCCCGCTGACCCGGCTGGCACAGCCGCCGGAAATCCCCTAAAAAGCCGCCTTCCTTGGCCGATCCGACCCGAGCAGCGGCGGCGGCCGCCCGCACAGGTACCAGATGGCGATGGCCGGCCGCGTTCTGATCGAACTCCCCTCCTTCGACAAAGGGGGCCTCCAAAAGGTCGTCCTGGATGTTGCCGTCGGCCTGAAGCGGCATGGCTATGAGCCGCTGATCGTGACCTGCGGCCCGCTGGGTAGCCTGGCCCGGGAGGCGCAGGCGGCCGGCGTCGCGGTGCGCCGCCTGCCGGCCGACCGCCTTGACGAGGCCTATCCGGCGCTGATCGAGGAGTTCCGTCCGACGGTCGCGCAGGCGCACTTCTCGGATGCCGGCTATCCCTATCTGGCCGCGCGCGGCGTTCCGATCATCTGCTTCATCCACAACGTCTATGCCTTCCTGCCGGAGGAGGCGCGGGCGGCTTTCCGCGCCGGGGACCGTTACGTCGCCAAGTATATCGCCGTCTCCCGCAAGGCGGCTGAATACGCGCAGGCCAGTCTCGGCATCGCGGCCGGGAAGATCGTGACCGTGGCCAACGGGCTCGACTTCTCCAAATACCCGCTCGACAAGCAGGGCACGCTCACCCGCGCGCAGCTCGGAATTGGCGAGGACGACTACGTCTTCCTCAACCCGGCCTCCTACAACCTGCACAAAGGCCACTACCTGATGGCCGCGGCGATGAAGCGCGTCCTGGCGGTGCGGCAGGACGTGCGCGTGCTCTGCGTCGGCAACGAGATCTTCGCTCCGCATGTCGAGCAGCTGAAGGCCTATCTGAAGCGCGAGGGCCTCGACCGGCACATCCTGATGCCCGGCTATTTCGAGGACATCGCCGACCCGATGGGCGTGAGCGACGCCTTCCTCCTCCCCTCCTTCATCGAGGGATGGAGCATCGCCATGAACGAGGCGATGCACTACGCCAAGCCCATGATCCTCACCGACACGGGCGGCGCGGGCGAGGTCATCGAGAAGGACGATATCGGCATCCTGCTGCCCACGGAGTACCCGGACTTCCTCAGGCTGGACTCCGCCGAACTGGACCGGCTGGCCTATGCGCCGCAGGACTATCGCCTGACCCAGCCGCTGGCCGACGCCATGCTGCGCTTCGCCGCCGAGCGCGATGAATGGAAACAGGCGGGCCTGCGCGGCCGCGCCAAGTTGCACGCGCGGCACAGCTTCGAGAGCGTCCTCACACGCTATCGCGAGATCATGGACGAGCTCGCCGCAACACCTGCAATGCCCGCCGCGGCGCCGCCCCCTCCCGCGCCCCCTTCCCTGCCGACCCGCGCCAAAGGCCGTCTGCGCCGCCTCTTCCACGATGTGCGCTACCGCTACAAGCCAGCCCTGGCCTTCTGGCTGGGCAACCACTTCTTCATGAACTGGATGCCCTATCGCGTGCGGCACGCCTTCCTGCGCCGCTTCTGCAACGTGCGGATCGGATCGGACTCCACCATCTGCGCAGGCAGCTTCGTCACCGGCTACGGGGTGCAGATCGGCTCGAACACCGTCATCAACCGTTTCTGCTATCTGGACGGCCGCGTGCCGCTGAAGATCGGCAACAACGTCAACGTCTCCCATTACACGCTGATCCAGACCCTCACGCATGACCCGCAGAACCCGGACTTCGTCTGCCTCGAAGGCCCGGTGGAGATCGGCGACCACGCCTGGATCGGCGCGCGCGCGATCATCTGCCCGGGCGTAAAGATCGGCGAGGGCGCGGTGGTCGGAGCCGGTGCGGTCGTCACGCGTGACGTGCCGCCCTATGTCATCGTCGCCGGCAATCCCGCCCGCCCGATCAAGGAGCGGACGCGGGACCTGCGCTACAAGACCCGGTATTTTCCCCTCTTCGACACGGACATCCAGTAATGACGCAGATCTCCGTCGTCATCCCGCTCTACAACCACGCCGTCTATATCGAGGCCGCGCTCGACAGCGTGCTGCGCCAGACCGCTCCGGCCGACGAGATCATCGTGCTCGACGACGGCTCCTCCGATGACGGGCTCGCGCGGGCGCAGAAGGTGCTGGCGGGCCGGCCGAATGCGCGGGCGCTTGGCCATGAGAACATCGGCGCCCACGCCACCATCAACAAGCTGGTGGGGATGGCGAGTGGTGACTATGTCGCCGTGCTCAACTCGGACGACCTGTTCGCCCCCGGCAAGCTTGCCCGCTGCCGCGCATTGGCGGCCGCCGACCCGACGGTGGACCTCATCGTGGGCGAAGCCCAGATCATCGACGACAAGGGGAGGCTGCAGGAGACCGGCGTAGCCGCCGACTGGATGCGCCGGGCACTTGCCTTCCGTGATGCCCATGGCCTTCCCCAATTGTCGCTGCTGCACGAGAACTGGGTCGCCACCACCTCCAATATGGTGTTCTCCCGGGCGTTCTGGCGGGGCGTGGGCGGATTCCGTGACCTGCGCTACTGCCACGATCTCGACTTCCTGATGGCTTGCTTCAGCCGCGGGCGTGTCGCGATCGACCGCGGGGTCACGCACATCCAGTACCGCGTGCATCCGCGCAACACGATCGGCGAGAGCCTCGACAAGATCCGCCTGGAGATTGCTGCCGTCTGGGCCAATGCGCTGTTCGAGGCGGGCCCGCGGATCATCGGGGGGATGCAGCCGGACGGCGTCGCGCCCTTCGTCACGGCACTCGAGGCCAAGGGGCTCAGCGCCCTTATCTCCCTGCTGCAATGCGCCCGCGCCGGCCTCCCTTCCGCGCCGGTCTTCTACGACGCCGTGCTGCGCAGCGCGGCGACGCGCGCGTTTCTGAGCCATCTGAGGTAAGGCGATGGACGACGTGACGCAGCCCCCGCAGGACGGGGACAACCTGGCCTTCCCCCAGCCTTCCGAGCAGCTTCCCTTCACCGGCGAGCGCTACACCTCGGACATTTCCGGCCCGATCCGGCACCAGCACCATCACCGCTACCTGTTCGCCGCACGCTACTGCGCCGGCCAGGACGTGCTGGACGTCGCCTGCGGCGAGGGCTACGGCTCGGCCTTGCTTGGAACCGTTGCCCGCAGCGTGCGTGGGGTGGACCTCGACCCCGAAACCGTCGCCTTCGCCGAGCGCAATTATGGTGCGGCCAACGTTTCCTTCCGGCAAGGGGACGCCGCCCAGCTCTTCGAGGAGAATGCCTTCGACGTCATCGTCAGCTTCGAGACGATCGAGCATCTCGTTGACCACGACAGCTTCCTGAACGGCATTTGCCGCGCCTTGCGCCCCGGCGGGCTGCTGATCATCTCCTCGCCCGACAAGAAGATCTATACCGAGGCTGATGGCCACGAGAACGAGTTCCACCTGCACGAACTCGACCGCCCCGAGTTCAAGAGCCTGATCAGCGGCCGCTTCGCCAATGTGGTCATCCTTGAGCAGGACTCCCTCGCCGGCTCGTTGATCGGACCGGAGGGCGGCGCCCCTGCGCCGATCGAGTTGTTCTCCTCCACCGATGGCCGTGTCTATCACCAGTCCGCGGGCAACCCGAGGGCCCACTACCTGATCGCCTTCGCATCCGACGCCCCCCTGCCCCCCATTTCCGCCAGCGCGCTCGATGACGCCTCCTGGTTCCGGCAGGCGGAAGGCCATGCGGCGCATGCCGTCGCGCTTGGGCGCGAGGTCGTGGTGCGTGATACCGAGATCGTGCGGCTGAACGAGGAGTTGCAGAAGCGCGCGCGCCTTGAGGGGGAACTCGTCCAGGCCCGCAGCGCCATCGCGGATCTGCAGCGCGAGACCCAGCAGATCCCGGCATTGACCGAGCAGCGTGCCCATCTTGATGCCGAGTTGACCCAGGCCAGGAATGCCATCGCCAACCTGGAACGCGAGGCCCAGCAGGTGCCGGTGTTGGTCGAGCAGTGCACCCGACTCGAGGCGGAGTTGGCCCAGGCCCGCAGTGCCATCACGGATCTGCAGCGCGAGGCTGATCAGGTGCCGGCGCTGGCTGCGCAGCGCACCCAGCTTGAGGCGGAGCTGGCCCAGGCCCGCGGTGCCATCGCGGATCTGCAGCGCGAGGCCCAGCAGTTGCAGGCGCAGATCGAGGAGCGTGCCCGCCAGATTCAGGAGGTCTTCGCCTCGACCTCCTGGCGCATCACCAAGCCTGTCCGCAGGGTTGGATGGGCGACGGCGGGCCTGCGGCGCCGCCTGCGCGCCACACTGACACCGGCCGCCGCACCTCAGCGGCGCGCACCGGGCGCGCCGCCGCGCGTCCTGTTCATCGACTGGATGGTCCCGACGCCCGATCAGGACTCCGGCTCACTGGATCTTTGGAACCAGCTCTGCCTGTTTCAGACGATGGGGTACGAGGCCGCCTTCATGCCGGTGGTCGAGCGCCCAGGCGATGCGCCTTATGCGGAAGCCCTGCGCAAGGCGGGCGTGCGGTATCTCGCCGGCGAGGCGGTCGCTTCGCCCGAGCAGATGCTGCAGGACGTGGCGAGTGACTTTGACCTGATCCTGCTGAACCGCATCCATGTGGCGGCTCGTTTTCTCGCGCATGTCCGGCGCTGCGCCCCGAACGCACGCATCGTCTTCAACACCGTCGACCTGCATTTCCTCCGGGAGGAGCGCGAAGCGGCGCTCGAAGGCTCATCCGACAAGGCGCAGGCCGCCGCGCAGCGCCGCCAGGACGAGCTGCGCTGCATGGCCGAGGCTGACGCGACGATCGTGCTCAGTGACGAGGAGGGGCGTCTTCTCTCCGGCCTCGCGCCGGAGGCGGCGATTCATGTCATCCCCTTCGCCCGCGGGGTGTCGAGCGAGGTTCCCGGCTTCAGGGAGCGGGCGGGTGTCCTCTTCGTCGGCGGCTTCCTGCACACCCCCAATATTGACGCAGCTGACTGGCTGGTTGGCGAAATCTGGCCGAAGGTGCGGCACGCCCTGCCGACGGTGAAGCTGGAGATCATCGGCAGCAATGCCCCGGCGAAGGTCCGGCAGCTCGACGACCCCGGTGCGGGCGTCACCGTGCGCGGCTTCGTGCAGGATCTTCATCCGGTCCTCGCCCGCGTCCGGCTCACGGTCGCGCCGCTGCGCTTCGGCGCCGGTATCAAGGGCAAGGTTGCCATGAGCCTGGCCGCTGGCGTTCCCTGCGTGGCGACTCCCATCGCCTCGGAAGGGATGGGGCTCGTCGAGGGAGAGAACGTCCTCCTGGGGAACGACGCCGACGCGCTGGCGGCGGCCATCGTGCGGGCGCATGAGGACGCGGCGCTCTGGAAGCAGCTCTCCACGGGCGGCCGCGCCGTGATGCGCAACCGCTACTCGCTGGAAAGCGTGGGAGGCCGCTTCCTTGTCCTGGTGCGGTCGCTGGGGATACCCGTTCCGGCCGGCGCGGAGAAGCGGATCGTCGGCCTTCGCCCGCGCGAGTGGACCTTCTAGCCGGTGCTCTGACGGGCGTAGCCGGTGGCTTGCCAAGGCGGATCGGCAGGGCGCCGGCGCCCCTCGTCGGGCGAGGCAGCCCAATCGGCTGGAGAGTTCGCGCAAGAAGGCCCCGAAGCCCCTTATGAGCCAGGTGCGGCGCCTGTCTTCCGGTGGCGGTGGACGATGCTTATCCCAACCCTGCCGGCGCGGGTCCCATGCGGCCCAGAACGCCGTCCCTCAGGCCTGCCCGGACCGGCCGTAGCGAACTCGGAGCACCCCTGAGCGCGAGAAGGCCAATCTGGGCCACCAAGCTGACGCAGGAGCGCGCCCGCCAGAGAGCCGGCACATAGGGCAGCCGGGCGGTCGCCACCACGTTGCGGGCATAGTAATAGTTGCGCACAGGGGCATGGCGCAGGATCTGCGGCGTCGTCGCTTCCTCGGGCGAGGCCGCCTCTCCCCAGCGATGGGGCATGGCAAGGTCGGTCGCCACATAGGAACTCCAGCCCCTGCTCCAGGCCCTGAACCCCCACTCAACATCGATGCCCGCGATGAAGAAGTCCTCGCGGAAGGGGCCGATCTCGGCATAGGCGGCGAGGCTCGTCAGAGAGCCGGAGGTCGGGGCGAAGTCGACCGGCACCAGCCCACCTGCCCGTGCCCGGCCGCGCCAGGCGTAGCGGATCGTTCGGTAATTTCCCTCGGCGGGAGGCAGAAGGCGGGGTGCAAGAACTGCCACGCGCTCGCCCGCCTGGGCCAGGGCATCAGCGCGGACCGTCAGCGCTTTGATCAGGCCGGGAGGCGGTTCGCTATCCTGGTCGAGGAGCAGGACATGGTCGAATCCCTCTTCCGCCGCCGCGCGCGTGGCGACGTTGAGGCCGGCGCCAAGTCCTAGATTACGCTCATTCCGGATCAGTCGCAGGTCGACACCTGCCAGGGCTGCCTGAGCTGCGGGGGAAAGTGGGCCGTTGGCGACGGCGATCAGGCGGTATCCATGAACTCCAGCCGCCAGCCGCCCGAGAATCTCAGGATCGGGCCGGTGCAGAACGACCGCCGCACAAGAAAGCGAGGCGCCGCTATACATGCCGCGATGCTCCACCATCCGCGCCTCTCTTTACCCAGCAAGCCCAAAGGGCCTTACTCCAGCAGGAAACGCCGGGCAACGCCGACATGTTTGCGTCACCTCCTTGTCAAGAGCAATCAAACATCTGCTGGCGGTGCCGCAGACACTTATTGCTCAGTCACAGGCACGTGGGGCCGTGTATCCACCCAGCAGGGCAAGGTGCCACGACGGTGCCGCGCGACTTCTCCAATGCAGAAGAACGAACAATCGTTGCATCCCGCGCGGATGCCGGGAACAGTTCGCGAACGTTCTGCAAAGCTGCTCGCAGAGCCTTGTACGACTTCCTGGGCAGCCTGCCCTCCAGGCTCCGGGAAGCCAGATCGCCTGCCACGCCGGCGCAGTTGAAGGGAATAGGACATGCGCATTGCCCTCGGTGGCCTCGCCCTGGAATCGGTTAGCTTTCTCCCCCTGCTGACCGAGTTGGAGGACTTCCGGGCGGTGGAGGCCGCCGGCCCGGCACTGCTGGAGCGGTTCCGTGGAACCAACACCCTCTGCGGTGGCTTTCTCGCCGTCTGCGAGACGGCAGGCGCGGAGATGTTGCCCATCGTCTTCGCGGATGGGGGCGCCGCCGGCCCCGCCACGGACGAAGCCTTCCTGCACTATGCCGACCGGCTCTGCGCCGCGCTGCAGGAGGCCGGGCCGCTGGATGGCGTGTTGCTGGCGTTGCATGGCGCCATGACCACGCCCACCCGCCTCGATCCGGAGCGTGAGATCGTCGAGCGCGTGCGCGCCGTGGTCGGCCGCAGCGTGCCAGTCGTGGTGGCGCTTGATTATCACGCCAATATCGACGAGCACCTGGTCCGGCTGGCCGATGCCGTCTTCGGCTATCATTACTCGCCGCATACCGATATTGGCGAGACCGGCGCACGCGCCGCCCGCTGCCTTCTGCGCATGGTGCGCGAGGGGCTGCGCCCCGCCATGGCCTTCGGCAAGCCTGGCGTGATGGTGCCAAGCATCTTCAGCGCCACCGGCCTTGCGCCGTTGTCGGAGATCGTGGCGGCCTCGGTCGCCATGGCGGAGGAGGCTCCAGGCTATCTCGATGTCTCTGTCTTCGCGGGCTTCTCCTATGCTGACGTGCCGAATTGCGGCTTTTCCGTGCTGGCGGTCGCCGATGATGCGGCCCGCGCCCGACAGGCCGTGGAAGACCTCACGCGGCGCATTCATGCGGAGCGCCACGCCCTGATGCACGGGGAAATGGTGCTGGGGCTGGAGGAAGGCGTGACGCGCGCCCTGGCGCTGGCGGAGACCGCGACGCGCCCGGTGGTGCTGCTGGAGCATGCCGACCGCTGCAACGACAGCACCTACCTGCTCCGCGCCCTGCTGGAGCGCGGCACGCAAGGCGCCGCCGTGCCCTATATCTGGGACCCACGCGCTGCCGCCGAAGCCGCCCGGGTGGGTGTCGGCGCGACGGTGACGCTGGATGTCGGCGGCCACTCCTCGCCGCGCGCCGGCGGGCCGGTGCGGGTGACAGGCCGGGTGCTCTTCGCGGGAGAGAAGGAGTACCGCACCACCGGCCCCTACATGCATGGCCGGCTGGTGCAACTCGGCCTTGCTGCGGTGCTGGACGTGAACGGGCTGATGCTCAGCCTGGTCAGCCGCCCGGCGCTGACGGTGGACGAGGACCTGTTCATCCAGTTCGGCCTGCGCACGCTGGACTACCGGCTCATCGTGCTGCGCTCGAAGACGCATTTCCGCGCCGTCTACGAAAAGCTGGCCGAGGCCATCATCATCGTCGACACGCCGGACTGGGGGCCCGCCGACCTGACCACCCTGCCCTACCGCCAGGTGGATACCGGCGCGGTCTTCCCCTTTGTGCCCTGAAGCGGCCTGCATCCTGGAGCGTGTTGCGGACCTGGGGCAATGACACCGCTCTGCCTGGCAGCAATCGCTTGTCAGGAGGAAGGGGCGGCGGGCCAGTCCTCTCGCCGGCGGGTGAAGAGGAGCATCCCGTTAGCCTGCAGGGACCCTTTCCATCTCCTGCCTGACCTGGCCTGAGCGGCGGCGCTGGACCGCCAGCCCTGCGCCCGCGGCCAATAGCTGGCGCAGGGCGGATCGTTGAACACCACGTATGTCGTGCCGCCGCGTGGTTCGGCAATCAGACCCGCTGGGCAACCGCCGTCGAGGTCGCCCACCGTGCTGGTCGGGCGGTTGGCCAAGCTGGTGGTCACGGCCTCCCCGCCCTCGCAATACGCGAGAGAGTTGGTCGGGTCGCCGTCCCGGTTGCCGCGGAAAAGCAGTGCGCCGTCTGGCCGCTGCTGCGATCAATTGGCCCAGAACCTCCTCGCCGCACTCCTCCGCATCGCCGCCATCACCAAATGGATCCAGGCCAGACGTCCGCCTAGCGACTTGGCCGCAGCACAGGCAGCACCTCCGCCCCCCTGCCGGTATCGCCGGCGAAGCGGATCTCCCCCAGCAGGAAGGCCGTCGCTTCGCGAATCTCACTCTCCAACTCGACCGCGGCGCGGGTGCCGTCGCCGGCGCGCAGGGCTGCCAGGATTTGCGCATGGCGGTGCGCCGCCTCGGCCGGCCGGCTCATCAGCATCCAGCGCGCTTCCCAGAACAGTGGGCCACGCCGCAGCCAGAGGCTTTCGATCATGCCCAGCAGCAACGGCGCCTGGGCGCGGCGGTAGAGCGTGAAGAGGAACTCACGATCGCCCCGCAGGAAGTCCTCCGGCTTTCCGCCAGTCCGTGAATCCGCATGCTCGGCCAGCAGCATCTCCAGCCTATCCAGCGTCGTCGCATCCAGGTGCGGCGCTGCCAGCCGCAGTGCCAGCGGCTCCAGCGCCGCGCGCACCTCGCCCAGTTCCAGGAAGGCCGCACGCGTCAGGCGCGGCACGATGGCGGTGCCGGAGGGAGTCATGTCCAGCGCCTGCTCGGCCGCCAGCCGCCGCAACGCAGCGCGCACCGGCATCGGGCTGGTGCCGAATGCCGCGGCGATGCGCCGCAGGGAAAGCTTGTCGCCCGGCGCGAAGGTGCCTTCGACCAACGCCTGGCGGAGGCGGCGGTAAGCCTGTTCCTCCAGCGGCGGCGCCTCCGGGGCGGCTTCGGGCAGATTCATTGAGATTCCAGTTGATGGCATTTCGTGATCACAATAGCATTGATTCCAAGATGGCAAGGGCACCCGCCCGGCTGCCATTCCTGTTTAGCCCGTGCGCGCATGCCCGGCGGCCCGAAGTCGCCCGGGTCCGTGCTGCCGCCCGCTGGAGGAGATACGGCATGAGTTCGGCTGCCACCTTGCGCCGCAACAGCGACCTTGGCGCCGCCCTCGCGGAAGCCCGCGCGGCCTATGCCGCCGCCCGCCCGCGCAGTGCCGCCCAGCACGCGAAGGCCCGGGAGGTGCTTCCCGGCGGCAATACCCGTTCCGTGCTGATCTACGGCCCCTTTCCCACCACCATGGTGCGCGGCGAGGACTGCCGCCTGTGGGACCTGGACGACCACAGCTATCTGGACCTGTGCGGCGAGTACACCGCGGGCCTGTTCGGCCATTCCGAGCCGCGCATCCATCGTGTGCTGCATGCCACGCTGGAGGGAGGCATCAACCTCGCCGCGGTCGGCCAGGGCGAGGAGCGGCTGGCCCGCATGCTCTGCGGCCGCTTCCCCTCGCTGAAGCAGGTGCGCTTCACCAATAGCGGCACCGAGGCCAACCTGATGGCGCTGACCGCCGCACGGGCCTTCACCGGGCGCGGCACCACGATGGTGATGCGCGGCGGCTACCACGGCGGCGTGCTGACCTTCCCGGCCTCCGGCACCAATGCGGCCACCCTGCCGCTGCCCTTCATCCACGCCCCCTACAACGACAGCGAGGAGGCCGCGCGACTGGCCCGCGCCCATGCGGGCGACCTCGCGGCCATTGTCGTCGAGCCCATGCTGGGCAGCGGCGGCTGCATCCCCGCGCAGCCGGAGTTCCTGGCCGCCCTGCGTAGCCTGGCGGATGAGACCGGCGCCGTGCTGATCTTCGACGAGGTGATGACCTCCCGCATGTCGGGCGGCGGCATGCAGGCGCGGCTCGCCATCACGCCGGACATGACGACGCTCGGCAAGTATATCGGTGGCGGCATGAGCTTCGGCGCCTTCGGCGGCCGCGCTGACATCATGGCGCAGTTCGACACCACGCTGCCGCATGCCGGCACCTTCAACAACAACGTGCTGACCATGGCAGCGGGCGGCGTCGCCATGGGCGAGATCTTCACCCCTGAGGCGGCGGAGGCGCTGTTCCGGCGCGGCGAGGCGCTGCGTGCGCGGCTGAACGATGTTGGCCGGCAAGCCGGCGTGCCGCTCGGCTTCACCGGGCTTGGCTCGATGATGACGGTGCATTTCCGCCAGCCCCTGCCGGACCGCCCCTATGCCGCCAGCCCCGCCGAGGAGGAGCTGCGCGAGCTGTTCTTCTTCGACATGCTGGCCGCCGGCATCTACCTGGCGCGGCGCGGCATGGTGGCGCTCAGCCTGCCGGTGGGCGAGGCGGAGATGGACCGCTTCGTCGCGGCGGTCGGCGAGTTCGCCGAATCCCGCGCTGCGCTGCTGCGCGCCGGCGGCATCACCGGCTGAACCCCAAGGGGTCTCCGGACCACAACGACAAGGAGCGGCCGGGCCAACCGGCGGAAGGGAGGGGCGCAGGTCACCCGGCAGCAGGCTGCCGGGCGCGCCGCGCTCATGCGAAACGAGGGAGATTGCCGATGCACCGTCGCCACTTCATCGCGGCCACCGCAGGGCTGGCCGCCGCCGGCCTGGCGCGCCCCCTGCGCGCCGCGGCTGCCAGCCCGCGCGTGCTGCGCTTCGTGCCGCAGGCCAACCTGACCTCGCTGGACCCGATCTGGACCACGGCGGCCGTCACCACCAACCATGCCTTCAACGTCTTCGATACGCTCTACGGCATGGACGACGCGCTGAACGTGCGGCCGCAGATGGCAGAGGGCCACACCGTCTCGGATGACGGCCTCACCTGGGAGATCCGCCTGCGCGACGGCCTGCGCTGGCATGATGGCGAGCCGGTCCTGGCGCGGGATTGCGTCGCCAGCCTGCAGCGCTGGTGCCGGCGCGACACCTTCGGCCAATCGCTTGGAGCGCGCGTGGCGGAATGGGGCACCAGGGATGACCGCACGCTGCGCATCCGCCTGCACCGTCCCTTCCCGCTGATGCTGGAGGCGCTGGGCAAGCCCAATGCCACCCTGCCCTTCATGATGCCGGAACGGCTGGCCAAGACCGATCCCTTCAAGCAGGTGCAGGAGATGATCGGCTCCGGCCCCTACCGCTTCCTGCCGGGCGAGTATGTCTCCGGTAGCCGCGTCGCCTATGCCCGCTTCGAGCAGTATGTGCCGCGGCAAGAGGCGCCGGAGCGCACCGCCGGCGGCAAGGTGGCGCATTTCGACCGCATCGAGTGGCATGTGATGCCGGATGCCGCGACCGCAGCCGCCGCCCTGCAGGCCGGCGAAGTCGACTGGTGGGACCAGGCGCATCCGGACCTGGTGCCGCTGCTGCAGCGCAACCGCAACGTGACGGTCGCGGTCAATGACCCGGCCGGCTATGTCGGCACGCTGCGCTTCAACTGCCTGAACGCCCCCTTCGACAATCCCGCCCTCCGTCGCGCCATCCTCTTCGCCGTGAGCCAGGAGGACTATATGCGCGCCGTGACCGCCAATGACGCGGAGCTGTTCCGGACCTGCCACTCCATGTGGCCCTGCGGCACGCCCTACGGGACCGAAGCCGGGGCCGAGCCGCTGAAGGGCAAGCGCGACCTCGACCGCGTCAAGGCCATGCTGCGCGAGGCCGGCTACAAGGGCGAGCGCGTCGTCATCATCAATCCCACCGACATGCCGAGCATGGCCCCCTTCGGCCTGGTGACCGCCGACCTGCTGCAGCGCCTGGGCATGAACGTGGAACTGGTGGAAACCGACTGGGGCTCCGTGGTGCAGCGCCGCGGCAGCCGTGCGCCGGTCGACCAGGGCGGGTGGAGCATCTTCCACACCTGGTGGCCGTCGCTCTCGGTCTACACGCCGGCCATCAACCCGATCCTGCGCGGCCAGGGTGAGAAGGGCTGGTTCGGCTGGTATGAGAACGCCGAGGTCGAGAAGCTCGCCGAACAGTGGCTCGATGCGCCCGATGATGCGGCGCGCGCCGCGGTGGCCGAGGCGATCCAGCGCCAGTCCTTCGAGCAGGCGCCCATCGTGCCGCTTGGCCAGTTTTTCATGCGCACCGCCTACCGTTCCGATCTGAGCGGCTTCCTGCCGGGCTCGGCGCCCTATGCCTGGAACGTGCGGCGCGGCTGAGCGGCTTCGAACCGACCCAACCCTGGAGAGGCAGACAAACATGGCAAGGCTGACGCGCGACGAGATGCGGGGCAAGGCGCAGACGGTGCTGGGGCTGATCGACCCGGCCGAGCTGGGCTCCACGCTGATGCACGAGCACCTGATCTGGAACATCACGCCGCCGCCCCTGCGGGACAAGCCGATGGCGGATTCGCTCGACCTAGGCCAGTGGTGGGACCTGCAGACCCGCATGGTGAAGGACTACCGCAACTCGACGCAGCTCGACGTCGGCGTGGCGACGCGTGCGGCGGCGGAAGTGGTGCAGCATGGCGGCCGCACCATCGTCGAGCTGACCATCGGCGGGCTGATGCCCAACCCCGAGGGGCTGGCACAGGCCTCGCGCGAGAGCGGCACGCAGATCGTCATGGGATGCGGCCATTACGTGCATGACTACCAGGACCCGGCGAACGAGCATCGCAGCGTCGAGGAGCTGGCGCAGGAGATGGCGGACCAGATCCAGCTCGGCGCCTGGGGCACGGATGTGCGCGCCGGGCTGCTCGGCGAGATCGGCTGCCAGTGGCCCTGGACCGACCTTGAGAAGAAGATGCTGCACGCCGCCTGCCTGGCGCAGCAGGAGACCGGCGCCGCGCTCACCATCCATCCCGCCCGGCACGAGGACCATCCCTGGATGCTGGTCGAGTTCCTGCGCGCGCATGGCGCCGACCTCTCGCGCACCATCATCGACCATATCGACCGCACCATCTTCGACGACGACCGGCTGTTCCGCCTTGCCGATGCCGGCGTCATCCTGGAATGGGACCTGTTCGGGCAGGAGAGCAGCTACTACCAGCCGAACCCCGACATCGACATGCCGAACGACGCGCAGCGCCTGCGCGACATCCGCAAGGTGATCGACCGCGGCCATGGCGACCAGGTCGTCATCAGCCACGACATCTGCCACACCGTGCAGCTCACCGAGAATGGCGGGCACGGCTACGCGCATATCTACAAGCAGGTCATCCCGCTGATGCGCCGGCGCGGCTACACTGAGGCGGAGATCGACGCCATCATGGTCGGCACGCCGCGCCGGCTGCTGACCTTCATCTGAAGCCGGGCGCGGCGGGCGAGGCACCGCCCGCCAAGCCAGCTCAGGCGCTGCCGGGCGTCTCCGCAGACTCGCGCACGGAGCGCCCGCGGATCAGCGTTCCGCGCAGCAGCACCACTTCCTCGGCACGGGTTCGGCCCTGCATGCGCTCCTGCAGCAGGTCGAGCCCGCGCTCGACCATGGCCTCCAGTGGCTGCGCCACCGTCGTGAGGTTGTAGGGGGGCCGACGGGCAGCCCCGATGCCGTCGATGCCGACCACGGAGACCGCCTCCGGCACGCCGATCCCCGCCTCCCGCAGGGCGTCCATCACGCCCATGGCCAGGATGTCGCTGACGCCGAGCACCGCGTCCGGTCGCGCCTCAGGCGGCATGGCGGCGATCTCCTGCCCGGCTCGGTAGCCCACGGCATGGCTGTTATCGCCTCCGAGGCGAAGTGGCGCTGGCAGCCCGGCGGCCGCCACCTGCCGGGCGAAGCCCTCCGCGCGCTCTGTGCTGGTCGAGGTGCGGGCATTGCCGGTGACGACCGCCAGGCGGCGGTGCCCGGCGCGCAGCAACAAGTCGGCCAGCAGCGCGCCCGCGGCATGGTTGTCGCAGGAGACCGCGCTGCCATGCTCCCAGGCCACGCGGTTGACCATCACCAGCGGCACCCGGTTGGCCGCGCAAATGGCGGCGGCGCGGGAGGACAGCTCCGCCGAGGTGATCAGGCAGCCATCCACGCGGTACTGCAGCAGGGCCTCGGCCGTCGCGTCCTCGATCGGCCCCGGCCCGGCATGCAGCAGCAGCAGCCGCCAGCCGCGCGCCGCCGCCTGAGCCACGGCCTTCTGCATCAGCTCAGCGTAGAAGGGATTCTCGACCGGCCCGAGCACCAGGCCGATCAAGCCGCTCTGGCCGCCCACCAGCGAGCGCGCCAGGACATTCGGCGTGTAACCCACCTCCAACGCCAGCGCGGCAATCCGCTCTCGCATCTCCGGCGAGATCCGGGGGTCGTTCCGCAGCGCGCGGGAGACGGTCGAGGTGGCGACGCCCGCCCGCCGGGCCAGGCTCGCGACCGTCGCGCGGCCGGCACGCGGCGGCTCAGGCGGGAGCGGGGGTGGGCTCTCCTTCATGCCCAGGCGATACACGGCAGGCTATGGCGCTGCAAGATATGCGCAATCGATGGCTTTATATCACCCTTCGAAACCGACTCTTCACCTCCAATAATTCTGTGCTATCGATTGCATGAATAGGGCCGGAAGCGGCCTGGCAGGAGGAAACGAGCCATGCACAAGCCGGAACTACGGCCATGAGCGGCCGCACCATCACCGAGAAGATCATCGCCGCGCATACCGTCGAGGGCAGCCCCATGGCGGGCAGCATCGTCACCCTGCGCCCCGACGTGGTGCTGCTGAACGACGTTTCTGGCCCGCTCGCCTTCGAGCAGTTCGACGCCATGGGCGCCGCCCGCCCCTTCGATCCCGCGCGCATCGTGCTGGTGGCCGACCACTTCGCGCCCGCCCCGGACATCACCGCCGCCGGCGCCATCGCCATGACGCGGGACTTCGCCCGCCGCCACGGCATCGCGCATTTCTACGAGCCGGGCCGCGGCGGCATCGAGCACACGCTGCTGGCCGAGCTGGGCCTGGTCGGGCATGGCAGCATCGTCTTCGGCGCCGATAGCCACACCTGCACCGCCGGCGCCTTCAACGCGCTGGGCATCGGCTTCGGCTCCACCGACCTCGCCGGCGCCCTGGCCCTGGGGCAGCTCTGGATGCGCGTGCCGGAGAGCATCCGCGTCGAGCTGAGCGGCGCGCCCGGGCCCTATGTCACCGGTAAGGACGTCATCCTGGAGCTGATCCGCCGCATCGGCTCGGACGGCGCGGCGGACGCCGCCCTGGAGTTCGGCGGCCCCGGCCTTGCGGCACTGCCGATGGATGCGCGCATGGCCATCGCCAACATGGCGGTGGAGGCGGGGGCCGATACCTGTGTCTTCGAGGGCGACGCGCAGTCGGCCGAGGACATGGCACGCCGCGGCGTGCCCGCTGTTCCGGCGGTGACGGCCGATGCCGATGCCGCCTATCGCCAGCGCATCGCCATCGACCTGAGCGCGCTCTCGCCCCTGGTGGCCAAGCCCCCCTCCCCCGCCGCCGGCGTGCCGGTGGAGGCGCTGCGCGGGCAGAAGGTGGACCAGGTCTATGTCGGCAACTGCTCGAACGGCACCATGACCGACCTGCGCCAGGTGGCCGAGTTGCTGCGCGGCCGCCAGGTGGCGCCGGGCGTGCGCATGGTGGTGGTGCCGGCGACGCAGAAGATCTGGCGGCAGGCGCTGGCCGAGGGGCTGCTGGACGTCTTCGCCGAGGCGGGCGCGGCCGTTTCGCCGCCCACCTGTGGCGCCTGCTTCGGCGGGCATATGGGCATCCTGGCGGCGGGCGAGACGGCGATCGCCACCACCAACCGCAACTATCGCGGCCGCATGGGCCACCCGGAGAGCCAGGTCTTCCTCGCCAATGCCTGGGTGGCGACGGCCGCCGCCATCGCCGGCGAGATCGTCCCGCCCGGCGAGGTCGCCGCGATGCTGGAGGGCGCCGCATGAGCATGAGCTTCGAAGGCCGCGTTCACCGTTTCGGCGACGAGGTGAACACCGACGTCATCCTGCCCGGCCGCTACCTCGCCCTGCGCGACCCGGCCGAGCTGGGCCGCCACTGCCTGGAGGGGCTGGACCCCGGCTTCGTGCAGCGCGTGCAGCCCGGCGACATCCTCGCCGTCGGGCGCAATTTCGGCTGCGGTTCCTCGCGCGAGCATGCCGTCATCGCGCTGAAGGCGGCGGGCGTCGCGGCCATCGTCGCCGTCAGCGCGGCGCGGATCTTCTTCCGCAACGCGGTGAATCTCGGCCTGCCCGTCATCCTCTGCCCGGAGGCGGCAGCGGCGCTGCATGAGGGCGAGACGGCGCGCATCACGCTCGACGACATGATGGTCACGCAGGGGGGGCAGCACTGGCACGGCCTGCCACTCGGCGATGAGGTGCGCGCCATCCTCACCGCCGGAGGGCTGGTGCCGCGCGTGCGGCAGGCCCTTGTCACCGCCTGAGCCACCCCGCGCCCCCAAGAGAACGTTCAAGAGAGGACCCCCTCCCATGGCTGATCCCAGCATCAAGGCCGCACTGGCGGCGAAGCAGTTCATCGTCGCGCCCGGCATCTTCGACATGATCTCGGCGCGCATCGCCGACCGCATGGGCTTCAAGGCGCTCTACGCCACCGGCTACGGCACGGTGGCCTCGCATCTCGGCATCCCCGATGCCGGCGTCGCTACCTTCACCGACATGGTGGGCCGCATGGCCCGCTTCAGCCAGGGCTGCAAGACGCCGGTCATCGCCGATGCCGATACCGGCTATGGCGGCCTGCTGAACGTGCGCCACACGGTCATGGGCTACGAGGCCGCCGGCGTCACCGCCATCCAGCTCGAAGACCAGGAAGTGCCGAAGAAGTGCGGCCACACGCCGGGCCGCCGCGTCGTCCCCGCCGAGGAGATGGCACTGAAGATCGAGGTGGCGGCAGAGGCGCGCAAGAGCGAGGACTTCCTCATCATCGCCCGCACCGACGCGCGCACCACGCTCGGCCTCGACGAGGCGATCCGCCGTGGCCAGCTCTACCGCAAGGCCGGCGCCGACATCATCTTCATCGAGAGCCCGGAGACCGAGGAGGAGATGAAGCGCATCGGCGGCGAGATCGACGCGCCGCTGCTGGCCAACAACGTGGACGGCGGTGGCCGCACGCCGATCCTTTCCGCCGAGAAGCTTGCCTCCTTCGGCTACAGCATTGCGATCTACCCCGCGGTCGGCTTCCTGACCATGGCGGCGGCGCTGGAGCGCTCCTACGCCCATCTGCTGCAGCACGGCGACACCAACGCGCTGCCCGAGGGCGTCATCTACGACTTCGGCAAGATGAACGAGCTGATGGGCTTCCCCGAAATCTGGGAGTTCGACCGCCGCTGGGCGCGGCCGGAAGCCTCCCGCGCCGCTGAATAGGCCTTTGCGCGCGCCGCCCGCGATGGGGCGGCGCAAAGAACGACGCATCCCCGCAAACGTCCATGAGGAAAACAATGCACATCACCCGCCGGGCCTTCGGCGGCATCGCCGCCAGCATGCTCGCGGCGCCCGCCCTGGCCGCCGATCCCGTCGCCGCCTGGCCGGATCGCCCCGTGCGCGTCGTGGTTCCCTTCGGGGCCGGCGGGGCGGTGGACACGCTGATCCGCGCCTTCAGCCAGCGCTTCTCCGAGTTCGCCAACGGCCAGCCGCTGGTGGTGGAGAACCGCTCCGGCGCCGGCGGCATGGTGGCGGGCGCCTATGTCGCCACCCAGCCGGCCGACGGCTACACCCTGATGGCGGCCGATATCGGCGCCAATGCCATCGGCAAGGAGCTGAACCCGAAGGCGGGCTACGACCCGATGACCAGCTTCACCCCGCTGATGCACCTGGTGAACCTGGATGCGGTGATGGTGGCCAACCCCTCCGTCGCGCAGAAGACCGTCGCGGAGATCATCGCGGCGGCCAAGAAGGACCCGGAGGGCTTCGTCTATTCCTCCGCCGGCATCGGCAATGGCAGCCATCTCTTCATGGCGCTGCTGGGGCGCGAAGCCGGCATCCGCATGGTTCATGTCCCCTACCGCAGCGGCGCCGAGACGGTGACGGCGGTGATGCGGGGCGATGCGCAGTTCTGCTTCCCCTCCCTTTCCTCCACTCTGCCGATGATCAAGGGCGGCCAGGTGCGCCCCGTGGCACTGGGTGCCGGCCCGAGCAAGCTGCTGCCGGATGTGCCGCTGATGCGCGACACCATTCCCGGCTTCGAGGTGGCGGTCTGGTACGGGCTGGCGGCACCGGCGGGCATGGAGGGCGCCCTGGCCGACAAGATCAACGCCACCTTCGCCAGGATCGCCGCCCTGCCCGACATCCGCCGCACGGTGGAGGAGGTGCAGGGTGGCTGCATCGTCGGCGACTCGCGGCAGGATTTCGCTGCCTTCCTGCAGCGGGAATACGACCGCTGGACGCCGGTGATCCGCGAGGGCGGCATCCGCCTGGAGTAGAACGTCCTCCAGGGGCTCCGCCCCTGGACCCCGCTGGGGGAACTGAGTTCCCCCAGACCCCCACCTCAGTTTTCGCCAAGCCCAACTGGCAGAGACTGAAGGGGGCCTGGGGGAAGCTGTGCTTCCCCCAGCGCTTGTCACTCCATGCGGATATGTGCCGCCTGGATCACCTTGCTCCAACTCTCCGTCTCCCGCGCCAGGAAGTCGCGCAGGAACCCGGCATCGCCGGTCTGCAGCGTGACCCCCTGCTCCGCCAGCCGCGCCCGCAGGTCGGCATCCTCCGTGGCCGCGCGCAGCGCCGCCTCAAGCCGCTTCAGGACAGGCTGCGGCGTGCCGGCGGGAGCGAAGAGCGCCTGCCAGTAGACCGCCTCGAAGCCCGGCACGGCTTCCGCCACCGCCGGCACCTCCGGCAGCAGCGCAACCCGCTCCGCCGAACTGACGCCGAGCGCCCGCGTGGCGCCTTCCTGAATGGCCGGCAGGGCCTCCAGCACGGCCGAGAACATGCCCTGGATGCGCCCCGTCCGCAGGTCGATCAGCGCCGGCGCACCGCCGCGATAGGGCACATGCTGCAGGTCGGTGCCCGTGGCGTTGTTGAAGCGCGCCAGCGCCAGGTGGTTCACCGCGCCGTTGCCGGAGCTGCCGAAGTTCAGCTTGCCCGGATTGGCCTTGGCGTAGGCGATCAACTCGGCCACCGAGCGCACAGGCAGGTCGCGATGGACATGCAGCACGAAGGCCGACTGGTAGCCCATGCCGACGGGCGCCAGCGCCTTCTGCGGGTCCTTTGGCTCCAGGCTGGGCTGCAGGGTCGGGTTGATGGCGAGGGTGGTGGCGCCCATCAGCAGCGTGTAGCCATCCGGCGTGGCCTGCGCGACATAGTTTGAGGCCAGGGCGGTTGCCGCGCCGGCACGGTTCTCCACCACCATCGGACGGCCTAGCTCCCGTTCCATCCGCTGGGCGATCAGGCGGGTCGCGGTGTCGCTGATGCCGCCCGGGGGATAGCCGACCACCATGGTGATGGGGTGGGAGGGGTAGTCCTCCGCCCGCCCCGGGCGCGGGGCGGCAGCCAGCAGCAGGGTACTGGCGGCGAGGATCTGGCGGCGCGACGGCAAGAGCATGGACCTGGCTTTCCTCGGTTCGTTTCTTCTTCGGCCTCTCCGCTTGACGAAGGGCCCGGGTCCAGGCTGCCATCGTTCCGGAGGCCGTGGCTACCTCCGACCTGCCGCCGCGCTCCGTGCGCGTGCATGATCCGGTGCCGCACGCACTGGCCGGCCTCGGGCACGGCCCAGAACTTTTCGGAACAGGCCGGGCACGGATCGAATCGACTGCGTCGCCGGCGTTGCTGCAGTCCAGAAGCGGCCCGGACTGAGAAGCAGGGAGAACGGGGAGGGTGGGGGGTCCGCGTCGCCCTGCATCTCCGCCGCAGGGGCTTCCGCGTCCTGCTGGTGGACCGCCGGCCGCCAGGCGAAGGCGCCTCCTTCGGCAATGGCGGGCTGATCCAGCGCGAAGCCGTCGCGCCGCATCCCTTCCCTCGCGCCCTCTCCGAGTTGCGGCGCATCGCCGGCAACCGGCAGGTGGACGTCTCCTGCCATCCGCTGGCGCTGCCGGGCTATGCCGCGCCCCTGCTGCGCTACTGGTGGCATTCCGAGCCGGCGCGCTACCGGCGCACCGTCGTGGCCCATGAACGGCTGATCGCCACCTGCCTCGACGAACACTGCGCCCTGGCTCCTGAGCGGAGCCGCCATCGCCTCAGAGCACGCGCGAGAGGAACTCCCGCGTGCGCGCCTCGCGCGGATCGGAAAGCACCGCCCGCGGCGCGCCGCGCTCGACCACCCGGCCGCCATCCATGAAGGTCAGCGCATCGCCCACCTCGCGCGCGAAAGCCAGCTCATGCGTGACCACCACCATGGTCATGCCCGAGCGCGCGAGGTCCTTCATCACCGCCAGCACCTCGCCCACCAGTTCGGGGTCGAGCGCGGAGGTCGGCTCGTCGAACAGCATGAGCTGCGGCTCCATCGCCAGCGCGCGGGCGATCGCCACGCGCTGCTGCTCGCCACCCGAAAGCTGCGAAGGATGCCGCCCGTGCTTGGCGGCCAGCCCGACGCGGTCGAGCAGCTGCATCGCCCGCGCCCGCGCCTGCTCGGGCGGGATGCGCAGCACCCGCAGCGGCGCCTCCATGACGTTCTGCAGCGCCGTCATGTGCGGGAAGAGGTTGAAGTGCTGGAACACCATGCCGATGCGTTGGCGCATGCGGGCGATCTGCCGTTCCGGCAGCTCGTAGAGCTTGCCGCCATGCTCGCGGTAGCCCACCAGTTCGCCACCCACCCAGAGCCGGCCGCCATCGATGCGCTCCAGGTGGTTGATGCAGGAGAGCAGCGTGCTCTTGCCGGAGCCGGAGGGGCCGATGATGCACATCACGCTGCCGGCCGCGACGTCGAGGTCGATGTCCCGCAGCACCGGCTTGCCGTGAAAGTTCTTGGTCAGCCCGCGGATGCGCACCATCGGCTCGCCCATCGCCAGCCGCGCCTGTCCCATGCTGCTCATGCGCCGCGCCTGTAGTGCTGTTCGAGGAAATGCTGCCCCACCGAGAGCAGCGAGACGACGATCAGGTACCAGAGCGAGGCGACGATCAGCAGCGGAATGGTCTCGTAGGTGCGGGCATAGATCAGCTGCGCGGTGTAGAGCAGGTCGGCCAGCGCGATGACGCTGACCAGCGAGGTGCCCTTCACCATCGAGATCACCTCGTTGCCGACAGGCGGGATGATCACCCGCATCGCCTGCGGAAAGATGACCCGGCAGAAGATCGTCGCCGGGCGCATGCCAAGCGCCATCGCCGCCCGCGTCTGCCCGCGCGGCACGGAGGCGATGCCGGCGCGGATCACCTCCGCCGTATAGGCCGCCTGGGCGAGGCCGAGCCCGGCCAGCGCCGCCGTCAGCGGCGTGATCACCGCGTTGGTGCTGGCGCTGTAGAGCAGCGGGCCGAAGGGGATGCGCAACTCGATCTGCGGATAGAGCGCGCCGAAATTGTACCAGAAGATCAGCTGCACCAGCACCGGCACGCTGCGGAAGAACCAGATGTAGAGCCAGGCCAGGCTGGAGAGCAGCAGGTTGGCCGAGAGCCGCATCACCGCCAGCGCGGTGCCCAGCACCAGGCCCATCGCCATGGCCGCGACGGTCAGCTCCAGCGTCAGGGCGAGGCCCCCGAGGATCTGCCGGTCCAGCATGTACTCGGCCACCACCGGCCACTGGAAGCCGGGATTGGCGGCGACGCTGTAGAACACTCCGAGGGCGACCAGCAGCACCACGGCGGTCGCCGCCCAGGTCCAGGGGTGGCGCAGCGGCACCACCTCCTGCGCCGGCGCCTCGCTGGCCACCGGCAGCCCGGATGCAGGCTGGGTCACGCTCATTTCGGTGCGTTGGTCGGGTTGAGCGGCGCCTCCTTCACGGCGCCGTCCTCAAGCCCCCATTTCGCGACGATCTTGCCGTAGGTGCCGTCGGCGATCAGGTGGTTGACCGCGGCCTGCAGCGGCTTCGCCATCTCCGAGCCCTTCGGCAGGGCCATGCCGATATAGCTGGTGTCGGTATAGTGGCCGACCACCTTGGCGCGGCCCTTGGACTGCGCGACGAAGTAGCTGACGGCGGTGGAGCCGAGCCAGAACAGGTCGGCCCGCCCGCTCATCATTGCCTCCGCCGCGCCGTTGCCGTCGTTGAAGGCCAGCGCGTTGATCGGCTTTTTGCCGGCCGCGGCGCATTTCGGCTGGTGCTCCTCGGCAAAGACCATCTCGCGCGAGCCGCGGGTGGTGGCGACCGTTCGCCCGCAGAGGTCGTCCAGGCTCTCGACCTTGATCGGGTTCTCCGCCTTGGCGGCGAAGAGCTCGTTGCCGGTCAGCGTGCCGATCATGTCCACCACCTTCTGGCGCACCACCGTCACGCCCATCTGGCCCGTGGCGGCGTCGAAGCGCTTGGCCTGCAGGCCGGGGATGAGGGAATCGAAGGTGGTCGGCCGCAGCTCCAGCTCCAGGCCCAGCGCCTGGGTGGCGGCACGCAGGATGTCGATCTCCCAGCCCGCGATCTCGCCCTCGGCGTCGCGGAAGTCGTCCGGCGGGGAGCCGAGCGCCACCGCGACGGTGAAAGGCTTGGGCGCGGAGGCGGGCAGCATCTTCACCAGGTCTGGTTGCGGCGTCTCGGCCAGCGACGGGTCGCCGGCGGCGCTGGCCCCCGCCGGCGCGAGCGCGCAGGCGAGGATCAGCGCCAGGGCTGGGGCGAAGGCGGCGCGCAGGCCGTGGGCGGGCTTGGGCATGGCGTCAGGCTCCGACGGGAAGGGGTGTCTGGGCGGCGGCCAGGGCGCCGCGGCTGCGGAAGGGCGGGCGCGGCAGGCCGAGGCTGCCGCGCAGCGTGCCGTCGCCCAGGTATTCGGTGCGGGCCAGGCCGCGGCGCTGCAGCTCGGGCACCAGCCACTCGAAGGCCTCGTGGGCCGGCTCGGGCAGGAAGGCCGGCATGATGTTCCAGCCGTCGCAGCAGCCGTTCTCGAACCATTCCTGCATCAGGTCGGCCACGTCGGCGGGGGTGCCGACGGCGATGTTGTGCCCGGAGGCGCCGGCCTGGATCTGGTAGAGCTTGCGGATGGTCATGCCGGGCTGCCGGCCCAGGCGGATCAGCGCCTCATGCCCGCTCTTCACCGCGTTGCTGCGCGCCAGCGGCTCCGGCAGCGGCCCGTCCGGATCGAGGCCGGAGAGGTCGCCATAGGTCTCCGCCAGCATCGGCAGACCGAGGCAGGGATGCACCCGCTCCTGCAACTGCTCGAAGCGGTCCTGCGCCTCCTGCCGGGTGCGGCCGAGAACGGGCAGGATGCCCGGCATCACCAGCATCTGCTCCGTGTCACGCCCGGCGGCGGCGGCATGCGCCTTCACGCTGGCATAGAAGGCGCTGGCGCTCTCCCGCGTCTTCTGCGCGGTGTAGATCAGGTCGGCGATGCGCGAGCCCAGGTTCTGCCCCGGGCCGGAGGAACCGGCCTGCGCGATCACCGGATAGCCCTGGATCGGGCGCGCCACGTTCAGCGGCCCCTTCACCGTGAAGTGCCGCCCGCGGTGGTTCAGGTTGTGCAGCTTCGCCGGGTCGAAATAGCGGCCGCTTGCCTTGTCGCGGATGAAGGCGTCGTCCTCCCAGCTGTCCCACAGGCCGAAGACGACATCGACGAACTCCTCCGCCCGCTCGTAGCGGCTGTCATGCTCCAGCAGGCGGTCGGCGCCGAAGTTGTGTGCCTCCTGCTCACTCCAGGAGGTGACGACGTTCCAGGCCACCCGCCCGCGCGTGACGTAGTCGAGCGAGGCGAACTTGCGGGCGATGTGATAGGGCTCGTTGAAGGTCGTCGAGGCGCTGGCGACGAAGCCCAGCCGTTCGGTGACGGCGGCGAGCGCGCCGATCAGCGTCAGCGGCTCAAAGACGTCGATGCGCGCGTTGTAGGAGAGTTCCTCGTCGCTCTTGGCCGAGTGGCGCACGGCGATGCCGTCGGCCCAGAACATGAAGTTGAAGCGCGCGCGCTCGGCCGCCTGGGCCATCCGCATCCACAGCCGGATGTCCGTGCAGGCGTCGGTCAGGGCCTGAGGCATGCGCCAGCCAGCGGCATGCGCGCCGTTGGCGACGATGTTCAGCCCGAGCCGCATGAAGCGAGGAGCGGCCATCCTCAGGCCCGCCCGGCTGCGCCAACAGGGGCGATGGCGGCGTGGGGCACAGTGCGAGGCGATCTCATGGCATCCCGACCTTGCTGGTGGTGACGCCGCGCGGCTTGGGTTCCTGTCCCGCCCTGGACGGTGGCAGGGCGTGACAAAGCCGTCAAAGCACTTATTCTCCCGACTTCATTCCGCAAGGTTATGGATGGCCCGGCGATGAACCTGCGTCAGTGCGAGGTCTTCCGCGCGGTGATGGAGGCCGGCACGGTCACGGCGGCCGCCGAGCGGCTGCACGTCACCCAGCCGGCGGTCAGCAAGGTGCTGGCGCAACTGGAGCGGGAGCTCGGCTTCCGTGTCTTCCTGCGCGAGCGGCAGCGGCTGCTGCCGACGCCCGAGGCCCAGGCGCTCTATGCCGAGGTGCGCCGCGCCTTCATCGGGCTGGACCACCTGACACGCTTCGCCCGTGACCTGCACGCCATGCGCAAGGGCCATCTGGTCGTCACGGCGAGCCATGCGGTGAGCAGCGAGCACCTGCCCGCCCTCGCCGCCGCCTTCCTGCGCCGCCACCCCGGCCTTTCCCTCTCCCTCCAGACCATGGATAGCCCCGGCGTCGCCCAGGCGGTGGCCAGCGGCCGCGCCGATCTCGGCCTCGCACAGTTCGAGACGCCGACGCCCGGCGTGCGGCGGGAGCGGCTCTGCACGAGCGAGGCCGTCTGCGTCATCCCGCCCGGCCACCCGCTGGCGCGGCGCTCCGTGGTGCGCCCAGCCGACCTGCATGGCGAACCCTTCGTCGCGCTCGCCGCGGTCAACCGGCTGCGCGTGCGGCTCGATGCGCTGCTGCAGGAGCATGGCGCGGTGCCCCGCATCCAGGTGGACACGCCACTGGCCAGCACGGCCTGCGGTCTGGTGGCGCAGGGGGTCGGGCTTTGTCTCCTGGACCGCCTCAGCGCCGAGGCGAACCTCCGGCACCGCCTCGTCCTCCGTCCCTTCCAGCCCACATTGACGGAAGATCTGCTGCTGCTCGTCCCGGCCCGCGCCCCACTCTCCAATCTCGCCTCTGCCTTCGCGCAGATGCTGCGGGAGCGGTTCGGCGCGACCGCCGACCCGCCCGCTTGAAAGCAGCGGCAACGCTTTGCATATCGCTCGCGGAACTGCTTTCGAGCCTTGGAGGGCGACCGTGAGTGAAACCGTTGAGCGCCACGAGTTCGGCGCTGAGGTCGGACGCCTGCTGGACCTGGTGGTCCACGCGCTTTACTCCGACCGCGAGATCTTCCTGCGCGAGCTGGTGGCCAATGCCGCCGATGCGGTGGACCGCCGGCGCTTCGAAGCCCTGACCCAGCCGATCCCGGCCCTGCCAGCGGATGCCGCCGTGCGCATCCTCCCCGACAAGCCCGGCCGCACCCTCACCATATCCGATCCCGGCATCGGCATGGACAAGGAGGAGTTGGCGCGCAATCTCGGCACCATCGCCCGCTCCGGCACGCGCGCCTTCAGCCAGGCGCTGGCCGAGAGCAAGGCGAGCGACCGCCCGAGCCTGATCGGCCAGTTCGGCGTGGGCTTCTACTCCGCCTTCATCGTCGCCGAGCGGGTGGAGGTGGTCTCCCGCCGCGCCGGCAGCGAGGAGGCCTGGCGCTGGGAGTCGGAGGGCCAGGGCGCCTTCACCCTTGCCCCCGCCACACGCGAAGCGCCGGGCACCGACATCGTCCTGCACATGCGCGCCGATGCCGAGGAGTTCCTGGAGCCCTTCCGGCTGCACGCCATCATCCGCAAATGGGCGGACCACATCACCGTTCCCATCACCATCGCCGAGGACGGCAAGGACGAGCCGGCCAACGAGGGCACGGCGCTCTGGCGCAAGCCGAAGTCGGAGATCAGCGCCGAGAGCTACACCGCCTTCTACCGCCATCTCGGCCACTATTTCGACGAGCCCTGGTCCACCCTGCACTGGCGCGCCGAGGGCACGACCGAGTTCACCGCGCTGCTCTTCATCCCCGGCATGAAGCCTTTCGAGGCCTTCGAGGGCGACCGCAAGAGCCGGCTGCGCCTGCATGTCCGCCGCATGTTCATCACCGACGAGGCGGAGCTGCTGCCCGCTTGGCTGCGCTTCGTGCAGGGCGTGGTGGACAGCGAGGACCTGCCGCTCAACGTCTCCCGCGAGATGCTGCAGGCGACGCCGGTGCTGGCGCGCATCCGTCGCGCCGTCACCGGCCGCGTGCTCTCCGAATTGAAAAGCCGCGCCAAGGATGCCGAGAGCTACGCCACCTTCTGGCAGAATTTCGGCCCGATGCTGAAGGAAGGTATCTGGGAGGATTCCGAGCACCGCAAGGAGATCGCGCCCCTCCTGCGCTTCCGCTCCTCCGCCGTGGAGGGCTGGACCTCGCTGCCCGACTATGTCGCCCGCATGCCGGAAGGCCAGTCGGCCATCTACATCCTGGTCGGCGACAATATCGAGGCGCTTGCCAAGTCCACCCAGATCGAAGGCTTCCGCGCCCGCGGCGTCGAGGTGCTGCTGCTGGCCGACCAGATGGACGCCTTCTGGCCCGAGCGGCTCGGCGAGTTCGAGGGCAAGCCGATCCGCAGCATCACCCAGGGCAATATCGACCTCTCCGGCCTCGGCACCCCTCCGCCGGAGGGCGAGGCGCCGGCCGATGTCACGCGCCTTCTGCCGCTGTTGAAGGCCGCGCTGGAGGCCGACATCTCGGAGGTGCGCGCCACCGACCGCTTGGTGGACAGCGCCGCCGTGCTGACCGCTCCCGCCCATGGTCCGGACCTTGCCCTGCAGCGCCTGCTGCGCCGCGCTGGCCGCCCGGTCGGCGGCGAGCATCCCGTGCTGGAGATCAACCCGCGCCATCCGCTGGTGCGGCGCCTTGCCGCGCTGGCGGAATCCAATACTGATCTGAAGGAGGTTGCCGGCACGTTGCTTGATCTCGCGCGGGTGCAGGACGGCGACGTGCCGCGCGAGCCTGCGGAGTTCGCGCGGCGGATGGCAGCGGCGCTGGCGGGAAGCCTGTAAGAAACAATCTGGGAGAAGGAATTCCTCCAGACCCCCATCTTCTTTCTGTCAGTTTCTAGCGCCCTCGCCGGCAGCCCAAAAACTCGAAGAAAGAAGATGGGGGGGTCGGGGGGAATTCCTTCCCCCCGATCTCTTACGTGAGTTCCACGATCACGCCCTCTTCTGGCCCCAGCAGCCCGTCGCGCGGCACCTCGCTGCGGTCCAGTCCTGTGGAAAGCAGCAGCCGCGCCCCCGCCGGCAACGCCACGCGCTGCGGAACCTTGCCGAAGTTCAGCGCCACCAGCAGCGGCGCCTCGCCCTCGACATGGCGCCGGAAGGCGAAGATCTCGCCCTCCACATGGGCCTCCTCGTAGCGCCCGACGCTTAGCGCGCGCCGCGCCTGCCGCAGCGCGATCAGCCGCCGGTAAAGCATGAGGATCGAACGCTCGTCCTTCGCCAGCGCCGCGACGTTGCGCGTGGCGTGGTCCGGGTTGATCGGCAGCCAGGGCTGGCCGGTGGTGAAGCCGGCTTGCGCCGAAGCGTCCCATGGCATCGGCGTCCGCGCCGGGTCGCGTCCGAAGCCGAGCCCCGGTTCGTTCTTCTCCCAGGGGTCCTGCACGCGGTCGGGCGGAATGGGCACGTTCTCCAGCCCGAGTTCGTCGCCGTAGTAGAGCGTGGGCGTGCCGCGCAGGGTCAGCAGCAGCATGGCCGCCAACCGCGCTCCTGCGGCGCCGACACGGGTGGCGATGCGCTTCTGGTCGTGGTTGGAGAGCACCCAGTTCGGCCAGCCACCATCCGGCAGCGCCGCCTCGTATTCCGCCACGATGCGCGCGATCGCCTGCGCGCTCCAGGCGGCGAAGACGAGCTGGAAGTTGAAGGGCAAATGCGCGCCGCGCATGTCCCGCCCATAATAGGCGACCAGCCGCTCCAGCGGCAGGTAGATCTCGCCGATCAGCACCCGTGCGGAATAGGCATCGAGCACGCCGCGCATCTCCGCCACCACGTCATGGATCTCCGGCCGGTCGGCGGAGTAGCGCTGCAACAGCCGGTCGATGCCGGCCTGGTGCGGCTGCCAGGCAGGGTTCGGCGGATTGTCACGGAACTGCTCGTCCTTGATCAGCAGCCAGATGACGTCCACGCGGAAGCCATCCACGCCGCGGTCCAGCCAGAAGCGCAGCACATCCAGCATGGCCTGCCGCACCGCGGGGTTGCGCCAGTTGAGGTCCGGCTGCTCCTTGAGGAAGGCATGGTAGTAGTATTGCCCTGTCGCCTCGTCGAACGTCCAGCCGCTGCCACCGAAATTGGCCAGCCAGTTGTTCGGCGGACCGCCATCCGGCGCCGGGTCGCGCCAGATGTACCAGTCGCGCTTCGGGTTGTCGCGCGAGGCGCGGCTCTCGCGGAACCACGGGTGCTGGTCCGAGGTGTGGTTCGGCACAAAATCCAGGATCACCTTCAGCCCGCGCGCATGGGCCTCCGCCAGCAGCCGGTCGAAATCCTCCAGTCTGCCGAAGATCGGGCTGATGCCGCAGTACTCGGCGATGTCGTAGCCGAAATCGGCCATCGGTGAGGGATAGATCGGGGAGATCCAGAGCGCATCCACTCCCAGCCAGAGCAGATGGTCGAGCCGGCGGCGAATGCCCTCCAGATCACCGATGCCGTCGCCGTTGCTGTCCTGGAAGGAGCGCGGATAGATCTGGTAGACGATCCCGTGTTGCCACCAGAGGGTATCGGACATGCTGTGTGGCCTCCGCCTGCCGCTGCGCACTGCGACGGAGGCGGCCGCCCCCTATCGCACCGCATGAGCAACCCAGCGCGGCGAGACCGGTTTCTTGCGGGCGGCCGACAAGGCACTGCAGCACAGAACAACGAGTGGCCGGCCCATGGGATCAGGCAGGACAGCCCATCGTTCGGCAGCATGGCCGCCCGGGATGGCTGCTCTCGGGAGACACAGGGCACTGCACCATCCCCAAGGAAGGGGCGGATGACGGTCCAGACCTTCCCCGGCAAGTGGGGAATGGTGGCGGCACGCCGTCATCTATCAGATTCGGCCCCACTCCTTTCGGGACACGAATGGCGAGGGCATCCGCGACCTGCCGGGCATCCTCTCACGGCTCGATCATCTCACCTGGCTGGACGTGGATGCCATCTGGCTTTCCCCTGTCTATCCCTTCCCCATGCCGTGCGGGCTACGATGTTGCCGACTTCACGGGCGTTGACCTGCGCTTCGGCACCCTTGAGGACCTCGACCGCTTGCTCACCGCGCTGGATCAGGCGAGTTGCTGCTTTCCACTCACCTCGATCGAACGGGCGAGCATGCCTCCGGCAGGCTACGGCTCCGCCCTGACGGGGGGGGTTGTGCTCCGGATGGGGAGGCTTCGCCACTGAACCGCGCTTGGAAGAAAAAGCGCGGGGAAAGAAGCTCCCCCGGCCTCCATCGTCTTTCTGTCAGTCGGGGCTGCGCGGTCCGCCCGCGCAGGAGACTGGCAGAAAAAAGAAGGGGGCCACGAGAATTCCTTCCCCAGCCTTGCGTGGCTTGACTTGCCTTCCTCCCCATCCTGCCCCATCCCTGCCCCTGCTGATATTTTCTTCTGCCCATCAGGCTTCCCGTGACCAGCTTCCGCTTCCTTCACGCTGCTGACCTGCATCTCGACAGCCCACTCCGCGGCCTTGATGCCGACCTCGCCGCGCCGGCCCAGCGCATCCGCCGGGCCAGCCGGGAAGCGCTCGCCAACCTTGTCGAACTCGCCATTGCCGAGGCGGTGGACTTCGTGGTGATCGCCGGGGATCTTTATGATGGCGACTGGCAGGATTTCCGCACCGGGCAAGCCTTGGTCGCCGCGCTGGGTCGGCTGACGCGTGCGGGAATCCGTGTCGTGGCCATCCGTGGCAACCACGATGCCGAGAGCGTCCTGACGCGCAACCTGCGCCTGCCGGAGGGCGCGACCCTGCTCGCCGCCCGCACACCGCAGACCCTGCAACTGCCGGAGATCGGCGTTGCCGTGCACGGCCAGAGCTTCGCCACCCGCGACGTGCAGGACAATCTCGCGCGCAGCTATCCTGCCCCCCTTCCCGGCCTGTTCAACATCGGCCTGCTGCACACCGCCGCCACCGGGCGTCCCGGCCACGCCAGCTACGCACCCTGCACCGTCGAGCAGCTGGCAGGGCACGGTTACGACTATTGGGCACTGGGACACATCCACACGCGGGAAGAGCTTCTGCGCGATCCCTGGATCGTTTTCCCCGGCAATATCCAGGGTCGCCATGTCAACGAAGCGGGCGTCAAAGGCGCCACACTCGTCACGGTGCGGGAAGGCCGCGTGGCGGAAGTCGCGCATCGCCCCCTCGACACAGTGCGCTGGCACCGCCTCGCGGTGGATTGCGGCGGCGTCATGGACATGGAACAGGCGCTGGAGCGCATCCGCCATGCCCTTGGTGCTGCCATCGACGTTGCCGATGGCCGCCTCCTGGCGCTGCGCCTGACCTTGGAGGGCGATTGCGCCGCCCATGCCGCCCTGGCCCGCGATCCGCTCGGCACGCGCGAGCGGGTGCGCTCCGCAGGGCTGGAGGTGGCGGAAGAGGAAGCCTTCTGGATTGAGGCGGTGCGCGTCAACACTCGGCCTCTCTCCGGGTCCACCACGGCTCGCCCCTCGGGGGATGCTACCGGCCGGCTGCTTGGTGCCATCGAGGCGCTGTCCGGCGGGGCGGAGAACGCCACAATGACCGCCGCCGCACAGGCTTATGCCGCCACCCTGCTGGACCGGGCCGGCGGCTTGCGGGAGGCCCTGGGCCCTGACCACCCGGCCGTGCAGGCTGCTGAAGGGCGCCTTTCGCCCGAGCTTCTTCAGCGCGCCCGTCAGCTTCTGCTGAGCCGACTGGCGCAGGACTGACCCGATGCGCCTGACGCGGCTAAGCTTGCGCCATTACGGCAGCTTCCAGGATACCATCCTGCAGTTCGACCCAGCACCGGAGCGCCTGAACCTGGTGCTGGCACCCAACGGAGCCGGAAAGTCGGTGCTGCGCGGCGCCTTCGGCGACCTGCTCTTCGGCATCGGCGCGCAGACGCCGATGGGCTTCCGCCACGGCTATGCCGGCATGCAGATCAGTGCCGAGGGCGCGCTTCCTGACGGGACACCCTTCAGCCTCACCCGGCGGAAGGGGCGCGGCAACACCCTGCTCGGCCCGGAGGACGCCCCACTGGAGCCCGCCCTTCTGGCACGCCTGCTGGGCGGCGCGGACCGTGCTCTGCTGGAGCGGCTCTTCGCGCTGGATACGGAGCGCCTGCGCGCCGGCGGCCAGGGCCTGCTTGCCTCCGGCGGTGCATTGGCCGAGGCGTTACTGGAAGCCGCCGGCGGGCTGCGCCCGGCGCAGCGGCTGCGCGAAGAACTGGCTGGCTTGCGGGACCAGCTCGCTCCCGCCCGCAAATCGGCGCAGCGCCCCTTCTATGCCGCACTGGACCGCCTTGTAGGGAGCCGCCGCCTCCTTCGAGAGCACTTGGTACGGCCTGAACGCTGGCTAGAACAGGAGCGCCTCCTGGCTGCCGCGCGTGAGCGCCGGGAGGCCGCCAGCCGCGCGGCTGCGGAGGCGGCACAGTCGCTGTACCGACTGGAACGCGTGCGGCGCCTGCGTCCCCTGCTGGCGCGGCATGCCGCAGCCGCGGATTGGCTTTCAGCGCATCCCGAGGCGCCGCACCTCTCCGCTGAACTGCGCAACCAGCTGCCCCAAGCTCGTCAGGCAGCTGCCCAGGCAGCCGAGGCAAGGGACATGCTCCACCGCCGGCACGCGGAACTCGCCGCGCGCACTGCCTCCATTGCGCCCGACGAGGCTGTTCTGGCGCGGGCAGAGAGTATCACCGCACTGCTGGAGACAGCCGGCGCCGTCGAGAAGGCATTCCGGGCTCTACCCTCCCTTGAAGCGGAGCAGCGCAGCGAGCAAGCGCGGATCGGGGCATTGCTGCATGCCCTAGGACTGGACTGCTCGGCCTCTCATGCCACCGAAGCTGTGCCACCTGCAGCCGTGCTTGCCCGCGCCCAGCGACTGCTGCGTGATTATGCCCGCCATGTGGACGCATTGGCCGCACTGCCGCGCACGATTGCTGAGCAGGAGACAGCACGGCAGAAGGCACAGGCAGCCTTGGCCAGCTTGCCCCCTCCGCGCGATGCCGAGATCCTGGCGGTGCTGGTCAGCGCCATTGTCGCCGAAGGCGATCCGGTAAAGGTTGCAAGTGCGGCGGCGCATGCCACTGCGCAGGCTAATGCGCGCCTGGAGGCCATCCTCGCACGGCTGCCGTTAGCCTGGCGCGATCTCGCCACACTGCGTGCCCTGGAAGCTCCTCAGCTCGGACTGCTCCGCCAGCAGGCCGAACGCCATGGCATCGCCCAGGCAGTCCATCGGGAACAGGTCGCGACGCGGGAACGCCTGGAGGCAGCCCTTTTCGCCACACGGCAGGAGCGTGCGGGGCTGAACCGTGAAGGCCCGCTACCCGATGCTGCGGCGCTGGCTGCAGCGCGCGCGCGCCGCGATGCAGGATGGACCCTGATCTATCGCCGCCTCTTCGACGGCGAACAGCGCGACCCGGCGGCTGAAAAGGCCTTTGCCGAAGGCCAGCCCCTGCCGCTTGCCTATGCGGCCGCTGTGGCGGAGGCGGACCGCTTGGCGGACCTGCGCAATGCGGAAACCGAGCGTGTCAGCGCCGCCGAGCGGCTGGATCGTGATATCGCGCAGCATGAGGAGGCGGTGGCCCGCGCATGCGCCACCGAGGCCGCTGCGCGCCGGCAGGCCCAGGAGGCTGAGGCGGAATGGGCGTCATTGCTGCGCCCCCTTGCGCTCCCAACCGCCACGAGCGCGGCCGAACTGGAGCAGCTTCTGGCGCAGCGCACAGCAGCCCTGGACGAGGCGGCACAGCTCGCCACAGCGCGTGCCGCGGAGGACGAAATCAGGGTCCGTCAGACGGCCGATACATACCGCCTGCGGCAGGCTCTCGGCATGCCGAACGGCCCGATGACGCGGGACCTGCGCACGCTTCTTGCGGAGGCCGAAGCGCGACAGCGGGAAACCCGCCGCACCGAGAATGACCGTGCCCGGCTACAGGAGCAGCGCCAGGCCGCAGAGGGGAGCCTTACTGCGGCAAAGAGTGCCCTGTCGGCGGCTCAAGAGCGAATGGCTGCTTGGCGTGTCGAGTGGCAGGCAGTTCTCACCGAACTCGGCCGAAATCCGCGGGAGCATCCGGAAGATGGCGCGGAGGCTCTCCGCCTGCTGGAAGAGTTGGCGCCTCTGGTGCGGGAAGCGCAACAGCGAGCAGAGCGAATCGCTGCCATCGGCGACGAGATCGTCAGCTTCACCGTGACCGGCAAGCGCTTGGCGGAGGAGCTGGGCACCACCGTATCTGCGGATGCGCTCACTGTCGCCCGGGCACTCGGCCAGCGTCTGCAGGCCGGGCGCGCAACAGCCGAGCGTCGCACCGTGCTGGCAGCACAGCGCGACGAGGCGGCCGAGGCGCTTGCAGCCGCAATGCGACAGGCACATGCCGCCGAGGCCGAATTGCGAGCCGCCATCGCCGCCCTCCACGCCGACTCCCTGGAGGGGGCGGAGGCACGAATCCTTCTTGCCAGTGAGCGGGAGCGCCAGGAGAGCCGGCTGACCGAGGCCCTACATGACGTGCTGGCCGCAGGCGACGGACTTCCCTTCGAGACTCTTCGCCAGGAGGTGGCTGCCATTGCCCCCGAGGCGACCGAGGCGGAGCTGCTTCAAGCGCGAGAGATCCAGGCGGCTCAACAGGCCCTCGCGGAGCAGGCGGCCGCCGATGCGGCGCGAGTGGAGGCCGCCCTTGACGCATTGAGCAATGAGGCCGCCTTCGCTCAGGCCGTGCAGGACCAGCATGTGGCCGTTGCCCAGCTCGGCGAAACTCTGGAGAACGCCCTTTTGCTGCACACGGCCAGCGTCATGCTCGACACTGCTCTAGGGGCGGTGCAGGTAGCTGGCGATGATCGTCTGCTGCGCCGCATCGGCACCGCCTTCGCCCTGCTCACAGATGGCGCCTACCCTTCCGTGATCTCCCGGGAAGACGAGAAAGGTATGGCGCATCTGGTAATTCGCCAGCGTGATTTCCCTGGAGAGGAAACGATGGTGGATGAACTCTCCGAAGGCACGCGCGACCAGCTCTTCCTGGCGCTGCGACTTGTCGCGGTTGAAGACCATGTTGCGCAGGGCACGCCCTTGCCCTTCCTCGGCGACGACATCCTGCAAAGCTTCGATGAAGGTCGCGCTGCTGCCACCTTCCGAGCCCTGCTGGATTTCAGCCGGACCACCCAGGTGATCCTGCTAAGCCATCATCAGCACCTGTTGGAGCTTGCCCAGGCGACGCTCTCGCCCGGGCAGGTCCATGTCCAACGCCTGGAAAGTTAAGGAAGCAACGGCACCGCTATTGCGGCGCGAGCAGTTTGATCAGGCCGTCCAACTGGTCCAGGTCACGATAACTGATGGTTAGCCGCCCGCCGCGCTTGCCGTGCTGGATGGCAACCTTGAGGCCTAGCCTCGCAATCAGGTCGCGTTCCAAAGCCTTTGTGTCCGCATCGGCACGCACAGGACGCGGACTTGGCTTCATCCGCTCGGCCGCCGCCGCCAGAGCCTCGGTCTGCCGGACGTTCAGCCCGCGCGTGACGACCATCTCCGCCAGCTTCACCGGATCCGATGCGGTCAGCAGGGCGCGTGCATGTCCGGCCGAGATGCTGCCGCGATCCAGCATCTCCCGAACCTTGGGCGGCAGCGAGAGCAGACGCAGCGTATTGGCCACATGGCTTCGGCTCTTGCCCACCGCTTGGCCGAGACCATCCTGCGTCAGCCCGAACTCCTCCAGTAGCCGCTTATAGCCCCGCGCCTCCTCCAGCGCGTTGAGATCCTCGCGCTGGAGGTTCTCGACCAGCGCGGCGGCCATGGCCATGCGGTCGTCCAGCTCATGCACGTAGACCGGCACCTCGTGCCGCTGCGCCAGCTGCGCCGCACGCCATCGCCGTTCCCCGCCGATGATCTGATAGGCCCCTGCCTGCCCGGGCTTGGGGCGCACCAGCAGCGGCTGCAGAACACCGTGCTCGCGGATCGAGGCTGCCAGTTCCGCCAGGCCGGATTGGTCGATCGGCCCGCGCGGCTGGAACGGGCCAGGCTCCAGCGACTCCAGCGGAAGGGTACGCGGGATGCTGGCGCCGGGGCTGGCCGGCGTTGCCGCATTCTGGTCGCCCAGCAGGGCAGAAAGCCCCATGCCGAGCCGTGGTGACTTGCGTGCGCTCATGCTGCCTTGCCTCCCCGAGCCCGCTCGCGGCGCAGCATCTCGGCCGCCAGCTTCACATAGGCCTGCGCCCCCGACGAACGCGGGTCATAGAGCAGCACCGGAAGGCCATGCGAGGGCGCCTCGCTGACGCGGATGTTGCGCGGGATCACCGTCTCGAACACCTTGTCACGGAAGAAGGCCCGTACATCGGCCGCCACCAGCTCAGAGAGATTGTTGCGGCGGTCGAACATGGTCAGCACGATGCCGTCGAGCGCCAGCACCGGGTTCAAGACACGCTTCACGCGGTCGATCGTCCGCGTAATCTGCGAGACGCCTTCCAGCGCGAAGAATTCGGCCTGCAGCGGGATCATCACCGACTCCACTGCCACCAATGCGTTCAGCGTCAGCAGGCCGAGCGAGGGCGGGCAGTCAATCAGAATGAAGTCAAAGCCCTTCAGCGTCTCTCCCGCCTCCTCCAAGGCCAGGCGCAGCCGGTGCTCGCGCTTGTCCATGCCGACCAGTTCGATCTCGGCGCCGGCCAGATCATTGTCGGCCGGCAGCAGGAAGAGATCAGGCACCTTGGTCGGCCGCATAAGCTCAGCGAGTGGCTTCTGCCCCACCAGCAGCGCGTAAGACCCCGCGCCGCGCTCGCCGCGCGGCAGCCCGAGTCCGGTCGAGGCATTGCCCTGCGGGTCCAGGTCGATGACCAGAACCTTCTTTTTGGTGGCGAGGGCGGTTGCCAGGTTGATGGCGGTTGTCGTCTTTCCGACACCGCCCTTCTGGTTGGCAAGCGCGATACGGCGGAGGGGTGGCTTAGGCGCCGGCACGGCGGATTCCAGACATGCGGAAGAGAATGGCGTTGGGGTCCGTCTTGCTCTTGAACTGCTCCACCGACATTGTCCAGCCCGCCGCCTCGGCAGCAGCCAGTTCTTCGGCAGCCGCGCGCCCCTTCGGGAAGAGCGCCACACCTTCCGGCGCCAGCAGCGTGGCGGCCCAGGGCAGCAGGACGGCCAACGGCGCCAAGGCGCGCGCCGTCACCACCGCTGCCGGCGGAAGGCGAAGCGCCTCGATACGCACCGGATGCACCGCTACATGCGAGAGCCCCAATTCGGCCGCCGCAGCCTGAAGGAAGGCTGCCTTGCGCCGGTCCGACTCCACAAGATGCACCGGCCTTTCCAGGGCAGCGGCCAGCACCATTCCGGGGAACCCTCCACCCGAGCCAAGGTCCACCAGCGCCCCCTTGCCCGCCGGCACCAGCGGCAGCAACTGCAGGGAATCCGCCAAGTGCCGCTCCCGCAGGGTCCCGAGATCCTTGCCGGACACCAGGTTGATCCGCGAATTCCAGCGCAGCAGTAACTCCAGGAAGCCATCGAGGCGCCCCGCCGTTTCACGTGAAACCTCGACTGGCGGCAGATCCACTGTCAGCATCCGTTTCACGTGAAACGCTCCTGCCGCCGCCGCAGATGAACAGCGAGAGCCGCGAGGGCAGCGGGCGTCACGCCGGGAACACGCCCGGCCCCGCCCAGGGTCGCCGGTTGCGCCGCCCCCAGGCGCTGCCGCATCTCGTTCGAAAGCCCCGGCACCTCGGCGAAGTCCAGGCCGCGCGGTATGGCGAGTTTCTCCTCCCGCTCGAGCAGCCGCAACTCGGCAGCCTGACGTTGCAGATAAGGCGCGTAGAGGGCTTCTGCCTCCACCTGCGCCCGCACGCCGGACGGCAGCTCCTGCAGCCAGGGAAAGGCGTGATCGACAGCCGAAACATCCACCTCCGGCAACGTCAGAATTTCCAGGAGACTGCGCCAACGGCCGTCCTGGTTAATGCCGATCCCCGCTGCCTTCAGTGCCGCTGGCGTACCGCCCTCTAGCCGGGCTCGCGCCAAGGCCGCCTCCACCGAGGCCGCGAAGATGCGGAAGCGAGCCGCGCGTTCCGCACCCACCACGCCCCAGCCAATGCCCTTCTCCGTCAGCCGCAGTCCCGCGTTGTCGGCGCGCAGGGCAAGCCTGTGCTCCGACCGTGCGGTGAGCATCCGATAGGGTTCCGTCACGCCTTGCAGCACCAGGTCGTCCACCATCACGCCCAGATAGGCCTCGGTGCGCGCCAGCACCCGCTCCGCTGGAACTCCACCCGCCAGCGCGGCGGCGTTCATGCCGGCCAGCAGTCCCTGCGCCGCCGCTTCCTCATAGCCGGTGGTGCCGTTGATCTGCCCAGCCAGAAACAGTCCAGGCACATCACGCACTTCCAGCGTCGGCCGCAGCGCCCGCGGGTCCACATGGTCGTACTCGATGGCGTAGCCTGGCCGTAGAATGGTTGCCTTCTCCAGCCCCGGGATTGTCGCGATGAAGGCACGCTGCACATCCTCCGGCAGGCTGGTGGAAATGCCATTCGGGTAGATGGTGTGATCCTCCAGCCCCTCCGGCTCCAGGAAGATCTGGTGCCGCTCCCGCTCGGCGAAGCGCACCACCTTGTCCTCGATGGAGGGGCAATAGCGCGGCCCCACGCCCTGGATCTGCCCGGAATGGATCGGTGCCCGATGCAGGTTGGCACGGATCAGCGCGTGCCCCGCCGGCGTGGTGGCGGTGATGCCGCACTCCACTTGCGGGTTGTCGATCCGCTCTGTCATCCAGGAGAGCGGCTCCGGCTCCGCATCCCCTGGTTGCATCTCCAAGGCCGCCCAATCGATCGTCCGCCCGTCGAGCCGCGGCGGCGTTCCCGTCTTCAGGCGCCCCATCGGCAGGCCCAGCGCCTCGATCGCCACCGCCAGCCCGACCGCCGGCGCATCGCCGACACGGCCCGCCGGAATCCGCCGCTCGCCGATATGGATCTCGCCGCGCAGGAAGGTGCCTGTGGTGATCACCAGCGCCCCACAGCCGATCCGTTCTCCATCCGCCGTCAGAACGGCCGTGATGTGCCCGCGGGCATCCCGCTCAATGCCCTCCGCCCCCGCCGCACGAATGGACAGCCCCGGCTGCGCTTCCAGCAGGGCCCGGATGGCGCGCCGGTACAGCACCCGATCCGCCTGCGCGCGGGGTCCCCGCACGGCAGGCCCCTTGCTGCGGTTCAGCAGCTTGAAATGGATGCCTGCCATATCGGCGGCTCGGCCGATCAGCCCATCGAGCGCATCCACCTCGCGGACAAGATGCCCCTTCCCCACCCCGCCGATTGCGGGGTTGCAGGACATTTCGCCCAGCGTCTCCAGCTTGTGCGTCAGCAGCAAGGTGCGGGCGCCGCAGCGGGCGGCAGCCGCCGCCGCCTCGGTGCCGGCATGTCCGCCGCCCACCACCACCACATCGAAAGCATCGTCGTGCATGGCGCCATCCTATAGCGCCCCGCAGCCTATTTTCCGATGCAGAAATCCCCGAACACGAGGTCGAGAACAGCCTCCACGCCCACGCGCCCTGTCAGCCGCCCAAGCGCCCGCAGGGCCGCCCGCAAGGCTTCTGCCGTGAGTTCCGGCAAGGGCGCCTGTTCCACCTCAGCCAGCCAGGAAACCGCCTCACTCAAGGCCGCCCGATGTCGTGGCCGGGTCAGGCTGGCTTCCTCCGAAAGCCCCGCACGCGCGGCGGCCGCCTCGGCCAGCACCGACTGCAGCCGTTCCAGCCCCACGCCGCCTCGCGCCGAAATCGCCACCGGCACCACGCCGCCAATCTGCGCAGGCGCCGGTGCCAGGTCGGTCTTGTTCGCCACCACCAGCGCACCTGGCGCCACGAGGGCCAGCGTTGCCGCATCCGGTGGTTGGTCGGCGGCGAAAACGGCGATCACCAGATCCGCTTCCTCGGCCCGCTGCCTAGCCCGGCGCACGCCTTCCGCTTCGATCTCGTCCGCCGTGTCGCGCAACCCGGCCGTGTCGGCCAGCCAGACCGGCACGCCACCGAGGTCCAGCCGCACTTCCACCACGTCCCGCGTGGTTCCTGCCCTCGCCGAGACGATGGCCGCCTCACGCCCCGCCAGCGCATTCAGGAGGGAGGACTTTCCCGCGTTCGGCGCCCCCAGGATGGCGGCCCAGAGACCTTCCCGCAGTCGCTCGCCGCGCCCGCCATCATCCAGATGCGCCGCGATCTCGGCTGCCAGTTCCGCCGCCCCCGCGCGCACCTCCGCCTCCAGTGTGTTGGGCAGTCCCTCCTCGGCGAACTCGATTGCCGCCTCTTGATGCGCCAGCAGCCGCGTCAGCCGCGCGCTCCAGCCGGCATAGCGTGCCGCCAGTGCGCCGCCTGCCTGCCGCAGCGCCTGGCGCCGCTGCGCCGCCGTCTCGGCATCGATCAGGTCGGCGATCCCTTCCGCCGCCGTCAGGTCCATCCTTCCGTTGAGGAAAGCGCGACGCGTGAACTCGCCCGGCTCGGCCGGGCGCGCGCCGCAGGCCAGCAGCGCCTCCACCACACCCTCGCGCACCGCTCGCCCGCCATGCAGATGCAGCTCGGCAGCATCCTCGCCCGTGTAGGAACCTGGCCCGGGGAACCAGAGCACCAGCGCCTCGTCTAGCACCTCGTCCGTCATGGGGTGCCGCAGCCGCCGCAAGCTCGCCATCCGCGCGCGTGGCAGCTCGCCGGCCAACCGCGCCAGGATGGCACCGCTCTCCGTACCCGAGAGGCGCAGCAGCGACACCGCCGCGCGGCCGGCGCCGGAGGCCAGGGCGAAGATGGTGTCGAAAGCCATCGCTGAACTCCAAAGGATTGGCCAGGGACGCTGCCCCTGGACCCTGCTGGGGGAATCGTATTCCCCCAGACCCCGCCGAAAAGGACCAAGGGCCGGCAACCGCTGCCGTTAGCCCTTCTTCACCACATCCTTCTCGGTCAGCATCAGCCGCTGTGCGCGCCCGCCTTCGACCAGATGCGCCTGCAGGATCTCGTCGACGTCCTCGCGCGTCTCCGCGCGGTACCAGATCCCCTCGGGATAAATCACGATGGCCGGCCCGAACTCACAGCGGTCGAGACATCCTGCTTGGTTCACGCGGATGCCGGGAATGCCGAGTTCCTTGGCACGCGCCTTCATGTAGTCCTTCAGCGCCTCGCTACCCTTGGCCGCGCAGGACCCGCGGCGATGCCCCTCCGGACGGCGGTTGCAGCAGACGAAGACATGGGCCCGGTAAAAGGGCGGCGGATCGGTCTCACTCACGGATGCGCTCCTTGGGGTGTGAAGCCCCCCTTGCTTCGCCCATGTAGCGATGACCTACCGGAGCGGCCAGAGCCATGCCCGAGATCGCCGAGAACCTGCTGCGTCACGAGACCTCGCCCTACCTGCTCCAGCACGCAGCGAACCCGGTCCACTGGCGCCCCTGGGGTGCCGCCGCGCTGGAGGAGGCGCGCGCGACGGACCGGCCCATCCTGCTCTCCGTGGGCTACGCCGCCTGCCACTGGTGCCACGTCATGGCGCATGAGAGCTTCGAGGATCCGGAAACGGCGGCGCTGATGAACCGTCTCTTCGTCAACATCAAGGTGGACCGCGAGGAGCGGCCGGATATCGATGCGCTCTACATGAGCAGCCTTCACCTGCTCGGTGAACAGGGGGGATGGCCCCTGACCATGTTCCTCACCCCCGAGGGCGCTCCCTTCTGGGGCGGCACCTATTTCCCGCCCGAGCCCCGCTGGGGTCGCCCCTCCTTCCGACAGATCCTTCAGGGCATCGCAGAGGCTTATCGGGAGGAGGGCAGCAAGGTGGCGCAGAACGTCGCTGCCCTGAAGCAGGGCCTAGCCCGCATGGCGGAGGCCAATCATGGCGCTTTGCCCGGCCCGAAGGAGCTCGCCGCAGTGGCTCAGGCCCTGCTGAACGCGCAGGACCGCTTGGCCGGCGGAATGCAGGGTGCCCCTAAGTTTCCCAACCCGCCGATCTACCGCTTCCTGCTGCAAATGGCCGAGGCACTCGGCCAGCCGGTCTGTGCCGAACCCGTCCACCTGCTGCTGCACCGGATGAGCCAAGGCGGCATCTATGATCATCTCGGCGGCGGCTACGCGCGCTACAGCACCGATGCCGACTGGCTGGTGCCGCATTTCGAAAAGATGCTCTACGACAACGCGCAGATCCTTGAACTGCTGGCCCTCGCCCATGCTCGCCAGCCTACCCCCCTCTACGCCGCTCGTGCCGCCGAGACCGTCGCCTGGCTGGAACGTGAGATGCTGGTCGAGGGCGGCGCTTTCGCCGCCACCCAGGATGCCGACAGCGAAGGCGAGGAAGGCCGCTTCTACGTCTGGCAAGCAGCCGAAATCGACGCCCTGCTCGGCGAGCGTGCCGCTCTCTTCCGCCGCATCTATGACGTCACGGAGCAAGGCAACTGGGAGGGCAAGGTGATCCTGAACCGCACCGCCCATCCCGATCCGCTCCCGGAAGCGGAGGAAGTCACGCTTGCGGAGTGCCGTGCCGTCCTCTTCGCCGCCCGCGCGAAGCGCATCGCCCCAGGCCGTGACGACAAGATCTTGGCCGACTGGAACGGCCTGATAATCGCTGCCCTCGTCCGTGCCAGCGCTGTTTTCGATCACCCTGAATGGCTGGCTCTTGCCCGCCGCGCCTTCGCCTTTATCGCGGAGCGCCTCGCCACCCCTGAGGGCCGCCTGCACCATGCTTGGCGAGATGGCCGCAGCTCTGCCCCTGGCCTGCTTGAGGATCACGCGACCATGGCCCGCGCCGCTCTGGCCCTGTTCGAAGCGACGGGGGACGAGGCCTTCCTGCGCCACGCCATCGCATGGGCAGAGACGGTCGAGCAACATTTCGCCGCGCCCGGTGGTGGCTACTTTACCTCCGCCGATGACGCGACCGACGTGCTGGTGCGCGGCCGCACCGCTGGCGACAATGCCGCCCCGGCTGGCAACGGCCTGATGGCCGAGCTGCAGGCGCGCCTCTACCACCTGACAGGCGAGGCGCAGTGGCGCCGCCGGGCGGAAGCCACCATCAGCGCCTTCAGTGGGCTGACGCAGGCGCTACTCGCCATGCCCACATTGCTGGCCGCCGCTGACCTGCTGGAGAACGGCGCCACCGTCGCCGTGGCCGGCAGACCCGCCGATCCCGCCACCAATCAACTGGCCGCCGCCGCCCTAGCCCTACCGGATCCGGCCATAGCGGTGCTACGCGTGCTGGAGGCGGCGGCACTGCCCGAAGGCCATCCTGCCTTCGGCCGGGGGCCCGTTGAGGGCCAGCCCGCCGCCTATCCCTGCCGCAGCGGCACCTGTGGCTTGCCGGTTCTGCGGCCAGAGGCGCTAGCAGCTGCACTGCGCCGCTTGCCCTGAACTAGCCTTCCTTGCCTTCACGACTTGACGCTGCGGACAGAGCGTGTCGAATCAGCACCGCATGCCGCAACTTTCCTTTCTCACCCCCCTCGGCGCGCTGACCTTGTCCGAGGAGGATGAGGCCATCGTCGCATTGGACTGGGGGCGGGGCCGGGACCAGGCGGAAACGCCTCTGCTCCTCGCCGCGCGCGACCAGCTTCAGGACTATTTCGATGGCCATCGGACAAGTTTCGACCTGCCCCTGGCGCCCTTCGGCAGCGCCTTCCAGCAACAGGTCTGGGCCGCCCTGCAGGCCATTCCCGCTGGCGAGACGCGCAGCTATGGCGACATCGCTCGTCAGCTTGGCTCCGTGCCGCGGGCGGTCGGGCAGGCCAATGGCGCCAATCCCATTCCCATCCTGATTCCCTGCCACCGCGTGGTCGGCAGCAACGGCGCGCTGGGTGGCTATTCCGGCGGCGAAGGCCTCGTCACCAAGCGCTATCTCCTGGACCTCGAACGCCGTGCACGGCGCCAGCAAGGGACACTCCTATGATCCACGCCATACGCATCCATGAACCTGGTGGCCCTGAGAAGATGGTGTGGGAGGAGGTTCCCCTGCCCGCGCCCAAACCTGATGAGGTGCTGGTCCGCCATCACGCCGTCGGCCTGAACTATATCGACGTCTATTTTCGCACCGGCCTTTACAAAATTCCCTCCCTGCCCGCGACGCTCGGCATGGAAGGCGCCGGCGTGGTCGAGGCGGTGGGCAGCGAGGTTACCGAGCTGGCCGTAGGTGACCGCGTCGCCTATGCCATGCCGATCGGTGCCTATTGCGAGGCCCGCACCATCAAGGCGGACCGGCTGGTGAAGCTGCCCGACGGCATCGACTTCAAGACCGCAGCCGGCATGATGCTGCAGGGCATGACGGCGCAATACCTGCTGCGCCGCACCTTCCCCGTGAAGGCGGGCGATACCATCCTGGTGCATGCCGCGGCCGGCGGCGTCGGCCTCATCATGTGCCAGTGGGCCAAGCAGCTTGGCTGCACGGTCATCGGCACCGTCTCCACCCCCGCGAAGGCGGAGCTGGCCCGCGCCCATGGCGCCGACCATGTGCTGATCTCCGGCCAGGACGACCTTGCCGCCCGCGTGAAGGAGATCACCAACGGCGCCATGCTGCCGGTGGTCTATGACAGTGTCGGCAGGGACACCTTCATGCCGTCGCTGGACTGCCTCGCCCCCTTCGGCATGATGGTCTCCTACGGCAATGCCTCCGGCCCGGTGGCGCCCTTCGACATTGGCATTCTGGCCGCCAAGGGCTCGCTCTTCCTGACCCGCCCGACGCTCGCCACCTACACCGCCAAGCCCGCCGACCTGGTCGCCACCGCCACCGACCTCTTCTCGGTGGTGCTCTCGGGTGCGGTGAAGATCAACGTCAACCAGACCTATCCGCTGAAGGACGCCGCCGAGGCGCATCGCGCCTTGGAGGCCCGCAAGACGACCGGCAGCACCGTCTTCATTCCCTGAGGCTTGCTGGGGCCGGTACCTCCGGCTCCAGCCTCTCAGGCTGTCTGCAGGAAGTAGCGGTAGCGGTAGACCTCCCGCATCCCCAGCGCCTCGTAGAGCGCGACAGCGGGCGTATTATCGGCAGCAACCTGCAGCCAGCCCGTCATCCCACCCTGTGCCTGGCCCCAGGCTGCCGCCGCGCGGAACAGCCGCCGGGCCATGCCCTGGCGGCGAAAAGCGGGGTCCGTTGCGACATCGAAAAAACCCAGCAGCCGCCCGTCCGCCGCCACCTGGGCCCCCGCGGCCGCGCGGCCATCTGGCGCCCGCAGCAGCATCCAGGCGGCGGGCACCAGCATCATGCCGGCCGCCTGCAGCTTCTCCGCCCGGCGCGCCGGCGTCTGGTGCTCTGCCGTGGCGATCAGGGAGAACCATTCCTCACTGGGCTGCTCCGCCACTTCAAGCCCGCCTTCCGGCGCCGCGAAGGCCGCCAGCGGCCCGGCCATGACGCGGGACCCCTTGTCCGCCACGTAGCCGCGCTCCAGCAGCGCCTCCTCCAGGCCCGGCGGGTCCAGCGGCGTCGAACGGAACCGGACCGGCAGCCCGACACGCCGGTAAGCCGCCTCGATCCGGTCCAGCCGCAGCGAAAGGCTGACGTCCGGCGCGGGATCGAGCGAGCTCACCGCATTGGCCCGCCCGGTGCCGCCCAGGAAGGCGCGCAGCAGGAAGGGTCCGTCGAAGGCGGTGCGCAAGGCCGGCACGGCGGTGTGCGAGGCCCGCTCCAGCTCCACCACCGAGACACCCTGCCAGGACTTGCCTTCCATGCGCCTTCCTCCGTCCGGAGGCCCAAGCCTACCGCGAAGCCATCCTGTGAACAGGCGAGAAGGCGCGCAGCAGGGGCGCATCCGAAGCGTGACGAAGTCTGAAGACTCTTTCATCAAGGCGCCCCATGATCCTTCATCCGGCACAGCACAGATGAAGGGCGCGAGAGACGCTCGCAGCCTGTTCGGCAGCGCCTCCCGACGAGGAGAACCCGCTATGCTGAAATTCTCGCAGCCCGCAGCCGCCTTTGGCATTGCCGCGCTGGCCTTTGGTGTCGGTACCGGCCTGGCGCAGGCACAGGGGCTTTCCAATGGTGTGCCGCAGATCGCAGGCTTCAGGGATCACGGCAAGCCTGTGCTGAGCTACAGCCCCGAAGGGGCCTCGCCGGGCATCAGCAACGGCGTACCAGTGGTCACAGGCGTGGAGCACGGCAAGCCGCAGATCACCTACCAGCCCGTGCAGGGCGACGGCGCCGACCGCTCCTTCGCCAATGGCGGCCTGCCGGATGCGCCCGGTGCCGCCGGCATCACCTATACCCAACCCGCAGCCCCGTCACCGCGCCTGACGGATGTGCCTGCCGCGCCGGCGGCGGCCCCGCCGACGGTCGCGCGGCATTCGATGCCTGGAGCAGTGGACGCCCATATCGCCGAGGCGAAGCAGGCGCTGAAGGACAAGCGGCCGGTCGCGGCGCGTGACCAGCTGGAGCTTGCCGAGACCATGCTGCTGAATGCGCGGCGTGACGGCGAGGAGGGCTGGCACCGGAACATCCAGACGCTGGCCGATGCACGGCACGCCATGACCCGCCACGACGACGCCCGCGCCGCTTCGGACATCGCCTCTTTGATCGCGCGAGGCTGATTCGCGCAGGGAACCAAGCCGGGGCGGGCGGCTCAAGGCGCCTGCCCCGGCCATGGCCTCAGGTATTCATCGCGTCGAAGAAGTCCTGGTTGGTCTTGCTGTACTTCAGCTTGTCCAGCAGGAACTCCATCGAATCCTGTGTGCCCATCGGGTTCAGGATGCGGCGCAGCACCCACATCTTGGTCAGCGTCGGCCGGTCGATCAGCACCTCCTCGCGGCGCGTGCCGGACTTGCTGATGTCGATCGCCGGGAAGACGCGCTTGTCCGAGAGCTTGCGGTCCAGGATCACCTCGGAGTTGCCGGTGCCCTTGAACTCCTCGAAGATCACCTCGTCCATGCGGCTGCCGGTGTCGATCAGCGCGGTCGCGATGATGGTGAGGCTGCCGCCTTCCTCGATGTTGCGCGCCGCGCCGAAGAAGCGCTTCGGCCGCTGTAGGGCGTTGGCGTCCACGCCGCCGGTCAGCACCTTGCCCGAGGAGGGCACGACGGAGTTGTAGGCGCGGCCGAGGCGGGTGATGGAGTCGAGCAGGATCACCACGTCCCGCTTGTGCTCGACCAGGCGCTTCGCCTTCTCCAGCACCATCTCCGTCACCTGCACGTGGCGGGTGGCCGGCTCGTCGAAGGTGGAGGCCACCACCTCGCCGCGCACGGTGCGCGCCATGTCCGTGACTTCCTCCGGCCGCTCGTCGATCAGCAGCACGATGAGGAAGACGTCGGGGTGGTTGATGCTGATGCTGCGGGCGATGTTCTGCAGCATCACGGTCTTGCCGGTGCGCGGCGGCGCCACGACCAGCGCGCGCTGGCCCATGCCGATCGGCGCGACCAGGTCGATCACGCGGGAGGTGTAATCCTTCTGCACCCCCTTGCCGACATTCTCCGCCTGCGGGTTTTCCATCTTCAGCTGGCGCGTCGGATAGAGCGGCGTAAGGTTGTCGAAGTTGATGCGGTGCCGCAGCGCCTCGGGCGGCTCGAAGTTGACGGTGTTGACCTTCAGCAGGGCGAAGTAGCGCTCGCCGTCCTTCGGGGCGCGGATCTGCCCCTCCACCGTGTCGCCGGTGCGCAGGCCGAAGCGGCGCACCTGCGCGGGCGAGACGTAGATGTCATCCGGGCCGGGCAGGTAGTTCGACTGCGGCGAGCGCAGGAAGCCGAAGCCGTCGGGCAGGATTTCCAGCGTGCCATCGCCGTGGATCGCCTGGTCGTTCTCCGCCAGCTGCTTCAGGATCGCGAACATCATGTCCTGCTTCCGCAGGCTGGAGGCGTTCTCGATCTGCAGGGACTCGGCGAAGGTCAGCAGGTCGGAGGGGCTTTTGGCCTTGAGTTCAGAAAGATGCATGGGTCGGACGCGTTCCGTTCCGGCGGGAAGCAGGGGGACATTTCCGAGGCCACGCAGGAGATTCCGCCTGCAAGGCGGGGCCGCGCGCGCAGGGCGGCCGGCCATGTCCCAGATAAGGAGGAGGGAGTCTCGGCGCCAGCTTGGGCGAAAACCCAGGTGTCGCCAGGACGGGAAGTGGCGGGACGCTACGAGGAACCTTCCCTTCTCGTCAATGGTTCAAATGGGCTTTTGAAGCAGGTCGTCAAGCTTTTTCAGAAGTTTTTTGCCTGGGCGCCCGAGGCGGGTGGAAGCAGGCGGAATCTTGCGGCAGGCCGAGGCGCTGATGCCTCCCTCTCCAGACGGGCGGAAAGCCGGATTTTGGCGGGAGGTGCGCCCGCCCCGGCCCTCAGAACGGCTTCACGATCACCATGACGACAATCAGGATCAGCAGCACGGTCGGCACCTCGTTCATCGCGCGCCAGTATCGTTCCGAGTGCCGCCGCTGGTCGGCCAGGAAGTCCTTCCGGGCATAGCCGAGATGGTGGTGGAACAGCGTCATGCCGAGGAAGCCGGTCATCTTCCCGTGCCACCAGCCGGCGCTCCAATCCACCACGCCCGGCGTCAGCACCAGGGTCGTACCGAAGACCCAGGCGGCGATCATCGCCGGGTTCATGATGCCGCGCAGCAAGCGGCGCTCCATCACCTTGAACAGCTCGCTCTCCGCCGAGCCCGGGGCGCTGGCGGTGTGGTAGACGAAGAGCCGCGGCAGGTAGAACAGCCCCGCCATCCAGGCGATGACCGAGATCAGGTGCAGCGACTTGGTCCAAAGGTAGTACTCGGCCAGAACATCGAAGGACATCAGCCGATCCCCAAGAGGCCCGGCAGCTCGGCCATCCGCTGGAACGGCTCGGCGCCCTGCGAGGCCAGCAGCGCCGGGTGCATCTCACCGGCATAGGCCAGCACGCGGCAGCCGGCGGCGATGCCGGCGCGGATGCCGGTCAGGCTGTCCTCCACCACCACGCAATCCTCCGGCGCCGCGCCGCAAGCCGCCGCCGCGGCCAGGTAGAGGTCCGGATAGGGCTTCGGCCGGTCCACGTCCTCGAAGGAAAAGGTCCGCCCTCCGAAGGCCTCCACCAGCCCCAGCCGCTGCAGCTTGGCCGCCAGTTCGTCGCGCGATGAGTTGGAGGCGCAAGCGCAGGGCAGGCCAGCCTCCACCACCGCCCGGAGCGCCGCGAGGGCCCCCTCCACCGCCACCACGTCCACCGCCATCCGCTCGGTCAGGCGACGGGACATCTCGGCCGGCCAGCTGTCCGGCAGGCGGCCGTACTGCGCCTCGATCACCGGCACCATGTCCGGCACGGCGCGGCCGAGGAAGATGCGCCGGCTTTCCTCGGGGGTGATGAACCAGCCGCGCCCGGCCAGGTCCTCCGCCACCACGATGGCGGCCAGCGCCTCGCTATCGGCCAGCACGCCGTCGCAGTCGAACAGCACGGCGGCAGGGCGGGCGGGCATCGCGCGCATCAGGCGCCCACCCCCGTCACCAGCGCGCGTGCCCGGGCGTGAGGGCAGTCGCCGAAGGCCTTGGGACACTGCCGGGCGCCGGCGAAGGAGCAGAGCCGCCGCTCGCTCGCCCGCACCCGCCGCACCAGCTCGGCCAGGGCAGCGATGAAGCCGGGATCGCTGTTCTGCGCCGGCACGCGGAAATAGCCGGGCAGGCCAAGCTTGTGGGCCAGCTCGCCATATTCGACGTCCAGTTCCACAAGCGTCTCGGAATGCTCGGAGACAAAGGCGATCGGGCAGACCAGCACCGCCACCTTGTCCCGCGCCGCCTTCTCCAGCGCCTCCTCGGTGGATGGCCCGATCCATTTCTGCGGCGTCACGCGGGACTGGTAGCAGATCGCGTGGTCCAGGCCCTCGATGCCGATCCGCTCCATCACCGCCGCCACGCTGCGCTCCACCTGCCATTGGTAGGGGTCGCCGCGCTTGACGATGCTTTCCGGCAGGCCGTGCGCCGAGAACAGGATGCGCAGCGGCACGGCGGGCGGCAGCTCCGCGCGCGCCTTCTCATAAGCCGCGCGCACCAGGGCGGCGGTGGCCGTGGCGAAGCCCTCGTCGGAATGCCAGCAGCACAGCACACGGGTCGGCCGCAGCAGCCCGATGCGAGCGCAGGCCGCCTCCCAGTCCTCCGCCGAGGAGCCCGTCGTGGTGGTGGAATACTGCGGGTAGAGCGGCAGCAGCAGGATCTCGTCCGCCCCCCATTCCTTCACTTGCCGCGCCGTCTCCTCTGCGAAGGGGTGCCAGTAGCGCATGGCGACGAAGCAGCGCGCCTCCATCGCCTCATCCGCGAGGGCCGCCTCCAGCGCCCGCGCCTGCCCCACGGTCAGCTCCAGCAGCGGCGACTTGCCGCCGAGGATGGCGTAGTTCTCGCTCGCCGCCTTGGTGCGCCGCGCAGCGATGAACTTGCCGAGCAAGGGGCGGATGAAGCCCGGCACCCGTAGGATCGCGGGGTCGGTGAAGAGGTTTTCCAGGAAAGGCCGGACCGCCGCGGGGGAATCCGGCCCCCCGAGGTTGAACAGCACGATGGCGACGCGGGGACGGGGCTGGGGGGACATGTCCGGGAGATGCCATGCAAAAGCCCGCGGTCAAGCCTCGCCCCGATGAATTCGGCGGGCTGCCCGGGCTTCCGGCGGCGGCCAGGGAATGGCAGGATGACGCCTCGCCGCCCGCGCTGTTCCTTGTTCTGCCGGCCGCGCCTGCCTAGGTGGGGGCGTGAACGGCTTTGCAGACCTCTGACATGACGGAAAAGAACAACACCGCGATGAACGACCAGACCCCCGCCCCGGAAACCCCGGCCGACGCTGCCCAGGCGCAGCCCACCCCGGAGCAGCCGGCCGACACCCTGGCCCGTATCGCCGAGCTTGAGGCCGAGCTGGCCCAGATGAAGGACCGCTGGCTGCGGGCCGAGGCAGATATGCAGAACCTGCGCGCCCGCACCAAGCGGGAGGTCGAGGACGCCCGCCAGTACGCCGTGCAGAAGTTCGCGCGCGACGTGGTGGAGGCGGCCGATAACCTGCGCCGCGGCCTCGACGCCCTGCCCCCCCTGCAGGAAGGCGAGGCTGAGCTGCTGACCAAGCTGCGTGGCGGCTTCGAGGGGGTGGAGCGCGCCTTCCTTGCCATGCTGGAACGCAACGGTGTCGTCCGGCAGGACGCCACCGGTAAGCCCTTCGACCCCGAGCTGCACCAGGCGATGGCGCAGCAGCCGCCGCCGGAGGGTGTTGCCGCCGGCACCGTGCTGCAGTCCTGGACCCCGGCCTGGACGCTGAACGGCCGGCTGCTGAAGCCCGCCATGGTGGTGGTGGCCGGCGAGGGCATCTCCGAAACGGCATGAGCCCGGCGCGCCCGATCCTGCCGACCGAGCTGCCCGCGCTGCTGGCGCTGAACAACCGCCACACCCCGGCGGTGAACGCGCTCACCTTGCCGGAGCTGGCGACGCTGGCAGAGGGGGCGCTGCTGGCCCTGGCCGCCTGGGAGGGCGGGGACGCCCGCGCCCTTCTGCTCGCTTTCGGGCCCGAGGGGCCGGCGCGCGGGCCTAACCACGCATGGATCCGCGCCCATGCCCCCGCGGCGGCCTATGTGGACCGTATCGTGGTGGACGGCCCGGCGCAGGGCCAGGGCCTCGGCCGGGCACTCTACGCGGCACTGGCGGAGCGCGCCGCCGCGTCCGGGCTGACCGAACTGGGTTGCGAGGTGAACCTCGACCCGCCCAACCCGGAGAGCCTGGCCTTTCACGCCCGCTTCGGCTTCCGACGGCTCGGCGAGGCCACCGACTCGCGCAACGGCAAGCGGGTGGCCTATCTCGCCTGCCCGGCTGCACAATTTTTGCGCAGTGCCGCAACGCCGCCCTTGTCGGGCGGCGCCCGGCTCAATACATCGCAGTCACAGTCGCCCGGAGCCTCCCATCTCCCGGGCGACCCCCCTATCACCCGCCTGATGAGCAAGGGGATGGTTGCGGCGCCACAGGACCGGGCCGCCTCCATCCGCCGCAGAGGAGAACTTGCATGAGCAAAGTCATCGGCATCGACCTCGGCACGACGAATTCCTGCGTCGCCATCATGGAAGGCGGCGACGTGAAGGTGCTGGAGAACGCCGAGGGCGCGCGCACCACGCCGTCGATGGTCGCCTTCTCGAAGACCGGCGAGCGCCTGGTCGGGCAGGCCGCGAAGCGGCAGGCTGTGACCAACCCGACCGACACGCTCTATGCCGTGAAGCGCCTGATCGGCCGCCGCTTCGACGACGCGATGGTCAAGAAGGACGTCGATCTCGTTCCCTACAGGATCGTGCGCGCCGACAATGGCGATGCCTGGGTGGAGGCCGGTGGCCAGAAGATGGCCCCGCAGCAGATCAGCGCCTATGTCCTGGGCAAGATGAAGGAGACGGCCGAGAACTACCTCGGCGAGAAGGTGACGCAGGCCGTCATCACCGTCCCCGCCTACTTCAACGACAGCCAGCGCCAGGCGACCAAGGAAGCCGGCCAGATCGCCGGCCTCGAGGTGCTGCGCATCATCAACGAGCCGACGGCGGCCGCGCTCGCCTACGGCATGGACAAGAAGCACGCCGGCACCATCGCGGTCTATGACCTGGGTGGCGGCACCTTCGACATCTCCGTGCTCGAGATCGGCGACGGCGTCTTCGAGGTGAAGTCCACCAACGGCGACACCTTCCTGGGCGGCGAGGACTTCGACCAGCGCGTCATTGACTACCTGGCCGACGAGTTCAAGAAGGAGAACGGGATCGACCTGCGCGGCGACAAGCTCGCCCTGCAGCGCCTCAAGGAGGCCGCCGAGAAGGCGAAGATCGAGCTCTCCTCCGCCAAGCAGACCGAGATCAACCTGCCCTTCATCACCGCCGACGCGACCGGCCCGAAGCACCTGGTGCTGCAGCTGACGCGCGCGAAGCTGGAGGCGCTGGTCGATGATCTGGTGCAGCGCACCCTGGAGCCCTGCCGCAAGGCGCTGAAGGATGCCGGCATGTCCGCCGGCGAGATCGACGAGGTGATCCTGGTCGGTGGCATGACCCGCATGCCCAAGGTCATCGACGCCGTGAAGCAGTTCTTCGGCAAGGAGCCGGCCCGCAACGTCAACCCGGACGAGGTTGTCGCCATCGGCGCCGCCATCCAGGGCGGCGTGCTGAAGGGCGAGGTAAAGGACGTCCTGCTGCTCGACGTGACCCCGCTCTCCCTGGGCATCGAGACCCTGGGCGGCGTGTTCACCCGGCTGATCGACCGCAACACCACGATCCCCACCAAGAAGAGCCAGACCTTCTCGACGGCCGACGACAACCAGACCGCGGTCACCATCAAGGTGTTCCAGGGTGAGCGCGAGATGGCCGCCGACAACAAGCTGCTCGGCAACTTCGACCTGCAGGGCATCCCGCCCGCCCCGCGCGGCGTGCCGCAGATCGAGGTGACCTTCGACATCGACGCCAACGGCATCGTCTCCGTCAGCGCGAAGGACAAGGCCACCGGCAAGGAGCAGCAGATCAAGATCCAGGCCAAGTCCGGCCTGTCCGACGCCGATATCGAGCGCATGGTGAAGGAGGCTGAGGCCAATGCCGAGGCCGACAAGAAGCGGCGCGAGGCGGTCGAGGCCCGGAACCAGCTGGAGGCCCTGATCCACACGACCGAGAAGTCGCTGAAGGAGAACGGAGACAAGGTCGGCGCCGCCGAGAAGGGCGAGGCCGAGGCAGCCCTTGAGGCGGCCCGCAGCGCCCGCGACGGCGAGGATGCGGAGGCCATCCGCAGCGCCACCGAGCGCCTTTCCGCCGCGGCGATGAAGATGGGCGAGGCGATCTACAAGGCCAACCCGGCCGAGGGCACCGCGCCAGAGGCCGGCCAGACCGGCCAGGCCGAGGGCAAGCCCGGTGAGAAGGTGGTGGACGCCGAGTTCGAGGAGATCGACCCCACCAAGAAGAAGCCGGAGTGAGGCGCCCGGCGGAGCTCGGCTCCGCACGCTGACCTGCGGGCGCCCGGCTCCGGCGATGGAGCCGGGCGCATCTTCGTTCCGGAGCTTGGGGGACAGGCCACGTCATGGCCAAGAAGGACTATTACGAGACCCTGGGCGTGGCCCGGGATGCGGGCGAGGATGAGCTGAAGAAGGCTTATCGCAAGCTCGCGATGAAGTACCACCCGGACCGTAATCCGGGCGACAAGGCAGCCGAGGCGAAGTTCAAGGACCTGAACGAAGCCTATGACGTGCTGAAGGATGCCGAGAAGCGCGCCGCCTATGACCGCTTCGGCCATGCCGCCTTCGAGGGCGGCGGCGGCGGCCCGGGCGCCGGCGGCTTCGGCGGCGGTCCCTTCGGCGGGGGCGGCTTCGGCGGAGGCGGCGGCGGCTTCGAGGACATCTTTGCCGAGATGTTCGGCCAGTTCGGCGCCGGCGGCCGCGGCCGCAGCACCGGCGCGGCGGCCGGGCGCGGCGCCGACCTGCGCTACTCCATGGAGGTCTCCCTGGAGGAGGCCTTCGCCGGCGTCCGCAAGACCATCCGTGTCGCCACCAGCGTGCAATGCGATGCCTGCGACGGCACGGGCGCCGAGGGCAAGAACCAGGCCGCCCAGAGCTGCCCGACCTGCGGCGGTGCCGGCAAGGTGCGCGCGCAGCAGGGCTTCTTCCTGATCGAGCGCACCTGCCCGACCTGCAACGGCACCGGGCGGGTGGTGAAGAACCCCTGCAAGGTCTGCGGCGGCGCCGGGCGCGTGCAGCGCGAGCGCACGCTCAACGTCACCATTCCGCCGGGCGTGGAGGACGGCACCCGCATCCGCCTCACCGGCGAGGGCGAGGCTGGGTTGCGCGGCGCCCCAGCGGGCGACCTCTACGTGGATATCAGCATCCGCCCGCACAGCCTGTTCCAGCGGGATGGCGCCAACATCTACGTCCGCGTGCCGCTGCGCATGACCCAGGCGGCGCTGGGCGGTGCGGTCGAGGTGCCGAGCATCGATGGCGGCCGTGCCCGCGTCACCATCCCCGCCGGAACCCAGACGGGCGACCAGTTCCGCCTGCGCGGCAAGGGCTTCTCCGTGCTGCGCTCGGCCGCGCGGGGGGACATGTATGTCCAGGTCGCGGTGGAGACGCCGCAGAACCTCTCGCCCCGCCAGCGCGAGCTGCTGGAGCAGTTCGAGAAGGAAGTCGGTCAGGGCGGCAACAGCAGCCCGGAGAGCGAGGGCTTCTTCGCCAAGGTGAAGGAGTTCTGGGACGGCCTCGGCCGCTGAGGGGAAGTGCAGGGGGAAGGAATTCCCCCTGCCCTCCCCTTCTTTTCTTTTTGCCAGATAAAAAGAAGATGGGGGCCCGGGGGAATTCTTTCCCCCGGCCTTTTTTCTGCCTTCGAAGGGGTCCCCCGCCATGACGCTCCGCATCGGCATCGCCGGCATCTCCGGCCGCATGGGCAAGCTGCTCACTGAGGAGGTCGCCGCCGCCGGAGCGGAGCTCGCCGGCGGCATCGGCCGCGATGGCGGCGCCGATGCCCTCTTCGCAGCCAGCGACGTGGTAATCGACTTCACCAATGCCACCACCGCCGAGGCGCATGCGGCCCTTGCCGCGCGGCATGGGAAGGCCCTCATTCTCGGCTCGTCCGGCCTTTCCGCTGTTCAGGAGGCGGCGGTGGCCGAGGCGGCCAGGACCTCCCCCATCGTCTATGCCGCCAATTTCGCTCCGGGCGTGAACCTGCTCTTCGCCCTCGCCGAGCGCATGGCCGCAGCCCTCCCCCCCGAGCAGTACGATGCCGAGATTGTCGAGATGCACCACCGCCAGAAGGTGGATGCGCCCTCGGGCACGGCCATCGGCCTCGGACGCGCCGTCGCCCGCGGGCGCGGCAAGACGCTGGAGGAAGTCGGCATGGAGAGCGGCCGTGACGGCCATACCGGTCCCCGCGCCACCGGCCCGATCGGCTTCGCCGCCCTGCGCGGTGGCCAGGTGGTGGGTGAGCACACCCTGCTCTTCGCCGCCGGCAGCGAGCACATCGCCCTCACCCACCGCGCCTTCGACCGCCGCGTCTACGCCACCGGCGCCGTCCGTGCCGCGCACTGGGCCGTGCGCCAGCCGCCAGGCCTCTACGACATGAAACACGTGCTTGGGATGGCTTGAGCGGGGCCGCCGTCTCAACCACTTTTCCCCCTTGGCGTTCCACAGCCTGACCACAGATTTCCTCGAAAGGTCAGAGGCAAGCATGCGTGAGCAGGATTCGGCGACGGGCGGGCCGCAGCCCGACGTTCAGGGTAGCGGCGACAGGCAGAGCGCCGGCATCCCCGCCGCCGGTCAGCTTGATAAGGACTCCTCGCAGGCGTCTCACTCGCCAACCGGCGGTCCCGGCCTTCACCATTGGCAGGAAGCGACGATCACCCGGCCGGGTCTCGACGACCGTGGCGACGTCTTCTTCGCCGCGGTCGAGATGACCCGGATGCCGATGATCCTCACCGACCCCAACCAGCCCGACAATCCGATCGCTTTCGCCAACCGCGCCTTCCTGGATCTCACCGGCTACCGCGAGGAGGAGATCGTCGGCCGCAACTGCCGCTTCCTGCAAGGCGCGCAGACCGACCGCGAGACTGTCGCCGAACTGCGCGAGGCCATCGCCGAGCAGCGGCCCGTCTCGGTCGAGTTGCTCAACTACAAGCGTGACGGCACCCCCTTCTGGAATGGCGTCTTCGTCGCCCCGGTCTATGACAAGGACGGCACGCTCCTCTACTTCTTCGCCTCGCAGCTCGATGTCACCCGCCGCCGCACCTCTGAGCAGGCCTTCCGCCAGGCGCAGAAGATGGAGGCCATTGGCCAGCTCACCGCCGGCCTGGCGCATGACTTCAACAACCTGCTGCAGGTCATCGCCGGCAACCTGGAATTCCTCGGCACCCGGCTGCAGGACGAGAAGCTGCGCAACCATGTCGAGCGCGCCAGCTCCGCCGCCGAGCGCGGCGCCAAGCTGACCAAGCAGCTCCTCGCCTTCGCCCGCAAGACCCGCCTGGAACCGAAGCGCGTCGACATCAACCGCCTGATCGACGAGTTCGGCAACATGCTGGAGAGCACCGCCGGCAGCCGTGCCGAGCTGCAGTTCCATCAGCGCCGGCGCCTGCCGCCGGTCATGGTCGATCCCGTTCATCTTGAGATGGCACTGCTGAACGTGGTCATCAACGCGCGGGACGCGATGCCCGAGGGCGGCAGCATGACCATCGCCACCGGCACCGTTACCCTGGCGCCCAACGGTCTGCCTGGTGGCCAGTACGTCGCCCTCTCCGTCACCGATACGGGCGCCGGCATGCCGGCGCATGTGCTGGAGCGCGCCACCGAACCCTTCTTCACCACCAAGGGCACCGGGCGCGGCACCGGCCTCGGCCTCGCCATGGTGCAAGGCTTCGTGCAGCAGTCGCGCGGCAAGCTGGAGATCGAGAGCGAGCCCGGCCGCGGCACCACTGTCCGGATACTCTTTCCCGTCGCCAGCGAGCCTGCCGAAGACGCCACCGACGCCTCGCCCGACCTTGCCGGCTCCATCCCGCACAAGGCTTCTTCCGCCGAGACCATCCTCATCGTCGAGGACAACGACGACGTGCTGGCGCTCGCCCGCGAGCACCTGCAGATGCTGGGCTACCACATCCTGGTCGCCAGCAATGCCGACGAGGCCCTGCGGCTGCTCGACCACCCCTCCACCCCGCGCGTCGACCTGCTGTTCTCGGACATCCTGATGCCCGGCAGCATGAACGGCATCGTGCTGGCCGAACGGGTGCGCGCGCGCCTTCCCGGCATCGCCGTGCTGCTCACCACCGGCTACAACGAGGATCTGGTTGCCGAGGCGCGGGCCCCCGCCATGGACGTGCTCGGCAAGCCCTACCGCCGCTCCGAGCTGGCTGAGCGCGTCCGCGCCGCCCTGATCCGTCGCGGCAGCCCCGGCAAGGAGAACCGTCCGACCCCGCGCATGAACCACGGCCCGCAGCACGAGGCCTGAAAGCAAGCCGTAGCGAGGAGGCTCGTTCCTCCCTCTCTACTGGAGGAGACCAGCCTCCGCAGATGCGCCACAGCTTCCGGCAATGACGGGGCACGGACCGTCCAGCCGAAGAAGCGGGCCTGTGCAGTTATACCAGGGGCGGCAGGTTGGAGCCGGGTGCCGCCAACGCCACGCCGCAAGCGATGGTTGGCACAGGCGCCGCTGCCGAAAATCTCCTTCGCGCAGCACCCGTCCCAACCCGCTCTCCTTTTCAAGGGCCATGGCCGGGCCCGCCATCATGCGGCCAGTTCCATGCCGCAACAGCCCTCGTTGGCGACAGCCAGGCCGAAGCTGCCCTGTGGCCGCTGGTCACACCCTGCCTCATCCCGACCGGCCGCATGCTGCTGCGCAGATCAGAACAGGCTGGTGCCCGGCCAGGAACCTCAGGATCCGGCAGAGGAGACGGAGGCCGCACTTGGCGCCGTATGCCGCCGCCGGCTGCGCATCTTCCGCTCCAGGCGAAGGTGGCCGCGCGCCAGCGGGAGGCGGTCCGCAGGTTCTGGAGAACCTGTTCGGCCCTGGCGGGGTCCAGCCGCCGTTCTGCCATACGTTTGATCAGCGCGGTCTGCGGGCGACCCGCGCCTCGCCCTCCCGGACATGGCGCTCCGCCTGCTTCAGGGCGTCCTCCATTCGGCTCATCTGCCCTCTCATGCGCTGGAGAGCAGAGTGCTCCCGCCAGGGTCAGCCACGGCACCTCGTGCCACGGTGCCGCCCGGTCTGCGTGGAGCTCCGTCGCCTGTCTGCCCTTCCCTATGGAAGGAGGCCGCCGGCCCGGAGGCCCTCCCACGCGTCCCTGCTACGTCGCCTGCGCACTTGACCCCCTGTCCCCCGCTTGCGAAACAGCCGGGCCGCGTTCTGCGGAGATCCAGCCAGGCCGGGGCGAACCGGTCGCCAGCGCGACAAGAGGACGAATTAGGCCATGCGCGACAAGGGCGAGTATCTGTTCACCTCGGAGTCTGTCTCCGAAGGCCATCCCGACAAGGTGGCGGACCGCATCAGCGACACGGTGCTGGACGCCTATCTGGAGGCCGATCCCTATTCCCGCGTGGCCTGCGAAACGCTGGTCACCACCAACCGCATCATCCTGGCCGGCGAGACCCGCGGCCCGGCGAGCGTGACGCCCGAGCTGCTGATGCATCTCGCGCGCATGGCGGTGCATGACATCGGCTACGACCAGGAAGGCTTCTCCTGGAAGAACGCCGAGATCGCCTGCCACCTGCATGCGCAATCCGCGCATATCGCGCAGGGCGTGGACGCCGCCGGCAACAAGGACGAGGGCGCCGGCGACCAGGGCATCATGTTCGGTTATGCCTGCACCGAGACGCCGGACCTGATGCCCGCGCCGCTCTACTACGCGCATCTGATCCTGCGCCGGATCTCCGAGCTGCGCCGGAACAACGACAAGTCGGTCGCCGGCCTGCTGCCGGACGCCAAGTCCCAGGTCACGCTCCGCTACGTGGATGGTAAGCCGGTCGGCGTCAGCTCGGTCGTCGTCTCCACCCAGCACGAGGAAGGCCTGACCCAGGATCAGGTCCGCGCCCTGGTACGGCCGGTCGTCGAGTCGAGCCTGCCCCGTGGCTGGACCGTGCCGGAGGACGAGTTCTACGTGAACCCGACCGGCACCTTCGTCATCGGCGGCCCGGACGGCGACTGCGGCCTCACCGGGCGCAAGATCATCGTGGACACCTATGGCGGCGCGGCCCCGCATGGCGGCGGCGCCTTCTCGGGCAAGGACCCGACCAAGGTGGACCGCTCGGCCGCCTATGCCTGCCGTTACCTCGCGAAGAACGTGGTCGCCGCCGGCCTGGCCGAGCGCTGCACCATCCAGGTCTCCTACGCGATCGGCGTCTCCAAGCCGCTTTCGGTCTATTTCGACCTGCACGGCACCGGCCGCGACATCGACGAGGCGAAGCTGGCCCGCGTGGTGAACGAGATGGTCAACCTCTCGCCGCGCGGCATCCGCGAGCACCTGCACCTGAACCGGGCGATCTACGCGCCCACCTCCGCCTACGGCCATTTCGGCCGCACGCCGGACCCGGAGAAGGGCACCTTCACCTGGGAGAAGACTGACCTCGCGGACGAGCTGAAGCGCGCCTTCGGCCGTTGATCCGTGAGAGGGGCGCTGTCCCTCTCACACTCTCCCCGCCGGGAACCTGAGGTTCCTGGACCTCCCCCTGATGGCGGGGTCCGGGGTGACACGGTCATCCCGGCGGGGGTTCCAAGGGGGCGGCGCCCCCTTGGCCCCGGCGCATCGCCCCATTCCAACGGTTCCCCCATGAGCGAGACGCCTCCTCCCGTCCCCGATCGCCTCTACGGCCGCCGCCGCGGCCATCCGCTCCGCGCGCGCCAGCAGTTGCTGCTGGAGGACACCGCTCCTCGACTTGCGCTCGACCCTGCCGATCCGCTGGCCAGCTTCCCCGTGCGCCCGCGCGAATTGTGGCTGGAGGTCGGCTTCGGCGGCGGCGAGCACACGCTGGCGCAGATCGCGGCGCATCCCGAGGCCGGGCTGATCGCCTGCGAAGTCTTCGAGAACGGCATCTGCTCGCTGCTGACACGCCTGGTTCCCGAGGGCGGCGAGGCCACCGCTCCGCTGCCGCCCAATCTGCGGCTCTGGACCGAGGACGCCCGCCGCCTGCTGCGCGAATTGCCGGAAGGCGCCCTGTCGCGGCTGTTCCTGATGTTCCCCGATCCCTGGCCGAAGGCGCGCCACGCCAAGCGCCGCTTCGTTCATCCCTCCATCCTGCCGGTGTTGGCGCGGGCAATGCGCCCGGGCGGCGAGTGGCGCATCGCGACCGATGATCCGACCTACCAGAGCTGGGTCGCCGAGGTGATGGGGGAGCAGGACCTGTTCGAGCGCGCCCTCCTGACCGACACCCGCCCCACGGACTGGCCGGGAACCCGCTACGGGGCCAAGGCGCTGCGGGAAGGCCGGCAGCCCCTCTACTGGAGCTGGCGCCGGCGAGGCTGACGCTGGGCGTGGCATAATGGCCACGCGCCGCACCGGACTGAAGCAGCATCCCACAATGCGATTGACCCTGCCGGTTCATCACGACACCGTGCGCGGCATGGACTTCCCTCGCCTCCCCAACCCGGAACAGGAAGCCGGACGCCGCGGAGCGGAGACGCTGACGGCGGAGCGCGGCGGCTGCGTTCCCTGGTGCGGCCCGGCTGTCATCGCGCTCGCTTCCGGCTGCTCCTACGCGGATGCCTGCACCCTGCTGCATGAGGTGGCGCCCACCCGCTACACGCCGGGCGAGGAAGTCGTCACCGCCTATTGGCGGGACGTGGTGGCGGCCCTTGGCCGCGCCGGCGTGAAGGCGGCGGCCCGCAGTGTCGAGGGGCGCCCCACCCTGCTCGCCATGGCGCGCCCCGGCCGGCTGGAGTCGGGGCTCTATCTCGTGCGAGTCACCGGGCACTTCCTGCTGCTCCGCCTGCATGGCTTCGGCCTGGCGCAGGTGCACGACAACCGCCTCTCCGGCGCCGTGCTCTCGCGCCGCACCCATGGCCTCTGCAGGGTGACGCACCTGGCGCGCCTCACCGGCGGCTGAGGCCGGATTTCTTGTTATTTCCGCAGACCGGTTCTATATAATCGGCTCGACATCTTCGCTGCACAGCCAGGGGGGTGGCCTTTACGGGCCGCCTTTTTTGTTTTTGGAAGACGACTCGCCCATCCATGGGGGCCTTGAAGCCCGTATTGCCGCCGCCATCGAGCCCACGCTCACCGCGATGGGCTACGAGATCGTGCGCGTGCTGATCCAGGGCAAGCAAACGCCGACCGTGCAGATCATGGCCGATCGCGCCGATGGCCGGATGATCGGCGTGGAGGATTGCGAGGCGATCAGCCACGCCGTCGGCGCCGTGCTGGACGTGGACGATCCCTTCCCCGGCGAGTGGAACCTCGAGGTCTCCTCCGCCGGCATCGATCGTCCGCTCACCCGCACCAAGGACTGGCAGCGCTTTGCCGGCCAGCTGGCCACCGCCGAGATGAGCATCCCCTTCGAGGGGCGCCGCCGCTTCCGCGGCACCATCCTCGGCGCCGATGAGGAGGTCGCGCGGCTGCGGCTGGAGGACGGCACCGATGTCGCCCTGCCACGCGCCGACATGCGCCGCGCCAAGCTGGTGCTCACCGATGAACTGATCGCCGCAACCGCGGCTGATGCCGCCCGCGCGCGCGGGGAGGAAGACGCTCCCGGCGCGGATGGTGGCGACTCGCCTTTCGCCAAAAGGAACTGAGGACCATGGCCGCAGACGTCGCCATTGCCCGCCCTGAGCTGCTGCAGGTCGCCGAGGCCGTCGCGCGCGAGAAGATGATCGAGCGCGACGAAGTGCTGGAGGCGATGGAGCAGGCCATCCAGAAGGCCGGCCGCGCCAAGTACGGGCACGAGAAGGACATCCGGGCCGTCATCGACCGCAAGACCGGCGAGGTGAAGCTCTCCCGCTGGACCGAGGTGGTGGCCGAGGAGCCGGTGGAGAACGAGGCGACGCAGATCCCCCTGCGCATCGCCCAGAAGATCCAGCCGGGCATCGAGGTCGGCCAGTTCATCGTCGATCCGCTGCCGCCCATCGACTTCGGCCGCATCGCCGCGCAGACCGCCAAGCAGGTGATCGTGCAGCGGGTGCGCGAGGTGGAGCGCGGCAAGCAGTTCAACGAGTACAAGGACCGCGTGGGCGAGATCATCAACGGCGTGGTCAAGCGCACCGAGTACGGCAACCTGATGGTCGATCTCGGCCGCGCCGAGGCCCTGCTGCGCCGGGACGAGACCATCCCGCGCGAGGCCTTCCGCAACGGCGACCGCGTGCGCGCCTATATCTATGACGTGCGCGAGGAGCCGCGCGGCCCGCAGATCTTCCTCTCCCGTACGCATCCGGGCTTCCTGGCGAAGCTCTTCGCGCAGGAAGTGCCGGAGATCTACGACGGCATCATCGAGATCAAGGCGGTTGCCCGGGACCCCGGCAGCCGCGCCAAGATGGCGGTGGTCAGCCGCGACAGCTCGATCGATCCGGTCGGCGCCTGCGTCGGCATGCGCGGCTCGCGCGTGCAGGCGGTGGTGGCCGAGCTGCAGGGCGAGAAGATCGACATCATCCCCTGGTCCGCGGACAACCCGACCTTCGTGGTGAACGCGCTCGCGCCCGCCGAGGTCAGCAAGGTGGTGCTGGACGACGACAGCAAGCGGGTTGAAGTCGTGGTCCCCGATGACCAGCTATCCCTCGCGATCGGGCGGCGTGGCCAGAATGTCCGCCTCGCTTCCCAGCTCACCCGCTGGGACATCGACATCCTGACCGAAGCCGAGGCCAGCGAGCGCCGGCAGGAGGAGTTCCGCAAGCGGACCGGCCTCTTCGTCGAGGCGCTGGACGTGGACGACGTCATCGCCGGCCTTCTGGTCAGCGAGGATTTCAGCTCTGTCGAGGAGCTGCTCGAGGTGTCGGACGAGGATCTGGCCGCCATTGAGGGCTTCGACGAGAACGTCGCGGCCGAGCTGAAGCGCCGGGCGCAGGCTTGGCTTGAGCGGCGCGACGAGGAACTGGACGAGAAGCGCCGCGCGCTGGGCGTCGAGGATGCGGTGGCCGAGGCTGGCGGCTTCAGCCCCGCCATGCTGGTGACGCTGGGCGAGAAGGGCGTGAAGACGCTCGACGACCTGGCCGACCTCGCCGCCGACGAGCTGATCGAGATTCTCGGCACCGAGGCGGTGGACGAGGAGACGGCGAACGCCATCATCATGGCCGCGCGCGAGCATTGGTTCGCGCAGGAGCAAGAAGAGGGTGCGGCCGCCGAGGAGAAGAGTGACGAACACTGATCCAGGGCTGATGCCGGACCCCCTCCCCGAGGGGGAGGGGCCGGAGCCGGAACCGAAGGGCCCCCTGCGCCGCTGCATCGTGACGCGGGAGAGCCTGCCGAAGGAAGCGATGATCCGCTTCGTCATCGGCCCGGGGCGGGAAATCGTCCCGGATCTGGCTGGCCGCCTGCCCGGGCGGGGAATGTGGTTGAGTGCGCGGGCCGATGTGCTAGAACGCGCGCTGAGCCGGGGCGCCTTTCCGAGGGCGGCCCGTGGCAAGGTGCATTTGCCCTCCGACCTTCGCGCCCGGATCGAGACTGGCCTCAGAAGTCGCCTGCGCGACCAGCTGGGGCTTGCGCGCAGGGCCGGTCAGGCGGTGTGCGGCTTCCAGCAGGCGCGCGAATGGCTGCAGGCCGGGCGCGCCGCCGTGCTGGTCGAGGCGAGTGACGGCAGCCCCAGCGAGCGGGCAAGGCTGGCCGGGCGGCGCGACGTGCCGCTCGTGGTCGTGCTGACAGCAGAGGAGTTGGGTGCGGTGTTCGGACGAGATCATGCGGTGCATGTGGCGGTCGCCCGTGGGGCGATTGCCGAGAAACTGGTGCAGGAGGCGGGCCGTCTGGCTGCTGTCTCCGGTATCGCGAGCGGAGCAGGGACGTGAGTCCGGCAACGGCTCGCGATAGGATCGATGGCACAGGACGGATCGGGTTCAGGCGAACGAATGAGCGATCACAATGAGCAGGATACGGCGAAGGGCCGGCTGAGCCTCCGCCCGGGTGGGCGGATGGAGCTCGGCAAGACGGAGGCCGCCGGCACGGTGCGGCAATCCTTCAGCCATGGCCGCGGCAAGACCGTGCAGGTCGAAGTGGTGAAGAAGCGCGCGGCCGGTCCGCAGACCGGCGGCGGCCGCCCTGCGGGCGGTTCGCAGGCCAGTGGGCCCCGCCCCGCCGGCGGTCCGCAGCGCACCGCCTCCGGTCCTGCCCAGCGCGGCGGCAGCGGTTCCGCCCCCGGGCGCCCGCTGAACCAGGCGGAGCAGGCCACCCGCCTGCGCGTGCTGGAGGAGCATCGCCGCGCCGAGGCACAGCGCCAGCGCGAGGAGCGCGAGCGCCAGGCCCTGCAGCTGCGCAGCGCCGCTGAGGAAGCTGCCCGCAAGGCCGAGGAGGAGCGCCGCGAGGCCGAGGAAGCCGCGCAGCGCGCGGTCGAGGAAGCGCGCCTGAAGGCCGAAGAGGAAGTCCGCCGCAAGGCCGAGGAGGAGGCGCGCAAGAATGCACCGCCCCCGCCGCCTGTGGCGCCGCAGCGCGCCGCCGGTGCCGGTCCGCGCCCGATGGGCCCGCGCCCTGCCGGTGGCCCCGCCGCCGCTGGCGCGCCGCGCCGTCCGGCCGCCCCGGGTGCCGCCACGCCGGGCGCCGCCGCGCCGCGCCTGACGCTGCGTGGCCGCGAGGAGGAGGAGGAGCGCCCAAGCCCGGCGCGTCGTCCTGGCCTGCCGCCCGCCGCGAAGAAGCCTGCCGCCCCGCCGCCCAAGAAGAGCACACTGGGTGGCGAGCGCCGGCGCGAGGGTAAGATCGACGTCGCCGCCGCCATCGAGGGCGAGGACGAGCGCAGCCGCTCCATGGCTTCCGTCCGCCGCGCCCGCGAGCGTGAGCGGCGGCAGCAGGAGCTGCAGCGCCTCCGCTCCGAGGGCGTGAAGGTGGTGCGCGAGGTTGTCGTCCCCGAGGCGATCACCGTGCAGGAACTGGCGAACCGCATGGCCGCGCGTGGCGGCGAGGTGGTGAAGGCCCTGTTCCGCATGGGCGTCATGGCGACGCTGACCCAGACGATCGATGCCGACACCGCCGAGTTGGTGGTGAACGAGTTCGGCCACCGGGTGAAGCGCGTCTCCGAGTCCGACGTCGAGCTGGGCCTGGAAGGCGCGGTGGACGCGGATGAGGACCTGCTGCCGCGCCCGCCGGTCGTCACCATCATGGGCCATGTCGACCACGGCAAGACCAGCCTGCTGGACGCGCTGCGCAAGACCGACGTGGCGGCGCGCGAGGCGGGTGGCATCACCCAGCACATCGGCGCCTACCAGGTGACGGTGGAGGGTGGCCAGAAGATCACCTTCATCGACACCCCGGGCCACGAGGCCTTCACCGCCATGCGCGCCCGCGGCGCCAGTGTGACGGACATGGTGGTGCTGGTGGTGGCGGCGGATGACGGCGTGATGCCGCAGACGATCGAGGCGATCCACCATGCGAAGGCGGCCGGCGTGCCGCTGATCGTGGCGGTCAACAAGATCGACAAGCAGGGTGTCAACCTCGACCGCGTGCGCAACGAGCTGTTGCAGCACGAAGTGGTGGTCGAGTCCCTGGGTGGTGACACGCAGGAGATCCAGGTCTCGGCGACCAAGGGCATCAACCTCGACAAGCTGCTCGAAGCCATCGTGCTGCAGGCCGAGGTGCTGGACCTGCGCGCCAACCCGAACCGCGGCGCCGAGGGCACCGTCATCGAGTCGAAGCTCGACAAGGGCCGCGGCGCGGTGGCCACGGTGCTGGTCCAGAAGGGCACGCTGCACCAGGGCGACATGGTGGTGGTCGGCGCCGAGTGGGGCCGCGTGCGCGCCATGCTCGACGACAAGGGCCGCCAGCTGAAGGAGGCCGGTCCGAGCCTGCCGGTCGAGATCCTCGGCCTGTCGGGCGTGCCGGCCGCCGGCGAGCCGCTCACAGCCGTCGAGGACGAGGGCCGGGCGCGCGAGATCAGCGAGTTCCGCCAGCGCAAGCTGCGGGACAAGCAGGCCGCCGCCGCTGGTGCCGCCCGCGGCACGCTGGCCGACATGATGGCGCGCATCCAGGCGGGCGAGCAGAAGGAGGTCGCCGTCGTCGTGAAGGCCGACGTCCAGGGCTCGGCCGAGGCGCTCGGCGTCACCCTGGCGAAGCTGTCGCGCGACGAGGTGAAGGTGCGGGTGCTGCACAGCGCCGTCGGCCAGATCACCGAGAGCGACATCCAGCTCGCCAAGGCGTCCAACGCCATCGTGGTGGCCTTCAACGTCCGAGCGACGGGGCAGGCGCGCGAGATGGCGCAGCGGGACGGCGTCGACATCCGCTACTACTCGATCATCTACGAAGTGGCGGATGACGTGGAGAAGCTGGTGCGCGGCAAGCTCGCCCCGATCCAGCGCGAGAAGTTCCTGGGCTATGCGCAGATCCTCGAGGTCTTCGAGGTCAAGCGCCTGGGCAAGATCGCCGGCTGCCGCGTCACCGAAGGTGTGGTCCGTCGCGGCTGTGGCGTCCGCCTGCTGCGGGACGGCGTGGTCATCCACCAGGGCGAGCTGGCGACGCTCCGGCGCTTCAAGGACGACGTGAAGGAAGTCACGAACGGCTACGAATGCGGCATGAGCTTCGCCAACTACGACGCCATCAAGGTCGGCGACCAGATCGAGTGCTACGAGACGGAAACCGTCGCCGCCGTCTGATGCCTGTGGCCGGGCTCCACCGCCCGGCCGCCAACTGACAGAAAAAAGAAGAGGGCCCGGGAGAATTCATTCTCCCGGCCTTTTCTTCGTTTGAAGAGTTTTTCGCCATGGCCAGAAAGCCCGCCACGCCCGGCGCCCCCAGCCAACGCATGCTTCGCGTTGCGGAGGAGGTGCGGCATGCCCTCTCCGCCGTCTTCATGCGCGGCGAGTTCCACGAGCCCGCGCTGGAGGGGCGGCACATCACCGTCACCGAGGTGCGCGCCTCGCCCGACCTCAAGCACATGACCTGCTTCGTCGCCGCGCTGGGCCGGGCGGTGACGGACGAGGAGCTGAAGGCCCTGAAGCGGGTGCAGCCCTTCCTGCGCACGCAGGTGGCCCGCGCGGTGCGCCTCAAGTTCGCGCCCGAGATGCATTTCCAGCGCGACACGGCGCTGGACTACGCCATGAAGATCGACGCCGTGCTGCGCCGCCCCGAGGTGCAGCAGGATCTCGGCCCGCGCGCCAAGGAGGACGAGGAGCCTTGAGCGACCGTCCCGATACGCCACCCGAGAGCGCGCCGGTGATCCGCACCATCGCCATGCCCGCGGATACCAACCCGGCGGGTGACATCTTCGGGGGCTGGCTGATGGCGCAGATGGACCTTGCAGCCGGCAACGCGGCCGCCCGCCGGGCGCGCGGCCGCTGCGCCACCGTGGCGGTGGAGGCGATGAGCTTTCTCTCTCCCGTACGGGTGGGCGACGAGGTCAGCCTCTATGCCGAGATCCTCGCCACCGGCCGCACCTCGCTGCGCATTCGCGTCGAGGCCTGGCGGCGCGAGCGCGAGGGCGAGCATACCAACCGGGTGACCGAGGCGGTCTTCACCTTCGTCGCGCTGGACGCCACCGGGCGGCCGCGCCCGTTGCCGGCCGCGTGAAGGCCGGGGGAATGAATTCCCCCGGGCCCCCTTCTTTTTTCTGTCCGTTTGCGTGTGGGCGGCGGGGGTAGTATCCCCCCACCCCCCGAATGGAAGGTCCAGGAAACCCGGTTTCCTGGCGGGAGAGCGCGAGAGGGCTGAGCCCTCTCGCAGACAGGCCCAGTCACAAAAGAGATCTCATGCCTCGCCCCTACCGCAAACCGAAGGGCCGCCCGCTGGATGGCTGGCTGATTGTGGACAAGCCTTCGGGCATCGGCTCGACCGATGTGGTGAACAAGCTGAAGCGTGCCTTCCAGGCGCAGAAGGTGGGCCATGGCGGCACGCTGGACCCGCTGGCGACAGGCGTGCTGCCGCTGGCCTTCGGGGCGGCGACGAAGATGGTGCCCTACGTCATGGACGGCACCAAGACCTACCGCTTCACGCTGAAGTTCGGCGAGGCGCGCGACACCGATGACGCCGACGGCCAGGTGATCGAGACTTCCGACGCCCGCCCGACCGACGAGGCGATCCGCGCCGCGTTGCCGGCGTTCGTCGGCGACATCATGCAGGTGCCGCCGATCTACTCCGCCATCAAGGTGAACGGCGCGCGCGCCTATGACCTGGCACGCGACGGCCAGCTCCCCGAGCTGGCCTCGCGCCCGGCCCGGGTGGACCGCTTCGAGCTGGAGAGCCGGCCGGACGCAGACACGGCCATCTTCTTCGTGCAGTCCGGCAAGGGCGTCTACATGCGCTCCCTGGCGCGGGACATCGCCCGCGCGGTGGGCACGGTCGGCCATATCGCCACCCTGCGGCGGATGCGGGTCGGCCCCTTCCTGGAAGAGGCCGCGATTCCGCTGGACAAGCTGGTCGGATCGGAGGATATCCCGCCTCCTTCCCCGGATCTTCTGCTTCCCGTGACGACCGCGCTGGCCGACATCCCGGCACTGGCCCTCACGGAAGCCGAGATTGCCCGCCTTTCCTTCGGCCAGGCCATTTCCCTGGTCGAGCTGATGGGGCGGATCCCGGACGCGGCGAGCCCCGATGGCGGGCTGGTGCGCGCCATGGCGGGGGAGCGCCTGAAGGGCCTTGCCAGGCTTGAATCCGGCCTTCTCAAGCCGGAGCGCTGGCTCGGCCCGGGTGAAACCACCTTCGTCGCCCCGCCGCCTGCGGGCGCGGACGGCGACACAGAATGAAAGGCTAACGCCGATGTCGACCATCACCGCCGAGCGCCGCGCGGAACTGATTCAGCAATACGCCACGAAGGCCGGCGACACCGGCAGCCCGGAAGTGCAGGTGGCCCTGCTCTCCGAGCGCATCTCGTCGCTGACCGAGCACCTGAAGGCCCACCCGAAGGACTTCCACAGCCGCCGTGGCCTGCTGGTGCTGGTCGGTCAGCGCCGTGGCCTGCTGGACTACCTGAAGCGCAAGAACCAGGGCCGCTACGCCTCCCTGATCGAGCGCCTCGGCCTGCGCCGCTGATCTTGCCGGCCGGGGGAGGTTCCTCCCCCGGCCTCAGCGAGCCCACCGCCCCCGCTTGGCGCGGCGGCTTGCCGCCTGTCCGCTGCTACGGCAGCGCCCCAGTTCCCCACTCCCCTCCGTCCTATTGGGCAGATGCAGTTCCCGCCAATTTATGGCACAGGGTTTGCACTGACCGCCCCGATGCATCGCTCCCGCGGGAGAAATCGATGCGCCACGATTGCACCGATCTTCCTGTACGGTTAACGGGCAAAGGCAGGCCTTTGCAGGGCTGCCCTGCTCCTGGCGCAGACCCGCCAGCCAAGGGAGGAGCCGCCGGCCGCAGGCCGGATGGCGCAATGAGAGGGAGTGAGAGACTGATGAAGCCCATGCGGCTTGCTACCCTGCGCACACTCGCCACGGCCGCCCTGGCCACCGCCCTGGCGGCTCCCGCCCTGGCGCAACAACAGCCCGCGCAGCAGAACGCGGCGACGATGGACGCCATCAAGGCCCGTGGCACGCTGAGCTGCGGCGTCAACACCGGCCTGGCCGGCTTCGCCCAGCCGGACAGCCAGGGCCGCTGGACCGGCTTCGACGTGGACTACTGCCGTGCCGTCGCGGTCGCGCTGTTCAACGACGCCAACAAGGTCCGCTACGTGCCGCTCACCGCGCAGAACCGCTTCACGGCGCTGCAGTCCGGCGAGATCGACATGATGGCGCGCAACACCACCATGACGCTGTCGCGCGATACCTCGCTCGGCCTCGACTTCCCGGCCATCAACTTCTACGACGGCCAGGGCTTCATGGTGAAGGCGAGCCTCGGCCTGAAGTCGGCCAAGGAGCTGAACGGCGCCACCATCTGCGTGCAGCCCGGCACCACCACTGAGCAGAACCTGACGGACTGGGCTCGCGCCAACAACATCCAGTTCACCCCGGTGGTGATCGAGCGGGTCGAGGAGGTCGTCGGCGCCTATACGGCCGGCCGCTGCGATGCCTACACCACCGACGTCTCGGGCCTGGCCGCCACCCGCTCGGCGCAGTCGAACCCGAACGAGCACCAGATCCTGCCGGAAGTGATCAGCAAGGAGCCGCTGGGCCCGGCCGTGCGCCATGGCGACCAGCGCTGGGCCGACCTGGTGCGCTGGACCCATAACGCGCTGCTGACCGCCGAGGAACTCGGCATCACCAGCAAGAACGTGGAGCAGGCGGCCGGCAGCGATACCCGTCCCGAGGCACAGCGCCTGCTCGGCAAGACCGGCGGCCTGGGCGAGATGCTGGGCGTGGACAATGCCTGGGCCGTCCGCGTCATCAAGGCGGTCGGCAACTATGGCGAGATGTTCGACCGCCACCTGAAGCCGCTCGGCATCCAGCGCGGCCCGAACGCGCAGTGGAACCAGGGCGGCCTGCAGTACTCGCCGCCCTTCCGGTAAGCCGCGGGCCGAGTGACCGCGGGGCCGGCCAGCCGGCCCCGCACCTCTCCCCGCCGACCGGCGCACAAGACGCCGCGGCGGGGTGGAGCCTGGTGGACATCAAGAACGGGGCTTCAACATGTCTGATACCGCCGCCGATCCCAGGCTGCTGCGTGCACCGCCGAAGCGCGGTATCCGCCTCTCCTGGGCCGATGAACGGCTTCGTGCCATCGTCTGGCAGGTGCTGGTGCTGGGGGTTGTGGCCGGCATTGTCTGGTGGCTCGTCCGCAATACCCAGCACAACCTGGAAGTGCGGCGCATCGCCACCGGCTGGGACTTTCTCTCGCGCGAGGCCGGCCTGCCGATCGCCGAGCACGTGATCCCCTATACTCCCGCCAGCACCTATGCCCGCGCCCTGCTCGTCGGCGTGCTGAACACGCTGAAGGTGGCGGTGGTGGGCATCATCCTTGCCACCGTCATCGGCACGATGCTCGGCATCGCCCGGCTGTCGAAGAACTGGCTGCTCTCCCGCCTGGCCGGCGTGTACATCGAGGCGATCCGCGACGTGCCGCTGCTGCTGCAGTTGCTGTTCTGGTACACGCTTCTGCAGGCGCTCCCCTCGCCCCGCCAGTCGCTGCACCCGGTGACCGGCGTCTTCCTCTCCAACCGTGGCCTGCGGCTGCCCTGGATCGAGTGGCAGGACGCGCACAGCTTTGCCCTGCTCGGGCTGGTCATCGGCGCGGTGATCACCGCCATCTACACCCGCAGCGCCCGCGCGAAGCAGATGGCCGACGGCCAGCCGCGCAAGGTGTGGCCGGTGGCGCTTGGGCTGTTGATCGGCCTGCCGGTGCTGATCTGGCTGGGCTTCGGGGCCCCCTTCACCGGTGACATCCCGGAACTGCGCGGCTTCAACTTCACCGGCGGCATGGCCGTCACGCCGGAGTATTTCGCGCTGCTGCTGGGCTTGGTGACCTACACCGCCGCCTTCATCGCCGAGATCGTCCGCGCCGGCATCCAGGCAGTGGCCAAGGGCCAGTGGGAGGCGGCCGAGGCGCTCGGCCTGTCGCGCGGGCTGATCATGCGCAAGATCGTGCTGCCGCAGGCGCTGCGGGTGATCGTGCCTCCGATGACCAGCCAGTACCTGAACCTGACCAAGAACTCCTCCCTGGCGGTCGCCATCGGCTACCAGGACATCGTCTCGATCGCCAACACCACGCTGAACCAGACCGGGCAGGCCATCGAAGGCATCACCATCATCATGGTCGTCTACCTGACGATCAGCCTCTCGATCAGCCTCTTCATGAACTGGTACAATGCGCGGATCGCGCTGGTGGAGCGCTGAGCCATGACCCTGAACGCAATGGGCCGCCGCCCGCGCGTTGTTCATCCGTCTGGCGTCGCTGGCCCAAGGGCCAGCTATGCGGCGCGGATCGCGCCGGTGGAGCGCTGAGCCATGGCCGAGATCACGGCTGAAGCCACCGCCCCCCGCGAGATGCCGGAGAGCCCGGCCGAGCCGCGCCGCCCGCCCATGCTGGCGGTCGGGCCGGTGGCCTGGCTGCGGGCCAACCTGTTCTCCTCCTGGATCTCCACCGCCGTCACCCTGGCGCTGGCCTATGTGATCGTCCGCTGGGCGATCGGCTTCGTGGACTGGGCCTTCATCAACGCCATCTGGTCGGTGCCAGTGACGGAGCAGGGGCCGCAGACCCAGGCCTGCCGTGCCCTCAACCATGCCGGCGCCTGCTGGGCCGTCATCACGGAAAAGCACCGCTTCATCCTGTTCGGCACCTACCCCTATGAAGAGCACTGGCGGCCGGCGCTCTGCATCCTGCTGTTCATCGGCCTCTACATCGTCTCCGCCATGCGGCGCTTCTGGCGGCCGGCGCTGGGGCTGATCTGGCTGGTGACGCTGGTCCTCATCGGCGTGCTGATGTGGGGCGGCGTGCTCGGCCTGACCTACGTGCCGCAGGAGCGCTGGGGTGGCCTCGTCATCACCCTGATCCTCTCCACCTTCGGCATCGCGCTGGCCTTCCCGCTCTCCATCCTGGTGGCGCTCGGGCGCCGCTCGCGGATGCCAGCGATCAAGATGCTCTGCGTGGTCTATGTGGAGCTCATCCGCGGCGTGCCGCTGATCAGCCTGCTGTTCATGGCGAGCGTCATGTTCCCGCTCTTCCTCCCGGAGGGCGTCAACTTCGACAAGCTGCTGCGCGCGCAGGTGGCCATCATCCTCTTCGCCGCGGCCTACCTCGCCGAGGTGATCCGCGGCGGCCTGCAGGCGCTGCCCAAGGGCCAGTACGAGGCGGCCGATGCGCTGGGCCTCTCCTTCTGGCAGAAGACCGGCTTCATCATCCTGCCGCAGGCACTACGCTTGGTGATCCCGCCGCTGGTGAACACCTTCATCGGCATGTTCAAGGACACCTCGCTGGTGCTGATCATCGGCATCTTTGACCTGCTGACCGCCGGCAAGACGGCGATCATCGAGCCGGCCTGGCAGGGCTTCGGCGTCGAGGTCTACTTCGCCGTCGCCCTCATCTACTTCATCTTCTGCTTCGCCATGTCGCGCTACAGCCAGAACCTGGAGGCGGAGCTGAACCGCCACCGCGTCCGCTGAGGCCGTCCATGACCAGCAATCCCTTCTTCCATGGAGCCCACGCCATATGAGCGCCACGACGGACATGGCGGGCCAGGAGCCGCAGATCGCCTCCGCCGCCCGCACCGATGGCCCGCCGGCCATCCTGCTGGACAAGGTGAACAAGTGGTACGGCAGCATGCACGTGCTGCGGGACGTCTCCCTCAACGTCGCGCAGAGCGAGCGCGTGGTGGTCTGCGGGCCCTCGGGCTCCGGCAAGTCCACCATGATCCGCTGCATCAACCGCCTGGAGCAGCACCAGGAGGGGCGCATCGTGGTGGACGGCATGGAGCTGTCCGACGACCTGCGCAGCCTGGACGCCATCCGCCGCGAGGTCGGCATGGTGTTCCAGAGCTTCAACCTCTTCCCGCACCTGACGGTGCTGGAAAACTGCACCCTGGCGCCGATCTGGGTCCGCCGCATGCCGAAGAAGGAGGCCGAGGCGCTGGCGATGGACTACCTGGAGCGGGTGAAGATCCCGGAGCAGGCGCGCAAGTACCCCGGGCAGCTCTCCGGCGGCCAGCAGCAGCGCGTGGCGATCGCCCGCGCGCTCTGCATGAAGCCCAAGATCATGCTGTTCGACGAACCGACCTCGGCGCTCGATCCGGAGATGATCAAGGAGGTGCTCGACACCATGGTGATGCTGGCCGACACCGGCATGACCATGATCTGCGTGACGCACGAGATGGGCTTCGCCCGGCAGGTGGCCGACCGGGTGGTGTTCATGGACCGCGGCGAGATCGTTGAGGCCGGCGTGCCGGAGCAGATCTTCAACGACCCGAAGACCGACCGGCTGAAGACCTTCCTCAGCCAGATCCTGCGCGGGCACTGAAGGCATTCTCTGGCGGGGTCTGGGGTGACACTCTCACCCCCGCGGGAGAGCGCGAGAGGGCGGCGCCCTCTCGCAGGCCTTCAGGGCCAGGGGACCGGCTGGGTGCTGCTGGCGATGTAGAGCGGGTGCCCCGGCTCACCGGATTGCGTCACCTTCAGCGCCATCGGCTGCACGCCCGCCTCGAGGAGCAGCTTCGCCACGGCGGCGCCCCGTCCCCGTAGCGGCTTAGGCGGCAGCCCCCAGGCGACAATCACCCGCTCGGCCCGCGCCGCCCACTCGGCGATGGCGGCATCGTTTCCCGGCCCCACAGGGTCCTCTGCCGCCAACAGCATCTCCGGCCGGGTGGCGCGAAGGGCGAAGATGTTCAGCACCACCATGGCGCCGAAGCCCCAGCGGCGCGTGAAGTCCCGCGCGCGGCGCACGGTGGGGTCGTCCACCTGCTCGTCGGCGGTGGAGGGGTTCATCATGATCCAGGCGACGAAGCCGGGCGAGCCGAAGGGCTTTTGATCCCAGCGGCGCTCCAGGAAGGTTCGGTAGCGGCCGCACTCGGAGAAGGCGGCGCGGCTGACCACCTCACCGGAGACGGCAAGCCGCACCTTGCCGCCGGGGTCGTGGCGGTCCTGCGGGCGGAGAGGAAGGTCGGTCATGATGGTCCTGCTCAGCAAGACTGGGGGGAACAGGGTTCCTCCCCACCCCCCCCTCCTTTCTGCAAGCTCTCGGGACGCGCTCCGCGCGCCCTCCGTGACGGTGTTCAGCCAGCGGACAAACTGACGGAAAGAAGGAGTGGAGATCTGGGGGAGAATCCCTTCTCCCTCAGCACTTTCACCGCGCCGTTGCGCTGGCCTCGCTGCGATGCGCGCCGACGCGGGTGGCCAGCGCTGCGGCCATGAAGTCGTCCAGCTCGCCGTCCAGCACCGCGTCCGGGTTGCCCTTCTCGACGTTGGTGCGGAGGTCCTTCACCAGCTGGTAGGGCGCCAGGACATAGGAGCGGATCTGGTGACCCCAGCCGATATCGGTCTTGCCGGCCTCAGTGGCAGCGTTGACCTCCTCGCGCTTGCGCAGCTCCAGCTCGTAGAGCCGCGCCTTCAGCATATCCATGGCAATGACACGGTTGCGGTGCTGCGAGCGGTCCTGCGTGGAGGCGGCGACGATGCCGGTGGGAATATGCGTAAAGCGCACACCCGACTCCGTCTTGTTCACGTGCTGGCCGCCAGCACCGGACGCGCGGAAGGTGTCGGTCTTGAGGTCCGCCGGGTTGATCTCGATCTCGATCTTGTCGTCGATCACCGGGAAGACATAGACGCTGGCGAAGCTGGTCTGCCGGCGCGCCGCGGCGTCGAAGGGCGAGATGCGCACCAGGCGGTGCACGCCGCTTTCCGTCTTCAGCCAGCCATAGGCATTGGGACCGCTCACCTGGATGGTGGCGGACTTGATGCCGGCCTGCTCGCCCTCGCTCTCCTCGGTCAGCGTCACCTTGTAGCCGCGCTTCTCGGCCCAGCGCTGGTACATGCGCAGCAGCATCTGCGCCCAGTCCTGCGCCTCGGTGCCACCGGCGCCGGCATTCACCTCGACGAAGCAGTCGCGGTTATCGGCTTCCCCGGAGAGCAGGCTCTCGATCTCGCGGCGCTTGGCCTCGGCGGCATAGGCGTGCAGGTCGGCCACGGCGGCATCGGCCGTGGCGGCGTCCCCCTCGGCCTCAGCCAGCTCGATCAGCTCCAACGCGTCCCGCACATTCTGCTCCAGCGTGCGGACGCCTTCGATCTGGTCGGCCAGCCGGGTGCGCTCGCGCATGACGGCCTGCGCCTCGTCCGGCTTCTCCCAGAGGGTGGGGTCCTCGGCGCGGGCGTTCACCTCGTCGAGGCGGCGCAAGGCCACGTCCCAGTCGAGGTGGCGGCGCAGCAGGGCGACGGATTCCTCGATCTGGCCGCGCAGGGCCTCGGCATCGGCGCGCATCGTGTCATCCCTCGCTCGAAGAGGCCAGTCATGGCCGCAAAGCCCGGCCACGCGCTCCCGCGGGGGAAGGGGGGCCGCACGCGCCCATGCCGGGCGGCGGCCCCTCGGATGGCAGGGTAGGGGCGGGGGATACTATCCCGCCACCCTCCCTGTCCAGAGGCGGCGCCAGAAATGCGCCGCCTGTCCTGTCAGCCGCTCGATCGCCTCAGGCGATGATGGCGTGGTCGGTGCGGCCTTCGTGATAGCCGTGCTCGATGTAGTGCGCGGTCGCGGCGTCGTAGTTGTCGCCCAGCCACGCCTTCAGATCGGCATAGTTGTTCAGATACTGGACGGCGTTGAAGTTGTCGCGCACCCGGCCTTCGTAGAAGCCATGCTCCACGAAATGCGCCGTGCCACGGCCATAGTCGGCACCCAGCCAATCAATCAGGTCGGGATAGGAGGCGATGTACTCCAGCCCGTTGAAGGTGCCGGCGCTCCGGCCTTCGGAGAAGCCGTGCTGGATGTAGTGGGTGGCTCCCGCTTCCCAATTGACGCCGAGCCACGGGATCAGGTCGTCATAGGAGGCGATATAGCCCAGCCCGTCGAAATTGCCCGGCCCGCGCCCTTCCTCGAAGCCATGATAGATGTAGTGGTAGGTGCCGTCGTTCGCCGAGGCTCCCAGCCACGGGATCAGGTCCGGATTCGAGGCGATATAGGTCAGCCCGTTGAAGCTGGCGGTCTGACGGCCCTCGGCATAGCCGTGTTCCGCATAGTGCCAGGCGCCTTCCGAGGCATTGTCCCGGTAGACGACGAGCAGATCCGGATTGGAGGCGATGTAGCGGATCGGCGAGAAAGCCGGCAGGTTCACAGTCAGCTGCTGGTCGGCAAAGTCGAGCCGGTTGACATTGACCAGGTGATCCACCGAGCCGTCCGACGTGTCGGTCACCGTCGCCACGCCACCGGTGACGACCACCTGGTAGCGGGTGCTGGGTCCATCGAAAGCAGCGATGTCGAAGCCCGGGCCGCCATCGATATAGTCGCTCCCCGGCCCGCCAACGATGTAGTCGTTGCCGTCACCGGCATAGACGTCGTCGTTCTGAGGGGTTGCAACGATCGTCTCGCCGACGTCCGTCCCAATGACTTTGTTGGTTGGCGGAAAATAAGGGCTGGCCATCCGCTGGTCTCCGCAGAGAGAGAGAAACACCCAAACGATAGCTCAACAGATAGGGTCTGTGTCGATTCGGAGGTAGAAGCTTGTCTCACTTTTTGTTCATGAATTCTTGGGCGAGACAGAAGCCTGTCCGCTTTTCATGCCCGGGCTTGCTCACGGTCCTTCTTCCTCTGGGTCAGCACCATCGCTGAAGCGGAAAGGGCCGCGCCCTGAAGTGGCGCGGCCCTCGTGAAAGCGTGCATCCAAGGGAAGGAAAGCTCTACCCCCTCTTACCCTCTGCGGCTCAGTAGAGGCCGCCGAGGCCGCTTTCCGCCCCGGCCGGGGTATCGGTGACCACCTCGCCAGCGCCGATCGGCGGGCGGGCGGCGTTCTCGGTGCCGGGCCGGAAAGGCTCCAGGATGGTCTGGCCGTTGTCGAGCTGCGTGCGCACCAGCGCCACGCCCGGCGGGGCGCGGAAGGGCACGGGCGGGCTATCCTTCAGCGCCGAGGCCAGCACGTCATGGAAGATCGGCGCCGCATTGGTGCCGCCGGTCTCGCCACGGCCGAGGGTGCGGGGCTCGTCGAAGCCCATCCAGACCGCCACCACGATGTCGGGCGTGAAGCCGACGAACCAGTTGTCCATGTAGTCGTTCGTGGTGCCGGTCTTGCCGGCGACCGGGCGGTTCAGCCCTGCCCCGGCCCGGCTGCCGGTGCCGTACTGCACCACGCCCTGCAGCAGCGAGACCATCTGATAGGCGGCGATCGGGTCGGCGATCTGCTTGCGCTCGTCCAGCAGGTGCGGCGGCTCGCCATTCGGCCCGCTGTCGCAGTGGTCGCAGCGGCGGCTGTCGGCCCGCCAGACGACGTTGCCGAAGCGGTCCTGCACCGTGTCGATCAGCGTCGGCGTCACCTCCTTGCCGCCATTGACGAAGGAGGCATAGCCGGCGGCCATGCGCATCACCGTCGTCTCCCCGGCGCCGAGCGCCATGGAGAGGACATGCGGCATGTTGGGGATGACGTGGAAGCGCGCCGCGGTCTCGGCCACGCGGTCGATGCCGATCTCCTGCGCCAGGCGGACGGTGACGAGGTTCAGCGACTTCTGCAGCGCCGTCCGCATGGTCACCCAGCCGTTGAAGTTGCCCTCGTAGTTGCCGGGGCGCCAGGGACCCTGCGGCGTCTGGATCTCGATGGGCCCGTCCAGCAGCTTCTGGTTGGGCGGAATGCCGAGTTCCAGCGCCGGCAGGTAGACAAAGGGCTTGAAGGAGGAACCGGGCTGGCGCAGCGCCTGGGTGGCACGGTTGAACCAGGATTTCTCGAAGGAGAAGCCGCCGGCCATGGAAAGCACGCGCCCGGTGGCCGGGTCGAGCGCCACCACCGCACCCTCGACCTGCGGGATCTGCCGCAGGGCGAGCTGCGCCGGGCGGGCGGCATTGCGGCCCTGGGCGGGCGCGCCGGGCCGGGCCTCCACCAGCACCACGTCGCCCGGGCTCAGCACGTCCTGCATCCGGCGCGGCGCGGCACCGAGCCGGCCATCCTTGGAAACCGGCCGCGCCCAGCCCTGCACCGCCGAAAAGGGCAGCGTGCCCTGGCGCGGCTGCGCCTGGGCACGGCCGTCGGGGTGCTCCAGCCAGGCCAGCTTCGCCTCACCGCTTTCGACGCCGAGCACCACCGCGAGTTGCCAGTCCGCCGGCGCGCCGGCGGGGCGGGTCACGCCTTCCAGCGCCGGCATCCATTCCGTCGCGGCAGTGGAGATCTTCGCCACCGGCCCCCGCCAGCCGCCGCGGCGGCGGTCATAGGCCATCAGCCCCTCGCGCAGCGCCTGCTCGGTCGCGGTCTGCAGGTCCGGCTCCATGCTGGTGCGGACCACGAGGCCGCCCATCGTGGTCTGGTCCTGCCCGAAGCGGGCGACCAGCTCGCGCCGCACCTCCTCGGTGAAGTACTGGCCGGTGGCCAGCAGGTCCGGCCGCGCGCGGCCGCGCGCGACGATCGGCTCCTGCTTGGCGGCATTCGCCTCCGCCTGGGTCACGGCGCCGTCCTCGGCCATGCGGTCGAGCACCCAGTCGCGCCGCGCCTTGGCAGCCTCGGGATAGCGGTTCGGGTTGTAGTTGTTCGGCGCCTTGGGCAGGGCGCCGAGGAAGGCCATCTCGCCCAGCGTCAGCTCGTCGAGGCCCTTGTTGAAGTAGTTCATCGCCGCCGAGGCGACGCCATAGGCCTGCTGCCCCAGGAAGATCTCGTTCAGGTAGATCTCCAGGATGCGGTCCTTCGGCATGGCCGATTCCAGCCGGAAGGCCAGGATCGCCTCGCGCGCCTTGCGCATGATGGTGCGGTCATTGCCGACCAGCATGTTCTTGGCGACCTGCTGGGTGATGGTGGAGGCGCCGAGCGCCCGCCTGCCGGTGAACAGGCCCTCCACGTTCATCAGCGCCGCGCGCCCGATGGCCAGGAAGTCCACGCCGTGGTGGGTCCAGAAGTTCTGGTCCTCGGCGGCGACGAAGGCGGCCTGCAGGCGCGGCGGGATGGCACCGATCGGCACGAAGACGCGGCGCTCCATCGCCAGTTCCGACATCAGGCGGGAGTCGGCGGCGTAGATGCGGCTCATCTGCGGCGGCTGGTAGTCAGCCAGCCAGGCATGCTCCGGCAGGTCCACCGCAGCCTCACGGTAGAGGCCATAGGTGGCGATGCCGCCCACCGCTACGCCCCCCAACACCAGGATCAGCCCGAGGCTGGCCAGCCGCACCACCCAGCGCCCGGCGCCCCCCCCGCCGCCACCCTTCCGGCGCGGCCGGCGAGGCGGGCGAGGAGGCTGGCCGGGCGGCGTGACATCCGGTTGAGCGGGAGCAGTGGCGCGTTCACCCACCAGGGGACGGTCGGCGCGGAGTTCGTTCGGTGCCATGACGGGCTTCCCTTACACCCTCGGGCCGCAGCGCGCGAAGCGCCGAGTGGGCATGGGGGGCAGATAAGGAAGCTTGGCCTTTCGCACCAGCGAGGAAACCTGCTGAAACAAGGCGGGGGGAAACAATTCCCCCAGGCCCCCATCTTTTTTCTTCGAGTTTGACGCTGCCCCAACTGAAGAAAGAAGATGGGTCAAACCGATAGATTTGACCGGGGGAATTCTTTCCCCCGCCCTTTCTCAACCTTCGGATGGAATCAGCAGCACCGTATTCCCGGAGGGGTCCACCGCCTTCCCTTCCGGCATCGCCGCCGCCGCGCGCCGGAAGGCGGCTTCGTCGGTCGCGCGCAATGTGAGGGCAACGAGACCGCTAAGCCCGGCAGGACGGATGCCGCGGCTGCCCCAGCTATTGACGGCGACATGGTGGTGATAGCCGCCGCTGGCCAGGAAGCTGGCGCGCGGCATGCGCTGCATCACCTCGAGCCCAAGGTCGCGGTAGAAAGCCTCCGTGGCGGCAAGGTCGCCGGCGCGCAGATGCACATGGCCGATGCGCGTGGCCCTTGGTTCCATGGCAGCCCCGGTTGCGGCGGCGAGCAGGTCCTGCAGGTCCAGCCGGTGCGTCACCATCGCCACGCCTTCCGCCGGGGCGGGTGGACGTGGCCAGAGTGCGCGCGGCCGGTCGGCATAGACCTCGATGCCGTTGCCCTCGGGGTCGGAGAGATAAAGGGCCTCGCTGACGCCATGGTCCGAGGCGCCGTCCAGCCGCACCCCGAGCGCCAGCGCATGGTGCAGCCAGCCGGCCAGCGCAGCACGGTCCGGCATCAGGAAGGCGGTGTGGAACAGGCCGGGCTCGTCGCCGCGCTCGGGGCGGGCATCCGGCGCGGGCAGCAGGCGCAGCGTGGCGCCGGCAAGCTCGCAGCGCAGACCGGCACCTTCCGGCACCGGCTCCAGGCCAAGCAGCGCCGCGTAGAAGCTGGCCAGGCGGGGCAGGTCGCGCGCCGCCAGGGTCACGCCGCCAATGGTGAGCGGCGCCGCTTCGGGCGGCAGGTCGGCGGTGCTGGAAGGCAGTGTGTCGGGCATGGCAGGCCTCCGGGTCTGCCCTCTCATCTGGGGCCGCCGCCACCGGAAGGGAAATCCCATGCCGGAACTGCCATCATTGATCCGCATGATGATGGCACCCTGGCCGGGGCAGCGGTGGCCCTCTACTCTGCGTGACTGATGCACGCCGCGCCGTCCCTGCTCGCCGTCCTGGTCATCGCCCTCTCCCTCGCCTTCGTCTGTGGCCTGGCGGCGCGGATGCTGCGGCTGCCGCCGCTGCTGGGCTACCTGGTAGCGGGAGCCCTGATCGGGCCGCACACACCCGGCTTCTCCACCGACCATGGCTTCACCGCCACCCTGGCCGAGGTCGGCGTCGGGCTGCTGCTGTTCGGCGTCGGCCTGCACTTCCGCGCGCAGGACCTGCTGGCGGTGTGGCGCGTCGCGGTGCCGGGCGCCGTGCTGCAGGTGGCGCTGGCGGGCGCGCTGGGCGCGGCAGTCGCGGTGCTGCTGCTGGGCGTGGGGCTCGGCGGAGCTTTTGCCTTCGGACTGGCGCTGGCCATCGCCTCCACCGCCGTCGCCACGCGGGCGCTGGAGGAGCGCGGCCGGCTCTCCGGCGAAGCAGGACGGATCGCGCTTGGCTGGCTGGTGATGCAGGATCTCATCGTCGTGCTCGGCCTGGTGCTGCTGCCGGCTGCCTCGGGCAGGGCCACGGAGGGGCTGGGCCTGGCCATGCTGCGCGCCGTGGCGGAACTGGCCGCCTTCATGGCACTGATGCTGCTGGCCGGGCGCCGCGTGCTGCCCTGGGCGCTGCGGCACGTCGCCGGCACCGGCTCGCGCGAGCTGTTCACCCTGGCCGTGGTGGTCGCTGCGCTCGGCGTCGCCCTGGCCTCGACGGCGATGTTCCACGTCTCCTTTGCGCTGGGCGCCTTCTTCGCCGGCATGGTGCTGGGAGAGAGCGACATCGGGCATCAGGCTGCGGCCGAGACAGTGCCGCTGCAACGCGTCTTCGCCGCCATCTTCTTCTTCTCCGTCGGCATGCTGCTCGACCCGGGGGCGCTGGCCGAGGCACCCCTGGCCTCCGCCGCGGCGCTCGCCGTGGTGCTGCTCGGCACCGGCGGCATCACCTTCCTGCTGTTGCTGGCGCTTGGCGTGCAGCCGGCCAGTGCCGCCATCGTCGGCGCCGCCTTCGCGCAGGTCGGCGAGTTCTCCTTCGTGCTGACCGAACTGGCGGTCGGCCAGGGCATCCTGCCGCAGGCGGCGCGCGGCCCCGTCCTGCTGGCCAGCTTCGGCTCCATCCTGCTGACGCCGCTGAGCTTCCGCGCCTTCGCCGCGCTGCTGCCGCGGCTGGAGGCGAATCGCATGCTGCGCCGCTGGCAGGGCGGCCGCCGCCGCCCGCCGCGCCACCCCGCTCTGCCCGGGCTGCGGGAGCACGTCATCCTGGTGGGCTATGGCCGCGTCGGCAGCACCATCGCCGAGGCGCTGCGCCGCCACGGGCTGCCCCTGGTGGTGGTCGAGGAGAACCGGCGGCTGGCCGAGCGCCTGGTGAAGGAAGGCATTCACGTCGTCTGGGGTAATGCGGCGCAGGAGGAGGTGCTGAGCGCCGCCCGGCCGCGCCAGGCACGGTTGCTGGTGCTGGCCCTGCCCGGCGCCTGGGAGGCACGGCGGATCATGGAACTGGCACGGCAGGCCAACCCTGCCATCGAGGTGGCGGTGCGGACCCATGCGGACAGCGAGATTGCCTGGCTGCGCGCCGAGGGCGGCGTGGGCATGGCGGTGATGGGAGAGCGGGAAGTGGCGCTGAGCATGGCGGATTTCGCGTTGCAGCGGCTCGGCGTGCCGCTGGAAGACGCACAATCGACGGTGACGCTGCTGCGGGCGGCCATGCCCGGCGAGGCTGCCGCCTGATGCCCGACGCGCTGCCCCCGCGCCCTGGAACCCGCGCGACCTCCCTGCTGCGCCATTATCCTGCCGCCGGCTCGCCCACTCTGCTCTTCCTCCATGGCGCCGGTTGTGGCGGATGGGTCTGGGAGGAAGGCTTCGCCGCCCATTGCGCCGCTGCCGGCCTGCCCGCCCTGGTGCTGGACTTCGATCGCACCGCCGCCGGCCTGGACGACTATCTCGGCCAGGCGCGGGCGGTGCTGGCAGGGCTGGAAGGACCGGCGGTGCTGGTCGGCCACTCGCTTGGCGCCCTGGTGGCGCAGCGCCTGCTGCTGGAGCCATCGGTGCGTGGCGCCGCCCTGCTGACGCCGGTGCCGCCCGAAGGACTCTGGCTCTCCAGCGCCCGCCTGGCACTGACCGACCCGACCCTCTGGAGGGAGGCGGCGCGGATGGACCAGCCCATCGGCACCGCGCCCGCGGATCTCGCCCGCAGTCTCTTCAGCGCCGCCATGCCGGAGGCCCTGGCGCAGCGCTTTCTGCGGCGGATGGGTGGCGAATCCCGCCGCGCGCTACTCGATGCCCAGATGCCGCAGCCCGTACCCTATGGTTGGCTGCACCGCCGCCCTGTGCTGGTGCTGGGCGCCGCGGGAGACCAGCTGATCGCGCCCGATGCGGTGCACCGTTGCGCGCTGTGGCACGGCGCCCGCGCCGAGTTCCTGCCCGGCGGGCACCTGCTGATGCTGGAACCGGGCTGGGAGGACGTCGCCAAGCGGCTGCTGCGGTGGGTGAAAAGTCCGGGGAATGAGTAACGCGCCCACAACTCTCCGAACGGAACAAGGGTTGGGGGAGTGAACTCCCCCAAACCCCCTCTTCCTGTCAGTTTTCGGCTCCGCCTGTGGCGAGAATTGTACACCACTCCCCCTTTCGGGAACGGTCGCGGACAAAGCTGACAAAAAGAAAAAGGGGAGTCTGGGGGAGAAGTCGTTCTCCGCCGGCTCCGCCGCTCGACGAATGTGAGGACAGGCACGAAGGCAGGTCGTCCCGGCATTCTCGCACAACAGGGCTTGCCACTGTTGGAAACCGCGCAGCCCAGGCCCCGAGGGCCTGCACCCCGCCCTCTGCCTCTAGCCGCAGCCGGTTGCAGCCGCGGGCTGGGCCAGCGCCATGCTTCAGCTCGCCATGAAGGAGGCGCAGAACTCCGTCTCCCCCACCCGCGCCACCCTCATCGATGCGGTCAGCCGGTCTGAAACGGAGCCTCATCCTTGCCGGAAACCCCGCCGGTGAGTTGAAGGCCTCCCTCAAGGCCGGGAAGGAACCACGAGTGTCACAACCAAAATTGTAAATCATATTGGAGATACAAACTTATGGTTGTGTTGATGCGTTTCTATTTCGCCCGGAAGGGTGTTTAAGGTTCAGGCTTGCTGTCCGGCGGCACAACAGCCGCCCCGGTATCGAAATGGCCAAGGATAGGGAGTGGTACCCGTGCCGGCTCGGGATAGCGCAGGCAGCCCCGCACGATGGGCGCACAAACACCCTCGCGCCCGACCACGTCGTCATTGTCGCCCGTGTAGTTCAGCCCGATGACGCGCCCCTCGGCCACCCGGAACAGCGCATGGCAGTAGGAGCCGCTGCTGCCGAGGGCGAACTCGCCGAGCGTCGGCACGTTCAGGTGCAGGCCGCCGACATTGGCGTTGCGCTGCTCGTAGGATAGCAGCTCGCTGCCGTCGGAGAGCTGGCGCGTCCGTGTCGGGATGCCCGCGCAGGCCTGCAGGTCATCCGCCCGCATCCCGACCAGCGCCTGCCGTGCCTCGGCGGAAACCTGTGCACCGGGTGAGCTGCAGCCGGCAAGCGGCAACAAAAGGAACAGGCACAGGAGCAGCAGACGCGGCATCGCTTTCCCACCAGCGGAAACACTCTCCGGCCAGCAGAGCGCAGGGCTGCGACGGGTTGCACCAATGGGGCGGAAAAAGTGCCCTGCTCCTCACCCGTCCAGGCGAATGCCCAGGTCGCGGATCAGCGGCCGCCAGACCGCGTTCTCCCGCGCCACGAAGTCGTTCAGCTCGGTGGGAGACCAGGGGGTGCTCTCGATGCCGAGGCTGCGCATCCGTCTCTGCATTTCCTGGGAGGCGATGGCGGCACGCATTTCGGCGTTCAGCCGCTCGATGACCGGCTGCGGCGTGCCGGCGGGCGCCGACATCGCCTGCCAACCGAAGGCCACCGCATCCGCGATGCCAAGCTCCCGCGCCGTCGGTACCTGCGACGCCTGCACCGAGCGCGCCTCGGAGAGTACCAGCAGCGCGCGCACCTTCTTCTCGCGGATGAAGGGGATGCCGGTGGCGCAGTCGATCAGCACGCTGTCCACCGTGCCGCTGAGCAGGTCCTGCATCGCCGCCGGGCCGCCGCGATAGGGCACGTGCGTCGCATCGAAGCCAGCGCGGCGCTTCAGCATCTCCATCGCCAGGTGGTGCGGCGAGGCAACGGCAGGCGAGCCATAGGTCGGGGGCCGTTGTCGCGCCAGGGCGCGGTAGGCGTCGAAGCTGGCCACCCCTTCCGGCCGCACCACCAGGAAGAGCGGGAAGCGGCCGATGAAGCCGACGCCGGTGAGGTCGCGGTCGGGGTCATAGGGCAGCCGGGCGTAGAGCGCCGGGTTGTAGACGAGGTTGCCGTTGTCGGCGTGCAGGAAGGTGTAGCCGTCGGGCGCGCTGCGGGCGACGGTCTCGCTGGCCAGCACGGCGCCGCCGCCGGGGCGGTTCTCCACCACCATGTTCTGCCCCAGGGCTGGGCCGAGGGCGGCGGCGATCAGCCGGGCGAAGGTGTCGCTCGGGCCGCCGGCAGGGTAGCCCACCACCCAGCGCAGCGGGCGCTCCGGCCAGGCGGAGGGTGCCGGCGCCTGGGCGCCCGCCAGTCCCGGCAGCAGCATTCCACCCAGTGCTCCCAGCGCAGCCTCGCGTCGTCCCAGCATTCTTTGGCCCCATCGTCTCGCCGGCGCATGATGCGCCGCCAAGGCTCAGTGCGCCAGCAGCAGCACCCAGAGCGGCAGCGTCACCATGGCGGCGATGTGCTGGGTGGTGATCATCGCCGCCATCAGCGGCGCGTCGCCGCCCATGGCACGGGCTTGGACATAGGCGGTGGAGGCGGTGGGCTGGGCCATGAACAGCACGGCGATGGAAGCGGCCAGCGGGTCCAGCCCCACCGCATGCGCCAGGGCCGCGGCGATGGCGGGCATGATGAAGAGCTTCAGCACGCCGGTCAGCAGCTGGGTCAGCGGCCGCGCCGCCAGGGCGCCGAGCGTCAGCGCCGCGCCGACGCAGAGCAGCCCGATGGCCAGGGAGCCCTGGGCCAGCGCCTTCAGCAGCCCGCGCAACCCCGGCGGCGGCCCGCCCACCAGCGCCAGGGCCAGGCCGAGCGCACAGGCGACCAGCAGGGGGTTGGTGGCGATCTGCCGCAGCAGGCGCAGCGGATGCGGCCGCCGGTCGCCGCCCATGGCGAAGACCACGGTGATGACGATCTGCACGCAGGGCACGATCAGCCCCGTGGCGATGCCTCCGAAGGCGATGCCCGCCTGGCCATGTGCCGCGCCCACCACGGCGAAGGCCATCAGGTTGTTGTAGCGGATGCCGCCCTGCAGCACCGAGGTGGCGGTGGCATGGCCATGCCCGAGCAGGCGCGCCAGCAGCAGGGAGAGCAGGGTGCCGGTCAGCAGCGTGCCCCAGATGGTGCCGGCCATGCCGCCGATCGGCAGCGTGGCGAGGTCCACGGAGCCGATGGAGGCGGTGAGCAGCGCCGGCAGCAGCAGGGTGAAGACCAGCTTCTCCATGCCGGCCCAGACGGCGAGGTCGGGCAGCAGGGTGCGGCGGAGCAGCGCGCCGAGGCCGATCAGGCCGAAGGTGGCGACGAAGGCATCGAGCCAGGGGCCCATGGAAGCGTTCCTGCGAAGGCAATGCAGGGGGCGCTGCCCCCTGGGCCTTCGCGACACGAAAGGCGGGGTCCGGGGAGACACTGTCTCCCCGGCAGGGAGGGTTCGGGAGGGGCGGCGCCCCTCCCGGGAGGGTTCAACGGGCGACCAGCGCCTTCAGATCATGCTGCGGCCGCGCCCCGAAATGCCCGATGCACTCGGCCGCGGCGACCGACCCCCAGCGCCCGCACTCGGCGAGGGCGTGCCCCTGGGCCAGTGCCGCGAGGAAGCCGGCGGCGTAAGCGTCGCCCGCGCCGGTGGTGTCCACCACCTCGGCCCGCTCGGCGGCGATGACATGGGTCTCCTCGCCGCTGATGATGACGCTGCCCTTTTCCGAGCGCGTCAGCGCCGCGAGCTTCACCTCGCGCCGCACGGCCTCCATGGCGGCCTCGAAGCTGTCCGTCTCGTAGAGGCTGGTGATCTCCGCCTCGTTGGCGAAGAGGATGTCCACCTGGTGCGCGACGAGGCTGCGGAAGGCATCACGATGGCGGCCGACGCAGAACGGGTCGGAGAGGCTGAGCGCCACCTGCCGTCCGGCCTGGTGCGCGACCCCGGCAGCGCGGCGGAAGGCGGCCTGCGCCTCCGGCGGGTCGAACAGGTAGCCTTCCAGGTAGGTGATGGCGGCCGAGGCCACCATGGCCTCGTCCACATCCGCCTCGCCAAAGCTGACGCAGGCGCCGAGATAGGTGTTCATGGTGCGCTGCCCGTCCGGCGAGACCAGGATCAGGCAGCGCGCGGTCGGCGCGCCGCCGGCCAGTGGCGCGGTGGGGAAGGCCACGCCGGCGGCGCGGATGTCATGCGCGAAGACCTTGCCCAGCGCATCCTCCGCCACCTTGCCGAGGAAGCCGACGCGGGCGCCGAGCGCCGCGGCGGCGGCGCAGGTGTTGGCGGCCGAGCCGCCGCTGCTCTCCACCCCCGGACCCATGGCGGCGTAGATCGCCTCGGCCCGCTCGGCGTCGATCAGCGCCATGCTGCCCCGCGTCATGCCCTGGGCGGCGAGGAAGGCGTCCTCCGCCCGCGCCTGCACGTCGAGGATGGCATTGCCGATGCCGAGGATGTCGAGAGTGGGAGCTGCCATCGAGATCGGGCCCTGTGCTGCGGATGGGGTCTGTCGTCGGCGCCTCGAAGGCGCGCGGCAGCCCTGCAAGGGTCGCGATAGCAGCCATGCGGCCGGCAGCAAAGGTGGCAGCGCGCCCTCACATCTCGCGGCGCGGCCGTGGCCGCAGGAAGGGGCGGGGAGAGGCACGGGGTGCCGCTCCGGGCTGGCTTTCCCCGCTTCTCAGCGCCTGCCGCAAAAGCCCTCAGGATCAACGATTCTCGCGCGCCCCCCGTTGTCCATGACAGCCCTTGCGTGATAGCCCGCAGACAAGCGCACCGCCCTGCTCGACGATGCTGCGCGAGGCTCCACACCCACCCGTGCCATGGGGGACCAGATGTCCGTCTTCCGCCGCCGCCGCGATGAGCCCACCCCGTCCGCGCCCGGAGCGGGAGGCGAAGCGGAGACCGGCCCGGCGCCGACCACCGTGCCCGTCGCGCGCGACCCCGACCTCGCCGTTCCGCCGTTCCGCCCCGCGACCAGCCAGGAGGCCCCGATGAACCTGCCGCCCAAGCCCAGCCAGGCGCCCGCCGGCATGGGTGTGCCGCCGCGGCCGCCGGTGAATGCCGGCGCCCCGCTCACCACCCGCCCCGCGG